>OIXL01000035.1_pt1 | contig 85626 bp, 73 predicted proteins | sample 1587761 | NCBI WGS metagenome assembly OIXL01 (sample SAMN03283246) | human gut metagenome | biome: human-associated habitat; material: feces | host: Homo sapiens | place: Peru | collected 2012 | reverse complement strand
CAATCAGAGTGTTTTTGCCCCAGAAACCGTTCCTTCGCGCAAACTTTACTTAAATTATTTATAATGCGTTTGCCCTGATTGCGTTTCTACCAAAGCAAAAATATATCAAAAGTATGATTTTTAAGTATAAAAGGTATTCAACAAAGCGGTTTTCGTAATATTTTTACAATTTGTTTGACACAGGCTTTTTGTCATTATAAAATTCGGAGCATAGATTGAAAATAAGGAGGAAATTTCAATTGAAAAAAATCTTAGTAATGGCAGCCGCAATGGCAATGTTTTCTGCGGCAGTTTTCGCTGATGTGGCTTGCAAAAAGCTCGACAATGGAAAAGTAGAAGTTACATTCTCATATTCACACCCGAGCGCAAAAAATGTTCTTCTTGCAGGCGACTTTACAAACTGGCAGTCTGGCGCAAAGACAATGAAAAAAGAAGGCGACACTTTTGTATACAGAAAAGTTGTTTCAGAAAAAAGCGTTCTTACTTACAAGTTCATCATAAACGGAAACTGGATGACAGACAAAAACGCTCCGGCGACAACAGATGACGGATTCGGCGGAAAAAACGGTGTTGTAGACGTAAAGACGCTCATAAACTAAAAGCCTAAAACATTGAAATGATTATCAAACGGGTTTCTTTCAGAAACATCGAAGGGTCAAGCCCGATAATGACAATGTTTTAAGCTTTCCCATAATAACATTAAAAACAAAAGCCCTTGTGCCGGAGATGCGACAATGCAGTTCCGGCATTTTTTATGCTTCACTAAATTCCGTGTAAGCGTAGGCATTGTGATTGTGAATGCTTTCAAAATTCTTGCATTCCACGCTGAACCAGCTGAAAGGCTTTTCGCTTTTTGAGAAATTCTTAAGCGCAATAAAAACTTCGCGGACAACATCTTCCACAAAACGAGGATTTTCATAAGCGTGCTCGGTAACAAACTTTTCGTCCGGGCGTTTTAAAATGCTGTAAAGTCCGCCGCTTGCACTTTTTTCAACTTCCTCAATCACGTCTTCAATCCAAAACAGGCTTGAATTTTTTAGCTTTACAGTAACAATTCCGCGCTGGTTATGCGCACCGTACTGGCTGATTGCCTTTGAGCAAGGACACAATGTTGTAACAGGAATTTTAATTTTTATAAAGAAACTGCTAGAAGCAGAACTAACCTCTCCCTCGTAAGTGCATTCATAGCACATTATGCTTTCCGCATGGGAAACTGGCGCCTGCTTTTTCATAAAGAAAGGAAATTCCATTGAGCCGAACGCGCGCTCAGCATCGAGGCTTTTTCTGATTTCCTCAAGCATAAAAAGAAACTGCTTCATTCCAAGATTTTCCCGGTGGCGGTGAAAAATTTCTATAAAACGCGACATGTGTGTTCCCTTGTAATTGTGCGGCAGATTCACAAAAAGATTCACTTTTGCGCACGTTTTCTGAGAACTTTCCGCCTTGTCCAAAACCTGAACAGGATAGCTCAAGTCCGTAACGCCAACTTTCTGCAAGGGAATTTCGCGTGTGTCTTTTGAATTCTGAATGTCAATCATTTTGAGCCTTAAAATTTTCCGCGCTTTCCAAAGTATTGAAAATGAGCATTGCGATTGTCATAGGACCAACTCCGCCCGGAACTGGAGTTATAAAGCCCGCGACTTCTTTTGCGCCTTCAAAGTCAACATCGCCGCAAAGCCTGAATCCGCTTTTCTTTGTGGAATCGGGAATACGGTTTACGCCCACGTCAATTACAGCCGCGCCTTCTTTTATCATGTCAGCGGTAACTGTGTTAGGACGGCCGGAAGCCACAATCAGAATGTCAGCCTTTTTTGTATAGTCCGAAAGATTTTTTGTTCCTGTGTGGCAGATTGTAACAGTTGAATTGAATTCTTTTCTAAGCATCAAAAGAGCCATAGGCTTTCCAACAATGTTGCTGCGTCCGACAACAACGACATTTTTTCCACTTGTCTCAATGTTCATTTTCTTCAATAAAACGGTAATTCCGTTTGGAGTGCAAGGAAGAAATCCTTTTTCGCCGGTAACAAGCCTGCCCACATTCACTGGATGAAAACCGTCAACGTCTTTTTCTGGACTGATTGAATTTGTAACTTTCTTTTCGTCAATATGCGAAGGAAGCGGAAGCTGAACAAGAATTCCGTGCACAGTTTTGTCTTCGTTCAGTTTTTGAATCAAGGACAAAATCTCCTGCTCTGTGGTTGCCTCTGGAAGCTCTATGCTTCTATCTTCCATTCCGGCTTCGGCAAGGGCCTTTCTCTTCCCTGAAACATAGCTTACGCTCGCAGGATTGTTTCCCACAAGAATAACAGCAAGGCAAGGCGTAACTCCGCTTTTCTTAAGCTCCGAAACTTTTTTTGCAACATCGGCTTTTACTTCCGCGGCAATTGATTTTCCGTCTATAATTTTTGCGCTCATCTGTAACCTTCCATTTTTTGTTTTCTTTTTTTATAAAGCATATGCAGAAATCCAAATGTCGCTAGATTGATAAAATCCTTGAAACCAAGTATAATTGCTTGGCGATATTCAAGGAAAAATCCATTTGAAAACTGCCTAAGCATAATATAAAAAAACAGAACAAATTACCATAGAAGAATTTGCTTTTATGTTAAAGGAAAAATTATGAAACGTTTAATTACGCTTTTGAGCGTAGGGATTATAGGAATTTACATTTCATCGGCACAGGCTGCGCTTCCAAAGACAACTTTTATGCAAAGCTCTCAGGATGAAAATTCAGGCGATGACAGTGATGACGGAGACGAATACACGGAAGACGACATCAGCTTTGATCTTGGAATGAATCTTCCGGGAGACCAATACATAAAAATTGCGCTTGGTCTTTGCCTTCCGTTGAATTTTCCAGACTTTGAAAGCACCATAAAAGGAGATTCGCAGCTAAAGCTCGGCGGAATTGGTTCTTTAGGCTACCACTACTTTTTAACTTCAAAAATGGCAATCGGATTCGATGTAAGCTTTGGATTCAATGTTTCGATTGGAAGCCACGTTTTCAACTATGTTCCATTTATTGCCGCGTTCACCTACCAGCCGGTTGCAGGAAGATTTGAATTTCCACTCACAATCGGACTTGGATTTGCATGGGAATCTTTCGGCGGAAAAAATTACTTTCCGGGGCTTGTTGTAAAACCGGAAGCAGGAGCAATGTTCCGCCTTACAGAAAGCTGGTCGCTCGGACTTGAAGCCTCGTATCTTCTTATGCCGCAGTTTTCTTCCTGGTACAATGACAATGCAGAAAACTTTGCAGGACAGTTTCTTACATTCAGCGTAACGGCAAGATACCATTTCTAATTTTTACAAAAGGAAAACAAATGAAAAAGTCAATTATAAACAGCATTTTTCTTTGCGCAGCTTTTGCCAGTCTTGTAGGATTTTCTTCCTGCCACGATGACATTTACGGCGCAATCAACAACGAAATAAAACTGAACTCAAGCGGCTTGCAAGGCGATATGCATTCAATCGTTCACTACAAAAACTACATCTTAACTTGCAACGGAGAAATTTTTTACAAGACAAATAAGCCTTCATCCGAAACAGGACTTCACAATGGGCAATGGAATATCACAACTTCCCCTACTTCAGAAAAAGGCGACAACGGAATTCCTGCCACAACATATTTTCTTGCAACCGACAGTGAATATCTTTACGCGCTGACTTACATCTGGGTCGAAAATGACGACGGAGAAAACGAGCCAAAGACAGCGACAATTTACGCGACAAATTCAGAAGATCCTGCAAACGGACTTGTCTGGACAAAAGTTGCAAACATCAGCGGCGGAAACTATTCTTTTGAAAACGCAAAAGTAATATTCGACAATAAATATTTTTCTGTAGCTGAAGACAATTCAGTTTCAATTGCAGATAGAAAAGCCTATGCAAGAATCAGAGCATCATCCCAAGACACTTACAAGCTTTACGAATTGAACGGAAGCAACGAGCCCAAAGAAGTTTCTAATCCAACTTTTATCGGCGAATCTGATGCAACGAACGCAATTTCAGCATGTTACTTTAATAGAAGCACTTATTTTTCAAAATACTATGGAATGTCTTCCAACGCAAACTGCCTTTATTACACAAAGACTTATACAAGAAGCAACAACGTAAGCACAAACTCAAGTCTTTACTATATAACAGCCTCAGATGCTACAGAGCAGTCTGTTGACCTTGATGCCGGCGGACTTCTTTCTATTGCCGCTGCAAAAGACTATATTCTTCTTGGAACATCAAGCGGACTTTCAAGGGTTAAAATTAATGAAACAACTGGCATTCCAGATGGCGACACTTCAAGCATGAGAAGCAACGGAAATTCTGTAATTTCTGAATATGTGTTCATGGTTTTTGTTCTTAATCCGAATAAATGTGAAGGTTCTAACGACACAACTTTAGGAACAGATGAGTACGCGGCTTCGACTATTTACGGCTCAATACGCTCAAGTTCAGACTCCTGGGATGATGCCGGTCTTTACGCTTGGTATCCTGCAAACGATGAATGGAACCGCGACGGAGACTAGCCTGAAAAAATGGATGAGCTTTTTTCCAACTTAAAAGATTCCCACGAGCCTCTTGCTGCCAGAATGAGGCCCAGAACTCTTGACGAGTACATAGGGCAAGAGCACATCGTAGGCAAAGGAAGACTTTTAAGAAGGGCGATTGCAGCAGACCAGCTTACATCTGTTATTTTCTACGGGCCTCCAGGAACAGGCAAAACAACACTTGCGCGCGTAATTGCAAACCACACAAGTTCAAATTTCATTACGTTGAATGCAGTTCTCACGGGCGTTGCAGATATTAGAAAAGCAATTTCCGATGCAGAAACTCAAAAAAATCTTTATAAAAGAAAAACAATTTTATTTGTAGACGAAGTTCACCGCTGGAACAAAAGCCAGCAAGACGCTCTTCTTCCCTGGGTAGAAAACGGAACTATAATTTTAATAGGCGCGACAACAGAAAATCCTTTTTTTGAAGTGAACAAAGCTTTGGTTTCAAGAAGCAGAGTTTTTCAACTCAAGCCGCTTACAAAAACAGATTTGCTCAACGCCGCAAAACAAACTTTGTCCGACACTGAACGCGGCTATGGAAAATGGAATGTTGAATTTGAAAAAGGCGCACTGGAACATTTAATCGAAACTGCAAACGGAGACGCAAGAAGCCTTTTAAATGCGCTGGAGCTTGCAGTTGAAACAACTCCAGAAAAATGGCCGCCAAGCTTTGGAAGCACAATCTACATTTCAAAAGAAGCCTGCGAAGAATCAATTCAAAAAAAAGTTGTTCTTTACGACCGCGATGGAGATTACCATTACGACATAATTTCCGCATTTATAAAAAGCCTAAGAGGTCGAGATCCAGATGCCGCCTGCTACTGGCTTGCAAGAATGGTAAAAGCTGGAGAAGATCCGCATTTTATTTTTCGCCGTATGCTTATTTCAGCTTGCGAAGATACAGGGCTTGCAGATCCAAATGCAATTTCAATTGTTGAAAGCTGTGCCGCTGCCTTTGACAGAGTAGGACTTCCTGAAGGCAGATATTTTTTAACACATGCGGCTTTATATCTTGCAACTGCGCCAAAGTCAAATTCCTCAATGGCATTTTTCGACGCCTTGTCTTCTGTTGAAAAAGAAGATGCTGATGTTCCAAATCATTTGCGGGACGCTTCAAGAGATGCGGAAGGATTCGGACACGGAGCTGGCTACCTTTATCCGCACGCTTACAAAGACCACTGGGTTGCCCAGCAATATTTGCCGGACACTCTTGTTGGAAAAGTTTTCTACACGCCTTCAACTCAAGGCTACGAAGCAAAAATCAGAGAAGATATTCTTTCACGTAGGGAAGCACAAATCGCGTCAATCCTTGAAGATAGCGAAGAAAAAGATTCAGAGCAAATAAACGCAGTTTCTGACTGGTGGAAAGAAGCAGGACATTTTCACGGCTTAAAAAAAACTGGAGAAAATCTTACCTACACCGCAGAAAATCCAAGAAAAAATTCTGCTCTTGAAAAAAGCGAATCTCTTTGGCGGGCAAGACTTGAAACAAACAAGGCGCAGACTTTGCTTGGAATACGGAACGCAATGACAGAAGCCGCTAGCATTTTAAGATTCCACAGATGCCTTGTTGCAAACGCAGATGATGCGCTTCTTTTATTCGACCTTATACGAAAAACTCCAGAGGGCTTAGTATGCGGAATATGCAGAACTCCAAACGGAATGCAATCCTTGGCACGATACGCTTCAACGCTAGAAGAACTAGATCAGCCAAAACTCTGCATAAAAAAAGACACGCTAAGAAATTCTATTGCTGTTTTTGGTGATATAGAATTTGACAGGTTTTTTGCCCGTGATATTTTTTCTACAAAAGATGACATCGAAGAGTTTTGCGTTTCTTTAAGCGACGGATTTTTTGGAACAGAAAAAATAAAGCGCGACATTTCCTTCAGCACAGAAGAAGTTCAAAACGGAACAAAAGAGCTTTTTCCATTCTTTGAAAAAAATGCACAGGTTATAACTTCACAAAGAATTCCTTGTTCAGGTCAGCATTTGACAAAGCTAATTGAAGAAACACTTTTTAAGGATAAAATTGCAACTAAAGAAATAAAAAAACTTTTGCAAGAATCTGAACAAGCGGAAAAAGATTTTTTTGAAAATATTGCGAACCCTATTTTTTCATGGAACGAAGAAACTGTAAAAAATATTTTTGAGCAAAACAATTTTTCTTGTCTTTACAAATCCGCATTTATTTTGGAAAAACGAAAAATCAGTGTACCAGAAACCGAACGTTGGTTTAACGCAGAAAATTCTTCTTACGGCAAATTTATAAAAGACAAGCTGGGCAAGGAAAAATTCGAAAAACTCAAAGAACTTTTTATTCAGGCTGCGGAAAAAAATATTTTCAATTGGAAAACCAAAAACACAATTTTCATAATTTCTGCAAAACAAAAAAAATGAATCTTAAAGATGGCGAAACAATAGAAAATCTCCATGTAAAAACTCTTAGACTTATTCAAGGAAAAAAAGAATTTCGGTTTGGAATTGATGCAGTTCTTTTAGCCGACTTTGCGCGCACAAAAGGAAAATGCAAAGCTTGCGACTTGGGAACAGGAACTGGAATAATTCCGCTTTTAATGTCTGAAAAAAATCCAGAGGCAAATTTTGAGTGCATAGAAATTCAAGAAGAATCAGCAGACATGGCAAGACGAAACGTAGAGCTAAACAACCTGCAAGAAAAAATCAAAATATTCTGCGCAGACATAAAAGAGCCGTTTAAGGTTTTACAAAAAAATTCTTTTGACGCTGTTGTTTCAAATCCGCCTTACATAGAAATTTCAAACGGAAATACAAACAACACAAAGCCCCTTTCTGTTGCGCGCCATGAAGTTTTCTGTACGCTCGAAGACGTAATAAAAACTGCCTCTGCACTTTTGAAATCCCACGGAAAATTTTTTATTATTCACAAGCCTTTCCGCCTGCCGCAAATTTTTTCTTTGCTTGAAAAATACAAACTTGCTCCCAAAAGAATTAAACTTGTTTTTCCAAACAAAGAAAAAGAAGCTTCAATGGTGATGATTGAATCTGAAAAATGTGCAAAGCCTTATTTAAAAGTTGAAAGTCCAATAATCGTTTACGGCGACGATGGAAAATATACAAGGCAAATTGAAAAAATTTACGGACGAAACTAAAAGTCAAAATGAGCTACAGAACTCTCAATTCATATTTAAAAGAAAAATTCGGCTGCAAAGTTTACAAGATTTCACTTTCAACTGGCTGCACCTGCCCAAACCGCGATGGAACAAAAGGAACTGGAGGTTGCACATTCTGTTCACAAGGAGGTTCTGGAGATTTTGCGGCAAAACCAGCCCCAATAAAAATTCAAATTGAAGAAGCGAAAAAAAGAGTTGACTCAAAGTTTCCAAAAAGCATTCCGCCTGAAAAAAGAAAATACATCGCGTATTTTCAATCATACACCAATACTTACACAGACAAAAATATTACAATAGAAAAACTCAGAGAAATTTTCTTTGGCGCAATCAGCCGGCCGGAAATTGTCGCGATTTCAATTGGAACTCGCCCGGATTGCATTCCAGATGAAATTCTTGAACTCCTATGCAAACTGAACAAAATAAAACCAGTCTGGATTGAACTTGGACTTCAGACAATCCATGAGCAAACCGCAAAAAAAATAAACAGAGGCTACACTTTAAAAGAATTCGAAAACTGTTTTTACAAACTAAAATCAGCAGGAATCGAAGTCATTGCGCATATAATCCTTGGGCTTCCTGGCGAATCAAAAGAGCTTATGCTTCAGACTGTAAAATATCTTTCCAAACTGAATCCAAAGCCCAACGGAATAAAAATTCAGCTTCTGCATATTCTTGAAGGAACAAAAATGGCGCAGGAATACAAGGAAAATCATTTTAAACTTTTTGAACTTGAAGAATACTGCGAATTTGTCTGCGAATGCTTAAAAATTCTTCCGCCTGAAATTGTAGTCCACAGAATAACTGGCGACGGTCCAAAAAAAATTCTAATTGCTCCGCTTTGGTCCGCGGATAAAAAAAATGTTTTAAATACATTGAAGAATAACATAGAACGGTTTATTGACAATAAATTGCAATAGGAATAAAATAGTTCCCATAGAATAATTTATTCAAGGAGTTAACTTACCATGGTTAAAGTTGCAATTAACGGTTTCGGCCGCATTGGTCGCCTTGCATTCCGCCAGATGTTTGAAGCTGACGGATATGAAGTAGTTGCTATCAACGATCTTACAAGCCCAAAAATGCTTGCTCACCTTCTTAAATATGATACAGCACAGGGTGGATTCATGGGAAAAATTGGTGAAGGAAAACACACAGTTTCTCACATTGATGACGTTCTTGCTGAAGACGGAAAAACTGTAAAAGAACCAGGTGCTATCGTTGTAGATGGAAAGAAAATCACAATCTACAAGGAAGCTAACGCTGCAAATCTCCCTTGGGGAAAAATCGGTGTTGATGTAGTTCTTGAATGTACAGGTTTCTATGTATCAAAGGCTAAATCACAGGCTCACATTGATGCTGGTGCTAAGAAAGTTGTAATTTCAGCTCCTGCTGGAAACGACCTTCCAACAATCGTTTTCAATGTAAACCACAAAACTCTTACAAAGAACGACAATATCATTTCCGCAGCTTCTTGTACAACAAACTGCTTGGCTCCAATGGCTAAAGCTCTTAACGACTATGCTCCAATCCAGAGCGGAATTATGTCTACAATCCACGCTTACACTGGTGATCAGATGATTCTTGACGGTCCACAGCGCAAAGGTGACCTTCGCCGTTCACGTGCAGGTGCTCAGAACATCGTTCCTAACTCAACAGGTGCTGCAAAGGCTATCGGTCTTGTAATTCCTGAATTGAACGGAAAATTGATTGGTTCAGCTCAGCGTGTTCCGGTTCCAACAGGATCTACAACAATTCTTACAGCTGTTGTAAAGAAAGCTGGAGTTACAAAAGAAGAAATCAATGCCGCAATGAAAGCCGCTGCAACAGAATCTTTCGGATACAACGAAGACGAAATCGTTTCTTCAGATGTAATCGGAATGAAATTCGGTTCTTTGTTCGATGCAACACAGACAATGGTTTCTAAGATTGCAGATGACCTCTATGAAGTACAGGTTGTTTCTTGGTATGACAATGAAAACAGCTACACATCTCAGATGGTAAGAACAATCAAATACTTTGCAGAAAACTGCTAATTATAGTTAGTTTCTGAAGGAAAAGGGCATCCTGAAAATGGGTGCCTTTTTTGTTTTAAAGTATTTGATTGTTCTTTCGTATTAAACTTATCGCAAACTCTGCGAGTTATGCTCTGGCACAATGCTACGCACTTGCTTGCATTGTGGGTTCTCACAATCAAATACTTTGCAGAAAACTGCTAATTATAGTTAGTTTCTGAAGATAAGGGGCATCCTGAAAATGGATGCTCTTTCTGTTTTTACGTATTTGATTGTTCTTTCGTATTAAACTTACCGCAAACTCTGTGAGTTATGCTCTGGCACAATGCTACGCACTTGCTTGCACTATAGAACAGTTAAGTATTTTCTTTTGTGCTAAAAAAAACAAATTTCCTATTTTTTATATCCCTTATACCATTTTGCGAATGCGCCCAGGCCTTGTTCCAAAGTGGTCGCCGGTTTAAAGCCAAAGTCTTTCTCAAGGTCTGAAACATCAGCAAACGTCTGGTAAACATCACCCGGCTGCATTGGCAAAAGTTCCTTCTTACCTTGCTCAGAAATTATATTTTCCTTTATAAGGCAATTTTCAAGGATTTCAACAAAGCGCATAAGACTTTCCGGCCTGCTGTTTCCAATGTTGTAAATTTTATATAACGCGCCGTCATCTGTAGCTTCCGGAGTTTTCTGCATAACTGCGCGAACGCCTTTCACAATGTCATCAACATAAGTAAAATCGCGGTACATATCTCCGTTATTGTAAATTTGAATCGGCTCGCCTTTTACAAGTTTATTTGTGAATTTAAAATATGCCATGTCAGGACGCCCCATAGGTCCGTAAACAGTAAAGAAACGCAAGCCTGTGCATGGAATTTTATAAAGTTTTGAATACGCGTGCGCAAAAAGCTCATTACTTTTCTTTGTCGCGGCATATAGCGAAACCGGATTGTCAACCTTATCTTCTGTTGAATAAGGAACTTTTTTGTTTGAACCGTACACGCTGCTTGAAGAGGCAAAAACCAGATGTTCAACCGGATTATTGCGGCAACATTCAAGAATATTGTAAAAACCAATCATATTTGAATGAATATATGCATCGGGATTATCAATTGAATAGCGGACGCCAGCCTGCGCCGCCAAGTTAACCACAACAGCAGGATTATACTTTTCAAAAAGGGAATCCAGCAAGGATTTATCCGCTATGTCGCCTTTTACAAAAGTAAAATCTTTTTTCAATGAAGAAAGCATATCAAGACGTTCCTGCTTCAACGAAACATCGTAATAGTCAGTTATACAGTCAATTCCTATAATTTTTATGCCGGAAACATTTTCCAAAAGATTTTTACACAAGAAACTTCCAATAAATCGGCTGCGCCAGTAACAAAAATCGTTTTATTTTCTAAAGAAATATTTGATATAAGGAGAGTATAGAACTTTCAGTTAAAAAAGTATAGAGTTTTTAAATCATGATAAAACAGAAATAATTTTTCTTGCGGCAGAAAAAAATCTAAAAAAACTCGGCTTATTCAAAAAATCAATGTAGAACTGCCCTATTTTTATGCTATAATATTATAAATTCCAATTCATGAGGTTTTTATAACTTACGTTTATGTTCTGGTTTCCGGCAAAAATGACTTATATTACGAGCATGCGCTGATGTCAACCTATTCTTTGCGGAATCTTATGCCGGACGCAAACGTAGTTCTTCTTGTGGACAATAAAACCGAAGACTCAATAAATTCAGATTCCCTAAAGCGCGCAGAAATCAAAAAATATGTTTCAAAAATAATTTCTGTCCAGTTTGATGAAAAAGTCTCAAATGCAGAACGTTCAAGGCTCATAAAAACTTCAATTCCAGAATATATTGACGATGACTTTCTATACATTGACTGCGACACAATAATTGCAGATGACCTTTCAGAGATTGAAAAGACACCGTATAAAACCGCAGGAATTCTTGATGGACACGTAATGCTGGATGAGCATATACATAAAAACTATTTTTTAGAGCGAGACAAAAAGCTTGGATTCCACGGAACACAAGCCGCGGACTGCAATATAAATGGCGGAGTTATTTTTGCCAGAAAAGGTGAAGAGTCAAAAAATCTTTTTAAGGAATGGAACGAAGCGTGGAAATATTCTGCGTACCAAAAACATGATTTCCATGACCAAAGCGCGCTGAATGAAGCCAATTACAGAACAGGCTTAAAAATGCGGCTGCTGGACGGAGAATGGAACTGCCAGCCAAGCCACGGCGGATTGGCATTTTTAAAAGATGCAAAAATCATCCATTATTATTCCAGCGAATTTTCAGGAAAAAACTACATTCCATATTACAAGCTTGCGGACAAGGAACTTCAAAACCAGATAAAAACTGAAGGAAAAATTTCAGACGACATAAAAAAAATGATAGATGACCCTAAATTTCAGTTCAACAAAGTCCATCTAATAAATGACCAAAGAATTGTAAGCATAATGCAAAGCCCGATTGTATTCACTGTTGCAGACATAAAAGCAAAAATGCCGTGGCTTTTTAATTTCATGGAAGCGCAGTTTTCGTTTTTCAGAAAAATTGGAAAAAAAATAAAGAAGTAGAAAAATGTCAAGCCGGATTTTTATTTATATCCGTCTGGCTTTTCCATTTCATTTGAGTCTTGAGTCGGCTCATATTTTTTGCGTTTTACAAATCCGTTGTCAAAATAGAAAGTTACAGCTTTGCATTCAGAGCGGATTTCGTCAATTTCATCGCGCACAAGAATTTTTGCGCCAGGATAAACAGTTCCGCTTGCATTTACGCAGCCAACAACTTTCAATTCTCTGTTATGAGCGTTGATTTCGTTGATTTCAGTTGTCATTTTTTCACTTGAATCCATCAAATCAACACGCTGATTTCTTAAGTTCGCAAGAGTTTCCTCTTTTTCCTTTGGAAGCGAACGGCGCACTTTTTTCTGGTTTTCCAAAGTTGAAATATTCAAGTCAACTTCTTCAAGCTGCTTAACAACATTTGACTGCATTTCCTGAAGTTCCTGCAATCTAAGTTTTGCCTTTGGATCAAAACCAACTTCAAGAATTGTTTCTATTCCTCCGCCAGAAGAGCCGATGTTCTTTGCAGTGATTTCCTCCGTTGCAAAAAGATGACCGCCAATAATAGAAGCGCGCTTTCCCTTTAAGAGGATTTTTTTCATCGCAGTAACATTGCTGTTCATAATGTTGTCATTTACAACAACATATTCTTCCGCTGTAACTTTTACATTCTGAAGGAATCTTGCCCAGACAGATTTGCTTGTAATTATCTCGCCTTCATCGCGGCCCATAACGCCTTGAGAAATAACAATATCGCCGCCAGCTTCAATATGGCAGTTTCCAACAGAACCGTAAATTTCAATATTTCCGTCTGCCTTTATGCTGAATCCGTCTTCAACGTTTCCGCGGCAAACAACAGTTCCCATGTAAGTGATGTTTCCAGATTTGATGTTAACGCCCGGAACTTCGTAAACTTCTTCAACTGTAATTTTGTCGCCGACCAAAATTACGTTTCCATTTTTCTCTGCAATAATGGTGCGTCCATCTGAATCAAGCTTTGTGTTTTGTCCAAGCGGAATCGGAATGTCTTTTCCATTTTTTGCTTCAAGATAACGACCAAGAATAGTTTTTCCGCCCTTTCCGCGCTGAGGAAGAACTTTTACCGCCAAAGGCTGACCGACAACAACGTTTTGAATAAGGTTAAGTTCTTTAAAGTCAACCTGACCATTCGCAGTTTCCTTTAGCCTAAGCTTTGTCTTGTCAGTTTCGAATTTGTAATCAATATACGCATCTGTGCCGTTAACAGGAAGAATCGCAGTCGCAACTTCATAAGGCATATTGTAAATCGGATTGTCAATGAACGAAATTATTTTGTCATCTTCAATTCCAGCGACAACACCTTGCGTCTTTAAAGCATTCTTTATATTTTCCGCGGAAATTTCAGAGCCGCCTTGAGACGGAGGTGAAACAGTAATGGTTGCCTGCATTTCATCCTTGGAAATATCGACAGCCATAACAGCATCTCCTGCCGCAATATGGGTAAAAGTTCCAACTTCCATATAATTGTTGTCAGTGCCGTCTTCCGCGAGTTTCTTTAAAAGCTTTTCATCTAGAGAAGTATTGTCCGGCCGCCGGGCTTCATTTATAAGATCAGAAGCAGAAACTGGCGTTCCAGAACCTTTTGGCAATGTAACTTTAACAAATATGCGCGAGCCAAATCTATGCACATAGAACATTCCGTCAACTCTTTCATTTTCAGCATTGCTTGCACCAGCCAGATCTCCAGCAAGAAACGCGGCTTCTTTTTCTTTTTTCTGACGGATTACAGTAGGATTTTCATATACGCGGATTCTCCAAGGCTTTTTCATAAGACCAATAACGCCTTGGCTTCCTCTTTCTATAACTTCATATTCAAGATTGTTTTTTTTTGAATCAAGTTGAACAGCCGCATCATCAAGACATTCATCCAATGTGTCTGCTCGGACTTCAACAGTATGAATATCCTTGTCAAAAGCAAGCTGCTTTTCCATGTCTATTCTAAGCTTGTCAAGAGTTACCATAAAACCTCTTAAAAAATTCCTTTGCGGACGCTTGTAAGTTTTGCACGCAAACGCAAATTCGCCTTTGAATGAAGCTGGCTTATGCGGCTTTCACTTACATTAAGAACCTGACCAATTTCCTTAAAAGACAAATCCTCGTGGTAATAAAGAACAATCACCATTTTTTCATTTTTAGGAAGTTCATTTATAGCCTGAATTATAACTCTGCGGATTTCCTCACGCTCAACAATGACATCAGGATTAAGACTGTTCGGAGCCTCAATGCTATCTCCTATTGAAACGTGCTCGCTCTCATCCCCAGAATACCAAACATCGTTCAGTGAAAGCACACTTGTTCCGCTTACCTTCATAACAGCCGACTGATATTCAGCTTCTGTCATGTTCATGGCTTTTGCAATTTCCGCATCAGAAGCCGTACGTCCCAATTTGGACTCAAGCTCAACAATCGTGTCTTCTATCTCGCGGGATTTTTGGCGCACAGAACGCGGTATCCAATCCAGTTCCCTAAGTTCATCGAAAATCGCGCCCCTTATGCGTGTTGTTGCATAAGTCTTGAATTTTACACCTTTATCAATGTCAAATTTATTTATGGCATCCAAAAGTCCAAACTGTCCAAAACCAACAAGATCGTCAAATTCCACGCTGTCTGGCATTCCTGTGGAAACTCGTCCCGCAACCCATTTTACAAGGGGCATATACTGACGGATTAAACGGTCTCTTATTGCGACAGATTTGCTTTTTTTATACTCATGCCAAAGTTCGGCTTCTTCGTTTTCATCTAAAATTTGATTTGCCATGTATCCCACACCCTTGCTAGAAAAACTTTAGAAACTTCAATTCCAAAGATTTTCGTTAATATCCCCATATTACATTTCATCTTTTTTTAGCAACGTCCTTATTGCGCTTGCAATTGTCTTTGTATCCTGTTCTACAGAAGCTTTTCCATCTGTAGGCGCAGAAGGAAGCTTTTCCGAAGAATCACTCTGAGCAAAATCGGAATCATTTATAACGTCTCCGTCATCATCTGATTCTCCAGAAAAAACATCAATATCAGGCAAAGCATCTATTTCCTGCGACTGGGCAGATTTTTCAGCAGCCATAGCCACTGGCTTAATTTCAGGCTCAGTTTTTTCAGGTACGCTAGAATCCGCAGTAGGAACTGAAGTTTCTACCGGCTCATCAACAGAAGGAGAATCAGCTTTTGGCAAAGAATCAGCATCAGGAACTCCTTCCGCTTTTTCTTCTATTTTTGAAGCCGTTCCTACAGAGCCACCGCCATTAAAGAAATTCTTATTTGCGCTCACATCAAAATTTGGAGCCGCCTCATCTTCTGTAAGGTTTTCGTCATCTATTGTAATATTCACAACAGAGCCAGCCTTAGAAAACGGCTTTTTTCCAGCCTCGTCTTTTGAATCCAACAAAGTTTCAACTGAGAGAAAACGCTTATTCAAAAAACCTGCCACAAATGCCAAAAGCGCAAAAACCACGGCAAAAATAAATCCACGGAAGGAAGCAACAAAAAATCGATGAGTAGAAATAATGCTTATAAGGAAAGACAGAACAAATCCAACACCAGCAGAAGCAGCTACATTTTTTAAATTGAACATGTTCTTTCCTCCCGTTTATTATATTCTTATAGATTAAGGCAAAACACCTCTAAGGTCAAGATTTATTTTTTCTTGCCCCCAAGGAACTTTTTAAGGAAGTTTGAAACCCCTGCATCCGATGGAATGTCAGTTTTTTCTATTCTGCCCACAATATGCTTTAGGCACACAGCAGGCTTGGAAGTCGGATTTATAATCATAAAAGGCTTTTGGCGTATAACGGAAGCTTGGACAACTGGGTCATCATAAACAAATCCAATATATTCAACCTTGTAATTCAAGAACTGCGCTACAATGTTGATAATCAAATCCGAAATGCGCTTTCCTTCATCAGAAGAATGAACTCTATTTACAAGAAGCTTCAAATTTATCTGCCTTTGAAGAAGCTCTGTTGTGATTATTTTTATAATTCCGTAGGCATCAGTAATTGCGGTTGGCTCAGGAGTTGTAATTACATAGACTTCATCGGCGGCGGAAAGAAACTGAAGAACATTATTTGAAATTCCAGCTCCAGTATCTATTATGATAATGTCGGCATTTGAAAGGGAGGCAAATTCCTTAGCAAAGTAGTCAAGCTCGTCATTTGAAAGATTTGCGATTTTAGAAAATCCGTTTGCGCCTGCAATAAACTTAAAGCCAAATTCCGTGTCCAGAATTATTTCGTTCATTGTCTTCTTACGGTTTATTACGTGCATAAGATTGTACTGCGGAACAACACTCAAAAGAACATTTACATTCGCCATTCCCAAGTCGCCATCAATAAGTATGACTTTTTTTCCAAGTTGGGAATATGCAATCGCCATGTTTACTGCGATATTAGTTTTTCCAACTCCGCCCTTTCCACTTGTTATAGCAATTATTCTTGTTTTATGTGGAGCTGCCGGCCTAGCGAAATTATCTTCATTCATAAGAGCGCGCAATTCTTTTGCCTGTTCTTCCATTTATATTCTCCTGTTGCCCTGATTCAATTTTTAGATTACTCTGTTTCTTTATCGGCAGTTCCAAACTTTTTTTCAATATGTTCTGCGTTGATTTTAAATCCTGAAAGATTTTTTAAGAACCACTTTGGATCTGCCCGCTGAATTGTATTCAATACATCCTGGCCTGTCGTAATCCAGGACACAGGCTTGTTCTTTTCTGACAAAACGCTTATAACACGACCAAACGATGTAGTTTCATCACATTTTGTAACAATTATGCTTTTAAAATCAAATCCTTCATAATTGCGGATTATATTTTCCAAGTCTTTTGCGCTCACTCCAGCTGTAATCGCCAGATAAACATTTTCGTTTAAATTCTTAACATTTAAAGTGGTACGCATTTTCGCTATGTTTTCATAATCATTCGGACTGTAGCCACTCGTATCAATAAAAATATAGTCAGAATTAGAAACATAGCTGTCGCAAAGAATTTTCAAGTCCTCAGAACTTTCAGCCTTGTCAACATTCACATTTATAATTTCAGCCCAGCGTTTAAGCTGCTCAATGGCTGCAACACGCATTGTGTCTGTTGTAATCATTCGGATTCTAGGCGGATACTTATATTTTTCGCGGTTCTTTTTATAGTCGATTGAAATGCGGGAACTCATCTTTGCGACTGTAGTTGTTTTTCCAACGCCTGTAGGTCCGACAATTATAATAACTTTCGGCGCAGATTTTTTTTCTTCAAAAGCAATCGGAATATTCTCTCCAATCCAGTCCGCCACACAAGTCTGAACATAATCAAAATCATCAAGCTCTTCAAGGCTGAATTCGTTTTTCATTCTTGAGCACATTTTTTTTATGTAGGATTTTGTAAATTCGTTTTCTTCAAGAAGCTCCTGAATCTTTAAAATTGAAGAATGCTCCTTTTCCGCAGAAGTAGCCTGAACAATTGTTTTCATCTGCTCCTGCATTTCATTTTTAAACTGGTCGAACTGCTTGGTGAGCTGCCCGATCTGAAGATTATTCGTAACAGTTGGATTTACTTTTGTTAAAAATTCATCGCGCTTCTGCAAAAAAGAATCCTGATGAGAATGAATAACAGGAGAAGAATTTTGAAGCGGAAGTCCGCCTGTTAAAGAAACTCTTGTGTGGCCAGAACTTGCAGGATAATTGACTTTCCTTGTAAAAGCGGACTGTTCCAATGAAGAATTTGTAACTTGGTATCTTAAAACAATCTGCTCACGCTGAAAAAACCCAAGGAATCCTGCGGAAAGCCTAGTTTTGCAGCCAAGCACTTGAAAGTTTGTTCCATATTTATCGTAAAGTTTATCCATGCATTCATCGCGGGAACGACCTGTAATGCTTTGGACATTTGTGTTAAGCTCATTGTCAGCCATTTATTTCTCCAAGAGATTCAACTTTTATATTTGGCGAAGCTGCCATCACTTCGTTTATAGACAAAACTATTATTCCAGGCATCTCAAGCTCTGTAGAAGATTTTACAAGCCGTCGCACTTCAGACGGACACAAAATAATAGGAAGATAATTTCTTTCACGGACAGCGGCAACAGCATTGCTCATTGTAGAAATATAATTTCTTGCGTCAACAGGATCAAAAGCGACAATAGGACCTTTGCCCGGCATATCGGCTCTATGGTCAAGAATTTTCTGTGCAAGGCTCTGCGAAAGATTAAGCACGTGAAGAACTTTGTTTTCATCCGCATATTGCTGGCATATCTGCGCGCCAAGAGCCTCACGAACTTTTTCTGTAAGAGTCCAAGGGTCGCGTGTAAGTTTTCCGTAATCTCCCAAAGTTTCAAGAATAACAACCATATTTCGGATGCTGACCTGCTCTTCAAGAAGATTTTTAAGAACAGCTTCAATTTCACCATAAGAAAATCTGTGGTCGCCTGTTGTAACTTCATCAACAACAACAGGATTCGTTTTCTTGATCTCTTCAATAATCGCGCTGACACTCTGGCGGCTAAGAATTTTAGAAGCGTTGCGTCTTATAAGCTCCGTAAGATGAGTTGCAATTATAGTAGGCGCGTCAATCACCGCATAGCCGGCTTTTTCCGCTTCAAGCCGCTTTGAATCAGGAAGCCAAATCGCATCCATTCCAAACGCAGGGTCTTTTGTTTTTTCTCCGACAATTTCTCTGTCTTTAGGAACATTTCCAGTGTTCAGGCACATAAAATGCCCAAGTTTAAGGCGTCCCCTTCCGGCTTCAATTCCGCGGATTTTAAACGAATATTCTTCCGGCGAAAGTTCCATTTGATCCATAATATGAATCGGCGGAATAACAAGTCCAAGGTCAAGGGCAGCTTCACGGCGGATTCTTTTTACACGCGACATGAGCTCCGCGCCTTTTTCATCGTCAACAAGAGGAATAAGCGCATAGCCGATTTCAAGTGAAAGCTCATCCAGCTTGACAACAGGAGAAATTTCCTCTGGTCCGCCATTTCCTTTTTGTGGAGAATTTTTTGCCTTTTCAGCTTCCATAGTCTTTTGCTCTTCTTCTTTTGTCTTTAAGTGCGAAAGCCGGGAGCCAACAAAAATAAACAAAATTCCAATCGGAACAAGAGTCGCAGTAGCTCCGTTGTGGAATGCAAGGCCAAGAGCCACCAACGTAGCTCCAACAATGACATAAATTGTTCCATTTGCAGAAAACTGCTCTTTGAGCTGATCTGAAAGCAAGTCGCCGTCGTTGCTTCCGGTAATCAAAAGACCCGTTGAAAAAGAAAGCAGCAAAGACGGAAGCTGAGACATAAGACCGTCGCCAATCGTAAGCTTCGCATAGCTGTCAAGTGCATCAGTTATAGAAGCTCCCGCCATAGTTCCAGTTACAATTCCTCCGATAAGGTTTACAACTGTAATAAAAATTCCAGCCTTTACGTTTCCGCTTACAAATTTAGAGGAACCGTCCATTGCAGAATAAAAGTCAATTTCCTGCCTAAGCTGATTAATTTTAAGCTCGCCTTCTTCTTCTGTAATAGAACCGTTGTTAATCTGATTTTGAATCGTAAACATTTTGTTGTTCATGGCATCCAAAGTAAAACGCGCTGTAACTTCGGAAACACGGTCCGCACCTTTTGTAATTACAAGAACCTGAACAACAATCAAAATAATGAAAATTATAAATCCGATTAAAACTTTATCGCCAGCAACAATGTTCGCAAACGCCTGAACCATTTCGCTCTGCCCAGCCATATGCCCGGAAGTTTTTACCGGATGAACAAGAATATTTCTAGTGGAAGAAATATTTATCGCAAGCCCAAAAATTGTTGTTATAAGGACGACCCTCGGAAACGATGTAAAATCCGCAGCACGCTTCATATAGATAACGGTCAAAAGAATTATAAAAGAAAGCGCAAGGTTTATAACCATTGCAAGATCTATAAAAGCTGTTGGAAGCGGAATAAACATAAACAAAACAACAACGATAACACCTACCGCCAGTGAATTGCGTAAAACAAAATTTAAAATACTACCGCCTGAGCCGCGCTTTTCCGCCATCGAGTCCCCACCCTAACTAAAAAGCTTCAATTTAGAAATATAACGTCTTTCTAATATACAACAAAAAAAAGATTTTGAAAACGGCAAAAAGTAACTTTTAAGTGGATTTTTTGTTTCTTTCCTTATTCATGAAGCCAACCTGAGCATAAACAGCCGCAATAGCCCGTAAATAAGACGTAGGAATTATGTCGCCAACTTCTGTATCTGCATAAAGTCCGCGGGCAAGAGGACGATTTTCAATTATAGGAACGTCATTTTCAGCAGCGATTTTTTTCATTGTCTGCGCGGTATTGTCAGTTCCTTTTGCAGTAATCATAGGCGCATCCTGCTGCTCTTGCTTCCACTGAAGGGAAACTGCATAATGCGTAGGGTTTGTAATTACAACATCTGATTCACGCACAGCTTTTGGCATATTTTGTGAAAGCATTTCTTTTTGCGCGGATTCAAGCCTGCCTTTTACTTCCGGGTCGCCTTCGCTTTCCTTGAATTCCTCTTTTACTTCCTGCTTGGTCATTTTCATCTGCTCTTTAAATTCCCTGCGCTGCATTACATAATCGAACACGCCGATTACAATCAAAATAACAGCAGAAACCACAAGCAACTGGGCAACCATTCCAGAAACAGAACGCAAAGCCAAATCAATTCCGCCAGCCTTTAAAAATCCAAGAGTCTTGGCCAAATCCAGGCGGATAAGAAGAACTGCGACAGCAACAATAATAGCAACTTTTAAAACAGACTTTGCAATATTAAAAAGCCCCATCATAGAAAACAAAGTCTTTTTAAAGTACTCGCCGAATTTTGGAACAATTTTTGAAAACTTTGGCTCTATTGTTTTTGTTGTAAAAATAAAACCTCTGTTCTGGACTAAATTTATTATGACGCCAGCAAGAATTCCTGCAAGCGACAAAGGAAGCACAATCGGAAGAAGATTCCGTAAAAAAATATAGTAAAACCTTGCATCATCAATTTTCTGGGCAGTTACATTGTTAAAGTAAAAAATCATCATTTCGCAGATTTTTTTATAGAACCAAGGAGCCAGCAAAATAAGAACTGCGACAACAAAAAGAAAAACAACAGTTCCATTCAGTTCCTGGCTTTTTGCAATGCGGCCTTCTTTTCTGGCTTTACGGAGTTTCTGTTCCGAGGCTTCTTCTGTTTTGCCTTCATCTTCTGCGGCGAACCACTGCAAATCCATCACTGCCCGCCTCCTTTAAGCCCGATAAGAAGCTTTTCAATTTCAAAAAGTCCGCCTTTAAAACAGCCTTCAAAAAATTCAATGAACTGCGGCACAAGAACAAAAATTAAAAAGTATGCAGTCAGCATAAGAACAGGAAATCCTTCCGAAAGCAAATTCATCTGCGGAGCCGCCTTTGAAAGAATTCCGACTGTAACATTTATTAAAAAAAGAGACGCCATAACCGGCAGCGCAATAATCAGCGCATCCTTAAAAAGCAATGTAAGCGACTTCATCATAAATTCCGCAAAAAAACGAGAATTGTCCACTATTGAGATTGCGCTTATAACCTTAAAGCTTTCAGACATTCCCTTCAAAAGCAACATTTGAAGCCAGTTGTTCTGCAAAAAAACAAGCATCGCCATAAAGTTAAAAAACTGTCCCATAAGCGGATTTTCAACTTGGCTAAGTGAATCGTAAACTTCGCTCGCGCTAAGTCCCATCTGGAACGCAAAAAACTGTCCGGCTGTACTGAACGAAGCAAAAATAATCTGCACAAAAAAACCAAGGATTATTCCAATCATCGCTTCTCCGGCAAGCAGGAGAATATATTCAAGCGAAAAATTTCCTTCAGGTGAAATATAGCTTTTATATGAAGAAAAAATTCCGTCAGCCAAAGAAATCTGCGGAAAAATAAAAAATGCCATGTAGCCTGCAAGCGCAATTTTTGCAGTTCTGGGAACAGTTCTTGAAGAAAAAAGCGGAAGCGTCATTATCGTGGCAAAGCATCTTACCGCAACAAAGAGAAAAACAGGCGCGTCAGAAACAATCCGCTCAAGCATTCTATCTTGCCATAGCCGGAATCAAGTCAAGAATTCCGCGGAAATACTGAGCCAAAGAATTAAACATAAATCCGCCAAGCAAAGCAATTACAAAAAGAATCGTAAGGAACTTTGGCAAGAAAGTAAGAGTCTGCTCTTGAATTGAAGTTGTAGCCTGAAAAATCGCAACGATAAGTCCCACTAAAAGAGCCGCGCCAAGAATAGGAGCGCACATAAGAAAAACCTGCAAAATTCCACCGCGAACTAAATTATTGATAAGATTCAACGACATAATTTCCTCCCATTCAAAAGCCGGATATCAATTTTTTTTAGCGCAATACACTCACAAAAAGCTGCTGAGTCAAAAGATGCCAGCCGTCGACAAGAACAAAAAGCATCAGCTTGAACGGCATGGAAATTTGCACAGGCGGAAGCATCATCATTCCCATGCTCATAAGAATACTTGCAACAACCATGTCAATTACGATAAACGGAATATATAGAAGAATTCCTATTTTAAATGCGACTGTAAGTTCATGCAGAATATAAGCCGGAATCAAAACATAAGTCGGAACATCGGAAGCATTAGCCGGACGCCCAAGACCTGCCATTGTCATAAAAGTCCTGATGCTGTTTTTATCATTTCCCATCTGACGGAACATAAAAATTCTTATAGGCGACTCTGCCTTTTCAATAGCTTCTGTCAAAGTAATTTCATTATTTGAAAGTGGTTGAAAAGAATCAGTATAAATCTGCCTGAATGTTGGCCACATACAGAAAAGTGTCATAAAAATTGCAATTCCATTTAGAACTGCGGTCGGCGGAACTTGCTGCAAAGAAAGCGCTCTTTTTATGAAGTCAAGGACAATCGAAAAACGCAAAAAGCAAGTCATTAAAATAAATATGCTCGGTGCAAGAGTTAAAAGAGTAAGTAAAAGCAAAAGCTGCACACTGAACGCAACTTCATTTCCAGAGCGAGGAGCCGTAGCAGAAAAACTCAAATTCGGAAAATCCAAACCAGTTATTCTGCGGCTCATTTCCGTAGTCCCGCTTGAAGAACCTTCTGGAAAATTATTTTGACTTTGCGATGACAATGGAAAAAAACAGCAAGTGCAAACTAAAAGCGCAACAGCAAATTTAAAAAAATGTTTTTTCAGCAAGAAAAGGCTTTTCATTTTTCTTCTCCGCCAACCATTTTGTCTTTCAAGGAATTTATAAGATTCATCGTGTCTTTGTCATAAGCTGATTTTTTTGCAGCCGGAATATTTTCCTTGGATTCCTCTTTTTTTCCCGACATAAAAAGCTGAAGGATTTCTTCAAATGAACGCGGCTTTTTTGCGTTGCTGTTCATGTCGGCATAGCGGTTCATCGCGTCAATGAGATCTTTGTCGTTGATTTCTTTTATAAGCGAAATGGAATTATCTGAAACTCCAAGAATGAAAGCCTTGTTCCAAAGACTTACAATTTGAACGGATTTTCCTTCGCCAAGACTTATAAACGAAACTTTGCGTAAAAAAACATCGTCCTCCAAAGCCGGCTCAACGCCCATAGATTTGCGCATAAATTTAAACAAAAAGTAAATCGCTGCAATTATGATTCCCAAAACAAGAATCATGCGCACAAAAATTCCAATTCCACCAAAAGAGCCTGAAGAACTAAAAGCATTTTCGCCTGAAGCTCCAGAGTCAGAATTTTCTGAAAAGTCTAATGAAATCTGAGAATTTTCAATTTGTGCGGAAGTAAGATTTTCTGAAGGCGCAGAAGACTGCTGGGCAAAAGAAAGACCGGCGCATAAAACCAGCAATGCCGCTAAAATTTTTATTTTTGAGTAATTCATTTTCCCACCCAAAGCAACAGGCCATTTGCGTTATCCCCACCGCATTTCAAGCCTGCCGCTTTTATATTTGACGAAGCTTTTAAACTTCAATGAAATTCAAAAGCTCATTGCAAATTTATTTTTACATAGATGAAGCCACGTGTTCAAGAGCCGGAAGAATTTCTGTAACACGAACACCGAAGTTTTCATCAATAACTACAACCTCACCCTTGGCAATAGGCTTATGGTTTACCAAAATATCAACAGGCTCACCGGCAAGCTTGTCAAGTTCGATGATTGTTCCTTCGCCAAGTCCTAGAATATCCTTGATTGTTTTCTTGGTGCGGCCAAGTTCGACCGTCATTTCCATGAAAACATCCATAATCAAGTTGATATTTCCCTGCTCGCCGCCACCTACAGACTGCGCAAAATTCGGAAACTGCAATGACTGAACATTCGGAGGAGTCTGCATCTGCACTCCGCCCATCATTGAAGCGTTAGGCTGCATTTGCTGCATTCCCATCATATTGCCGCCCATTTGCATACCTCCCATCATAGCAGGATTAGGCTGCATCTGCTGCATTCCCATCATATTGCCGCCCATCATTGGCTGCTGAGTAAATCCTGCGGAAGGAGAAGACATCTGCGGAGCTCCACCCATAGCAGAAGCATTTTCCATTCCAGAATTTGCAGAAGACGCTGGCTGTGAAGCAGGCTTTGAACCTCCGCCAAGAGCACGCGCCATTCCGTCAGCAGCAGAACCGCTTACAGCTTCCCACAAGGTAAACTGCTCGCCGTCAACAGTAACAGGATATGTAAAGCAAGCAAAAGTTCCTTGCGGCATACGAATCATTGCCTTTGGCTCTTTTACAGCTTCCGGAGGATTTGTAGCAAGTCCCGGAAGTTTTCCACCTTTGCTAAGCTCTGTTATTTCCGCGCCTGAATGAGATGAAACTACTTCTGAAATTACAGAAAGCCCCATGTCATCAAGAGCAGGATTTTCCTCTTTGTTTATATAACCAACAAGCTTTGTAGCAAATTCCGGAGACATAAGGAAAAGATGGTCGCCGCTCAGCCCTGAAGAGAAGTCCGCCATTACGGCTACAACTTCTTCCGGAAGCCTTGCAAGCAACTGATCCCGCCCAATCGCCTCGACAGTAGGGGAACCAGGAACAGTGTCTTTTTCGGTCATATTTTTAATGACTTCAGCAAGCTTGTCTTTTATAGTTCCAGAGAAATTCTGCAATGTCGGAACATCAATGTCAACCTCCGGAGCAGAATTAAACGAGCCACCTGAACCAAGTCCGCCGACATCTACGCCGGACAGCAATGCATCGATTTCTTCCTGTGATATAGATCCTTCACTCATAGGTTATCGTCTCCTTCTGGTGTTAATTCTTCAAAATTTTCAGTTTCCTGCTCATCGATTTTTTCAATAATCTGAACAGCAACCTTTTTCCCGACAACGCCAGGCTGACAGTAGAATTTCTTCTTGCTGCCCACACTTAATGTAAGCGGTTCTCCAACCTTTATAGTGTTAAGCCTTATAACATCGCCTGTTCTAAGGCTTAGAACATCTCTAATAGGAACATTTATTGAACCGATGTCCGCAACAAGCTCCATCTCAACATCTGCAAGCTTTTCCTTGAGAGTTCCAAGATACTGAGTTGTGGAGCTTCTTCTAACTGAGCTGAACCAGAAAGAAGACGAAAGTTTTGAAACAATCGGCTCAATCGTTATATAAGGAATACAGATATTCATCATACCTGCTTCCTCTCCTATTTTTATTTCCAAAGTAACAAGAATGACCATTTCGCTCGGAGGAACAATCTGAGCAAACTGCGGATTTGTTTCAATCTGCTGAAGACGCGGACGCAAATCTATAACCTGAGTCCAAGCTTCTCTCATGTTCGCCAAAATGCGGACAATAATTCCTTCCATAACAGACTGCTCAATATCTGTAAGGTCGCGATTTACTTTTCCGCCTGTATCTCCAGAGCCGCCGAAAAGACGGTCAATTATTATAAAAGTAATTTCAGGAGCAATCTCAAGAACTGCGTTTCCTTTTAAAGGATCCATGTTTATTACAGCCAAAGTTGTAGGCGTTGGAATAGAGCGAATGAATTCCTCGTAAGTCAGCTGGTCTACTGAAGCAACATGAACATGGACCAAAGTACGCAGCTGGGCAGAAAGGCTTGTTGTTGTAAGACGCGCAAAAGTTTCGTGCATATTGGAAACCGTGCGAATCTGCTCCTTTGAAAATTTATCAGGGCGGCGGAAGTCGTAGATTTTTATACGCCTGGTATCGGTAACCGGCTTAAATTCATCTGCTTCGCTTTCGCCAGTGCTTATTGCCTGAAGGAGCTGGTCAATTTCATCCTGTGACAGAACTTCATTCATGTCTCATTCCACCTTTTTTCAGCTTACTGCTGAACAACATCCTTTCCTGTAAAACGAACATCGCGTATTCTGGAGTTGCTTAAAATATCATCGTTTATCTGGTCGCGGATCTGCTGTCTTAGAACTTCCTCATTCTGCGGACGCAAATCTTCAACAGTCTGTTCTGAAAAAAATCTTCTCAAAAAGTCAATGATTTCAATACGGCGCTCTGTGATTTCAGTTGAAGCCGCCTTGTCCTCCTTTTTGTAGCCAAGCGCAATTGTAACGCTTACACTCGCTGGAACAGGATCGCTTGTCGATGTGCGGATCTGATCCAAAGAAGTGTACCAGTCATAGGATTCTCTTTTTACAGTATATTCCTCGCTGATTGGAATTGACTGCGAAGGTGTTTTTCCGCCTTTATTTAAAATAGCAGTTGTAACAACTACGATAGTAACAATGAAAATTACAGCAGCAACACCAATCAAAATAAATTTCAAAAGCTGAGGAAACGCGCCTTTTATTCCGCTCTTTTTTCCTGTTGAAACTTCAGCTCCGATGTCATCGCCCAAGTCGTCTGCATTGCTTTCGTCTGCCATAAAGTCCTCCTGGATTTTAAAATCTTCTCGTTATTTATATCGGAATTTTTAAATTTTATCTTAGAAGAAATTGAAAAATAAGCATTTCCGCTAAAAATGTCCGTCATCAAGAACAATCACATCCACACGTCGGTTGTACGCGCGGCCTTCCGCAGTGTCATTGCTAAGCTTAGGACGGGTATCCGCATATCCCGCAATAGAAAACTGCTGCTCATCTACGCCAAAATCCGCAAGATAATGCAGAACATTTGCCGCCCGAGCCGCAGAAAGTTCCCAGTTGCTCGGATAAATGCTTGAAGCAGGAACAGGTCTGTTGTCCGTGTGGCCCTCAATGCGCCATCTTCTGCCTGCAACTTCCGGGGAAGCAAAAAATTTTGCAAGATTAATCAAAGTTCCCCTAGCCTCTTCAATGTTAAGCTCCGCGCTGCCTTCCTCAAAAAAAGCATCGGATGCAAGTGAAATTACAAGTCCGCGTTCATCGCTGGTTATTGTTATTTTGTTTGATTTTACTTCCGGCGCAAAACTAGAAATCGCCTTTTTCATTGCAGGACCTAAAGCACGGCCTTTTTCTATAGAAGGAAGAGAGCTTACAACGTTTCCCAAGTTGGCAAGACTACCTGGACTTACCGAAATTCCGCCGCCAGGATTATTGTTTGAAAGCGAAGCCTGCAAAGCCGCCATTTGAACCGCATCTGATTCAGACGGGTCGTAAAGCATAACGAAAAAGCAGAGCATGAGAGTAATCATGTCTCCGTAAGTGCCCATCCAGGCGGTTGACGGTTTTGCTGGTTCTTTTTTTTCTCTTTTTGCCATTGAAAAACTCCCCAAGCCTAGTCTTTCAGAATGTCGGACTCAATTGCCTTGCGGGATTTTGGATCCAAATATGTAAGAAGCTTTTGGCCAAGAATACGCGGGTTGTCTCCTGCCTGAATTGAAAGAATTCCTTCCAGAACCATTTCCTTTACATTCATTTCGTTTCCATTCTGCATAATGAGCTTCTGAGCCAAAGGTCCGAAAAGCCAGTTCGCAAGCATGGAACCATACAAAGTTGTAATAAGAGCAACCGCCATGTTAGGACCAAGGGCGCTTTTGTCTTCAAGGTTTCTTAACATACCAATAAGACCGATAACGGTTCCCATCATTCCGTAACCAGGAGCAAAACCTGCCCATTGAATAACAACGTTAATCCAGGACATATGGCGGCTTTCTGCCTGAGCCATTTCATTTTCAAGAATAGAGCGGATTGCACTTCCGTCATTTCCGTCTACCATAAGACGCAAGCCTTCTTTTAGGAACGGATCATCAAGGTCGTCAAGTCCTTCTTCAAGAGCAAGAATTCCTTCACGGCGGGCTTTTTCACTAAGGGCAACCATGTTCTGAACTGTTGTTTTTTCTCCGTAGTCATAAGTTTTAAAAGCCCTTCCCATAATGCCAAAAAGACCAATAACCTGATTCATAGGGGCGCAAATCCACAAAGAAAAATAAGATCCGCCAATAGTTACGAAAATTGATGGAATATCTATAATACCCATAATGGATCCGCCGGACGTAAAAACACCAACTGCCATCATTGCAAGTCCGCCAAAGAATCCTATCAGAGTAGCCAAATCCATTTTTTCCTCCCGCTAACGCAAGAATCAAAGTTCCTGCATACCTATTTTTTTTCTATATATAACAATTCGTTCTATGATTTCTTCCGGAGATTCTTTTACAACAATTTTTTTGCCTGAAAGAAGAGCAAGCGTAACATCAGGATTTTGTTCCATAGACTCAATCTGGTGCGGATTGACCCAGTATTTTTTTCCGTTCAGACGCGTTACTTCAATCATAATATAATATAATGAACTGTAAAATGTTAATCGTCAAGTATTTTAGACTATTTTTACCATAAAAACAAGAGAAAGCAGAATTTTTAAACCAGCACAAACTGTCAGAACTGAAAAACCTGCTAAAGGACTTTGCTTCCGTTCGCCATGAGTTTAAAACGGCAGTCAAAGAATTCCGCAGCTTTTCTGCACATGAGCATTCGCCCTAAAAAAATATCAAAGTAATCGCACATTGTGCAAATATTCTCGTCAATCTGAAGATTCAGGGAAATCTGGCCTTTTTCGCGGTTTATCCTTAAAGTCGAATTTTCAACTGCAAAATTAACGCGGTCGTGTATATCGAATGCGGACTTTTCCTTTGTTCTTACGCGGTTTCGCCTTACATCTGTTTTATCTGCGATTATAAGGGCTGCGGAAACCTTGTCGAATGCTCCTCCAGTTGACTCGTCATGGTTTGCAATGCACGAAACAATTTCAATTCTATCATCGCAAGAAAAATCAAGCTTGCCAAGTATTTCATTTGCAAGAAGTCCGCCGTATTCAGCATGATGTTTTCTGTTAAGGGCATTTCCAATGTCGTGCATATATCCTGCTATTTTTGCAAGCCCGATTCTTTCTTTTGTTTCTCCGAATTCCTGCAAAATAAAGCCTGCACGTTCAGAAACCAAGGCGCAATGTCCCGGTCCATGGTCTGTAAAACCAAGATTTCCCAAGATTTCATTTCCTTTGTTCAAAAACGCATTTATTTCTGTATTCTTTTTTATTTCTTCAACTGTCATATTATATATTTATTATAAAAAACATTTGTTAAAAAAACATTAAATCAGGAAGTATTCCTTCAAAAAATAATAATAATCTGTTAGAGACGCGCAAAAATTCTTGAACTTCCTAGTTAATAATTGTAAATTTCAGCCATGAAAACAAAAATCCTTGTAATTGAAGATGTTCCAGAAATGGCAGAGCTGATTTGTATGTACTTGAACAATGCGGATTTTGAATCGCTGGCATTTGATACAGCAGAAAAAGCTCTTGAAAAACTAAGTGCAGGATATTCGCCTGCTCTGGTGATTTTGGATTTAAATCTTCCTGGAATGAGCGGATTTGATTTTTTAAAGACTTTCAGAAAAAACTACAAAGCCACAATTCCTGTTATCATAGTTTCTGCGAGGGATGCTGATGAAGATATAATAGAAGGACTTGGATTTGGCGCAGACGAATTTGTAACAAAGCCATTCAGCCCGAAAGTTCTAGTTGCAAGAGTTCAGTCCAAGCTCGCACGGCTTTGCGCAACAGAAGCTTCCGTGGAAGAAACAATAAATTTCGGTCCCTACACTCTTTACTGCAACAGCTGCATCCTAAAAAAAAGAACTGAAAAAATTCCGCTTTCTACAAAAGAATATGAAGTTCTTGAATATCTTGTAAAAAACAACAACAAGCCAGCAACGCCGGAACAAGTTTTCAATGCGGTATGGAAAACTCCGTTCGGAGACATGACGGCGGTTGGAGTTTATGTTCAAAGGCTAAGAAGAAAAATCGAGGAAGATCCTGCAAATCCAAAGTACATAAAGACAATTTTCGGACTTGGCTACCAGTTCAGCATGGAAAGCAATGAATGAAAATTAAAAATCAAATTTCGCTTTTAATCACGGGAATTATAATACTTCCAACTTTGTGCATGATTTTTTTTCCGATTTACACATATTACAGTTCCCCGCGAAGATTTTTGATGAAAGGCTACAAGGAAATCAGAAAAATAAACGAGGCGAATTTTTCTGAAAGCGACTGGAACCAGATTCAAAACTATATTGAAAAAATTCCGCCGGAAGTCCAGATTCTAGTTTTCTACAACTCAAAAATTATTCTTTCTACAATTCCAGAATTAAAGACAGGAAGCACGCACAATCCAAAGGAACTTTTTGATTTTGTACAGACAACAAATTCCGCTTACGACTATCAGTTTCAATCTTTTTTTCTTGAAGACCAGCAAAAAGAAACGCGTGGCGGAAGCCATAAAAACAAAGGCCTGATTATAAGCAGATTCGATGCAAAAGGAAAAAGCTCGCTGAAAAGAATTCCAAAATTCATGATGCACATTTTTTTTGTTGTACTTGTTTTTGAAACATTGTCAATCACGGTGATTATTTTAATTGCAAAGTCAGTTTCAAATTCAATAGAAATAATTCAAAAGGCAACTCAAAAAATCGCAAATGGAGAACTTGACACAAAGCTTGAAATTTCAGGCAGAAGAAACTCAAATGAAATTTTGCAGCTAACGGAAGACTTGGAGCGCATGAGAAAAGCATTAAAGGAAAATCTTGAACGCCGCTCGCGCTTTATAATGGGAATAAGCCACGACTTGAGAACACCGGTCGCGCTGATAAAAGGATATTCAGAAGCGGTTTCAGACGGAATTGTAAACAGCATTGACGACATAAAAAAATCGATTTCAATAATAAATACAAAAGCCGGTCTGCTTGAGTCAATGATAAATGATTTAATCAACTACATAAAAATAGACAACACAGAATGGAAAAAAACTCTAAGACCTGTTGAACTGAAATCATTTTTAAAGGACTTTGCCACAAACATGGAAGGCGCCGCAGAATTGTACAAGCGGAAAATTTCAAGTTCAATAGAAATTGAAGAACAGCAAGTTCTTATGGACAAAAATCTTTTTACACGCGCTTTGGAAAATATCTACGGAAATGCTTTGCGCTACACAAATGATGGAGATTCAATTTCACTTGAAGCAAAAAAGAATCCACTTGGGAAAACAGAAATTTCAATAAGCGACACTGGAGTTGGAATTCCAGAAGAAGATTTGGAAAAGGTTTTTGAGCTGTTCTTCCGCGCGTCAAATTCCCGGCGTGAAAATGGAATGGGAATAGGACTTTCTGTAGTCAAGTCAATTATAGACAGCCACGGCTGGAGCATAAATGTAAAATCCAAGCCGAACCAAGGAACAACATTTACAATAACACTGAACTAAGAAAGCTTGAGATTATTTGCTTTATTTTTTCTTTGTCATCAGCATCAACAATGCAAGCTTCAGAAATTCCGCGCATAAAGGTGTACTGTTTTTTTGCATAACGATGGCTGTTGAATTTTATTTTTTCTTTTATCTGCTCCAAGGAAAGACCTTCAACAAAAAATTCGCTGTAGCCAATGGCTTTCATTGCAGGAGAATCTTTTGTAAGCCCTGATTTTTTTAACACTTCAACTTCATGCGAAAGTCCTGCTTCAAACATTTTTTCCACACGCAAATCAATGCGCTTGTAAAGCTCCTCTCTGCTGCGATTTAAAATCAGCGTGCAAAATTTATACTGCTTTCTAAGTTCGCAAGGAAGGCTGAATGAGCTTAAAGGTTTTCCGCATGAATAAAAAATTTCAAGGGCGCGGCAAATTCTATATTCGTCATTTATATTTATTTTTTTTGCGCTAACAGGATCTACAATTTTCAACTCGGCATACAGACTTTCTTTTCCTAAATCGGCAAGTTTTTGTTTTATCTGCTCTCTGATTTCCGGGCGGCTTTCTGGAGTTGACGGCGAGCCTAGCAAAAAATTTCTTATATAAAAACCAGTTCCGCCAATCACCAAAGGAATTTTTTTTCTTCTCCAGATTTGAGCGCACAAAGAATCCGCGGACTCAAGAAATTTTCCAAGCCCGAACTGTTCCTGCGGACTAGCAACATCAATAAGGTGAAAAGGAATTTCCTGCTGTTCTTCTTTTGTAGGCTTGGCAGTTCCAATATCAAGACCTTTGTAAACGGCCTGGCTGTCTGCGCTTATAACTTCGGCTTTTCCTTTAAAAACAAAAGAACTGCTTTTACCGAACAAGTCTTCAGCCAAAGCAGTTTTTCCGCAAGCAGTTGGTGCAAAAACAACAATTACTGGAATCAATTTTCAATCAATGCAAAAAGCAAAACTAGCGCGCAGGAGCTTCAATAGCGTATTTAACTTCGCCAGAAAAAAGCTGACGGGCTGCAAGACTTACAACTTTTCCGTCATTGTCTTCTACAAGCTCAGAAACAGAAGGATCTTCTATCATGGCAAGTTTTGCAAGCTGATATGCGCGGCGGCTAGCAGCAACAGTAATGGCGTACATTCCGCCTTTAAATTTAGCAAGTTCTTCAAGTGGAAAAATCATAGTTTACCCCTCACAAAAAGTGGATTAATTATATCAGAAAATGCAGGGATAGTCAAACAAATACAGTTTCTTAAATAATTTCAATATTTTTTTATAGCGACAATTATATAAAAAAAGCCGGGCAGACGAGGGTTCATCTGTCCAGCTAAGATTGGGTTATGAATTAGAGGTTCTAAAGAAATTACTTTCTAAAGATTCCTAGTTCAACTAAATTAGCGTTTCAAGCCTAAAACAGTCTCAAGCATTGAATCTCCAGTTTGAATTGTCTTTGCGTTCGATTCAAATCCGCGCTGAGTTACAATCATGTCTGTGAGCTGCTCTGTAAGGTCAACGTTTGACATTTCCAATGTTCCAGAAAGCATACTTCCCTTTCCTTGTGTTCCGCTTTCGCCGATGTTAGCCATTCCAGAGTTGATTGATTCCGCGTAAGTGTTGTCTCCTTTCTTTTCAAGACCGCCCTGGTTTGTAAAGCTTGCCATTGCGACCTGTCCGATTGTGCGTACAGAACCATTTGAATAAACGCCTGTGATTATTCCAGACTGATCAATCTTAAAATTGTCAAGATAGCCGAGTTTGTAGCCATCCTGATAGTTTGCCTTTGTTGTAGACTTTGAGGCGGCCTGAGTAATTGTGTTTTCCATTGAACCGATTGTTCCAAGGTTCAAGTTGAAAGTCTGGCGGTATGGATTTCCGTTTGTATCAGCATTTGAATCAGCAACAGCATAAGAAGCCTGAAGAACAATTTCGCCCTGAGGATTAGACTGATTTCCTGCGCTGTCAACTACAGACTGAAGTTTTCCTGTGTTATCAAAATTCAAAGTGTAAGTATTTTGCACACCGTCTGTTGTTCCAAAGCCGATTCTTGTCTGAGTAAAGTCAGCGTTGTCCGGATCAACATTTACAGTAACTGTCCACTGGTTTGGATTTCCAGGAACTTTTGCAAAATTCATCTGAACCTGATGAGCATTTCCATAAGTATCGTAAATATCAATTTCTGTCTGCCAAGTTCCTTCAATAACCTGATCCGCAGTCGGATTGTCAGGGATTTCTGGTGTGTTCTTGTTAAGGTTGCAGAAATATCTTACATTTTCTGTTGCTTTAGGCGGGTCTTTCTGGCCAACTGGAATCACCAAGTCTGTAGGAGTTGCGGAAGTGCGCACAACCTGACGTCCGTTTACATCTTCTGCCATCCATCCCTGAACACGAAGTCCGTTAGCAGGATTCACAAGGGTTCCGTTTGAGTCTGTTCCAAAAACACCTGCGCGTGAATAGAAAGTTTCATCTCCGTTTTTAAGAACAAAGAATCCGTTTCCCTGAATCGCAAGGTCAGTTGTGTTTCCTGTTGTCTGAAGGTTTCCCTGTGTAAATATTGTGTCGATTGTAGCAACACTCATTCCAAGTCCAACTTCCTTAGGATTTACACCGCCCACTTCTTCTGTAGGACGCGCGGCACCGTTAATCTGCTGGCTTATCATGTCTTGAAAAGTAGCACGGCCTTTTTTAAATCCGTAAGTGTTTACATTGGAAATGTTGTTTCCAATTACATCCATTCTTGTCTGGTGATTCTGCAAGCCCGAAACGCCTGCATAAAGTGATCTCATCATAAATTTACCCTCTTATGATTTTTTATAGAGTTCCCCAACCTGAACTCATTCTCCGTAAACTGCGGAGATTTGTTTCATGTCATAATACATATTATTTACACGCACCTGCGGATTTGCTCCGTAAGTTACGGCTTCAACAACTCCAGTCGTCTTTGTGTCGCCAAGCGTAATGTCAACAGTTTTTCCGATTGTTCCTACAGCCTGTGAAGAAACAAGCATCGAATTCATCTTTGCAAATTCCTGATTCATATTTGTCATCTGCTCAAGAGAACTGAACTGAGCCATCTGCGCAATGAACTCTGTATTTTCCATAGGAGAAGTAGGATCCTGATTTGAAAGCTGAGTAATCAAAAGCTTAAGGAAATCATCCTTTCCCAAGTCGCGCTGAACTTTTCTTCCTTCAATTGTAATTGACTTGTTGAAAGAATCTACCTGCATATTCAGCTTCGCCATTTCCTGATCGCTAAGTCTTGTATTCAACTGAATTCCGTCCATACATTTCTCCGTATACTAAAATTATGCAACAACGCTGATTTTTCTGTCAGAATCCGCGCTATATGCAGCCTGTGAAGAAGCCGCTCCTGAAATTTCAGCGGAAGACGCATAATCACCGTAAACTTTGTTAGAAAAGAACTGTTCGCTACTCTGCTGCCGTTCGCCCTGCGCAAATGAGCCGGAAGAAGTGTCGGCATAGCTAAGACTTAAATTTGCATTTTCAAATCCGCTGTTTTGAAAAGCCTGCTTTAAGGTCTCCAGGTTTTGTTTAAAAGCATCGAAAGCTTCTTTGCTGTTTACAGTAATCTGCCCTGTAATCACATTATCGGAAAGATGAAGATTTATTTTAACATTTCCTAAATTTTCTGGCTTTAAAATCATGTTTATTGAACCGGAATTGTTGTCCTGCAAAACAATGTTTCCAGCGCGGACAAAATCAGGCGCATTAAACTGAATCTGCTGGGAAAGCATCTGCTGGAACGTAGAACCGGAAGCTCCCGCGGTTTGGTTGTTCGAAGAAAGAATGTTCTGCTTTGCAGTTTCAGAAAGTGAAAGCGAAAGATTCAAACTGTTGTCCTGCTCTGAATAATCAGACTTCATTTCAGATTTAAAGTCAGCGATTTTCTGCTCAATGGAACGCTCGTCTGTAACTGTAAAAATATTTTCAAAAAGTGACGGAACTTCTTTAGCGCCTTTTCCATCGGAAGAAGAAAGTTCAAGCTTGAAAAAATCCGGTTTCTTTTCGCCAGATTCTAAAGAAATTCCAAGCTGAGAAAGTTCCGCGGAATTTTGCAAGACCGCAGTTTCATCTGGACTAGACTGCAAAGATACAAGGGACAACTTTTCATCAGAAGAAGAAAAATGCTCGGCAGGTTTTATGTTTTCCAAGAATTTCCCAGGCTCGTCAACTGAAAGATTCTGCGCCGCCTGCAAATTCTGCATTTCCTTCAACGAAAGAAAGAAATTGTTTTCTGCAGAAAAATCATCTGTTTTGTTTTCCAAAGAAAAATCTTCAGAACGCAAAAACGCAAGCTGCTCGCTAGAAGGCAAAATTTCAGAATCAGAAGAAAGTTCAGTTTGAAAATCTAAATTAACGGAAGATTCTGCCTGAACAGAATGTTCTTGAACAACCGCAAACGAAGCAAAAACAGCCGAAGAAGAATTTTGAACTTCTGTGCTAGGTTTTTCTTCTACGGAATTTGCATCCGGCTCATCAGAATCATTTGAAACTTTTTGAACTTTTTCTTTGGAAGGAGAATTGTCTGCCAGATCTTTTTTTGAAGCGGATTCCACCATTTCTTTAAATGACGGTTCTTTAGCTTCAGATTTTGCAGTTGGAATTTTCTTTACAGAAACATCGCGTTCCTGCTGTGGATTTACAATCTGTAAACTTAATGCCTGCATGGGCAACCTCCGGATTTTATAAACACCGGCGCGCCGCATTAACAGGCAATTTTTCTAATTTATTGAAAGCGGTTTGTTTGCCATTTTGCGTGAAATTTCAGCAGCACGATCACTAGGCATTAACGAAAGCCAATATGCGACTGTAGAAGATTCACCAGAGGCGGCAGCAATCTCATCGGCGCGGCGCAGAACATCAATTACATCCTGATCGTCCATTTCAATAAGAATTCCAACTGCGCTTTTTGGCGGCATACCGTTCAAATTAGCAACAATTTGCTCGATGTTTACACTTCTATCATCGTACTTTTTTACTAAATTATTAAATGTTTTTTCACGTTCAGCCTGAGTTTTTTCTTTATCTTCAAGCTCCTGAGCAATCTGAGCATTCGCATCCTCGCGCTCTTTTACTTCAGATTCTCTTTTTGCAAGCTCCTGCGAACGAATATCAAGCGCCTCAAGTCTTTTTGCAAAACGGTCATTGTCAAGGTCAGCCTCAACAAGCTCTTTTGAAGATGAAGCTGAAACAGAAGTCTGCGGAGAAAGCCCAGCTAATTTAAACAAAGGCGCAAAAGCTCTCTTAGCATGAATTATTCCCAGATAGTCAAACCAAAGAAGTCCGAACAAAACAAGAACTAAAATAAGAATGATGAGGAGAATTGATTTTCCTAAAACTTTAGCGTTTGACATATATTGCTCCAGTTGATTATCGGACTTTTTTTAGAAAAACCTAAGAAAAACCATGCAAAAAAGAAACAGAGGAAAACTTTAAAAGCTTTCCTCATAAATTTCATTAAAGAAGACCGCCAATCGCAGTGCCAAGAGTAATGTCGTTTTCACGGCTGATTACATCAAAGTAAAGTCCGCGTTCCTTTACAAGAATCTCTTCAAGATAACCAAGAACACGCTGGCGAACTTTATAAGTTTTAAAGAATGAAGTTCCGTTGCAAAGAATGCAGACAGGCTTATCGGCAGTTTTTCCTTCCCCGCTTTTTATTACGCAGGCAGACAAAATTGCGGCAGCCATTCTAGCGCAACGTTCTACAAGCGCATCAAGCAACTGAAACAAAACATCGTAGTCATCGTCCTTGGCACATTCAGCCATAATTGAGCCAAGCTTTGAATTTGTTGAATATGGAGCATGAAGGAACGAATCCATTTCAATTTGAGTAAGAGAATCAAGCTGAGAAAGTTTTTCTGAAAGCTTTTCTGAAAAAAGATTTTCCTTGCCTGCTGCTGTAACAGCTTCAAAAGCAATCGGTCCCATGTATGCGCCTGAGCAAAGTTTTTCCATAATGCCGATTCCAGGCTTTTCACTTTTTTTGTCAAACGAAATATCAAAGTCACTTCTTGCAACCTTGTCGAATTTTCCAGACTCGCAGTTTATAATCTGTGTCTTTAAATTTTTGTATTCCGGGCTTGCAGTCTGAATGTATGCGGAATTCATTCCAGTTCCAAGAATAAATCCAACGTAAGAAGAATATTTCATTCCTTCATCCGGGTCGGCAGCTCCAGCAAGCAAGGCAGAAACCGTGTCGTTCAGCATTGAAACATGAAGCTTGTTTTTCCAGCCGTGCTCCTTCAATGCTTTTTCAAGTTCTTTTCCGATGTGGGAGCCTTCAACTTCAGGAGCTTTTACTTCTTTTGTAAAGTTAATAAGAACGCCGTCGCCATCTTCCTGAATGTCAACTGGATAAGAAAAGCAGAACCCAATGCTAGAAGACTTGTCTTTTAAATGCTCAAGGTTCGCCGAAATCTGGTCAAAAAATTCTTTTTTAGAAAGCTCGCGGTCAACACCAGGCATTCTTGTTTTTTCCATAAAATCAATTGAAGGATTTCCGTTTGAATCAAAAGTTACAAGGCAAGAGCGGAAATTTGTTCCGCCGGCATCAATTACAATAACACTTTTTCCAGCTGTAGCCTGAGATGGAGGATTCGCATAAGTTCTAATCATATCCTCGCCAGAAGGACGGCCGCTCAATCCTTCATTCATATCAAAAAGCATAGCTTCAACAACTGAATTAATGTCCTGATGGATGCTGAAATTGTGTTTGCCCAAAAAGGCCGCAACTTTTCGGTTCATAAACGAACTCCTTGTAAATTTGAAATTAAAAAGATTTCTAGCATTATAAATATAAAACCAATAATTATCAATCCAGGGCAAACACATTATAATTGTATTCAGCATAAAACTGGCTCCCAGGCACGGTTTCCTGGTTCAAAATCGCGCAATAATGCGCTACACTCTGATTGTTGCAAAGTAACTATAGAATTGAGCGCTCATGCGGCCGCAACAATCAGAGTGTTTTTGCCCCAGGAACCGTTTCTTCGCGCAAACTTTACTTAAATTATTTATAATGCGTTTGCCCTGATTATCAATCAATTTATGTATCCAAAATGGAAATTATCATATATAATTAGCGGAAGAAAATAAGGCTGTTGGTACAAAATTATGCACAAGGGGGACTCTATGAGATTTACAAAATCATACAAATTTAAGTTTATCGCATTCATATCTTTTTTTATCATTCTCATTTCTGTTATTACAACAATGGTCGCAATCAACAATATAAAGTCAACTGCTTTTTCTGTTTTTTCTTCCCAGGGAGAATCTTTAGTAAAAAGAGCTTTATATAAAATCGACGCGGACAGATTTTCAGAGCTTGCTGAAACACTTGATGACTCTCATCCGTACTATAAAGAATTATATCAGGAACTTAGAATTATAAAATCACAGACTCAGTGCAAATTTCTTTACACAATGGTTCCAAGCGGAGGAAACAATTTTACATACATTGTAGACGGAAGCACAACACGCGTTGACACAGACAATTTTTCTCCAATAGGAACTGTTGAAGACTTATCTAGTTACGGTGAATATCCGCATATTGTATTGCAGGAAAAAGAAATCGTTATATCAGATTTTAAAAAACAAAAAGACTGGGGATGGCTAATTACAGCTTATGCTCCGATTATAAAGGACAATAATGCAATTGGATTTGTTGCCTGCGATTTTGATGCTGTTGCAATTCTTAAACTTATAGAGCAAAGCCAGATTACAATGTCGATTTGCTGCCTTGCGCTTTTTATAATCTGCATAGGAATTTTATATCTATGGATTTCTTCATTTTTCAAGAAGCTTACAGCAGTTTCATCAAGAATGAACGAAATTGCCGGCGGAGAAAGCGACCTTACTGCCAGAGTTTTAGAGTCAGGTGAAAACGAACTTACAGAAATTTCAAGAGCTTGCAACAGAATAATTGAAAATCTTCAGAAAATGATTATTTCTGAGAAAACAGCCGTTTCAAAGTTAAGCGAAAATTCAAATGTGCTTTTAAACCAGACGCACGAAACAACAAGCTTAATTGAAACGGAAGGTCAACTAATAGAAGATATTTACTCAAAGGCAAAAGAGCAGACTGAAAAAACTCAGGAAGCAAACGGAACCATCGATGATGTTGTAACTTCCGTGATTGAGCTTGACGAAAAAGCAAAAAATCAGCACGTGGCGATTCAGAATTCCACAGATGCCGTTAGCCAAATTACAAAAAACATAGAAGAAATCAACAAAAAAATTTTTGGAATCAACAGTGAATACGAAAATATTGTTCAAAAATCCAATGACGGAAAGCAATGCCAGTCCGAAGTCACAAAGAAAATTGAAGCGATTCAGGAACTTGCGACTAAGCTTTTTGAAGCGAACAAAGTGATTTCCGAAATTTCTGCGCAGACAAATTTGCTTGCCATGAACGCGGCAATTGAAGCGGCGCACGCAGGAGAATCGGGAAAAGGATTCAGCGTAGTTGCAAACGAAATCAGAACACTTGCAACAAATTCCGCCTCCCAGACAAAATCGATAAAAGAACTTGTAGAAAACATTGAGTCGGCTGTAGAACAGATGGTTTCAGCTTCTACAAATTCTACAAAATCATTTGAAGCGCTGGAATCAAGCATAAAAAGCATGAATACTTCAATTCAAAGTGTATGCGAAAAAATGAATGAACAGAATTCAGAATCAAGCAAAATCCAAAGCATGATGCAAATTCTTCATGAAGATTCCAATGCTATTTCTGTTTCGTCCGGACAACTCAAAATAAAAAATTCACTTCTTGAAGAGCAGGTTTCAATTCTTCAGGAAAAAGCCTCAGAAATTCTTGACGGCTCAAGCACCGCTTCTGAAAACCTTGAAAAGATGAAAAATTTTGCCGGAAAAGTAAATTCGCATTCAGAAGAAAACCTTGAGCTTTCTGAATCTGTAAAGAAAATTGTTGACAGCTACAAAACTGAATAAAAAAAAAGCTATTAAAAAAAAGGAATAAAAATGTCTCTTGAAAATGATTTAAAGGACAAGCTCAATCCAGAGCAATACAAAGCTGTGTCTACAATTGAAGGACCGATTTTAATAATTGCAGGCGCAGGCTCTGGAAAAACCCGCGTAATCACTTACAGAATCGCCAATATGCTTGAAAAAGGAATTCCGCAAAGCCAGATTCTTGCGCTCACTTTTACAAACAAAGCCGCAAAAGAAATGGAAGAGCGCATAAAAGAGCTTACTGGAAAAAAACTGAACAATCTTACAGTCAGCACTTTTCACGCATTTGGAGTCCGAATTTTAAGACAGGAAATTACAAAGCTTGGCTACCGGGAAAATTTTTCAATTTATGATGAAACCGACAAAAAAGCTCTAATAAAAGAAAGCGGACGTGAACTGAAATTTTCAGCAGACGCAATGGATCTTTATAAAATAAGCACATTGTTCAGCGATATAAAAACCGGACGCAAAAGCTGGAATTCCGAAAGCGATATGTACAGAAGCCTTTACGAAGAATATCAGTCTGGGCTTACGCTTTTTAATTCCGTTGACTTTGACGACTTGATTGTGCTCCCGATAAAACTTTTTAAAGAGAACCCAGAAGTTTTGGAAGCATACAGAAACAGATTCCGCTACATAATGGTTGACGAATTTCAGGACACAAGCCATCAGCAGTACGAAATGATGCATCTTCTTGCAAACAAAAATATCGCGGTCGTTGGCGATGACGACCAAAGCATTTACAGCTGGCGGGGTGCGGACTTTCAGAATATAATCAATTTTGAAAAAGATTTTCCTGATGTTACTGAAATAAGACTTGAGCAGAATTATCGTTCAACTGGCACAATTTTGGCGGCGGCAAACGGAGTAATAAAGCACAACACAAACCGCAAAGACAAAGAACTTTGGAGCGGAAACGGAAACGGAAAACCAATCGAGCTTTATTCGCCGGAAAACGAAGCCGCAGAAGCTGACTTTATTGCAGAAGGAATTCTTGGAATCAGCGTAGACGAAAAACGCAACTATGACGACTTTGGAGTTTTAATCCGGGCAAACACACAAAGCCGTGCAATTGAAGAAGCTTTTCTTGAAAACAACATTCCATATACAATGAGCGGTGGTACAAGTTTTTTTGAGCGAAAAGAAATAAAAGACATTATCAGCTATCTGCGCGTAATAGCAAACCATGACGACGACATAAATCTTTTGCGCATAATAAACACACCGCGGCGTGGAATCGGAAAGGCTGCAATCGAATCGATAAACAAAGTCGCTTCAACAATGAATTTTTCTCTTTGGGAATCCATTCAGGCAATTTTGTCATCTTCGGAAGAGGAATGTCCTGTAAGTGAAAAAACAAAAGCGGATCTTGAAGCCTTTTCAAATATAATAGAAAATTCCAAAAGCATGCTTTCTGGAAAAGGACTTGCAAAAAAAGTTCGCGCTTTAGTAGATGAAATAAATTATTTTGACTACTTGATTTCAGAAAATCCCAAAAGCGAAAAATCCGCAAGGTTCAAATACATGAACATCGAAAGCTTAATCAAGAGCATGGAGCAATGGGAAAACAATCCAAACTATGACGACACAAGTCTTTACGCATATTTAAACAGAATCACTTTAATTTCACGGGACGACATGGACAACGAGCAGGACAAAGGCAAAGTGAATTTAATGACAATCCACGCAAGCAAGGGTCTGGAATTTCCAGTTGTATTTATTGCCGGAGCGGAAGAAGGTCTTATGCCTCATGCCCATGCTGTAGAAGAGGGCGGAGATGCGGCGATTGAAGAAGAACGGAGGCTTTTTTACGTTGCAGTTACAAGAGCAAGAGACAGGCTTTTAATTTCCTCATGCTCACACAGAAGAAAAATGACATCCACAGTTGAATGCGAGCCAAGCCGCTTCCTTGATGAAATTCCAAAAAATCTTGTTGAGTATCACGAGCCTTCAAAAGAAGTGGATGCAGAAACAGCCCACGAGCTTTTGCAAAACATGCTGAAAAACATGGCAAAGCCAAGAATTCCAAAGATCTAACAGTTCCAAGCAAGATTGATATTTGCAAATGCAAAGTTCTTGTGTTATAATGAAAAAATGCGAATAATTTTATCGAGAACAGTTTTTACTATTTTAACGGCAGTATATGCACTGGCATTTTTTTCTTGCGCAACTTCGCCTAAGAATTCGGAATTCCTTAAAGTTGAAGACAAGCAGACTCCGCCGCCATTGCTGACAGAGCTTCCTGTTATTGAATATTCTGGAATCGGAATAAAATATGAAGTTGAGTCCATGCTGCTTCATCACTTTCTTGTTGTCCAAGACAAAGATGCAAGCGGACAGTTTGCGGCGCGGCTTCTTGATGAGGCGGCAACAGCTAAACTCAAGGTAAAGTTTCCGGCCGGAACTTACGAATGCCTTATAAAAGAAAAAGCCACAGATTCCGACCACAGCGCATTTTATGTTTATATTGACAACACGCCTTTCCGCGTTTATCCAAGCAATCCGCCGTTAGGAACCTGGGAACTTACAACAAGAGCGCCAATTTATTTTACAATTGACGAGCCACGCACAATTCTTATCACAATTCAGGCGAATTCCGAACAAAAAACTGGTGATGTCGGAATGAACTTAGACTTTATACAGTTCGTAAAAAGGCAGTAACCAGCATTTTTATGCATAAGAAAAGCCTCATTTTCGCGAGGCTTTTTCTTTTCTTTAGCTTTATCTTGACTTGTAGTTAGCGTCTATCCATTTTGTGTATTCGCCGCTAAGAATGTGGTTAACCCATTCTGTATTTTTTAGATACCAGTCAATAGTCGCATTCAAGCCTTCCTCAAAAGTCATTTTGCGCTGCCAGCCAAGCTCAGTTTTTATTTTTGTACAGTCAATCGCATAACGCTTGTCATGTCCCGGACGGTCTTTTACATAAGTGATTGTTTTTTCAATTTCAGAAGCAGGCTTTCCGAGTTTTTCAGCAGAAAGCTCAATCACTTTATGAAGAAGCTTTATATTCTGCCATTCATTTTCTCCGCCAATGTTATATTTCTGACCAGTGCGCCCTTTGTTTACAATAAGCCAAACTGCGCGGTTGTGATCTTCAACATAAATCCAGTCGCGGATATTGTCGCCTTTGCCATAAACAGGAAGAGGCTTTCCGTCGCGGATATTGCTAATCATAAGAGGCAGAAGTTTTTCAGGGAACTGATAAGGTCCGTAATTGTTTGTGCAGTTACTTAAAGTAAGCGGCAAAGCATAAGTATGGAAATACGCCATTGCAATATGGTCAGAACTTGCCTTGCTAGAAGAATACGGAGATCGAGGATCATAAGGAGTTGTTTCTGTAAAATATCCTGTCTCACCAAGTGAACCGTAAACTTCATCTGTTGAAATATGATGAAAAAGAACATCATCCCTGAATGTTCCGTCCGGCTTTTTCCAAAAACTGCGGGCAGCATCCAAAAGTGTAAAAGTTCCCATTACATTTGTTTTTATAAAAGTTTCAGGTCCCAAGATAGAACGGTCAACGTGGCTTTCCGCAGCAAAATGAATGATTGTGTCAATGTCATACTGCTTTAAAATCCGCTCAATTTCCGGGCGGTTGCAAATATCCACTTTTTCAAAAAAATAACGCTTTCCGCCGAATTTTTCCTCAACATCTTTTAAGGACTCAAGATTTCCGGCATAAGTAAGGCAGTCAACATTCACAACATTTCCGCTAAAATCTGCATCATTAAAAAGATTTCCTTTCGCTGAAGAAAGTCCAAACAAATAGTGAATAAAATTCGAGCCGATAAAACCTGCACCGCCAGTTACAAGAATATTTTTTAGTTTGCGCATTTTATTTTCCCTGCCATTTTCCATTTAAATCAAAATAATCCGCATCAAAAGAGAATGCCAGATGTTTTTTGTCTTTTTCACTTAAAAGTGGAGTTTCTCCTGCGCCAACAGACTTCCAGTCAACTCCAATTGAAGAATCATTCCACATCAAGCCGTCTTCATCTTCCGGATGATAAAAGTCCGTGCATTTGTAAGCAAAAACCGCCGAATCAGAAATCACATAAAATCCGTGGGCAAAGCCTTCTGGAATATAAAACTGATTTTGCTTTTCGCTGTCAAGGACAACTCCGTAATATTTTCCAAATGTAGCAGAACCTTTGCGCAAATCAACAGCAACATCAAAAACTTTTCCCTGCAATGAGCGCACAAGTTTTCCCTGAGGATGCCTTGTCTGAAAGTGCAGTCCGCGCAAAACGCCTTTTGACGAAGATGACTGATTGTCCTGAACAAATTTCATTTTTAGTCCGGCTTCAAAAAAATCTTTTTCACTGTAAGTTTCCAAAAAATATCCGCGGCTGTCTCCAAAGACTTTTGGCTGAATTTCATAAAGTCCTGCAAATTCTGTTCCGTCAGAAGAATAGCATTTTTTAAAGTCGAACATCAGTTTGCACCTGCGATATATTCAAGATAACGGCCGTATTCTGTTTTGTAGCCTGAAGCAAGAGACAAAAGCTCTTCTTTTGAAATCCATCCATTGCGGAATGCAATTTCTTCAATGCAACTTACATACATTCCCTGTCGTTTTTGAATTGTAGCAATAAAATTGCTTGCTTCCAAAAGTCCGTCGTAAGTTCCTGTATCAAGCCAAGCCATTCCGCGTCCAAGCAGTTCAACAGAAAGCTCTCCTCTTGAAAGGAATTCATTGTTTATAGAAGTTATTTCAATTTCACCACGGGCAGAAGGTTTTACATCAGTGGCGATTTTTACAACGTCATTTGAATAAAAGTAAAGTCCCGGAACCGCATAGTTTGATTTTGGAACTAAAGGCTTTTCTTCAATTCCTAAAACCTTTCCAGATTTATCGAATTCAACAACTCCGTAAGCTGAAGGCTCTTTTACATAATAGCCGAAAATCACACTACCCTTTCCAGATTCAACAGTTTCTTTTGCGCGCTTTAAAGTTGAAGTGAAAGACTGTCCGTAAAAAATGTTGTCGCCAAGAACCAATGCAACACTGTCATCTGCAATAAAATCTTTTCCAATAATAAAAGCATCAGCAAGTCCGCGCGGTTTTTCCTGAACTTTATATTCAAATTTCATTCCAAGCCAGCTTCCGTCTCCAAAAAGCTCTTTAAATAAAGGCAAATCTCTTGGAGTTGAAATTATAAGAACTTCTTTTATTCCCGCAAGCATAAGGCAACTTAACGGATAATAAATCATCGGCTTATCATACAACGGAAGAATCTGCTTTGAAACAGCTTTTGTGATTGGATAAAGTCTAGTTCCAGAACCGCCTGCTAAAATAATACCTTTCATATCTCAATCCTTAAAATTTTTTTTAGCATGACTTTTTGAAAATCAAAAAATCATTGCTTGCAACTTCTTTTATTTTCCTTCGTCCCATGCTTTTTTTATAATATTTGAAGCATAAGGATCTGTTTTTATGTTTGCCACAGCATTCAGCAAGAAAGCAATAAATACAAATATAAAGAATGCTGCAAAAGTTGCAACTATAAATTTAATTGTGCGGCCCGCAGGATCTGTAATTACAAATGCATCATCCAAAAGTTGCACAAACATGTCATGCTTTAACTTAAAAGCTTTTATATCAGATGAAATATCAGCATAATTCGTAAAAGAAGAAGAAGAAGAAGAAGAAGAAGAAGAAGAAGAAGAAGAAGAAGAAGAAGAAGAAGAAGATTTTTTTTCAGACAAGCCCAAATCACCATATTTTTCAAGAATCATATCCGCATTATCTTCCAAAGTATTAATTTCTGGCATTAAATCAGCTTCAATATAATCAGATGCCATTTTTGCTATTTTCTTAATAAAATCATCAGCAAAATCTTCTTTTTCAATAGGAATTTTACAAGTAACAGCAATTGTATCAGCAATTGGAGATCTTTTTGCTACAAACTTTTCTTTATCAATCGCATCTTGAATCTGTTTATTATATGCACTAACAGAAGGAACTTTTTTTTCATCCGCAAAAATTGAAAATTCCCGCTGCGCATCCGCAAGCACTCTAACATCATTCATATAATTTGTTGCAGTCAACAAAATATCGTAATTAACAGAAAACGCAACACTACTAGGCAAACGTTCTGTTTTTAGCGCGTAAGAAATTGTAAGTGTTTTTTTATTCAACGAAGGAACAAATTTCGGCAGAACAAAAAGCCATGCAAAGGCGGCAAGCGCAACAGCAATCGTTCCTATAACTACAAGTTTTCTATAGCGGACAAGAACCGCAAACAAGTCAATCAAAGAAATTTCATCTTCATTATTATTTTCGTACTGTTCAGTCATAAGTCTATTCTAGTATTTATTATTTCAAAAATCAATAACAATTCAGTTTTAGTCAGTCAAACCGCTTTTAGGAATTCCAACACGGTTCAAGGGCCAGAATCTAAAGCAGGCTTTTCCAAGCATACGGCTTCTGTTTACATATTGAGGCGCAAGGCTTGTATAGTAAGTTACAGACATTGAATCCATTGGCGAAATTGAAATTAAAGTCTGCTCATAGCTATGGCGCATATCAAGAGAATTGTAGCGGTTGTCGCCCATCATAAAATAGCAGTTTTCTGGAATGTACTGAGCGTTTCCATTCTTGTCATTTGCAGGAAAAACAGGAAGATTTCTTAAATCCATTTCAAGAATGTAAAGGCAAAGTTCCTGAGCCGCCTTAAGATATTCCATGCGCACAGAATCAGTCTGCCATTTTGAAACAGGAATTTCCAAAGTTAAAAGGCTTGCATTTCTTACAAGAATCCTGCCGAATAAAAGCTTTGCCATTACATTGAGCCTAAAACTTGATTCCATATATGCGTCGCTTCCAAGCTGATTTGAAATATTATTTTCACGGTGCCAGCTGTTCAGAAACGAGTCAACCCAATCGGAGCCTCCTTTTACAGTTAAAAGCGAAATCGTTTCGTTGTTTATATTTGAAAACAAATTATAGACAAATAAATCCCGCGCTGAAAAAATTTCTTCTATAGATTTGCCTGAATTTTCTTTTGGACGCGCATAACGAGCAAATTCCTTGGAAAGTTTTTCGCATTCAGATTTTGCGCTGTTCAAGTCAAGAGTTCTGCGCTGCTCTTCAATTTTCAAAGTCGATTCAGCCTGTGATTCAGAAAGAGGAATTGTCTGTATTTTTGACTTTATCTTTGAAGAAAGCGGATTCAAATTCCAGGCAGCCCAAGAAGAGTCCTGCTCTACAGGCTTAAATTCCTGATTATCTTTTGTGCGCGAATAAAGAGTTCCGTCAAGCATATAAATCTGTTCGCCCGGAACTGCGGTTACACGCTTTACAAGAGGGTCGGCTTTTATTTCGCCGTGCTCATCTGTATTTGTCTTTAAAAGCGTAAGGCTGCACATATAAATAAACTGGCTGAAAAAAGTTTTCACTTCATTTTCACGGTCGCTTCCGTAATGCGGATTTCTAAAAACAACAATGTCGCCTCTCTTGTATTTTTGAAGATACGGAAATCCTGCGTTGCTAAGCGGAAACTTCGGACCGGCAAGAGATTTTAAAACAACAACTCTGTCTTTTATAAGAAAAGTCGGAACCATGCTTTCTGACGGAATTTCGTAAAGCTGAAAAATAAAAATGTTCAAAAGCATTATTGTAAAGACAGCCTGAAAAAGCGCGTCAATCCATTCAAGAATTTCAACGGCAACACGCTTTATTCCCTTTGGCTTTTTGCAAGGATTTGCCTTTAAAAATTCAGCCCAGCCGGAATCAAGAGACGCAATCCGTTTTTCAGCAAGAAAATACTGCGCCAAAAGAGAAAGAACTAGAATCATAATCCAAGCAAAAGCGCACAAAAAATCAAAGCCAGCAGGAAATCCAAATTTTCCAGAACGCTGAATAACAAAAGCCGTTATAAAAACAAAAGGCTCGTACTGAAAAACACGGCGCACAGAATTCAAGCGGCGCACTGATTTATTTTTTACAAGCTCACCGTATGAAGCAAAATAAAGAAGAACAGTAAATCCTGCGGAAAGAGGAAATGCCACGGCTGAAATATCCAAATGCATATAAAGACACAGAACAGAAAAAATTGCCGAGCAAATTAAATTAAGTTTTATAATCAACGAAAAATTTTTCATGCGGCTATTCTATCACAAAACAAAATCAGTTGCCACAATTTCACCGCATGAAAAATTTATTCAAGCCATTTAGAAACAGCTTTTATTTTTCATACTTTTTCAAAGCTTCTTCTTTTTCATGGATTTTTTCTTTAAGCTCTTTTATTGAAGAAAGTTTTTCAGAAACAACGATGGAATCTTTTGAAATTGAAATTCCGTCTTCCGCAAGCTGCTCCGCAACTGCCTGCCCAAGCTCCTGATATTTTTTTACAAGGCGGTTTTTCAGCTGAACAATATCAATTTTGTTAACGGACTTATCGCCAAATTCACTTATTGCAGAACCAGCTGATTTCAAACCTTTCTTAGAAACCTCAACACTTTTGTCAAGATACTGCTTTAGAGTTTTTGCAAACAACTTTTTACTAGAAGAAGTTTCTTCTGTTTTTTTCTCCTCATTGATTTCTTCTGACATTTTTCGCCTCCGATTTATTTCAATATATTTTATTGTAATTGCCATTCTCCATATTCGTCAATAAGTTCAGTCTTAAAACTAGGCATTGGATGCCATGAAATCGCAAAAGTTATATACGGATGATAATCATAAGTTTTTGAGCCGCTTCCATTTGTAACAAGACGAGGCTTAAACGAAATTGAGCCTGTCATATCCCAGTCATGCAGATTTCTTGTAATGCTGACTTTTAAAGTCTTTAGCTTGAACCCGGAGGAACGTCTGTTAAGCTGGTCTGAATCATAAAACTGACCATCTCCCCAGAAAGCAAAAGAATTCCACAAGTCAACAAACATATTTTCTTCGCCGGAAATAACATTGTCGTATTTTGTGAATCTTTGGAAATATCTGAAAATAACATTGTTTTGAGTTTCCGCGCTGAATGACAGTTCAAATGCATCATGGATTTTAAAAGTCAAAGACGGAACAAACCTAAAATAACTGTTTGTAGGACGGACGCAGTCATAGACAATTCCAGCTGTAAGAGAAGGTGCCCAGGTAATCCGCTTTTTCCAGTACTTGAAATTTTTCCCGGAAGTTGAATACGCAAGGCTTAAAGTGTAAGGAACAAAATCCTTGTCTTCTTTTGCAACCCAGCCTTCGCTTGAATCAAAATAATAGCAAGTCGTGTACTGCATTATGTACGACAGCTGAAAATCGTTCCAAGAAAAAGAAAGCTTCATTGAGTCCGAACGCTTTTCTTCCATTTCATAATTAAAGGATTCTGAAAACAAAAGTTTTCCGTTAAAAAATTTCAGCGTGGCGGACTGCTTAAAAGGATTCCAAACAAAATTGTCAGTGTCTTCGTTTTCCTGTTTTATTCCGACTTCCGCAGAAAGACTCGCATAAGGAAAAGAAAAAGCGGCGTTGAAAGTGTACTCATCAAGCTGCGGCGGAAGATTTGAAGTCAACGTCAGGGACTGCGAAAAATCATCTGTTTCTTTTGCGGCAAGTTTTGCGCTCACTGTATGGGAAGTTACCGTTTCTTCATCAGTGAGTTTCATAACCGCGTATTCCCATTCAGGCTTTTCAGCGTCTCCAATAAATTCAGTCTTGATAATTTTTATAGAAGATTTCCATGCAATGCTCGAATCCTTGAACATATCAGAATAAGCAAATGGATTTATAGAAAAATTATTGTCATTTACCAAATCCATTTTTTTAGCTTTGTAGTCCGAAAGCTTTACCGAATTTTTTGAAGTCTCGGATGTGTAGCCGTCAAGATTCGGGTGGCTTTGATAAACAGGATTGAATGTAAAATCATTTTTTGAATACACAAACGGATTTCTAAATCCCAGCTCGCTTGAAATTGTAGCAGGAACTTTTATCTGATAATAAGTCGAATAAAAATTTCCCCATTCAAAATCAGAAGGCTCAAGCAAGTCAGAAGAATTATAGTTAATTTGGGATGTAAACTGCGGAACTATTGAATAGCCAAGCTTGTATTCAATTCCCTTTATGTCAACAATATTTTCTTTTGGTTTTGGCGCAAGTTCCTGTATAGAAAAAGCAAGCACATCATCTTTTTCTTCATCTGATTTTCTTTGCTGCTCATCTTTTTCTTCTGAATTTTCTGGAATAGATTCTTTTTTCTTTGGACTTTTTAATTCTTCTGGAATTTCAAGTTCTATCGGAAACGAAGGCGAATCGAATTTTTCGTAATTTTTTTCAAACGGATATTTAAAAATAGTTCCTTCAATTTTTGCTGCGATTTTAAATGGAACAACTTGAGATGGATAAAAGAACGAACGCTCCGGGCTGTAAGTGCGCCAGTCAAATGCAGCAGAAGAGAAATCAGAATCAGTTCTGGACTTGGAATCAAATGAAATATCCGCCGACAAATTTGTAATAGACAAAGTTGAAATAAACGGCTTTACAAAATCCGGCAGAGGAACAGAATAAGAAGCATTTGCAGTCCATTCAAATGAAGAAGTCTGGGCAGAAGTATCTTCTGTGTCATTATCATCAGTTTTTGTCTGACCCAAAAGAAAATTTATCCAATCAAGATATTCAGACCTCTTTTCAAAATCTTCCGTAAAAAACGGATCGCTGTAAACCGGCATGGAAAGACTTAATGAAAACGGCTTTTTTATAGAAGCTTTTAAAAGTCCTTTATAGCGGAATGGAGATTCAATTCCAAGAAAATTAGATTTGTCCTTTTCTATTTTTCCAGCTGAAGAATAAGGAGTATATTTTCCACCCGAATAAAAAACTGTATTTGTAAACGCAAGCTGCGTTCCGGCTTCAATCGAAGAAATGTAGTCCGAAGAAGACGGCTTGTAAATGCCAGAAAGTCCAGTTGCAAATCCCATGTTCGCATAGTAATCCGCTGTGAACTTTAAATAGCTTGAAGGGTCTCCTTTAAAATCTTCATCTAAATTGTGCAGAACAAGTCCTTCCCTCTTTTGCTCCTTTAAAGTTGAAGGACGCATGAAGTTGAAAATTCCTGCCGCAAGATTGTCATCGGAAGAACTATCAGCCTCTTGCAAAGGTTTTCTTCCAAGCAAATAAGTTGTAGTCTGAAAATAATATCCAAACCGCTCGTCATATCCAAACGCCGGGTTAAACAAAAGCTCATCCTTTGGATAATAAAAAGCCGGAAGATACAAAACCGGAATTTTTCCAACATAGACAACCGCATTCAAAAACGCAAACTCGCCTCCGGGAAGAAGCCAAATTCTTGAAGCCTTTACTTTCCAATGCGGATCTTCATCATCACAAAAAGTAAGCGCGGCATTTTTAAATGCAACAGAGCCAGAAGAATCTCTGCCAAAAATTTCAGAAGCAACAATCATTGTTGAGCCGGACGGAAGACTCAAAGCTCCGTTTCCCGCATTGAAAATTCTTCCATTGTCAAAAACACCTTCCAAAGTACCTGTGTTAAGCAAAACTGTTGAAGCAGAAATTTCCTGCTCGTCTCCACTGGTGCCAGACTTTAAAATGCGCACATTTCCTTTTGCATAAAGCATTTGTGTTGAACGATTAAAAGTTACATCGTCAGCTTTTATTTCTGTTTTTGATTTTTCTTTTTCAACAGAAAGCTTTACATTTCCAGAAAGGTGAATTTCATCTTCGCTTGTATTTTCATTTTTTTTGTATTCTGAATAATTTGCGCTTATAATTGTTACAACTGTAACTTCGCTTTGAGAAAACGCAGGCTTAAATAAAAAAAACAAAGCAAGCAAAAAAAAAGCAGTTCTTTTTCCGAAAGATGAAAGACAAAAAAACATTTTTACAAAAGCCTGTCTCTTTCTTTTTCGCGTTCAAGAAGCTGGGAAACATATTTTCCTGTGTAGCTTTCTTTTGACCTTGCAACTTCTTCTGGAGTTCCTGTCGCAATAACAGACCCGCCGCCGCTTCCTCCTTCAGGACCAAGATCAATCAAATAGTCCGCCTGGCAGATAACATCAAGATTATGTTCAATCATCACAACAGAATTTCCTTTGTCAACAAGTTTTTGAATAACGCTCATAAGCTGCTTTATGTCAACAAAGTGAAGTCCGGTCGTAGGCTCATCTAAAATATATAAAGTTTTTCCAGTTGAAGGACGCGAAAGTTCAGATGCAAGTTTTACACGCTGAGCTTCTCCTCCGCTCAAAGTAAGCGCATTCTGTCCAAGCTGAATATAGCCAAGACCAACACTTTTTAAGGTTTCAAGTTTTCTTGCAATATGCGGAATTCCAGCAAAGAAATCGGCGGCTTCTTCAATCGTCATGTCAAGAACATCGCTTATGGACTTTCCCTTGTAAAGGATATCCAAAGTTTCCTGATTGAATCTTTTTCCGTGGCAGACATCGCATGGAATAAAAACGTCAGGAAGAAAATTCATTTCAATTGTCAAAGTTCCAGCTCCCTGGCAAGCCTCGCATCTTCCGCCTTTTACATTGAAAGAAAAACGTCCGCTCTTGTAGCCCTTTGCCTTTGCTTCTGGAATACTTGCGTAAAGCTCGCGGATTTTATCAAACACACCGATGTAAGTTACAGGATTGCTTCTCGGAGTTCTTCCAATAGGGCTTTGGTCTATGCTGATCACTTTGTCAATATTTTCCAAGCCTGAAATTTTTTTGTATGCGCCAACCGGAAGCTCGCTCTTCATAATTTTATTGCTGATTGCAGGAAACAAAACATCATTCAGCAAAGTTGATTTTCCGCTGCCAGAAACTCCCGTTATGCAAGTAAAAGTTCCAAGCGGAATTTCAACGCTTACATTTTTCAAGTTGTGCTCTGTAACATTTTGAATTTTTATAAAGTTTCCGTTTCCAGTTCTTCTTTGCTTTGGAATTTCCATTCTGATTTTTCCTGCAAGATACTGGCCAGTAAGGCTTTCTGGAATTTTCATAACTTCCTGCGGAGTTCCTGCCGCCATGATTTTTCCGCCGTGGACACCAGCTCCAGGACCAATGTCAACAAGATAATCCGCGGTAAGCAAAGTCTGCTCGTCATGCTCAACAACAATCACCGTGTTGCCAAGATTTCTAAGATACAAAAGAGAATCAATAAGCCGCTGATTATCCCGCTGATGCAGACCAATCGAAGGCTCGTCCAGAATATACATAACCCCGGTAAGACCTGAGCCAATCTGAGTTGAGAGCCTTATGCGCTGCGCCTCGCCTCCGCTTAAAGTTGCAGCCGAACGCTGAAGCGTAAGATATTCAAGACCAACATTTTTCAAGAACGAAAGGCGTGATTTTATTTCCTTTAATATTTGCGCGGAAATCTTTTTTTCTGTTTCAGAAAGCTCTAATTTTTCAAAGAAGTCTATGGTTTCTGTAACAGAAAACTCGGTCAAGTCCCAGATATTTTTTCCGCCGACAGTAACGCCAAGAGATTCCGGGCGAAGACGTTTTCCATGGCAAGACGCACACTCTTTATGCGACATAAATTTTTCAAGAGATTCCCTTGCATTTTCTCCCCAAGCTTCATTGTAGCGGCGGCGCAAATCACCGAAAATTCCAAGCCAAGGACGATTGTAAGAACTTGTTCCCTCACCGCTTTGCTTTTTGTAAACCCACTTTATGTTTTTCTGCGCGTCTCCGTTCCACAAAAAATCAGTCTGCTTCTTTGTAAGATCCTTCAGCGGAGTTTCAAGAGTAAAGCCTGCTTCATTTGCAACAGCCTCGAACATCGCATGGTTCCAGGAACTTTCAGGATTGTAAGCCTGAATTCCGTACTCATTAAATGAAAGTGAAGAATCCGGCGCAATCAAATTTTTGTCGTATTCCATTTTTTCGCCAAGACCAGTACAGTCGGGGCAGGCTCCAAACGGATTGTTAAAAGAGAACATCCTAGGCTGAAGCTCTGGAATAGAAATTCCGCAGTCAGGACAGGCATTCTTCTGTGAAAAGAAAACTTCCTCTTCTATAAAATCCGCGGCAGAATCAACAGACTTTCCTTTTGCAGAAATCTCATGCACAACATTTTCATAAGCCTCATCAGTCTTATTTACGCGGCGCAAAACAATTATAACACCGTTTGAACTTTGAAGCGCAGTTTCAACTGAATCGGCAAGACGTTTTCTAATTTCAGGCTTTAAAACTATGCGGTCAACAACGATTTCAATTGTGTGCTTTTTCTGCTTGTCCAGTTTTATGGAATCTTCAAGCTCAACCATAAGCCCATCAATTCTAGCGCGCGCAAAGCCAGATTTTTTTGCGTCGTCAATAACTTTTTGATGCTCACCTTTTTTTCCGCGGATAACAGGAGAAAGAATTGTAAGTTTAGTTCCCTGCGACCAAGAAAGAATTGTTTCTATAATCTGGTCAACCGACTGTTCCTTGATTTCCCGACCGCAATTCGGACAGTGGGGTTTTCCAATTCTTGCATACAGAAGGCGGTAATAGTCATAGATTTCTGTTACAGTTCCAACCGTTGAACGCGGATTTTTATGGGTTGTCTTTTGCTCAATTGAAATCGCAGGAGAAAGCCCCGTAATCAAATCCACATCAGGCTTGTCCATTCTTCCAAGGAACTGCCTTGCATAGGAAGAAAGACTTTCCATATATCTGCGCTGGCCTTCAGCAAAAAGAGTATCAAATGCAAGTGATGATTTTCCGCTGCCAGAAAGTCCGCTTATGGCAACAAGTTTATTGCGCGGAATTTCAACACTGATATTCTTTAAGTTATGCTCGCGCGCACCTTGAATTACAATTTTCTCATCGTTGAATGCGTTCATAGCCCCTTATTATAGAAGAAAAGCAGACAAATGAAAATGCCTGCATAAGTTCAAGTCAAAGCTAATATTCAGTTCTAGTTATGTTTCTAAGCCACTTTTTGCTCTTATAGAACGAGAACACCCAGGGCCACTTTACAAATTCGTCTAGGCACATAAAAAAGTAAACCCATACAACAGGAAGCTTGAATACAAAAGCTGTAAGAATTCCAGCTGTAATTCCATAGCCCCACATATCGATTGTGTCGCATATTAGACCGAATTTTGTGCATCCGCCCGCCCGGAAGATACCGGCAATAAGAGTTGTGTTAACAGCAGTTCCCATAACATAGTAGACATTTATAAAAAGCATCTGCTTTAAATAATGCATTGCCAAAGTTGAAAGCGAAGCGTATTTTAGAACAAACGGAATTGAAATAAATATCAAAAGTCCGCCAAACGCCCCTGTAATAACTGTAACTTTAAGAAATTCCTTTGCACCTTTTTCAGCCTCGTCAATCTTATCCGCGCCAATCAAGTTTCCTACAATAATGCCGCCGACCGCAGCAACAGCATAGCAGAACACAGTGGCAAAGTTGCGCACAACACATACAATCGAATTCGCAGCCACAACATCAGAGCCAAGCCGCCCCATGATTGCAACGTAAGCAGAAAAAGCCGCGCCCCAGGAAACATCATTCAGCAAGGCAGGCAAAGACATCTTAAAAAAATCCTTGGCAAGAGAGCTGCTTTTTATAAACATATAGGAAAACTTAAGTTTTATGTCCTTACTCCGGGTCGAAACAATAAAGCACCCTGCAACACAAACAGCCTGAGAAATGCAAGTAGCAAGAGCAACTCCGCGGATTCCCATTTTTTCAATTCCAAAAAATCCAAAGATAAAAACCGCGTTAAGAATGATGTTCAGGAAAAATCCCACACCGTTAAAGAATGTTGCCACCGAAACATGATTCGCACTTCTAAGCATAGAAAAGTAAGTATTTGAAACCGCCCAAAAAAGATAGAACACCCAGATTATGCGAAGATATTCCGCGCCTTCTGAAATCAAAACCGGATCAGCCGTATAAACGCGCATAAGTTTTTCCGGGAACAACGATGCGCCAACAGAAAAGGCAACCGCAACAGCAAGCGAGCATTTAAGCGCAATCCCTTCAATTGCCTCAAGAGCCTTAAAATCTTTTTTACCAAAATACTGAGCCGCAAGAAGAATAGAGCCTGAGCTTATTCCCGAATAAAACATAAAGACAAGACCAGAGTACTGAGTTGCAAGAGAGCCTGCCGCAATAGCGTCCTGACCTACACTGTTAAGCATTATAACATCCACAGAGCCCATCATGGCGGCGAATATATTCTGCAGAATAATAGGAAAAAGCATTTTAAGCGAATCTTTGTAAAATTGTTTGTTCATAATTTTCCCCAATTTATATTAGAAAATACATATAACATTTGTTCTAATATAATGCAACCTATAGCAAACAGATTGAGCAACAAATACGCAAGATTAAGGAAAATGCCATCCAATCAAATTGAATAATGCCATAAAAAAAATAGCAACGATAAAAAAAACCGGGCACATGCCCGGCACTTGTGGTAAATTTTTCAGACTAGTCAGAAAACAACGGAGTTGAAAGGTAGCGGTCTCCAGAATCTGGAAGAAGAGCCACAATAACTTTTCCTTTGTTTTCAGGGCGCTGGGCAAGAATCTTTGCAGCCTTTAGAGCAGCTCCGCTTGAAATTCCAACAAGAATTCCTTCTGACCGCGCAAAAGCTTTTCCTTCCGCAAAAGCGTCATCATTTTCTATGGCAATAATTTCATCATAAATCTTTGTGTCAAGCGTTTCAGGAACAAATCCTGCGCCGATTCCCTGAATTTTATGAGAGCCGGCAGTTCCTTTTGAAAGAACAGGGCTTGAAGCAGGCTCAACAGCGACAACTTTTACAGCAGGATTCTTCGACTTTAGGAATTCACCTACGCCGGAAACAGTTCCACCAGTGCCTACGCCCGCAACGAAAATATCAACTTTTCCATCTGTCTGGCTCCAAATTTCAGGACCTGTAGTTTCACGGTGCGCTTTAGGATTTGCCGGATTTACAAACTGCCCGAGAATAACAGAGCCTGGAATTGACTCTTTAAGCTCTTCTGCCTTTGCAATAGCACCTTTCATTCCTTTTGCGCCTTCGGTAAGAACAAGCTCCGCTCCATAAGCCTTTAAAAGATTGCGGCGCTCAACACTCATTGTCTCAGGCAAAGTCAAAATAGCCTTGTATCCTTTTGCGGTGGCAACAGCGGCAAGCCCGATTCCTGTGTTTCCAGAAGTAGGCTCTATTATAGAAGCTCCAGATTTTAGAATGCCTTTTTTTTCTGCGTCTTCAATCATTGCAAGCGCGATTCTGTCTTTTACGCTTCCGGCCGGATTCAGATATTCCAGCTTTGCAAGCAGAGTTGCGTTTTCAATACCGCTAGCCTTTGAGTAATTGTTGAGCTTTAGAATCGGTGTGTTTCCAATCAGTTCTACTACGCTTTCCTTAATGTCTGCCATATCCGGCCTCCTGAAAGTTTATATTCCTACTTAAAATATAGGTTTTATGTAAGTATACTAATCTCTATTTCCTATTAAGTCAATGGGGTTTTTATATTTTATCATTCAAACTGCGCGTTTTAGATAGGTTTGCCCAAATTTAAAAATGGATGAGCCAAATTCTTGCGCATAAGTGCGCCTTAGCCAGACATATTTTGCTCTTGGACAGTCAGGATAAACTTTTTGTACGCAGAATATTCTACTTTTGTACGGTCAGCAAAATCTTTTTGTACGCAGAGGTTAATAAATGCAGTTATATTACCCAGTCGCTTACACTTTCAGGCTTTAAAAGGTCGGAAATTTTTACGCTGTATAGATAGTTGGAAATTATAGTGTCCAGTTTTTCCCACATGGGGAGCGTCTTGCATTCTGCGGAACGTGGACAGGTTTCAGCGTTTTCTTCAAGGCAAGTAACAGGGGCTAAAGTTCCTTCCGTAAGTTTTAGGATTTCTCCAACGGAATATTCGTCAGCATCTTTTGTAAGCCTGTAGCCGCCTTTTTTTCCGCGCAAGCCTTCTACAAGACCAGCCTTAACCAAAAGAGCCACAATGCTTTCAAGATATTTTAGCGACACATCCTGATTCTCAGCAATGACATTCAATGGAACAAACTCGTCCTTTCCGTGCGAACAAAGCTCTATTATAACACGAAGTGCATAACGCCCTCTTGTTGAAATCAGCATAAACCGTAACCTCTTTTTTATTTTCCTATCTTATCACAAGGATTTTTAATTTTCAATGCGCTTTTTTGGAGGAAAGACAACCCTCTACTTCGAAAGCGGGGTTTTCTTTCCTCCAAACCACCTATCTTTCCCAGCATCGCTTAGGGCTAATGCCCTAAGAACCCAACAAAAAAAAATGAACACTTATAAAATTCAACATCAAGGCTATGTTACTAATGCCACCAACATAATTACTACAGTAATAAGGTGTTTATTAGTACAGTAATAATGAGGCTATTACTGCACTAAATGGGTGTTGATTAGCGCACTAATAAGGAGGCATTTAGTATAGTATTTAAAAGGCAATTTACGAGAATCCACTATGAAAAACTAAAAAAAATGAAACTTAACGGCGTGCAATGTGTCTAACAAGGCATGGAAAACGGAATTAACACAGTCTCTGTATATGGAGATTCAATTTTAAAGGGCGCAGTTACAGGAACAGGAAGCGGACATCTTTTTGACATAACAAAGAATGACAGCCTTTCACTTGCAGCTGCAAAACTAGGATTTAAGCTGAACAACCAAAGCGTATTCGGAAACATAATCACCAAAAGCTACAAGAGGTTTTTGCGTGATGCTGAGCGGAATGCGCTTGGCGACCTTGCAATAATAGAATCCGGCGGAAACGACTGCGACTATGACTGGGCGCAAGTATGCTCCGGGGAAAACACAAATCCACGTGTAGGCATAGACGAATTTATAAGCACGATAGACAAAATGGCAAAAACCTGCCGACAAAACGGAACAACGCCGCTCATTATGACAATGCCGCCTCTTGTTCCAGACCGATGGCTTTTGCACATTTGCCGAGGATATGACGAACAAAAAGTAAAGGCGTTTGTGAACTCGGACATTATGACGCTGTACCAAAACCACGAAACATACAATGCGCATCTTGTTAAATACAGTTTTCAAAACAACGTGCAGATTGTGGACATGAGGCTTGCATTTCTTGAGTCCAAAAAAGACAAAGAGCTTATGTGCCAGGACGGAATCCACCCAAACGAAGCCGGCTACAGATTCATGGCGGAAATCTGGGAAAAAGAGCTTCCAAAAATCAAAAACGAGTTTCCAAAATAGTGAAATTTAAGTTTTTTGTTAATTTAAGCTAATCACTGTTCATTTTCTTGACTTTTTGAAATTGTTGCTTTATCATTTATAAAACTAAAAGGAGAAACAAAAACTTTATGGCTTTGTTTTTCTGAAAAAACATTGGAGGCTCTTATGTTTAAGGGTAAATTGGCTGCTGCAGTAGCTCTTGTATCATTGGCACTTTCTGCAAGTGCTTTTGCAACAAAAGTTGGACCTGGTCTTGGTTATGTTGTATTCGGAGATCAGAACGGACCTGTTTACGACATCATCGCCGCAACAACAAACGGCACATTCTGTTCACAGTTTTTCGCTATTACATTCGGAACTTCTGGATATAGCGGAGGACTTATCGGAATGGAAGAAACAGACAAGTTCATCGCAGACAACATGGATGCACTTGCAACAGACATCGCTATGGGCGAAGGCGAATATGTTGACACACTTTCAAGCATGCTCAACGTTTCTGACAGCGTAGCTTTCAAAGCTGCTCTTCAGGCAAACTTTGACAACATCTTCTCTTCTTCAGACGTATCTGCAACTGAAGTAAGCGGAAAGATTTACTCACTTGTTGGCTAAGTTGGACATTTCGTCTAAAAGAACAGGGTACGGCCGCAAAGTCGTACCCTGTTTGTTTTTACTCGCAGCTTCGTTTTTCCTGCCAGTATTTGCAGATGAAAACAGCCCCGCAAAAAAAAGTGCGGAAGCCGTTGACTTTTCAGGAAAACTAGAAGCAATTTCAAAGCTAGCCCCTACAGAGCCAGCTCCCGGCTACGAAAAAAAAGCACAGGAAGCTGTGGATAAGGCATTTTCCATGGAGCTTTATAACGAGCCATATTGGAAAACACTTCTTCATTACAAGCCTTCTCCTTTCCACAAAAACAAAAGTCTTGTGGACGACCCTATGTTTTTTTTAGCTAAAAAAGGCAAGACAAATCCAAAGGCGGAGCTTGAAGCCACAATAAAAGCATTCTTTTCTCCTGCGCCCGGCAAAGATGAACGGCATGCAATCGAGCGTTTTCCTGGCAGATTTAAATGGATTTGCGAGCAGCTGAATCTTTCAAAAGAGGATTTTCCTTATGATGGAGACGCATATTATCAGTCGATTGTGCGGAAAGTAAATCCCGGAGATGTTTATCTTATATTCCCGGCAGGCTTTCTAAAAAATCCGGCTTCAGTTTTCGGACACACATTTTTGCTCATGGAATCCAAAGGACAGTCGCGTCTTCTTGCAAACTCAATAAACTATGGAGCTGTTACAAATGTAACCGGCGGTGTAATGTATGCAGTTCTTGGACTTGTAGGAGGATTCCGCGGATATTTTGCCTTTGTGCCTTACTACGAAAAAATCAAGCAGTATGCCAATATGGATATGCGCGATATATGGGAATACCGCCTGAATTTTTCAGAAGAAGAAAAAGACAGAATGCTACGTCATATATTTGACCTTTCAGGTATTTACTCGCGTTACTTTTTTATAAGCGAAAACTGCTCATACAACCTTTTATTTCTTATAGAAGCCGCAAAGCCAGAAACAGACATAACGAATATTTTAAGCGGCGTTGTAGAGCCAATAGAAACTGTAAAGACCATCTGCGAAACAGGACTTGCAGATAAAACTGACTACAGACCTTCCGTGTACTCAAAACTGGAATTTCAAAAGACACAGCTTACACGGAAGCAAAACAAATATGTAAAAGACGTTTGTTACGGGAAAAAGACAGCACAGGACTTCCCATTCGGCGACTTGCCAAAAGAAAAACAGGCTGAAATTTGGGAACAGGCATCCGACTATCTTACTTCCCTCTTGAACAGCCGGAAAATTTCATCAGATGAATACAGACCGCGGTTTGTTTCAGTTCTTTCGGAGCGTAGAAAGCTAGGCAAGATAGAATCCAGCACAAAAATAACAGAGCCTCCGCATCCGGAAAAAGCACATGGCTCCAAAAAGATTTCCATTCACGGCGGAAAAGACATAGAAGGCGCATACACAGGCTTGGAATTTCGTCTTACAGCGCACGAACAGCTTGAAAATCCTGCAGGATACGCTTCAAATTCAGAACTTGTGTTCGGTGAAATTGACCTTAGAGTGCATCCGCAGGAAACAGACTTCTACTTAAAGAAAGCCTTGATTGCCTCGGTAATCTCGCTGCCGGTTTCAGACCTGTACTTTTTTAACAGTGCAATGAATATTGTTGTCGGACTTGACTCTAACCCGAATGAATATAAAGAAGAAGCTCTTGCATTCAAGCTAAAAGCAATGTTCGGAACAAGCATAAAGCCAGCTTATTGGATTCAGCCTTACTTTCTTGCAGGATTTGACGCTTATGCTTCTCCAAAGTATGAAAGGAAGCATTTTTATGCAGATCCGCTTATTGGCGCAGAAGTCGGCTTTATAACAACGGCAGGAATCTGGAAAAACAAGATTGCGGCAAGCGCGCTTCAGTCGCCGTTCGACAAAAAACATTTAAGAATTCAGGCTAGCGTAAACGAAGGCTTTAATATTGCCCAAAACATTTCGCTTAAAGGCGGCTACTCTTTCAATATGGACTGGGACGAGAGATGGCATGAGTTCACGGTTTCGTTCAACGCATATTTTTAGAGATTGTTAACACAGTTTTTTACAGAAACATCGTAGTATCAAGCATGGCAACGACACGGAATAAGATTCCCCGATCAAGTCATGGAATGACAAAAATATATCATATTAAAATTTTTACTGGACATAAAAAAGGCTCCTATATAAATTCTACAGGAGCCTTTTTAATTTGCCAATAAATTTATCGTTTTTATAGCAACAATGTTTTACGATAATCCCAATTAAACTTTAAAGCGGTCAATCTCGTTGGCAATATCCGAAATAGAGCCTTTTACCTTTGAAGAAATCTCGCTTAAGGCGGCACCAGTTTCGTTTATTTTCTTTGCGCCAACCGCCATTTCATCCATGCTTTCCTTCATAACCATTGTGGCATCCTGAAGCCGTTTTACTTCCTCAAGAATCGCCTGATTTCCGGCTGACATTTCAGAAGAGGCGTTGCGAACTTCGGAAGAACTGTCGTTCATGGAATGAAGAGCCTCGTTTATCTGCTTAGAGCCTTCGGTCTGTTCTTCCATTGCCGACTTAATCTGAATAACAAGCTGGTCTGTATCCTTGATTTTCTTGGAAACATTTTCAAAAGCCGAACTTGATTCCGCGGAAGAAGCAACAACTTCATCGATAGATTCACGGATATTGTTAAGCTGGTCGCCGATTGTCTTTGACTGCGAAGTGGAAGTTTCTGAAAGCTTGCGGATTTCGTCTGCTACAACACTGAATCCTTTTCCGGCTTCACCTGCGTGGGCGGCTTCGATTGCGGCATTCATGGCAAGAAGGTTTGTCTGGCTTGCAATTGAAGAAATGGCGGCGTTTGCCTCCTGAAGCATTGCGGACTGCTTTTCAATTTTTTCTATCTGCTCGTTTACGACTTGCTGCTTAGAAAATCCGTTCTGCGCGTCAGACTGAAGCTCGCTGAATGAAGAAGCCATTTTGTCAACGGACTGATTTACAGAAGAAATGTTTCCAATCATCTGCTCAACAGCAGCGGAAGCCTGGCTTACACCTGCGGTCTGGTTTTCAATCATTCTTTCAAGCGAAGAAATATTTGAAGCGATTTCATTTACAGCCCCGGCGGTTTCTTCAACACTTGAGCTTTGGCTTACAATCTGGTTTCTTACACTGTCAATGTTTGCAAGAATCTGCGTGATTGCACTGGAAGTATTTTGAGTGCTTTCTTCAAGAACTTCTCCTGCACTAGAAAGCTCATTTTTAGAAGTTTTTACATCGGAAATAATTTCCTGCAATTTGCCAACAAATTTATTGAATCCTTTTACAACAAAGCCGATTTCGTTGTTGGAATTTATTTCAATTCTTTGTGTAAGGTCGGCGTTGCCTGAAGCGATTTTTGTTATTGCGTAGTCAAGTTTATTCAATGGCTTTATTGCGCGGTACACAAGGAAGCCTGATATGCTTACAAGAAGAATCGCGCTTATAATAGAAAGCCAAGTCATCTGCCCCATCATTGAAGTAATTGAAGAATAGATTTCCTTCTGCTGGATTGAAACTGCCATTGACCATGAAGTTCCTTCTACCGGCATAAAGGTAATAAATTCCAAGTCGTCATAAATTCCCTTTATCCAGGCATGTCCTGTCTCACGGCTAACCATTCTTTTGGCAAGTTCGCCCATATCCTCGTGCCCTTTTGAATAGCCTGTAAGGAAGTTGCGGTTGTTAATCCAGTCTCTGTTCGGGTGGGAAATAACGGTTCCATCCTCGGCAAGAACAAACGCGTATCCTGTGTTTCCAACTTTTATATTGCTTATGATTTCACCAAGATGTTTTGACTGCATTACGCCACAAAAAAGACCGATGTTCTTTCCGTTGCGAACAATTGCGCGCGTTGCATGGAGTACAGATTGTCCGGTCGTTCTTGAGACTACAGGATCATCAATGAACTTTTCCTTTCCATCTTGCATTATCGCCTTGAAATAAGGGCGATCGGAAATGTCGGTGCGCTTTCCTGTATCCGTATAGGCGATTCCGTCCGGACCGCAGAGCATTATGTAATCAAACTCGGCTATGCGGTGATCTTCATGCGAAACAAGCCATTCACGCATTTCGGCAAGGCTTCCATCCTGAGCCACATCTGAATTCACATAGAAATTCAAAGCATGGTAATAGGCGTCAATTTTTTCTGAAATTACCTGCGAATAAGCATTTACAACAACCCCATAGTCATTTGCTGAATCCTCAAGCACAGACTTTTTTGTGATTTCTCCTGTTATAATAATCTGCAGAAAATTAAAAAATACAATTGCAATGCCTGCAAAAAGAACAAGCTGGAACACAAGGCTCTTGCGTTTTTCGGTGTTTGACGAAGTGTTTTCTCCCATAAATAACAGATTCCTCCTTAAAAATAAAGACCACTAAAAGCCTCAAGCTTTTAGTGGCTTGCAACAATACACTTGATTTAGATTATACAACAAAATTTTTGTCTGTCAATATTTTTTTATACCCCCCCCGGCAAACGCATTATAAATGTATTCAGCATAAAACTGGCTTTCAGACACGGTTTCCTGGTTCAAAATCGCGCAATAATGCGCTACACTCTGATTGTTGCAAAGTAACTATAGAATTCCCCTCTCATGCGGTAGCAACAATCAGCGTGTTTTTGCCCCAGGAACCGTTCCTTCGCGCAAACTTTACTTAAATTATTTATAATGCGTTTGCACTGCAAGCCCCCTGTCTAATAAAAAATTATTTTCCTAAATCAAGGATGCGGCGGTTCCAGTCCTTTGGAGGATCTTCGATTATGCTCCAGTCAAAGTCAAGAATTCCATGCGGAGGAAAAAGAGGCTGTGGTGGCGGATAATTTTTTTTCAGGTTTTCAGCAAGAATTTCTTCAAGAGATTTTCCCTTTTCAAGTGTTAAATACGGCTCGCCGAATGCGCAGATTGTTGAGTAAACAGACTCCTGAGGAACTTGAATTCCATTTAAATCATTTGAAGATTTTATTTTTAAAACTGAATTAAAGGTACAGTCAGCAGGAAAAGAAGAAATTTTTTTCACACTGCGGATTTTGGTTCTGCGCCCTGTAACGCAAGTAAAAATTTGCCCGGCTACAACAAGATGCTTTGGAACAGAATATTCACTTCCTGCGTCGGAAAAAAAAGCCTGGGCTGAACTGTCGTATTCCATGTCGGTTTTCCAGTAGCGGATTTGGTAAACTGCGGAATCCGTGGAAAAATAAGACAAAAGTTCCTTGCTTGAAACAGGCGGACTTATTAAAATTCCAGAAGCGTTTCCTGAATCTTTCCAAAATCCGGAAAGTCCTGCATTCCCGCTTTGCCTTATGACGAATTTCAGAAAAAGCTTGTCTCCAATCACGGCAACCGGCACATTGTAAATTTCTTTTCTATTCGGATATTTTATTTCAAGATTCCAGGCGCCGGACGTAATTCCATTTGCATAAAGAAGTGAGCCGTCATCTTGCAAAACGCCCTTTTCGTCTGACTGCAAAAAAAACTCATCCGCAAGCGGAACATATTTTATGCTGATTTCCTGCGCCGGATTTTTTGAAGTTGTGTTGTTTACGTTCCGTGGATTTTTTTCTGAATAAAGGCTGCATTCTGCCGCGCGGTCATCGTACCAAGTGTAGAAAGATCTAAGCACAGCCTGTGGAATTGCGCCTCCGTCATCAGAAACATAGCCTGAATCAAAGACAAAATACCGGCTGGAATTTTTCCAAACGCCTTTTAAAAGTGCCGGGACTTCTTCCTGCGAAAAAACTTTTAATGAGAAAATTAAAAAAGCAAATGTTAGAAATTTTCTTTTAAAGACCATTTTTCCCCGATAACGTCTCTTATTGAGTATCGGAAAATTTGACGCTCATCAAAAGATTTTTGAATGAGAGAATCAATTTCCATGGAATCATAAATTTTCTTTGCTTCTTCTATAGTTGCGCGCAAAACAGGATGCTTTGGGCTGAACAAAACGCAGCAGTCTTCATACGGAAGAATTGAAGTTTCGTAAGTTCCTATGAAATTCGCAGTGTCCATGATTTCTTCTTTGTCCAAGCCAATCAGAGGACGAACCAAAGGTTTTTCTGCAAAGCTTTCTGTAACTGCAAGATTTTCAATTGTCTGGCTTGCAACCTGCCCCAAACTTTCGCCTGTAATTATGCAGTCGCAGTTAATCCGCTCGGCAAGCATATTGGCGGCTTTCATCATACAAAGGCGGAGCATCAATGTTGAGTAGGCTTCCGGTGTTTTTTGTTTTATTTTCATCTGAACTTCTGTAAAAGAAATCACGTTAAGATGTGTGTCGTTTCCGTACTGCGCGATGATTTTTGCAAGATCCTGGACTTTCTGCTGGGCTTCTTCCGAAGTGTATGGATAAGAATGAAAATAAACACATTCAACTTTCATTCCGCGGCGCATCATTCTGTAGCCCGCAACAGGACTGTCAATTCCGCCTGAAAGAAGCAAAAGACCTTTTCCGCTCACGCCAACTGGAAGACCACGGCAAGTTTTTTTCTGGGAACAGTAAACATAGCATTTTTCGCGCACTTCAATATTAATGGAAACGTCCGGCTTGTGAACATCAACATCAAGAGTTCCGTCATCAAAAAGAACTCCGGCAACTTCCGTGGCAATCTCGTAGGAATTAAGCGGAAAATCTTTGTCTTCACGGCGCGCTTCAATTTTAAAAGTCTTTGCTCCGTTTGATTTTGCAACTTCACCTTCTTTTCTGACTGCAATTTTTATAGCTTCAAGATTTTTTTCAACAGCCTGAACTTTTGCCCAGCCGGTAATTCCAATCAAATGGTCAAGCGCATACTCAACTGCGCCGCAAGAATTTTTTGTGCAGTAAATGTAAAGCCGCCCGGAAAGAAGTTTTACTTTTGCCTCGACAGTTTCCAAAGCAAGCCGGATATTGCACAAAAGCTGTTTTTCAAAAACACGGATATTTCCGCCTTTAAGTGTAAGCTCGCCAAGCTTTCCAAGATAAGTTTCTGTATAAAAATTTGTGTCAATTTCAGTTTTCATTTTTTAAGCCGTTAAAATCTTATTGTTACGCCAAAGTTAAAGAAAAGATTAAGTTTGTTTGTAAGTTGAGAAATCCAGGCATCTTTAAATCCGTCCACAATTGCTTTTGCCTCAGCTGAATCCAAATCGTATTTTTCTCCGTTCTTTGATTTGCGGAATCCAATGATGTCGCCAGTTCCGCCGCCGTTTCCGTCATCATCTTTTTCGTAAACTGGAATTATGTCTTCATTTCCACCTGGGAACATCTGGTTTGAAACTCCATAATTGTGAATGTATTCAAATGTGCAGCCGGCATTCAAGGAAACGCGCGTTCCTTTTTTTGTAGGCTTAAAATCGTACTTTACATTCAACGAAGACTGAAGCGTAAACTGAACGTGCTTTTGGTTCAGCCAGTTCATGGAATCCCAAGCGGAAGAAACGTGGTTGCCGGAATTTGAATTATTTGCGGCAAACATCGAATGAGTGTAAACCGAGCCGTCTGTTGAATAAACATTTTTGTCTGCGCAAAGATAAATCATGGCTTCTTCTGTGTCCAAAGTTTCGCAGACATTTCCGTGGCGTGAATAAGTTGTTCCCATTGACAAAGTGAGCTGCTTAAAAGGCTTTATGTCAACGGAAAATTTTACAGCGTCTGAGTTCGGTTCATACTGCGAGCCAATCAAAACACCGGCATTTGTACAGTTCTGATAGTTTATTGTTGAAGATGAAATTGAAGCCAAACTGTCGCTGTCATACTGCCAGTGGCTGTAAGTATACGGAAGCACAAAAGTGTAGTTAAAATCCAGCCGGTCAAGGAATGAATTTGCCGGAGTGTAGATAAGCCCGGTTTTTGCAGCAAGCCTGTACTTTGAATCGAAATTCAATTTAAAGAAATCTTCCGCCGGAAAATCATCGCACATAACGTCAGTTTCCCACAAAACCCCAGGAGCAGGCTTTATGTCGATTAAAAGTCCCATCGCAAGATTGTCGCTCGCACCTCCGACTCCCTGAGCAACCATATAAGGAACCGGCAAAATGTAAGAAAGATCAAGGCGGTTTCCGTAGACTGCACTTTCATAAAATGAAACTTTCAAAAAATCAAAAGGCTCATATCCAATTGCATGGAACGCCATTATTTTATCTGGAGCCAAAGTTGAAAGGTCGCCGTCATAAGATGAAGTTGCGCCAATCATTGAAAGTTCCTGAACATAAGAAAGTTTGTCGTGCAAATATGTGAGCGAAAGGTTTCCTGAATGATAGCTTGTGTCGTTAAGCGAAAGTCCTTCATTTATAAATGCTGAATATCCGCTTCTGTAAATTCCGCCCTGAACAAAAAGATTTTTGTAGCCAAGCGCAATGATACTATTCACGTCAAGGTACATTTCAATCGGGCCGACTTCAGTGGCATCAAAAATAGAATCGTGGAATGAATTTGAATACTGCGGCATAAAGTCTATATCAGTCGCATTCGAAACCGCAAAGCCCGCTCCGTATCCAAGCGAAACAAAATCATCTTTAAAACCCAAGTCGCCTTTTATTGCAGGATAAAGCGCAAGCATTTTTGAAGTGCTAAAGGACTGCTTTTCGTTCTTTTCGTTCTTTTCTTCCATTTCATGCTTAATGAAAAAATCAGTTTCAAAAGTTATGTGGTAAGGCTTGCCGGTTACGCGCTCATAAATTTCAGTTGCAATTTCCTTGTCTTTTTCGCAGCCGGTTTCAATTACTTCCTGAAGAATCGACTTTACATTTGCAAGCGGATAAGGACGGATTGGAGGCACATTTGAAACAAGCCCGCGGTTTTCCCAAATTAATGCGTACTTATAAAATTCGTCTGACGGGTCAACAGAAACTTGAGAAAAACAAAAAGCTCCAGCAAAAGCAAAAACAGCGGCAAAAAAAAGTTTTCTTAACTTCATTAATATTTCCTTCAATTAATTACAAAATTTTTATATTCGCGGCAAAAGCAACTTCAAATCCATTTTCATTTCTGCCGCTTTCATTATTGTAATTTATAATAAACGTATATGACGGCTGAAACACAAAAGTTATATTTTCCTTAGGGCTGAAAGTTCCGCGCAAAGAAACAACATTCACATATTCGTTAGTTCCAGACGGCGTAGAAGCTTTCTGTCTTTTTTTTGCCTCATCGCTTCCTTGAGAATCAGAATCCGGGAAAATCCAGTTCTCGCGGTTTTTCTTGCCATCATCGCTGTCGTCAATTACGTATTCATTTCCTTCGTGCCAACCAAGATTCTTGAAAATTTTTGTGCCGGAATTTTTTCCGCAAGCCTTTAAAAGATAAGACGCGCCCAAAGACCATTTTGCAGGCTTTTCATATTCAATGCTCAGCTTGCCGGAAACAGTATCCGGACCAAAGGGAGTTCCAATCCATTCATAGAAAACATATTTTGTGTCGCCAAGATTTTCGCGGTAGTTGCGCACCATGCTCCAGTCAGAGCTTTCCTTTATGTACATATATGCGTCTGTGTAAGTTCCTTCAAGCCAAAAGTGAAAATATCCGTCATTGCAAGGAACAAAGGATTCGATTCCGCCTTGAAAAGCAAGTCCGTTCGGCGTTGTGTCGTCTTTAAAGTTTGAAGTTTCATATACAGTCTGAAACTGCGTCATTGCAAATTCGCCGTACAGCCTCAAAAATTTTACAGGCGTGTAGGCAAGCTTTAGGGCAAGATAATCGCAGGTATTGCTTTCGTTGCTTCCATAGTCACGCCAAGCTGCAAATCCGTGGTAAATTGTCCAAGGATTCAAATAGCGAAGCTCCATCGGCGCAAAAACAAGCAAAGATTCCCTTGCGGTAAACTGAAGTTTCTTAAAAAAGCGGAAATTGATTTCGTGCGAGTAAAGATATTTGTCCACATTGAACTGATTTACATTCATGGAATACCTGAAATTCGGCGTGTAAAAGCCAAGTTCCAAATAGCTAGAGCCTGTAAAATATCTGCTTTGCACAATGCTTCCAGTCAGCGAGCGGGTAAAATCAGAAGCTCCTCTTCCAATCTGAAAAGTCAAAGCCGCGTTTTCTGTAAAATTATGGCTTGTGCTGAAATATCCTGTGTCCGGGAAATTTATGTCGATTTCATCAGCCGCAAGTGGAACGCTCAAAAAATTATCATTATCTTCTTTTGTGTTTTTATTCAGCGCGAGTTTTCCTTCAAACATCATTGTAAAATAATCCGCGCCTTCAATTTTTACAGGAATATAAAGGAAGTCGCCTTTATCATAGCGTCCGTAGTTCCACTCCAAATCATCGTTCTGCTTGTAATAGCCTTCCGCATTGAGTTCAACTTCAAAGCCAAGCTTTATAAAATCCGGTCCGAACTCAAAAGATTCCTGCGAACAATAATTTTTTATTCTGTCATACTGAAGTTTTCCGGCGGAACTCAAAGAGCTGTATTCGGCTTCATCAAGAAAAAAAAGAATTTCTCCAACACTCAAAGGCGATCGGTCTGTAAAATCAAGCCTGCCCTCTTCCATTGAAACAGCGGCAAGGGCGTCATAAATCCAGTGTCCGTTTTTTACAAGTTCATTTTTTCCGCGTGCAAAAGAAAAGAACGGCACGTAAAGCAAAACAATCCAAAGAAATTTTTTAAATGAACTTAAAATTTTCATAGAAACCAATTTTACTTGATTCTTGCAGAAAGTACAAGTATAGAGTAAAATCGATAGAATATGAAAATCGCGATGTTTACAGACGCATACTTTCCGCGCATAAACGGAGTTACTGTTTCAGTCCAGTCTTTTGCGGAAGGACTTTGCAAGCTTGGACACGAAGTCTGTGTTGTCTGCCTTGAATATACAGAAGAACAGCAAAAAAGTTCTTTCTTTGACGAAAAAACAAATGACGAGAAGTCGCCGTTTAAAATTTTAAGAGTTCCGTCTGCTTGGATTGCATTTTCAAAAGAAGACAGAATGATGCGGCTGGACAAATGGCATCTAGTAAAAAAATCCATGGACGAATTTCAGCCTGACGTAATCCATATTAATTCAGAATGGACAATCGGATATTTTGGAGCAATTTACTGCCGCCATCGCCATGTTCCTTTTGTATTCACATTCCACACGCTTTGGGAAGATTATCTTGCAAACTACATAAACTTTGTTCCTGCCCGCGGACTAAAAAAAATCGGAATGGAAGTCGTTCGCTTTTATTTAAAGAGAGCCGACGTGATTATCGCTCCGACAAAGCGGATTGCAGAAGTCGTGGACAGATACGGAATAAAACGCCAAGTGAACATTCTTCCAACAGGAATTCCAGACAGCAAGCTTGAGTACGATGAAAAAAAATCAAATGAAGTTTACGCAACGCTTTTCAAAAAGTTTCCAGAATTAAAGGAAAGAAAAATCCTTCTTTTTGTAGGACGCATTGTAAAGGAAAAAAATCTTCCGTTTCTTTTTGATGTCTTGGAAAAAGTTCAGGAATCCCAGCCGGACACTGCGCTTTTGTTCGTGGGCGGAGGTCCCTTCTTGAATGAACTGAAAGAATTGGCAAAATCACATGGACTTGAAAAATCAGTTTTCTTTACAGGATATATCAACGGAAACGATTTGATTTACTTTTACAAGATGGCTTCGGTCTTTACATTTCCGAGCAAAACGGAAACACAGGGACTTGTTACAGTTGAAGCGATGCTTTCCGCGCTGCCGGTTGTCGCAATCGGAGAAATGGGCACCATCGATGTGATGCAGGGAAACAACGGCGGCTTTATGGTAAAAGATGATGTGGAAGAATTTTCACAGAAGACGCTGGAACTTTTGCAAAACGAATCCCTTCACAAGGAAAAATCAGAGCAGGCCTTGGAATGGGGAAGCAAATGGAAAATTTCTTATCTTACGCCGAAACTGATTGAATGCTACCAAAAAGCAATAGACATCTGCAAAGAAAGGGAAAGCAAGTGACGGCGGAAGAAAAAAGCAAAGTCTACAATTTTATAAAAACAGCCTCTTCCTGGAGCTACGGTTATCCGTCGCCGGATTTTAAGGAAACTCCAGAATTTGAAGACGACATAGAAATCCCAGAAAGTTCCCTTGTAATAGTAGTTGCTGATGCTGGTTCCCACAAAGCTATAGACATAATATCCGTTCGGTGTGCCGCAGATGTTGATGTTCGACTGCCAAATATTGCCACAGGCAGCAGCATGACAATGCTCCATCACATCCTCGCCCTGATAATTGATCTCGTGGTTGCAGGCAAAATGAGTATGGCCGCAGAAGAGTTCATATCCTCCCTTGAATGGCTTCAAAAGAGATAACAGCAGCGAGAGACGGGAAGAGGAATAATGCCCCTGCTCATTGGCATTGGTCAGCGGCTTCGCCTTGCTGAAAGGCGCATTGCCGAAGGTGAACGGGATATGATAGCAGAGCACCACCTTCATATCCTTAGGCGTAAGGGCGAGATCCTGCTTCAGCCACTTCACCTGGCGCTCACGTAATTCTCCAGGAGAATAATAAGACATGCCGCGATGGAAGAAGCAGTTGTTGATGCAGACATAATGCACATCGCCACGGTTGAAGGAAAAATCTGTAGGACCGAAATTCTCCTCCCATTTCCTGCGGTAGAGCGCCTTGCCATCCTGGTCGTGATTGCCGATAACAGAGAAAAGGCGCATCTCGGAAGAACCCAATGCCTGACGTATCTGACGCTCCAGCTTGGCATTGTAGCCGCCATAATACTGCACATCATCGCCCATGCTCAGTCCATATACGGGAGTTCCTGCAGGAAGACTCTTGATGGTCTGCCTGATATCTGCCATCGTCTGGGTTGTGAATCTTTCTACATCGCTTTTCTTGATAGGATTATCATCCGGAGAAGTATAGTAAGGGCTGTAGGCATTGGTAACCTGCGGGTCGCCGATGACTATCATCTTATAACTCGTCTCCTTGCCGCCAGGCAATCTGCGCAGCGTAAAATTATAGATTTTCTTCTTCTTGGATACAGTTTGGTAGAAACAAGCAGTGCGATCGGTTTCGCTATGGGTAGGTACCTCGCAGTCGGCAGGCACGGAGTAGTAGATGAAGCGAGCCAACGAGTCTCGTTTCATCTTGTAGCGTCCCGAGGAATCAGTTTTCACACAATGGTAGCCATCGCTCACGATGACGCCAGTCACTCCCTTGCCATTGGTATCCAGCAAGGTGCCGCTGATATTGAAGTCCATCTTCTTCACCACCGGCTTCGGTTTCTGAATGGAATCCTTCATCTGTGGATGATAATGTATGTTGGCCGCTATCTTGGGTCCGATGGCGGGCAGGGTAGTGATTTCCTCGTTGAGGCGCATTGTCATGCCGATTGCCACGAGCATGCAGCAAACGAGCAATATTCCACCGATGTATAGCAGTTTCCTTTTCATTCCTTTTGTATTGATATTATCGTGCAAAATTACGCATTTATTATGGGAAAACCTTAGATTATTGTTTAAAAATAACTAAATATTATCTTTGGGTAACTTACTTTTGGAGAATATTTCGTAACTTTGTACCAAATATATTATATAAAATATAACTTCATGCTAATCTCAATATAAGTATGACTAAAAGCAGACTAATAATTTTTCCTATCTGTTGGATATTCATCATTTTTATTTCTTGTACAGAAAATAAAGCTTACAACCATGTGCTGTCTAGTGCAGATAGCATGATGAATTTAAATGATGAATCTGCCAAAATTGCTATCCAAATGCTTGATAGCATGAAGCCAAAGTGGGGAGAATTATCTAAGTCGCAGAAAATGCGGTGTCAATTGCTTTATCATAAGGCAATGAATAAGGCAGACATTATGTTTACTTCTGATAGTGCTATGAAGGATGTAGTGGCTTATTATGACAAATACGGATCAGCTAACGAACGAATGCTAGCCAACTATGTTTTGGGTTGCGTATATCGGGATTTACATGAAGCCCCATTGGCTTTAGAATATTATAACAAAGCAACAGAACAAGCTGATACCACTGCCACAGATTGTGACTATGGCACGCTTTACAGGGTATATAGCCAAATGGGATTTATTTTTAGCAAACAATACTTACCTTATCAAATACTCGACGCTTTTAGCAAGGCCGAGAAGTATGCTTATCTTGCAAAAGACACATTGAATGCTATTGTAAATTATCAAAATAAAGAAAGTGCATATTATTATTTGGGAAATAAAGATTCTGTTATCGCAATTAATTTGCGTGCTGCAAGCATGTTCAAACAATATGGGAATAATTATGCAGCAGCAATTGCCATTGGCTGCAATTATAGTTATTATATAGAAAAGAAAGATACTTTAAAGGCTAAAGAGGCTTTTAAAGCATATTGCTCTACTGGGTATGATGGTAATTCTAATTATGAAGATGCCAAGGCATACGTATTGTACCAAAAAGGAACTTATTATCTGTTTACTAACCTGTTAGACTCTGCTTACTATAATCTTCAACAGAGTTTAAAGCTATGTCTATCATATAGCACTAAGGCTGCAACAACCAAAGTCTTAGCACAATATTATGCAAAGACGAATCAACCAACATTATCTATGAAGTATGCTTTATTAAGCTCAGAATATAACGATTCTGACTTAATTGAAGCTAGAAAGACCCAATTACAACAAATGCAAGCCATGTATGATTACAGTAGAAATCAAAAACAAGCAAGAGACGCAGAACAAAAAGCAGAAAGAAAAAATCTTATTATTTATACGCTAATTATAGGAAGTGTACTGATATTCTTGTCTTTGACTTATTTTTACTTAAGACAATTGAAATTAAAAAAGAAAAAAATAGCAACATCTAAAAAACTCTTTGAAGATAGCTTGCTAAAATTAAAAAATATGCAAAATGAGTTGGATTTGCTGGTAACTATAAATGACAAAAAATTAGCTGGTATTATCAAGGAGAAAGAATTAACTGTCTGTAAATTGAAAGAAGAGATAAAGGATATAAAAGGAAAATTCTCTAATTCTTCTTTGTCAGAAACAGATATTTTGCTGCAAGAATCTTCTATTTACAAACGAATCAAGGATATCGAGCAACATCCTAAAGAAAAAATGAGTAAAGAAGATTGGAAGAAACTAGAAGAAACTATTGAACATCATATTCCATCTTTTATACCGATATTAAAAAAACGACTAAATGAAACAGATTATCGAATCTGTTTATTGGTCAAGTTAGGTATATCTACTTCAATGATGGCGATTTTATTAGAACTGTCTACATCTGCAATATCTGTATACAGAAAAAGAATGTTGAAGAAATTATGCAGTAAATCGGGAAAGCCAAAAGATTTTGATGACTTCGTTCGCCAAATATCTTAAAAAACAGGGGGTGTAAATTCTCTGTAAAATTTTAAGTAATTTTCTCATAATAAGCCATTTATATGTGTTTGTAAAAAATGAGTAAATTTTAAAATGAAAATATTCTTGCTGGTTTTGCGAGAAATTCATACTTTTGCGGCAGGTTAATAATTAAAATCAAAAAGTATGAAACAGTTTGTAATGAACCTAATGATTTGTGGGGTAGCATTATTTTTATGCTCATCTCATACAAGAGCCGAGCCTTATACATTATCGTATAGCTTGGTTGATCCTAATCATGGAACTTACAGAGGAAGCAAATCACCCAAGCGACCTTTAGTTGTTGATTTGGTGGGGCATACATTGTCCTTGCCGAGTTTAGTGATAGGTAACACGCTCACACTCGAAAGTGATGTTGGTGAAGTCTATACCTATTATATAACAGATACAACTTTCCAAATTCCGCAAGAGTTAAGTGGGGAATATACTATAACCATCTTTGATGGTAACTGTATGTACCAAGGAATGATAGAAATATTATAAAGAATACATAATAATAACTAATCCTTTTTAATTATGAAGAGATTTTTTTATTTTATAGCACTATTAGTAGCTATAGCTTTTACTAGTTGCAGCAATGAAGCCAATGATTTATCAACATTAAGCAAAGACGATATGGCTGCAATTGAAAATGTCAAGAGTGAATTATCCGTATTGAATACTAATTATCAAAAGCCACAAACTCGTATGGCAAAATGGCTTAGATGGCTAATTTTTGGTGCTGCGGATGCAGCAGGCGCCATTTGGGGTGGTGGAGTTGGTGGTGCATGTACAGCATCAACTCTGGCTTGGACTGTTACCAAGGAAGAGACTAAAGCTATAGAATCTCGTGCTGTACAAAAAGTCGCTCCAATCCTAAAAGTCGACAATTTAGACGGTATAGAAGAAGGTAGCGCTGGATATATTCATAACACTGTTATTTCATCTGCATTTGCAAATAATGAAGACTTGTGCTCTAAGAGCAATAATGAGGTTATGAACATCATCTTAGATGAAATGGAAAAACAGACAGGCACTATTTTTACAGAAAATCAGAAGAAAAATATCATATCTTATACAAATACCATCATTGATTCTTTCGATTCTAATAAAACCGTCGAAGAATATTACGAAGATTTAAAAAACAAGGCTACTGATGCCAAGCAGAAAGAAGCATTGAATATTTGTGGTATAGTTCTTGATGGCTTGCAATATGTAGATGATAATGACTGCTCATATGCAGAAGCAGCAAAAAATATCATCAAAAAATCAAGTATAGAACCTAATTTAAAAGCAACATTACTTGATGGTGTGTCAGTAGCTAATGCTAGTGCTAAACTTTGGAATACTGATGCGTTGGTAGACGAAACTTTAAAATAGATTCCATGATGAGAAAAGTTGTATTTATAATTATAGTCCTATTAGTGTTTATCACTAATAGGACTTATCCACAGTCGTTTTTAGATAGATTACATTTTGAGGCTTCAACAGGAATAGGTATCAAAAATAAAGGTATTACTCCATTAAATCTTTCCTTCCAGACGCAATTAGATATAGTAAAGAATTATTATGCATTCTTTGCAATCGAAGATAGCAAAACATTATATCAAAAAGAAAATGTAAAATCCTATCTAAATAGTGAAAATATAGGAGGTGGTCTTGGAGTTAAGTTATTAAATGCAGACAAAAATGATTATGCTCTTGATTTTCGACTAAAACTACTTAGCAGTATGGGAAATGCAGATTGGAAGAAAACGACTTTCGAAAGTTGTATAGCATGGTATATAACAAACAATGCATCTCAAAAATTTTCCCCTATAATAGAATTAGGTTATCGCTTCATGGAATCTCATACAACTGGTATTGGTAATTATAGTAATGTCTATATGACTCTAGGACTAAGATATTAATAAAACAAGAGGATGATGACAATTTACTATCATCCTCTTTTATTTTATATAACATAAGTTATTCACATAAACTTCTGTACGTAAAACATTTATCCACTATTTAATTTATCCTTAAAATCTCTAAATAATACCTTAGGGTAACTTACCTTTTGGTAATATTTATGCCAAGAAGAACTTAGTAATAAGTTTCTTACTAAAAGATAGCCTACGGTTCCTTTAAAAAAGGCTAAATATTACCCTAGGGTAATTTACCTTTGGGTAATATTTAGTAACTTTGCATCAAATTACTAGGAATATGACAGCATATCAATCTCCATTTCAATTCGGTACGCTAGCTACCAACGATAATTTCATCGACCGTGTGGAAGACAGGGCTTTGCTGAAGCAATTGCTGTCCTCTCATATCAACGTGATGCTTATCTCCCCACGCCGATGGGGCAAGTCGTCGCTAGTCAAGAAAGCGATGAGTGAATTAGCTGATGAGGACAAGAGCGTGAGAGTCTGTTACATAGATGCTTTTAGCATCGGTTCAGAGGCTGAGTTCTATCGCACATTTGCCAGTCAAGTTATAGCTTGTGCTTCTTCTAAGATGGAACGATGGATGGAGGATGCTAAGAAGTTTGTACCGCAAGATCGAGACAAGATGACTATCCTGCAACTTCCCGAAATGCTGGCAAAGGAAAAAGGTATCAAGATTATCGTCTGCATAGACGAGTTCCTGCAACTGGCTAATCTCCCAGAATACAAGGACATGGAAGGAAAAATGCGCTCCGTATGGCAGCAGCAACAACTCACCTCTTACTGTCTCTACGGCAGCAAGCGAAATATGATGCTCAACATCTTCAACAATGCCAACAGTCCTTTCTATCGCTTCGGACAAGTGATTTTCATGCAGAAGATAGCCAAGAAACATTGGATTCCATTCATCCAACAATCGTTTGAGAAAACGGGCAAGTCTATTTCCGTTGATTTGGCAGATAGAATATGCAACACAGTATCTTGCCATTCCTGGTATCTTCAACAACTCTGCTATTTCATCTGGAGTTTCACGGCTTCAGAAGTAACCGAGGAGGTGTTTGCATTAGGCTTAAAACAGGTGCTCAACATCAATACCCCGATGTTCCAAAACGACACGGAGAACCTGAGCTCCACACAGATAGAGATGCTCAAGGCTATCGCCGATGGAGAACAACATTTCTCATCACAAGCTGTCAAGCAAATCTACAATCTCGGCAATCCTAACACAATAGTCAAGAACAAGAAGACGCTCCAAAACAAGGACATCATCGAAAAACAAAATGATGACTTTGTATTTGTAGACCCGATATATTGCATTTGGTTCAAAGGGGAATACTGTTAGGAATATCCAATTCGTCCACCACAATAAAAATCGGTCTCGACTGACGACATAATAGATAAATAAGAAACAAAATATAAAGATATAAAAAGAATAAGATAATGGCAAACGATAATAAAGGTCTTACACCGATGATGCGACAATTCTTCGAGATGAAAGCAAAGCATCCCGAGGCATTGCTGCTTTTCCGCTGTGGCGACTTCTACGAAACTTACTGCGAAGATGCGATAGAAGCTTCCCGAATACTTGGCATCACCTTGACCCGACGTAACAACGGTGGTTCGGCTGGTGGAGCAGAGATGGCTGGATTCCCTCATCATGCTCTCGATACTTATCTGCCTAAATTGGTGCGTGCAGGTAAGCGTGTGGCGGTATGCGACCAGCTGGAAGACCCGAAGAAGAAACGACTGGAAATAAAGGGTAAGAAGGGACTGAGCCAGATGGACAAGATGGTGAAGCGCGGTATTACCGAGCTCGTCACTCCGGGTGTGGCGATGGGAGATAATGTGCTGAACTACAAGGAGAACAACTTCCTGGCTGCCGTACATTTCGGTAAAACCGCCTGTGGTGTAAGCTTCCTGGATATCTCGACCGGAGAGTTTCTTACCGGTGAAGGTACCTATGATTATGTTGAGAAACTGATGGGCAACTTCATGCCTAAGGAGGTGCTCTATGACCGTACCCGCAAGAATGATTTCGAGAAATACTTCGGTAGCAGATATTGTACCTTCGAACTGGATGATTGGGTTTTCACCGAGCAGACAGCAAGACAGAAACTCCTGGGACATTTCAAGACCAAATCTCTGAAAGGCTTTGGTGTAGAGCATCTTAAGAATGGTATTATCGCCAGTGGTGCCATTATGCAATATCTGGAGATTACCCAGCATACCCAAATCAATCATATCACCGCCCTTTCCCGCATCGAAGAGGATAAGTTTGTGCGTATGGATCGGTTTACCATCCGCAGTCTGGAACTTGTTGCTCCTATGCAGGAGGATGGTTCTTCGCTCTTGAATGTTGTCGACCGTACGGTAACGGCGATGGGTGGACGTATGCTTCGCCGCTGGTTGGTTTTCCCATTGAAAGATGTGAAACCTATCAACGAGCGTCTTGATATTGTGGAATATTTCTTCAAGGAACCGGAATTCCGCCAGTTGCTTGATGAGCAGCTGCATCGCATCGGCGACCTGGAGCGTATCATCTCCAAGGTAGCCGTGGGTAGAGTTTCGCCTCGTGAAGTGGTTCAGCTGAAGAATGCACTCGAAGCCATCCAGCCTATCAAGGTGGCTTGTCAGCATGCCAAAAATGAAGCCTTGAAACGGGTAGGGGAGCAGCTGAATGTCTGCGAGACCTTGAAGGACCGTATCGCCAGAGAGATTCAGCCCGATCCGCCGCAGCTTGTCAATAAGGGTGATGTGATTGCCGATGGTTTCAATGCCGAACTCGATGACCTTCGTGCCATCAGCCGTCATGGCAAGGATTATCTGCTCAAGATACAGGAGCGGGAAATAGAGAAGACGGGCATCACCAGCTTGAAGGTTGGTTATAATAACGTCTTCGGATATTATCTGGAGGTGAGAAATACCTTTAAGGACAAGGTGCCTGAGGAGTGGATTCGCAAGCAGACGCTGGCTCAGGCAGAGCGATATATTACCCAGGAACTGAAGGAATATGAGGAAAAGATTCTCGGTGCTGATGAAAAGATACTGGTATTAGAGGCACAGCTCTTCAACGAACTGATTGTTGCCATGCAGGAATATATTCCTCAGATTCAGATCAATGCCAACCTTATCGCCCGTATGGATTGTCTCTTATCCTTCGCCAAGACATCGGATGAAAACCGCTATGTGCGTCCTGTTATCGACGATTCTGAGATTCTCGACATCAAGCAGGGTCGTCATCCAGTGATAGAAACCCAGTTGCCTTTGGGCGAACGCTATGTTCCGAACGATGTGTTGCTGGATACAGAGAAGCAGCAGGTGATGATGATTACCGGTCCTAATATGGCAGGTAAATCGGCGCTTTTGCGTCAGACGGCTCTTATAGTCTTGCTGGCTCAGGTAGGATGCTTTGTTCCGGCAGAAAGTGCGAGGGTAGGACTGGTTGACAAGATATTTACGAGAGTAGGAGCCAGCGACAATATCTCTCTGGGTGAATCAACCTTTATGGTAGAGATGACCGAGGCAGCTAATATATTAAATAATGTATCGCCGCGTTCATTGGTTCTCTTTGATGAGTTGGGAAGAGGAACTTCCACCTATGACGGTATTTCCATAGCCTGGGCTATCGTGGAGTATCTGCATGAACATAAGAGGGCACAGGCACGTACGCTCTTTGCCACTCACTATCATGAGCTCAACGAGATGGAGAAGATTTTCCCTCGCATCAAGAACTTCAATGTGAGTGTAAAGGAAGTGAACGGCAAGGTTATCTTCCTGCGTAAGTTGGAGCCGGGAGGCAGTGAGCATTCTTTCGGTATTCATGTGGCAGAGATTGCCGGAATGCCTCGCAGCATCGTAAATCGTGCCAATGTGATTCTCAAGCAGTTGGAGGAGGATAATGCGGGTGTTGGTGGTGCCGGCAAGCCTAATGTGCAGCGCATTGATGAGCCTAAGGAGGGTGTACAGCTCAGTTTCTTCCAGCTCGATGATCCTGTGTTGACGCAGATACGTGATGAAATCCTCGGTTTGGATGTCAACAATCTGACTCCGGTAGAGGCATTGAACAAGCTCAACGACATCAAGAAAATCCTGCTTGGCCGATAGGTCTTCATAGATGGCTGGCACCTGCCATCATTTAAGACCAGCCCTAGTCTTCATAGATGACCGGCTTTCGGCACTAGAGGCAGGTCATTAAGGTCAAGGTCATTAAGGGTCATTAAGGTTTTTGGAAACACAAAGTATCTATCGAATGTGAATACGAAAGTTCTTAATGACCCTTAATGACCTTGACCTTAATGACCTGATTAACCATAGTATAGGTTAATAATCACAAAAAGTTACCCAAAGGTAACTTTTTGTATATTTACAGGTGGTAAGAATTAAATAAAGCAGGTAAAACGAATTTAATTAGAAGAATATGACAAAAATAACTAAATATACAATACTGATTTTTTTAGTAGCTTTACAAGTTGTCTATTTAATAGAAATAATAGAAAGGGTTATTTTAAATAAATGGAGTGATATATTCTTTCCATGTATTTTTTCTTTATCTATTTGGAATGCTATCTATATATTTTACAGAAAGGCAAAATTATAAAAGGCCGCAAGTTACCAATACGAATAAAAGTTAAAAGTGCGTTCATTTAGTTTACTCAATGGTAAGAGTTGCGTATTTTCTAATAAGAATAAGTATGTAGGAAACATATATAAGAGATATACAATGGAAAAGAAAATGATAAAACAAATGATGATGGCGTTGCTTTTGGCGATGATGCCTTTTGCAGCAAGCGCACAGGAATTTTCAATAGAAGGTTCATGGGCTAATGAACCAGCAAAATTGGGTAAAAACAAAACATTAGACACAAGTGTTATGGAATGCATCTATAACTATCGTATTATAGACCATAGCATTGGAGATATGAGAGAGTATTATGCTATATTGGAAATAGGAGATACTGTTTCTAAATTTGAGAGTTATGGTTCTTATAGGCTAGATTCTGTTCTTGTTGGAAAACAACAGATGACTAACGGAGAGTTTTTAAAAACCTATAATATGTATAGACCAGACTTTAAAGAAATCTTATTAGAAAATGCAAATACAAGACAATTGACTTATTATGGTATGGTCTCAATAGATAGGTATATGTATCAAGAGGATATACCTCAGATAAATTGGGTTTTGTCTGATAGCACCAAAGAGATTTGTGGATATTTATGCCATCAAGCTACAGCTACTTTCCGTGGTCGCAATTGGGTTGCTTGGTACTGCGATATACCTAAAAGCGTAGGACCTTGGAAGCTAAATGGATTGCCAGGGTTAATCCTTGCGGCACAAACAGAAGATAAAGAGCATACTTTTACAGCTGTTTCTGTTCGAAAATCAAGTTCACCTATAACAATTCCAGACAAAGAGTACTTCAAGACTACTCGTGAGCGCTTTAATAAAGCTTTGGCTGATTATAAGTCTAATCCAGCAAAGTCTTGGAAAAATTCTCCTTTAGCTCCTAAAGATATGAATGGAAAACCTATGCCTATGCCAAAAAGGAAATTGTTCTATAGTCCTTTGGAAAAGGAATAGCAGCAAGGCAGTTTAATAAAAACAAAAGTTTTAGCATGAGTTTCATCAAGCATATTGGGATGGCTGTCCTTGCGTTGCTAATAGCCTTGCCTCTCTCTGCCCAAACCTCTCTCTTGGCAATGTAATGGTCAGAGCCTACAATCAACATAAGAAGTTGAAGCGTTATACACAGACGAATAGACAAGGTGAATTCCGTCTTGCCACCACCGCCCATGATTCTATCTCCAGTATCACCTTGCACGATGAGGCTATCCAAGCAGGTACGGGAGAGTAATTATAGATATATGTATCATCTCCGTCCTATTGGATACACATTAAGTTTAAAGTATAATTTCTAATAAAGGATGATGACAGCCTTCCTGGTCTTCATCCTTTTGCTGCATAGAAAGCTACTTTCAAAAACACTCTTCACTCTTTACGTTTATGGTGTAAGCTATTGTGTGTGAGGCGTTTATGGTGGTGAAGAGTTGCGGTTGACTCTTCACAACTCTTCACCACTCTTCACCCTCATCATTTTTTAGGAAAACGCATTATTTAAGCAATGGTTTGGTCTTCTATTATGACCAGCTCCAGTCATCAATGATGGCTGAGCTTCGTGATAAGGTGAAGAGTTGTGAAGAGTTGTGAAGAGTGAGCAACCACTCTTCACCTCTCGCAACCCCTGTGTTTATCGGGGTTTCAGGCGAATCTGTGAAGAGTGAAGAGTAAAATCGAGAGTAGGGTTTTTACAAGCAAAAACTACCTTTCCGATAGCCAGAAAGCTTCGGGCAAATGGAAGTGGTAGACATGTTGAAATCTTTCTCCCGACGTATCATTTTGGGCATGGCAATGGCAAAAAGTTGCCCCAGTAGAGGGCAATATTGTGCCATAGTCAGGCAATAAGTGGAATGAGCCTCTTTTCGACCCCAATAAGACTATCATAACAGCCTGTCAGAGGCATAATGACAGTCCGTAAGTATCATTATTTCTCTTCCAAAGCTTTGGCTTTCTTATAGCTTCGGGCAATGCTCCATACACCGGCGATGATGAGCGGAATGCTCAATATCTGTCCCATATCCATAGGCAAGCCTGCCTCGAATGCCACCTGAATCTCCTTTGTATATTCGATGAAGAAGCGGAATGTGAAGATAAGGGTAAGGCAAAGACCGAAATAGAAACCGGTGCCAACGCTCTTAGGACCTCTCTTCTTATAGATGAAGAGGATGATGAGGAAGAAGCAGAAATAAGCCAATGCCTCATAGAGCTGACCAGGATGACGTGGATACTGGTCTTCGCGAACGAAGATAAAAGCCCAAGGCACATCGGTTACCTTGCCGATAATCTCTGAATTCATCAGATTGCCCAAACGGATGAAGGTGGCTGTAATACCTGAGCAGATACCCATATTGTCGAGCACTACCCAGCCGCTCACCTTCATGTTGCGGCAATAGAGCCAGATGCCGATGAACATTCCGAATACACCTCCGTGGCTAGACAGTCCCTCATAACCCGTAAACTTCCAACTGCCGTCTGGCATGTGGTGGATAGGTATCAGCATCTCGATGAAGTGATCCCATTGGGTGAGGAAATATTCCGGCTGATAGAAGAGACAATGTCCCAGACGGCCACCTATCAATACACCGATAAAGATGTAGAGAAACAATGGGGAGAACTTCTCGTCCGAAAGCCCCTGCTGCTTGTAGAGCTTGCTCATGAGCAGATAGCCCAGCAGCAGACCAATCATCCAGCAGGTGGAATAGTAGCGGATGGTCATAGGACCCAGATGAGCCAGGATTGGGTCTGGGTCCCATACGATATAGTTAAGCAGATTTGCTATCATAACCGTAGAAGAATAGGATTATACATTGAAGCGGAAGTGCATGATGTCGCCATCCTGTACGACGTACTCCTTACCCTCGATACCGAGCTTACCAGCCTCACGTACAGCAGCTTCAGAGCCATACTTGATATAGTCATCATACTTGATAACCTCAGCACGGATGAATCCCTTCTCGAAGTCGGTGTGGATGACACCGGCACACTGAGGAGCCTTCCATCCCTTGTGATAGGTCCATGCCTTGACCTCCATCTCACCTGCGGTGATGAATGTCTCGAGGTTCAGCAGGGCGTATGCCTTCTTGATGAGTCGGTTTACGCCGCTCTCTTCCAGTCCGAGTTCTTCGAGGAA
>OIXL01000034.1_pt1 | contig 88419 bp, 81 predicted proteins | sample 1587761 | NCBI WGS metagenome assembly OIXL01 (sample SAMN03283246) | human gut metagenome | biome: human-associated habitat; material: feces | host: Homo sapiens | place: Peru | collected 2012 | reverse complement strand
CTGCTTTTTGTTACAGAAAATAGAAAATCGCTATGCCACAGCCTTGGCAGGCCATCGCGCAGCGATTTTGTTCAATTTAAAATTTGTAGAATAAATTGCGCACAACCTATTGACGAAACGATTAATAGGTTGTATTTTATATCCATAAAGATTGTGCACAATTAAATAGAGTACAATATAATGTAAAAGGAGCGAAACAATATGAGCATTTATGATTTTAAAGTTAAGACACAGAATGACGAAGAAATTTCTCTGGAGCAATACAAAGGAAAGGTTTTGCTGATCGTAAACACTGCTACAGGATGTGGATTTACACCTCAATATTCTGAATTACAGGATATTTACGATGAGTATAAGGATAAGGGACTTGAGATTTTAGATTTTCCGTGTAACCAGTTTGCAAATCAGGCGAAAGGTACTGATGAGGAAATCCATGATTTTTGTACAGGAAGATATGGAATTACATTTCCGCAGTTTGCAAAGATAAATGTGAACGGAGAAGATGCTATTCCTCTTTATAAATGGCTTCAGGAAAATTCAAAATTTGAAGGATTTGGAAATAGTCCAATGGGGCTTCTTATAAGACCTATAGTAAAAAAGATGGATTCAGATTATAAAAATAACAGCAAAATAAAGTGGAATTTTACAAAATTTCTTATAGACCGGAATGGACAGATAATAAAGCGGTTTGAACCGACACACGGTGTTGAAGTAGTAAGAGAAAAATTCAGGAGGTAATTGGATAATGAGCACATTTTATGATTTTGAAGCAGAGGATGTCAGATGTGAGGTACACAAAATGGAGGAATACAGAGGCAAAGTTGTTCTCGTTGTAAACAGCGCAACGGAATGTGGTTTTACCCCACAGTACGATGATCTGCAGGAGATATATGAGAAATATCAGCCGGATGGTTTTGAAATTTTAGATTTTCCATGCAACCAGTTTGCAAATCAGGCACCGGGAACAAATGCCGAGATCACAGCATTTTGTGATGCAAAGTTTGGAATAACATTCAAGCACTTTGCAAAGATTGATGTGAATGGAGAAAACGCACATCCGCTATATAAATTTTTAAAAGAACAGCAGGGCTTTAAAGGTTTCGATGAAAGCCACCCGCTTACACCTATGTTAAAGAGTATGATGGAGCGGAAATGCCCTGATTATATGGAAACATCAGATATTAAATGGAACTTTACCAAGTTTCCCATAGACCGTGAAGGCAAAGTTGTGGCTCGTTTTGAACCTACAGCAGACATGGATACAGTTGACGAAAAAATAGCTGAATTATTGTAGGAGATGAGATAATGAGATATAATTATATGACAGAAAATACGTGCTCACAGATGATTTCATTTGACCTTAATGACAACGTGGTCACGAATATTAAATATATGGGCGGATGCAACGGAAATCTGCAATCAATAGAAAGGATTTTAGATGGCTGGACAGTGCAGGATATAGAAAATAAACTTGGAGACATTAAGTGTGGCAGAAGACCTACTTCATGTTCCGGTCAGCTTGCTATTGCCGTAAGACAGGCATATGATGGACTGTTACAGCCGGAAGTTTAATAGACAGGATATGAGCGATAAATACGAAGCACTAAAACTTAACAATCAGATATGTTTTCCTTTGTATGCGTGTTCTAAGGAAATAGTAAAAAGATACAAGCCGTTTCTCGATGAGATTGATCTGACATACACCCAGTACATTACAATGATGGTATTGTGGGAAGAGGATACGATAAATGTAAAAGAACTTGGAAAAAAAATATTTCTAGATTCGGGAACGCTCACGCCTCTTTTAAAAAGGCTTGAGCAAAAGAAGCTGATTGAAAGAAAACGTGACAGCAGGGATGAAAGAAACCTTATTGTAAGCCTTACGAAAGAGGGAGAGGCACTAAAGGATAAAGCTGTGGAAATTCCGAAAAAAATGGCGGGATGTGTAAAACTAGATCAAAAAGATGCGGCAGAACTTTATAGAATATTACATGAAATATTGAAAAACTGGTAATGTAGGTCAGAAAAAATATATAGTATGTGATAAATCAGGTCGGAAAAAATGTAAGGTATGAGGAAAAACAGCCCCGAAAAAATGTGGATATTATGATATAATCGGGAAAAAGGAGTGGAAATCGCATGGATTTACGTGTACTGCGCTATTTTTTGATGGTTGCAAAGGAGCAGAGTTTCACAAATGCAGCCAAACAGCTTAATATAACACAGCCTACACTTTCAAGACAGCTTGCCGCCTTAGAGGAAGAACTTGGCACAAAGCTGTTTAACAGAGGCGGACACAGTATCACTTTGACTGGCGAGGGACTGCTTTTGAAGCGTCGCGCGCTGGAGCTTGTTGACCTCGAGGAAAAGATCATAAGTGAATTTAAAGGAGATACGGAGTCGGTCGAGGGCAGGATCACTATAGGTTGCGGTGAGTTTATGGCGGTGGAGACACTTGCAGAGATCTGCAAAAGTTATAAGGAGAAATATCCGCTTGTCACATTTGCAATTCATATGGGAACTGCGGATAATATTTCAGATATGATGAGCCGTGGGCTGGTGGATGTCGGGCTGTTTCTTGAGCCGGTCAGCACGGAGGGGCTTGATTATATCAGATTGCAGGGCTGTGATCATTGGGTAGTGGGAATGAAACCGGATGATCCACTGGCAGAAAAGGAAGTTATAACTAAGGAAGATTTGCTGGAACTTCCGCTTATATTGCCGGAGCGTCCTAATATACAGAGTGAGCTTGCAAACTGGTTTGGTAAAGATTTTGGAAAGCTAAATATCGCATTTACGAGCAATCTCGGAACAAATGCCGGAGTTATGGCGATGAATGGGCTGGGATATCCGGTATCGGTCGAAGGTGCGGGACGTTACTGGCGCAAGGATCTGCTTTTACAAAGGAGGCTTTATCCGGAAATAGAGACAAGTACGGTCATAGCATGGAGACGGAATATACCGTACTCGCCAGCGGTCAGGAAATTTATAGAACTACTCCAAAACAGCAAGGACTGATCGCTGTAAACGACATTGCTGTAATTTTGTTGCACTAATATATATTAGGTGTACTAAGTTACAGATTATAAATACTTGACATATTAAGTTACGGAGATATAATATTAGGCGTATTAAGCCACAGATACTTGTACTAGATTATAGCTACATAGGATTTATAGTATAGTACAGATTATAGATATATGACATATCCCTACACAAAAAAGCAAGTTATAGTTTTAACACGTAATATAAAAAGACAAATCAAAACGGAGGAGAAAAATATGCTTCACCACATTATTGTAAAATGGAAAGACACGGTTGATAAACAGGAAACATCACAAAATGTACGCGCATTATATGAGAGTGCGGTTGAAATACCGGGTATACGCGATGTGATAATAAAGGACAATGTCATCGCCCGCCCAAATAGGTATGATCTTATGATCGCACTGGATATGGACGAGGATGCACTTGTGACATGGGATAACAGTGAACTGCACCTGAAATGGAAATCAGAGTATGGCAGTCTGATAGAAAGTAAATGCATATTTGACTGTGAATAATCAGATTACTTCTTTCACAGTATAGTGTGGGCACTAAGGTATATATCGAATTACATTTAAGAATACATCGATTATACCTTGTGCCTATTTAATTATAATATTGACATAAACCACTCAACAGTCTTTGGATCATAGTGTGAGAAGAACAGGCTTTCTCCACCATCGAGGCTTTCAATCTGTGCCATTTCCTCAGCAGTAAGTGTGAAATCGAAAAGGTCGAAATTTTGCTGCATACGGTCTTTATGAACAGATTTTGGAATGATCACGACATCGCTCTGGAGCAGGAAACGGAGAGCAGTCTGTGCAGCAGTTTTTCCATATTTCTCACCGATCTTTGTGAGTGTCGGGTTCATGAACATATCATTTTTTCCTTCTGCGAAAGGACCCCATGACTCAATCTGGCAATTATATTTTTTCAGGTATTCCTTTGCAACTTTCTGCTGCTGAAAAACATGAGTCTCTATCTGGTTTACGGCTGGTTTAATCTTTGCAAAATGCTGAATATCAAGATAACGATCCGGTCCGAAGTTTGAAACACCGATAGCGCGGATCTTGCCTGCCTCATAGAACTCCTCCATAGCGCGGTAAGTACCGTAATAATCACCGAAAGGCTGGTGGATAAGCAGCAGATCAAGATAATCTGTGCGCAGTTTTTTGAGTGACTCTTCGATAGAAGCCTTTGCTTTCTCATAGCCTGCGTTTGTTATCCATACCTTTGTTGTCAGGAAAAATTCCTCACGAGGCAGACCGCACTCTGCGAGCGCATCGCCCACACCGCTTTCGTTGTAGTAAGCTTGAGCTGTATCTATGCTTCTGTATCCCACATCTATTGCGTCGAGAACGCATTTTTTTGTATCTTCTGCCGGAGTCTGATAAACTCCATAGCCGAGTTTTGGCATTTTAATTCCGTTGTTTAAGGTTACATATTCCATGGTTTACCTCCTGTTTTGTGAAAAGTATTATTGTTTTGCACATATCATATATATTTATATGGTGCGGACAGTATTGGAAATACTTTACAATTCCTACTGCCTACAGCTATTACTTTACATCGTAGGAAGGCAGATGTACACTATCAATATAGAAAATCAGTTTTCACAATTTGAAAAGTGATTTATGGCAATTGGGATTTTAAGTAAAGTAATGTTGTGTGAATTTTAGGGCATAGGAAATTAAAGTAAGAGAAAATTGCAATTACGTCATAAAAATTTATAGTTATATCATAGTTAATTTGCAACTATGGATATCTATGGTTGTAGAGATTTGTAAAAATTTGTAGGGAGAAGAAAGAAATGAGTGACATGATAAATATGGAAGAATTAAAACAGTTTGTCGCATTTGAAAAATTGGGAACACTGTCAAAGGTGGCAGAGGAATTTCATATATCAACACCATCTATCACACGTTCCATGAAAAACATAGAAGAAGCCATGGACGTAGAGCTTTTTAATCGCAGTAAAAATCGCATAGAACTGAATGAAACAGGAAAAATAGCGGTAGGTTATGCTACAAAATTACTACAAGAAGCTGACAATATGGTTTCACAGGTGCGCGCTTTTGACCAGCGCAGAAGAACGATTGTAGTAAACTCAAGCGCACCGGCTCCGTTGTGGGAACTTATGAAGATACTAAGTGCAAAGCATCCCGGAAAGACGATATCATCATCGATCTCACAAAATGAAGATGTAATACAGGCATTACAGCAAAAGAAATGTGATATTGCAATTTTGCCTTTTGCAGCAGACATTAGTGGATACAAAGTGAAGCAGTTTATGAAAGAAAAACTGTATGTGCTTGTTGGTAAAGAACATGAACTGGCAAAGCATGAAAGCCTCCGTTGGGAGGACATAAACGGATTTAATTTTTTACTGCGTACAGAACTTGGATTTTGGGATGTGTTGTGCAGAAGCAGGATGCCGGCATCCAAATTTCTCATACAGCCGGATACGGAAGTTTTTGATGAAGTTGTGAGGGCATCCACGCTGCCTTGCTTTATAACGGATTACATTTCGAGCGATACTTATCCGGGCAGGGTAAAAGTACCGATTGATGAAAAGGACGTGGATGTAACATTTTATCTGCTGGAGAAGGAATGATGTGGAGCAATATCTGGAAAAGTATGTTGGAGAATTAGTAGAGGTAAGAGAAACAAAGGATATCATTAACATTGGAAGTAAATTTCCAGATGAATATAGCGGATCGCAATATACGAGAAAAACAAAAGGTGCAAGAGCAAAAGCGAAGGCAAATGCGGTGCAAGGTATTAAAGAAATGATTGAGATAGCTACCGAAAGGCAGTATAGGGATAATCATAAAGAAAAACATTCTGATGATGCACAGAAAGGGTGGTACTATTATCTAACAAGATTTGCAATGCCATTATATAATAACCAAGTTAAGACAGGGGAATATAATATATATACGGCTTGTATAGTTGTTAATCATGCATCTAATGATAAGCTGTATTTGTATGATGTAGTAGATATAAAAAAAGAAGCGGGTAACCCACTCAAGGCTAATTAATAGTCAAATGGTACAAAACCGCTTCTTTTATTATTTTAGCATTGGATATTTAAAAAGTCAATGCTAAAGTTTACCCAATGTATTATTGCAAGTAAATGCTTAAAAGGCATAATACGACATACAATATAAGTATTAGACATAATTGACCGCGCAGCAATATAATAAACGTGTAGGGTAGAAATTAATCTATCCCGCACGTTTTATTTTTAATAAAAATTCAGGAGGTATCATTATGTCAAAGAGACTTGTAGCATATTTCAGTGCCAGCGGCACTACCAAAAAGACAGCAGAGATGCTTGCGGAGGCAGGTCAGTGTGACCTTTACGAGATCGCACCGAAAGTGCCATACACGAAGGCTGACCTTAACTGGATGGACAAAAAAGCAAGAAGTACAGTTGAGATGAATGACAAGAAATTCAGACCGGAGCTTGGAGGAGAGAATATCGACATATCAGCTTATGACGAAATTCTTATCGGTTTCCCTATCTGGTGGTACGTTGCACCGACTATCATAAATACATTTTTGGAGAAACATGATTTTTCCGGCAAAAAGATAATACTGTTTGCCACATCAGGCGGCAGCGATTTTGGCAATACTGTAAAAGAGCTTGAGCCATCAGCACCGGGAGCACAGATTGTAGAAGGAAAATTACTCAACAGAATGAGCAGGCAGGAAATTACAGATTGGATCAAATCTCTGTAATACATTTAAAGCATATAAATACAAGATTGCAGAATTGCTGGCAGGCAGCATAAAAACCGCAATTTAGTAATTACCTCAGTTAGCAATTAATATATGCAAAAAGAGAAAAGGAGTACACAAAAATGGCAAAGATAACACAGACAGCAGGAAGAAACGCACTCGGAGAGTTCGCTCCACAGTTCGCACATTTTAATGATGATGTTCTTTTCGGAGAGAACTGGAACAATCAGGACATAGATGTAAAAACAAGAAGCATAATAACAGTAGTCGCACTTATGGCTCAGGGAATAACAGATTCTTCTTTGAAATTCCATTTACAGAACGCAAAAGATCACGGTGTGACACAGAAAGAGATCGCTGCGATCATCACACACGTTGCATTTTATGCAGGATGGCCAAAGGGCTGGGCAGTATTTAACCTTGCAAAAGAGGTATGGAATGTAAATGAGGGAGATCTGCCATATGAGGATGAGGCAATGAGAGCGCATGCAAAGGAAATGGTATTCCCTATCGGTGCTCCAAATGACGGATTTGCACAGTATTTCTCAGGAAAAAGCTTCCTTGCACCTGTCTCAACAAGTCAGGTAGGTATTTTTAATGTAACATTCGAGCCGGGCTGCCGCAATAACTGGCACATCCATCATGCAAAAAACGGTGGCGGACAGATACTCGTATGTGTTGCCGGACGTGGATATTATCAGGAAGAGGGCAAAGAAGCTATCGAGATGAAACCGGGCGATTGCATCAATATTCCGGCAGAGGTAAAACACTGGCATGGAGCTGCTCCTGATAGCTGGTTCTCACATCTTGCAGTGGAAGTACCTGGCAAGGAGACATCAAACGAGTGGTGTGAGCCTGTATCTGATGCGGATTATGGTAAGCAGAAGTAGGAGGCATATATGCAATACACAAAATCATTACAATCTGCTTTATCGTGAGGATGATCGCGAGCTTATACCAATCTGTAAACAAATTTTAGAAAATGTGCAAATACTGATTGAGTATCTGCACATTTTTGGTTAAAATATATGCAGAAAACAGGAGGACAATATGCATATATTTGACTATTCTTTTTTAGATGAGGGCTTACTACCGGCTGAGATAGTTAATCTTACGGCGACAATTGCTGCATTTAATGCTATATCAGGTATGCGTAAGGAAAGCAATCAAAGTATATATACTGAGCTGGAAAAAATTGCCAGAGTACAATCGGTTAAAGGTTCTAACGCGATAGAAGGTATTGTTACAACAGATGCACGTATAAAGCAGATAGTTGATGGTGACAGTGCGCCTCTTAATCATGATGAGCGTGAGATCGCAGGGTATAGGGATGCACTGGATGAGATACATTCTAAGCATGATCAGATGTCATTTAGTGAAAATATGATTCTGCATATACATGAAACTATGACAAGTCTTGCAGGATATGAGTTGTCAGGAAAATATAAAACGGAAGACTATCTGATAATGGAGATTGATGAAAATGGAAGGCGTAGAGTTCGTTTTACACCGGTTTCTGCGGCAGAGACAGGCGAGGCAATGCAGCAGCTTGTACTTGCATATATGGATGCAAGGGATAACCCAAAAATAAACAAATTGTTACTGATTCCATGTGTGATACTGGATTTTTTGTGTATACATCCGTTTTCTGATGGTAATGGCAGAGTATCCAGATTATTATCATTGTTTTTACTTTATAAAAGTGGATATGATGTTGGAAAATATGTATCTTTTGAGGAACAGATCAATGACTCAAAGGATTTTTACTACGAGGCATTGCAGGAGTCATCTATAGGATGGCATACAAATGAGAATTCGTATTTTGAATATATGAAAAATTTCCTGTCTATGCTCTATAAATGTTACAAAGAATTGGACAAAAGATTTTCTACTGTAAATGGAAAAAAACTAAAGAAAACAGAAAGAGTTGAGCAGACAGTTTTAAACAGTGTGCTTCCTGTGTCAAAAGCAGAAATCTGTGATATCCTTCCTGATGTGAGTCCGTCTACAGTAGAAGCAGTGCTTGGAAAAATGGTAAAAACAGGTTATGTTATGAAATTGGGGCAGGCAAGGGCAACGAAATATGTCAAAGCAAAATATATCAAATAATGGGGAAATATATTTGGTGCAGATACGCAGAGGTGTTTCAGGTGCAGGGATAAAAAAGAACCTGAACCATTGGATTATATGGTATGTATAATCCCTCATAACCATTTTTAATATAGCATAATTAAAAAACGGGACAAAAATTAGAAAATAAAACATGAAAAACGGGGCAAAATATTAAAAATAAATTGAAAAAACGGGGCAATAGCTATATTCTGTATTTGGAGGGAAAAAAATGTATCAAATTTTTATAGTAGATGATGATTTAACAGTTCAAAGAGAACTGAAAATATTGCTGGAAAATCATGGATATAGAGCCACGTTGGCAAAAAATTTCACGGATATTCCGGAAGAGATAGAAGAACAAAGACCGGACCTGGTATTGCTGGATATTTCACTGCCTTCTGAGGATGGCATCATGCTGTGTTCGAAAATACGTATGCTGTCAGATGTCCCAATAATTTTTGTTACATCACAAAATTCGTCAGCGGCAGAGCTGGAATGTATGCTTAGCGGAGGCGATGATTTTATCGAGAAACCGTATCGTCCGGCGGTGCTTTTGGCGCATATATCGGCAGTACTCAGAAGAAGTGCAAAAAAGGAAAATGACAACGTACTCAGCTTTGGAGATTTGGAGCTGGATTTAGTTGCAGGAAAATTGAGGTATGCCCAGAGCACGGCGGAGCTGTCCAAAAATGAATTACATATTTTGCGCTTCTTTTTTGAGCATAAGGGTGAGATTGTATCAAGGGAGGCTTTGATGAATAATCTGTGGGACAATGAGAGCTTTGTTGATGATAATACATTGAGCGTAAATATAAAAAGAATCAGGAGTAAGCTAGAAAGTGTTGGAGTGTATGATGCGATAGAGACAAAAAGAGGAATGGGGTATATTTTTAAATTAAAAAGGAATGGTGCGGATGATGAAATTTAAGGATTATTTTCTCAATAAGATAACGGAGATACTGGGTACATTTTTTGTGCTTTTTTTAATGCTTGAGTTTTTATATATCATAGGAAACACATTCAGTGTTGTATTTATGATAGGGGTGGTTATTGCCATACTAATAATTACGAAATATTTAATGGACTGGTATAGAAAAAAGAAATACTTTAAAATAATTACAGAACGGGTAAAAGATCTGAAGGAACCTTGGTTGATTGCAGAGCTTTTGCCCGTTTCTTATACGATAGAGGACGAGATATATCAGGAATTATTGAGAAAAGTGGGCAGCAGTGCAATTGAGGAAATACATAAAATAGAGGATGAGCAGAAGGAATATGAGGATTATATAGAGCAATGGATTCATGAGGTAAAGACACCAATTACCTCGATACATTTGATGCTGGAAAATAGAATTTCGGAAATTCCGGGGTTGAAAAGAGATTTAAATGTGGAACTTAGCAGGCTGGAAAATGATGTGGAGCTTGCGTTATATTATGCGAGGTCTGAGCAGATATACAGAGATTATCTGATACAAAAGTTAAATGTCCGGAAAGTGCTGCTTAAGGTGGTGAATAAAAATCGTACTGTCATAATGAACAGCTCAGTGGCGATAGATTTAGATTGCGATGAAGCTTTATACGCATATGGTGATGAAAAATGGCTTGTCTTTATGCTTACACAGGTATTACTAAATGCGATTAAATATAAAGCTGAGGCTGATGCCAAAGTAGTCATGAGAGCAAAAAGAGATAATAAAAGAATAGTTCTGAATATAATTGATAATGGCAAAGGAATAAAGAAGGAAGAGCTTCCAAGAATTTTTGATAAAGGCTTTACCGGAAGTAATGGAAGAGACAATGAAAAGTCCACCGGAATGGGCTTGTATCTCGTTCATAAATTATGTGAAAAGCTTGAAATTGATATAAAAGCAGACTCTGTCTATGGAGAATTTACAGAGATTAGTTTTTCATTAAAAAATGTTTGCTAAAGATGTTTTATAAAGTGACAAAATTGTAAGATTCAGGTAAGGAAAATCAATATGTCTTTGAATTAGTGGCTGATATAATAGTGACATCATCAAAGAAGGAGATAACAGAGGAAAATATGTTAAGTTTGAATGGATTGACATACCGCAATGTTAAGGAAAATATAGCAAGAGAACCTGTGTATTTTTTTACTATGATACTCATAGAAATGCTTATGTTAGCATTCAATTCAATGCTTTTTTCAAAGGATGTCCAGGAAATTTGTCAGGAAGGCTTTATCATGGATGTTTTGATTGGGTTTGTGACGATTTTTATTATTGCTGTAATGGTATGGTTAATCTATTACATGATGCGTCAGTCGTTTAAGTATCGAAGTAAAGAAATATCTCTTTACATGCTGTTTGGACTTAAGCAGAAGGAAATATACAGAAATTATGCGAAAGAAACAATGCTGATGGCAACACTTGCATTTGCTATCGGAGCAGCAGCCGGAGAGGTGCTGAAACACTTTGTGATGGCCATTTTTTACCGCATGTTCCGATTGGACTATGTTATTGAAATGAACTTCTATTATCAGGCTATCATATTGACAGCACTGATATATTTTTTCTGTTATATAGCGGCATTGGCCAAAATCAGAAAAAAATTTTTGAGGTTAACCATTAATGAACTCAGTCAACTGGAAAGAACTAATGAAAAAAACAAAGCTTCAAAAGCCATTAAAACCCGAAAATGGCTGTTGTCCGGTAACCGGTTGTTTATCTGGAGGTCGGTAGAGTCAGAGATAAAATCGATAAAGAAAATCATATTTTTTGTGTCATTCCTTTTGATGATTTCGATAGTAGGAAGCTCTGTTGCCATGATGTACACAGACTATGAGAATAATCAGATTGATGCAGAATATCCGTATGATGTTATGGTATATCATGAAAATCCGTATTTAAATTTCAATAAAGAAAAAGAAATATTGGACAGCTCATCAGGAATTAAGCAGAGTCTTGAGTACAACATTTACCAAAATCAAAGCAGCTATATGAATAACTGGCTGTACTGCAATCTGAATTTTTTTGGAGACAGGTTAAAGGACAAAAACGGAGAATTTGATGAAAGTAAACTGGAAAAAGAAGATGATTATGATGTTTATTATACATACGACACATATATGAAGCTGAGTGATTATAATGCTCTCCTGAAAATGCTTGGTAAAAAGCAGATTTCGCTGAAAAAAGATGAATACGTGCTTCAAATCAAACAAAGGCTTGAGCCGGAATTGTCAGATACCATCCGTAACAGAGAGATTACCTGTGGAAACGAAAAATTACACTGTAAAAATATAAGCACAGTTGATTTTGAACAGAATGGACACAATGGGGCAGATTATGTTTTCGTAATTACTGATGAAGCAGCTCAAAATATGACTCCATACTATTCTGTTATGACTGCAATGACAAGGAAACCGGTAACCGAGGATATTACGGACAGATTTGACGATGATAGCGGAAATTTCCGTTACGGCAGCAATCACAGTATTTTATACACCAGTCCTGTGCTGGCAAAAAAGGAAGTAGAGATATCGTTAAAATCTACAGTTACAGCGGTACTTTTTCCATTTGCTTATGTGAGTCTCATTTTCTTATGTGTTGCAATTTCGCTTCTTGCAGCGCATCTGATGAGCACGACAAAAACAAATAAAAAACGCTATGATCTGCTGAGAAAAATGGGAATGACTAAAAAAGAAATTGATATGATTATTCACAGGCAATTGGCGATAAATTACCTGATTCCTCTGGTAATGTCACTTATTCCGGGATGGATTTTATCAATTAAAATGAGTACACAGTTTATACTTGATACGGGACTGCATACGTCATATGTGCGCTATATTCTGTTGTCTCTTTTATGGATACTTACAGTATATATTGTTTACTTTATAATGACAGACGTATTTTTCAGAAGAAACATACATTATGGAAGGGAAAGATAAAAATTATGAAACCATCATATTACAATTATATTATTGAAAATAAAAATGGAAACGGTGATGCTCTGTATTATAACATGAGAACCGGCAGTCTGGCACATGTGAAAGAAAAAAATCATACAGAATTTTTACAATTTGTAGAATCTGGAACAAAAATATCAGATAAACAGTTTTGGGAAGATTTAAAATATTGTGGTTTCCTAATTGAGGATGATTTCGATGAAAAAAAGGATATAAAAATCCGGATGTTAAGCTCCAGATATGACACATCTGTTTTATCCTTAACGATAACACCGACAATGGCATGTAATTTCAGATGTGTATATTGTTTTGAAAGTGGTCATTACAGTAGTGGGCGTATGTCAGAAGAAACTGAGGATGATATTTGTAAAATGGTTGAGCAGGAAGCAGCTCATTTGGAAAAGCTGGTTATTACGTGGTATGGTGGAGAACCATTGTTAGCCATTGAGCCGATAGAAGAACTGACGTCTAAATTCAAGGAAATATGTAAACAGTTTAATATTGAATATTCAGCAAGTATTATCACGAATGGTTATTTATTAACTGAGAGCATATGTGACAGGTTATTGGAGTTGGATATAACAGATGCGCAGATAACATTGGACGGAAATGCTAAAATCCATAATTCAAGACGTCCTTTAGCTAATGGTGGAAATACATATGATACAATCATCAATAATTTAGAAAAAATTCATGGGAAAATTGGTATAGCAATTCGTATTAATGTTGACAGGGAAAACGAGAAAGATGTGCAATCCGTTGTTGATGAACTTAAAAAAAGGGGAATATATGAAGATGTATTTTGTTATCTCGGATTAGTTACATCAACAAATGGAACATGTTCAAATTGTACGTGCATGTCATCTGAGAGGTATTCAGAATTTAATTTGGATTTCTGGCTGAAAAATAATATGCCACTGGAATCTTTATATCCGAAACCAATGGGAAATTATTGTGGTGCAGATTATGCGCAAGGTTATGTTTTGGATGCACAAGGAAATATATATAAATGCTGGAGTGATGTTGGAGTCATGGAACAGCGTATAGGGACTGCGCATGATTGGAATGAGACAAATAAAAAATCAACAATTAATGAAGTACAGTCACAAAGCGTGTTTGAAAAATATATGTTGTATGATCCAACAGAAGATCCGGTATGTAGTAAATGTAAATTTATGCCAATATGTTTTGGGGGATGTCCTCATAGTAGAATAGAAAATAATCAGTTGTGTGAGCAGTATCGTTATAATGTCGGTGAGTTTATGCAGGCATATGCGGATGCTGTATTAAAAGAGGAAAGGGGTGAAGACTATGCAAATTCTGGTACAACCTGCAGCTAAGAAATGTAGTTCGGATTCGTGCAATTATACATGCCCGATTTTTAATATGGGCTTTGAGGGAATCGAAACATTTATTGAAAAGTTTGTTAAAAAGAAACATAAAGGGAAAAAACATAAAGCTAAGGTTTGCTGGTATGATAATTAGTTATAATATTTTAAATTTGATGATATAGGAGGAAAAACAATGGAAATATTAAAAAATCCGGTAATGGCTGCAAAAGCAAAAGCGTGTCATGCAAAAGGATGCAAAAAGTATACATGTTTTTACCATATTTTTGGTAAATAACAAAGAGAGATTAATTTCTCAAAATATATTGGAAATATATTAAAAACAGTATTTTTTGATAAAAGACTGTTTAATCTGCGAAAGGGAGGTAATCATGATGGAAGTGTTATTAGAGCCCGCAAAGGCAACTAGAAAAGGTGCTTGTAATAGCAAGGGCTGTAAAAATTATACATGTATTTATCATTTATTTGGTAAATAAAAAATATAAAAGATTATGGGCCAATGCAAAATATGAGACATTGACCCTATAATTTTATGATAAAAGGAGATGCGCGATGAATATTAGAGTCCTTTTAAAAAATGAAATTTTGAATTTAAAGAAGAGCATTTTCGCATACATAGGCATTACTATTGCTACAATGATTCTGCAGTTAATAGTACCATATGTAAGTGGAATGTACATTGATTCCTTGGTCGATAAGCATTCTGCAATTATGTTGTTCGTAGTGGCGATTGCAGGTTTGAATTTATTTTCAATCCTGACAGAATATGGTATGACATATGTTATGACAAAGTTAAATAATACTTTTTTGTATAGGATATGCAATAAAATATTTCAAACTATATATGAGAGCTCTTTGACATTCTTTGAGGACAAGGATTCAGCATTTTTAACAGATCAGATTACCGGAGATGGGGCTACAATTTGTGGTTTTTTATTAAATAGCTTTCCGGATTTTGTGTATAATGTAATACTACTTTCAATAAGTGCGTTGTTTGTTATAAAAGCAGATGTATTGTTGGGATTAATAATTATAGTTACTGTGCCAATATATTTTGTTGTATATAAAAGACTGGAAAATAATATGTATAAAAACGAGCAAGAGTATAAAATGGCTGGCAATGAGTATACAGCAAAAGGAATGGAACAAATCAGATGTGCGCGTTTTGTTAAAGAAAATAGTGTTTCGAGGGAAATGGAAGAAAGATTTGCCATGGCATTTAAAAGCATGCTTCAAGGGGCAATTGGTCAGGTGAAAACACAATATCTTTTTTCGAATATTAATCGACTTATAATGGTGTTTTGCTATTTATTGGTGCTTGCAATAGGTGGATATAATGTGATAAATGGCAAAATATCTATAGGTTATTTTACTATTATAACAAGCTATGTAAATATGATTTTATCATCCACCTCAGATGTTATAGATTTTTCCGGAGATTATCCAAAAGTTAAAGTAGCTGTTGACCGAATGAATAAGGTTTTATCTGAGTGTTACAATTCTATTGAGCAATCGGAATCTTTGATAGATGATAAGATTTGCATTGAAAGCATAAATTTGGAAAAGCTGTCATTTTCATATGGAGATAAAATATTATTTGATAATTTTTCAGCAAAATTTGAAAAAGGAAAAATTTATGGAATAATTGGAGAAAACGGTGCAGGAAAATCGACGTTATTGGATGTTATTGTAGGTTTATATCCCGATAAGTATAAAGGTAATATATATTATGATAATTGTAATATTAAAAATCTGAAATGTGATGAGATAAGAAAAAAACAAATTGCTTTACTAAGCCAACAGGTTGAAAGGATTAATATATCACCGAAGGAATATTTACATTTTGGAATTGAAAATTATGATATTGTTAGAGAAAGAAAACTGTGTGATTATTTTGGATTAACTGATGACTCAAATTTAGAGCAGGAAGATAATATTGTTCATTGTTCCGGCGGAGAAATGCAAAAGCTCGAATTAATCAGAAATTTTCAAAAAAGCTGCATAGTGAAAATAATGGATGAGCCAACAAATGGATTAGATTCTGAGACAGTAAAGAGATTGGTTCGGTTACTGGAAAAAGAGAAAAAAGAACATATATTTATCATAGTATCTCATGATAAGAGAGTACTGAATATTTGTGATGAAAAAATAGTAATTAAAGAATAGGTTTAAATTGCAGAGGTGGAATTAATATGAGTGCATTTTTGAAGGTAGATAATCTGGAAAAATATTATGGAAGTGCTGAAAATATTACGAAAGCTATAGATAGAATCAGCTTTGAAATTAATGAGGGGGAATTTGTCGGAATCATGGGCGAATCAGGCTCAGGGAAGACATCGTTGCTTAATATACTTGGAACCGTGGACACAGCTACGTCAGGGCATGTGTTTTTTGAAGGAAAAGATATTTGTAAAATGAGTGAAGATGAAAGAGCAGATTTCAGAAAACAAAATCTTGGATTTATATTTCAGCATTTCAATTTGCTGGATATGCTGACCATACAGGAGAATATTTATATTCCATTACTTCTAACCAAAAATCAGGGAACGGATGTGATGAAAAAAACGGAAAGGATTATGGAAATTCTCAATATAAAAGAAATAGCAGATAAGTATCCGCATCAGGTTTCAGGTGGACAGCAGCAAAGATGTGCATGTGCAAGAGCTCTGGTTAATAACAGCCGTCTGATTTTAGCCGATGAACCGACAGGGGCTCTCGATGCCCGCAATTCAGAAAAACTGATGGAAATGCTTGCAGATGTAAATGAAAAATTAAAGGCAACAATTTTAATGGTCACACATGATCCTTTTTCAGTTGTCTATTGTAATCATATTTTCTTTTTAAAAAATGGTAAAATCTCCTATGAGCTGTACAAAGGCTCCAGAAATAAGGAAGAATATTTATCGGCTATTCTGGATGCGCAGAAGAATTGATGCAATTTATTTTTAAATGTATGTTGACAAACACAAAAAGGAGTGATAAACTTTAAACAAATTTAGCGAGATAAAGTATTAAATCGTTAAAGAAATTAAAACATTTCAAACAGTTTCGACAATTTAATAAATTGTAAACCGTTGAAGCGGAGATAACGGCAATGATGCCTTTACAGAGAGCCTGTGGTGCTGAGAATCAGGTGTGAAACAAGTTGTCAAATGGACCGCTGAGGGCGCAGTCAAATGGATTTATCATTCATCCAGAGTATTCTGCGACGTGTGGGCATACGTCATTTGCCCGGGATATGTTGGTATCCTGCCAAGCGCACGAGCTATATCGTGAATTCAAGGTGGCACCGCGGATAGTTAAGATTATTCGTCCTTGACAGAAGTAATATTCTGTCAAGGACGTTTTTTTAGTGAACAAAGAGGTACAATGGAGTTTGCAAGTCTGCATGCTCGCATGCAAGCTTGCGAACGAACATTGGACTGCACAACATGAAGCGAGAATTGTAGCAGCGTAAGCTGCGGAGAAGCCTTGAAAAGGCGAATTCGAGCTGTATGTTGGGCATTTGTTCACGGTTGAACACTGTACATTTGTTCACACAAACACAAAATTTGGAGGTAAGCATATGAAATTTTTCCCTACACTGACCGAAGTTAAAGAAATAGCAAAAACCGGGAAGTATGACATTCTCCCTGTAAGCTGTGAGATATTATCAGACTTTATCACACCTATAGAGGCCATGAGGATTCTGCAGAATGTTTCAACACATTGTTATCTGCTTGAATCAGCACAGGCCAATGAAGCCTGGGGAAGATATACATTTTTGGGATATGATCCAAAGCTTGAGATTAACTGCATAGATGGTCATATGAAGCTTGGAAAGCTTTCGGTGGAGGCGAATAATCCTTCAGAGTACATCAGACAGATTCTTTCAGAGTACAAGAGTCCGAAATTCGATTATCTGCCATCTTTTACAGGTGGTCTTGTAGGTTATTTTTCGTATGATTATCTGGGCTACAAGGAGAAAAGCATCAGAGGAAAGGCAAGGGACACAGAGGATTTCAAGGATGTTGATCTGATGCTTTTTGACAAGGTCATCGCCTTTGACAATCTGTGCCAGAAGATAATATTAATTGCAAATATGCCGCTTGATGCTCCGGAAACAGGCTACAACAAAGCGATTGTTGAGCTAAAGCAGCTTAGGGAGCTTCTGATGCACGGAGAGAAAAAGCAGAATATGGGTGGAAAGCTGCTGGGCGAGGTCACACCGCTTTTTGACAAGGAGCAGTATTGTGAGATGGTCGAGAAGGCAAAGCACCATATCAAGGAGGGAGATATATTCCAGATAGTTTTATCAAACAGATTGAGTGCACCGTTTGAGGGAAGCCTTTTTGATACCTACCGCGTGCTTCGTACGATAAATCCTTCACCGTACATGTTTTATTTTTCTGGAACGGATGTGGAGGTTGCGGGAGCATCACCTGAGACTCTTGTAAAGCTTGAAAACGGAGTGCTTCACACATTCCCACTGGCAGGCACGAGGCCAAGAGGCGCGACAGAGGAAGAGGATAAAGAGCTTGAGGCAGGACTTCTTGCAGACGAAAAGGAGCTCGCAGAGCACAACATGCTTGTCGATCTCGGAAGAAATGACCTCGGAAAAGTAAGTAAATTCGGAACTGTAAAAGTTGAAAAGCTTCATTCCATAGAGAGATATTCACATGTAATGCATATCGGTTCGACAGTAAGAGGCGAGATCAGGGATGAATATGATGCGCTTGATGCCATTGAGGCAGTGCTTCCGGCAGGAACACTTTCAGGAGCACCAAAGATCAGAGCGTGCCAGCTTATCGGAGAGCTTGAGGACAACAAGCGAGGCATTTACGGAGGGGCGATCGGATATATAGATTTTACCGGAAACATGGATACATGTATCGCAATCCGTATTGCCTACAAGAAAAACGGCAAGGTTTTCGTGAGAAGCGGAGCGGGAATCGTTGCGGATTCAGACCCTGAGAAGGAATTTCAGGAGTGCATAAACAAGGCAAAGGCTTCTCTTAAGGCACTGGAAGTCTCACAGGAGGTGGAAGAATGATTTTACTGATTGATAACTACGACAGCTTTTCTTACAATCTGTATCAGCTAATCGGCGAGATAGAGCCTGATATCAGAGTAATCAGAAATGATGAGATGACAGTTGAAGAGATTAAGGCTTTAAAGCCTGACCGCATCATTTTATCACCGGGACCGGGAAGACCTGAGGATGCGGGCGTGATAATAGCAGTGGCAAAGGAGCTTGGAAAGGAAATCCCAATCCTTGGCGTGTGCCTCGGTCACCAGGCGATATGCGCAGCATACGGTGCAACAGTCACATATGCAAAGCAGCTTATGCACGGAAAGCAGTCGGATGTATCGTTTGACACAAAAAGCCTTTTATTCAAGGGTTGCCCGGAGCATGCAAAGGTTGCCAGATACCATTCGCTTGCGGCAGATGCAGATACGATGCCGGATTGCCTAAAGATTACAGCCACTACAGATGATGGTGAGATTATGGCAGTGCAGCATAAGGAGTATCCGATTTACGGAGTGCAGTTTCACCCGGAGTCAATCATGACACCGGACGGAAAACAGATGCTGAGTAATTTTATCAAAGCATAATTAAATAAAAATTGCAGCGTTTAATGAATTTATATATTGTTTGTTGAATTGAAAACAAATAGCAGAACAAAATCATAAACAAAATTATAAACGAAATATTACCGGAATACAGGAGGACATAATCATGATAAAAGAAGCCATAGTAAAAATCGTAAACAAAGAAGACCTCACATATGACGAGGCATATGCAGTGATGAATGAGATCATGGGCGGTGAGACAACACCAACCCAGAATGCAGCTTTTCTTGCAGCGCTTTCCACAAAGAGCGCAAAGGCTGAGACAACAGACGAAATCGCAGGCTGTGCAGCAGCCATGAGAGAGCATGCGGTACAGGTGAAAACAGGTATGGATGTGTTCGAAATCGTAGGAACAGGCGGAGACAATGCACAGAGCTTCAACATTTCAACAACCTCTGCACTTGTTGCGGCAGCAGGCGGCATGAAGGTGGCAAAGCACGGAAACAGGGCAGCCTCTTCATTATGCGGCACAGCAGACTGCCTTGAGGCGCTCGGCGTCAACATAGACCAGAGCCCTGAGAAATGTGTAGAGCTTTTAAATAAAGTCGGCATGTGCTTCTTCTTTGCACAGAAATATCACACATCAATGAAATATGTCGGACCGATCAGAAAAGAGCTTGGTTTTAGAACAGTATTCAATATTTTAGGACCGCTCACAAATCCGGGTTCACCGGCCATGCAGCTTCTCGGAGTGTACGATGAGTACCTCGTAGAGCCGCTTGCACAGGTGCTTGTAAGCCTTGGAGTAAAGCGCGGAATGGTAGTCTACGGCATGGATAAGCTCGATGAGATTTCCATGAGCGCACCGACCAAGGTATGCGAGATAAAGGACGGATGGTTCAGAACCACAGTGATCACACCGGAGGATTTCGGCTTTGAGCGCTGTACAAAGGAGGATTTAAAAGGCGGTACACCTGAGGAAAATGCAAAAATCGTGCGTGATATCTTAGGAGGACAGAAGGGGCATAAGAGAAATGCGGTACTCGTGAACGCGGGCGCATCACTTTATATTGGAGGAAAGGCCGACAGCATGAAAGAGGGTATCGAGCTTGCCGCAGAAATCATTGATTCAGGAAAAGCACTTGAGACACTCGATAAGCTTATCGAGGTAAGCCGATGAATATTTTAGACCAGCTTGCCGAATATTCAAGGCTTCGCGTGGCAGAGGACAAGAAAAAAATAAGCCTTGAGGAAATGAAAAATATCGCGATTCAGACGAAAAACGAAAAGCTTTGTGATTTTGCATTTGAAAAAGCACTCAAAAAGGATGGCTTGAGCTTCATATGCGAGTGCAAGAAGGCTTCGCCGTCCAAGGGGCTTATAGAGCCGGATTTCAGATATCTTGAAATTGCAAGGGAATACGAGAAGGCAGGTGCGGATTGCATCTCGGTACTGACAGAGCCGAAGTGGTTTTTAGGCTCGGATGAGTATCTTAAGGAGATTGCAAAAACGGTATCGATTCCGTGCATCCGAAAGGATTTTACGGTTGATGAATATCAGATATATCAGGCAAAGACACTCGGTGCCGCTGCGGTGCTTTTAATCTGCTCTATACTGTCAGAGGAGCAGCTCAGTAAATACATAAAAATCTGCGACAGCCTTGGCATAAGCGCCCTTGTGGAGATACACAATGAAAAAGAGGCAGGGATGGCGGTAAGAGCCGGTGCCAGAATAATAGGTGTCAACAACCGAAATCTGAAGGATTTTACAGTTGATACAGCTAACAGCAAAAAGCTGCGCGACCTGATTCCCGATGACATCATATTTGTATCGGAAAGCGGGGTAAAGAGCACAGACGATATCAGGGCAATACGTGAAATCGGAGCTGACGCAGTGCTTATCGGAGAGACGCTGATGAGAGCGGACGACAAAAAGGCTAAGCTTGATGAATTGCGATTAAGCTAATAGAGATATATAAGTATCTTCATGGTTTTAAGAATATTTATAAATATACATCAGAAGGGAAAACAACATGACAAATCCAAACGGAAGATTTGGTATTCACGGAGGCCAGTACATTCCTGAAACCCTCATGAATGCCGTTATAGAATTAGAAGAAGCATACAATCATTACAAAAACGATCCTGAATTTAACAGAGAGCTCACAGAGCTTCTCAATGATTATGCAGGAAGACCATCGAGACTGTATTATGCAGAAAAGATGACAAAGGATCTCGGTGGAGCAAAAATATACCTTAAGAGAGAGGATTTAAACCATACAGGAGCGCACAAGATCAACAACGTATTAGGTCAGGCACTTCTTGCAAAGAAAATGGGCAAAACCCGCCTGATAGCTGAGACCGGAGCAGGTCAGCACGGCGTGGCAACAGCAACGGCAGCAGCTCTTATGGGCATGGAATGTGTCGTATTCATGGGCGAGGAGGACACAAAGCGTCAGGCACTCAATGTATATCGCATGCGTCTGCTCGGAGCAGAGGTTATCCCTGTTACATCAGGCACAGCCACATTGAAGGATGCCGTATCTGAGGCCATGAGAGAGTGGACCAAGAGAATTTCGGACACACATTACTGCCTTGGCTCAGTTATGGGACCACATCCGTTCCCTACTATCGTAAGAGATTTCCAGGCGGTCATCTCAAAGGAAATCAAGGAGCAGATGCTTGAAAAGGAGCACAGACTGCCTGATGCAGTTATCGCATGTGTGGGCGGCGGCTCAAATGCCATCGGAAGCTTTTACAACTTCATAGAGGATAAAGGAGTAGAGCTTATCGGCTGCGAGGCGGCAGGAAGAGGAATCGATACCTTTGAGACTGCAGCCACAGTAAATACAGGCCGTCTTGGTATTTTCCACGGCATGAAGTCATATTTCTGTCAGGATAAATACGGACAGATTGCTCCGGTTTATTCTATTTCTGCAGGACTTGACTATCCGGGAGTCGGACCGGAGCACGCATATCTGCACGATATCGGCAGAGCGCAGTATGTACCTATAACAGATGATGAAGCGGTAAATGCTTTTGAATACCTCGCAAAGACAGAGGGAATCATCCCTGCAATCGAGTCCTCACATGCAGTGGCATATGCCATGAAGCTGGCGCCTACAATGGACAAGGACAAGATAATCGTTGTTACTGTTTCAGGCAGAGGCGACAAGGACTGCGCGGCAATAGCAAGATACAGAGGGGAGAATATTTATGAGTAAGATAAGAAGTGCGTTTGAAAACGGCAAGGCGTTTATACCATTTATCACCTGCGGTGATCCAAATTTAGAGACAACTGCAAAAATCGTAAGAGAAGCTGTTGCAAACGGAGCAGACCTTATAGAGCTTGGAATTCCATTCTCTGATCCTACAGCAGAGGGAACTGTAATCCAGGGCGCCAACATAAAGGCACTTGCAGCCGGAGTTACAACAGACAAGGTTTTTGACCTTGTGAGAGATTTGAGAAAAGATGTCACAATCCCTATGGTTTTCATGACATATGCAAACGTGGTTTACTCATACGGTGCAGAAAAGTTTATCAGTACATGTAAGGAAATAGGAATTGACGGACTCATTCTGCCGGATATCCCATATGAGGAAAAGGAAGAGTTTTTACCACTCTGCGAGAAATATGATGTGGACCTTATTTCATTTATCGCACCTACATCAAAGGATCGCATTGCGATGATAGCAAAGGAGGCAACCGGCTTCATCTATGTGATTTCAAGCCTCGGAGTCACTGGTACAAGAAGCGAGATTAAGACAGATTTGGCTTCAATAGTCAAGGTAATCAGAGAAAACACAGATGTGCCATGTGCTATAGGCTTTGGTATTTCAACACCCAAGCAGGCAAAGAAGATGGCAGATATCTCGGATGGTGCCATTGTGGGCTCTGCCATCATAAAGATAATCGATGAGTATGGTAAGGCTTCACCAAAGTATGTCGGTGAGTATGTTAAAGCAATGAAGGATGCGCTGTAATTTGTATTGACCGCTTGACAAAATTATTGGTTAATTCATAATAAAGTAAAAAGATGCAGATTTGCAAATATGATGAGAATTAACGTGGAGATACAATAATGCAGGAAAATGAGAAAGACAAAAGATTAGAAAAACAGCTTGATTTCATCAGAGAAATCGACAAGGAAAAGGAGATATTCCGCCAGACTTATTTAGCTGATGCAAGCCGCAAGGAAAATGATGCGGAGCATGCCTGGCATATGGCTATCATGACCATGCTCTTGAGCGAGTATGCCAATGAGAAGATAGACGTGCTAAAGACAGTAGGAATGCTTTTGATACACGACATAGTAGAGATTGACGCAGGAGACACATATGCCTATGATGAGGCAGGCAAGGCCACACAGCATGAGCGTGAGCAGAAGGCGGCGGAGCGTATATACGGACTCTTGCCAAAGGAACAGGGCGAGCCGCTTTTAGAGCTGTGGGAGGAATTTGAGGCGCAGCAGACACCGGAAGCCAGATTTGCCCGCACCATGGACAATATCCAGCCAATGCTCCTAAACGATGCATCGGACGGGCTTTCATGGCGTGAGCACAGTGTAAAGCTGTCGCAGATACTCGGCAGAAATAAGCGCACAGCACTTGGCTCAGAGAAAATCTGGGATTATGCGTTTAACAATATACTGAAAAAGCATGTTGAGAGCGGAAATATCATAGATGATGAGGGCGTCTTCTCTGCGGAAGCCGGTGCGTGTGCAAAAGCCAACGAGAGTAATGGACGGTAATAATGATTTACTGAAAAATCCTTTGAAAATCACGTATAATTCTATTGTAGACCGTCGTCTTGTATGATATACTTTACTGGATTAAATCGGTGAACTATAAATTAAATGTAATTATTCGAGGTGGCTCGAATTGTTACATGACAAGTATATTGAGCTTCATCGAAATCCACAGAATAAAACACACGGAGGAATCAAAATGAATATTGTATGCTTAGACCTTGAGGGAGTATTGGTACCTGAAATCTGGATTGCATTTGCAAAGGAGACAGGCATTCCTGAGCTTGAGAAGACAACAAGAGATGAGCCTGATTATGATAAGCTCATGAACTATAGAATAAATATTTTAAAGGAGCACGGACTCGGATTAAAAGAAATACAGGAGACAATCGCAAAGATAGATCCAATGCCTGGCGCAAAGGAGTTTTTGGATGAGCTTCGTTCAATCACACAGGTAATCATCATCAGTGATACATTTTCACAGTTTGCAGGCCCTCTCATGAAGAAGCTCGGCTGGCCGACAATCTTTTGTAACGAGCTTGAGGTTGCTGAAGATGGCGAGATTACAGGCTTTAGAATGAGATGTGAGCAGTCAAAGCTTACAACTGTAAAGGCACTGCAGTCTATCGGATACGATACCATCGCAAGCGGTGACAGCCACAATGATTTAGGCATGATACAGGCAAGCAAGGCAGGCTTCCTTTTCAGAAGCACAGATGCCATCAAGAAGGACTACCCTGAGCTTCCTGCATATGAGACATATGATGAGCTGCTTGCAGCGATTAAAGCGGCATTATGATTAAAGGGGCAAAAGGTATCATCGATGCATGCTTGCATGCAATTCGATGTATACTTTAGTGACCCGCACTACACCGAGAAAGTAGCAATTTGCTGCGGGGACGCAGGAAATTAGCGGATTTCGAGGTGTAGTCAGATTACGGGAATGAGTAGCATGTAGTAATCTGATTAATCATAAATATAGTTGAAAAAAGCTTCCCACATGATATTTTGGAGTGGATACATCCACCTGTACATGTGGGAAGTTTCTATATATTGATGTCATGCAAAATCATATGAAAGAAGGTAGAGTGCAGATGTATACGGTAACACACATATATGAGGCTGATTTTGGCTGTGAGGAAAGAGCAGACGGCGCAAAAGCAAAATGCGTGGTTTATCTCGAGGACGAAAACGGCAGACAGCGTCATGTAGAGGTTGAGGATGAATGGCTTACGGCAAATGGGATAGAAGAGGGAAGCAGTTGGAAAGAAAATATCACAGATGAAGCCTGAATCATAAACTATGAGATTAATTATGTGATTAGAGTATGTGAATAAATTTTGTGTAGATGCACATTGTGTATTGACAACAGTGCAAAAGGTGCTATAATAAAATCAACATATGAACAATCATTCATATGTTCAATGAAAAACGTACAGTAAAATAATAATTCATGAAAATAAGGAGAACACCACTATGAAGAAGACTTACAAAATCGATGTAGACTGCGCTAACTGCGCCAACAAGATGGAGGATGCCGCAAAGAATACAGCAGGTGTAAAGGATGCTACAGTCAATTTCATGACACTCAAGATGAGCGTTGAGTTTGAAGAGGGACAGGATGCAAAGGCGGTTATGCAGGAGGTTCTTAAGAACTGTAAAAAGGTAGAGGACGACTGCGAGATTTTCTTATAAATTGCCGGGCGCAGGAATGACAAATAATATTATTTCAATGCCTGCGCTATAGTAAGGGTGATTATCAAGAGCTTATAATGAATGGAGCTATGGCGTATGAATAAAAAGCAGAAAAAAGTACTTGCGCGTATCATAATCGCAGCGGTACTCATGATTATATTACATTTCATACCGGTTAAGGGAATTATCAGGTTCCTGCTTTACATGGTGCCTTATCTGGTTATAGGATACGATATCCTGAAAAAAGCATTTAAGGGAATCAAAAACAAGCAGGTATTTGATGAAAACTTCCTGATGGCGGTTGCCACTGTAGGTGCGATAGCGGTTGCACTTTATGAGAATGGTGACTATACAGAGGCTATAGCCGTTATGCTCTTCTACCAGATAGGAGAGCTGTTTCAGAGCTATGCAGTCGGAAAGAGCCGTAAGAATATCAGCGAGCTCATGGACATCAGACCAGACTATGCCAATATCGAGGTGGACGGAAAGCTCACCCAGGTTGATCCTGATGAGGTTGCTATCGGCTCAGTAATCGTGGTACAGCCCGGAGAAAAGGTTCCTATCGACGGTGTGATAGTTGAGGGTTCATCTACATTAAACACCAGCGCGCTTACAGGTGAGAGCGTGCCGAGGGATGCAAAATGCGGTGATGAGATAATCAGCGGATGCATCAATATGTCCGGTGTTTTAAAGATTAAAACCACCAAAGAGTTTGGCGAATCAACGGTTTCAAAGATACTTGACCTCGTTGAAAATTCAAGCTCAAAGAAATCAAAATCAGAAAACTTCATATCAAAATTTGCCAAGTATTACACTCCGGCAGTCTGCTACAGTGCACTTGCACTTGCGATACTGCCGCCGATTGTCAGAATACTTTTCATGTCAGCCGCACCACAGTGGGGCATATGGATATACAGGGCACTTACCTTCCTTGTAATAAGCTGTCCGTGCGCGCTGGTCATCAGTATTCCGCTCAGTTTTTTTGCAGGAATCGGAGGCGCCAGCCGCGAGGGTGTTCTTGTAAAGGGCTCAAACTATCTTGAGACCTTATCACAGACCAGATACGTTGTATTTGACAAGACCGGTACCATGACAGAGGGCGTTTTCGAGGTGGCAGGAGTCTACGACAATACGCTCGATAGAGAAAAGGTGCTCGAGTACGCAGCACTTGCAGAGAGCAGCTCATCGCACCCAATCAGCAGGAGCTTACAGAAGGCATATGGAAAGGAAATCGACAGAACCCGCGTGACAGACGTTGAGGAAATCAGCGGCCATGGAATCACCGCAAAGGTAGATGGCGTATCTGTAGCGGCAGGAAACTACAAGCTCATGAAAAAGCTTGGCTTAAGCTACAGTGAAACTGACAAGGTCGGCACCATAGTCCATATCGCAATAGACGGCAGATATGAGGGCTATATCCTTATTTCAGATAAGATAAAACCAACCTCAGCGGCAGCAATAAAGGCATTGAAAAAAGCCGGAATAAAAGGTACAATAATGCTTACAGGCGATTCAAGGACAGTAGCCGACTCAGTAGCGGCAGAGCTGGGAATTGATGAAGTATACAGTGAGCTATTACCGGGGGATAAGGTGGCAAAGGTGGAGGAACTGCTCGCAAGAAAGGGCAGTAAAGAAAAGCTTGCCTTCGTCGGAGACGGAATCAACGATGCACCGGTGCTCTCAAGAGCCGATATAGGAATTGCAATGGGCGCTATGGGCTCAGATGCAGCAATCGAAGCCGCAGATATCGTCCTCATGGATGATGACCCGCTAAAGATAGCAAAAGCAATAAAAATATCGCGCAAATGCCTGCGAATAGTATATGAAAACACCTACTTCGCAATAGGCATCAAGCTGATCTGCCTCGTGCTCGGAGCAGTCGGAATAGCCAATATGTGGCTCGCAATATTTGCAGACGTAGGAGTAATGGTGATAGCAGTGCTAAATGCAATCCGCGCATTATTCGTACACAAGCTCTAAAAAGGTAGAGCTCAAAGAGCAGAATTATTAAATAAAAAATACGAGACAGAATGCACCCAAGAGGTGCACTCTGTCTTTCGCGTATAATAAAAGAAGTTACTGTTCACACGAAAGTGTGACAGTAACAAAAGACAATTAAACGGCAATAGCTAATAAACAAAAGCTAAGTAAATTCTTGCAGTGCCCCCACACGCATCCGGACCAGCCCCGTAACTGCGAAGGCACTGAGCAGTTACGCTCCCGCCAATACGATGCGTCCATACCCTTCAATGAGCCAAAACCAAAGGGTGCTTGCAGAAATTGCATGTGACATCGCGAATATGGAGATATTTAGAGTCTGTTGGAATTATGTCACAACACAGCAATGTCCGTGCATGGACGCACGGACAAGGCGTTAGCGCCATGGACGGCGCTAAAAGCCGGTTGCGTCCTATAGCCAAAACCTAAATCATAATTCCTACAGAGTCTTAATATCGAAATACTGAGCGAGGGCATATGCAATTTATGCGGAGCACCCGCCCTATAGCCAATAAAGTAAAAATAACGCAATATAGCGCAAAAAAAACGCAGAAAGGACACCACCATGAGCGAAAACATAAATGAACAGATAGAATGTTGCGACTGCAACGAAATCCACGAAGACCTTCTGAAAATAGTAAATGATACAATGCCTGAGGAAACCGAGCTCTACGACCTTGCAGAGCTTTTTAAGGTATTTGGCGACTCCACCCGGATCAGAATCCTCTTTGTGTTGTTTGAAGCGGAGGTATGCGTCTGCGACCTTGCAAAGGTGCTCAACATGACACAGTCCGCCATATCACACCAGCTTAGGATATTAAAGGCAAACAAGCTCGTAAACAGCAGACGTGAGGGCAAATCAGTGTTTTATTCGCTTGCAGACGGACATGTGCGCACAATCATTGCGCAGGGACGTGAGCATATCGAGGAATAATACAGGGAGGAATATACGTGACAGAATTAGAAGAATACTATAACAAATTCAACGAGGAAAAGCGCCTGAACAGCCGCCACGGCAGGGTAGAGTTTATCACCTCCATGAAGTATATACACGATTGCCTTGGCAGCTTGATGAATGAGAAGCAGCTTGATATTCGCTCACAGATTAAAATCCTGGATGTCGGTGCGGGAACGGGCAGATACTCAGTGCCTCTTGCCGAGGAAGGCTATGATGTGACAGCACTTGAGTTAGTTAAGCATAACCTCGGCAGGCTTAAGCAAAAGAGCGATAAAGTAAAGGCATACCAGGGCAATGCCACAAAGCTTAAAAAGTTTGGAAACGATGAATTTGACCTCACACTCGTATTCGGACCTATGTATCATCTGAAGTCGGCGGAGGAAAAGCTTGCCGCATTGAATGAGGCAAAAAGAGTGACAAAACCGGGCGGTTACATACTTGTGGCATACATTATGAATGAGTACAGCGTGATAACCTATGCCATAAAGGAGAAGCATATAAAAGAGGGAATAGATGGCGGAATGCTCGATGAGAGCTTCCATTGTACAGAAAAAGCTAATGATTTGTACAGTTTTGTCCGATTAGAAGATATAGAGGCATTAAACGCACAGGCAGCCCTTACACGCGAAAAGATAATAGCAGCCGATGGCGCGGCAAATTATATCAGGCCATATTTGAATGCTCTTGACGAGGAAGAGTTTGATATGTTTGTACAGTATCATCTTTCAACATGTGAGAGAGCAGACCTGATGGGAGCAAGTGCGCACACGGTTGATATTTTAAGGGTGTGTGGTGATTCTGAATAAAGCCTTTTCAAATATAACACAGTATAAGATTACATATGAGGAGAACTATGAAAAACAAGGGATTAAAAATTCTATTATGTGTGCTTTTGGTTTTATGCATCATTATGGCGGGAGCACTCATAGGAAAAGAATATATTGGAGATAATATAAAGGAAGCCGCTAACCGGAATGGTGTGGATGTAGTTAAAGACACATCGGATACCGGAAAAGCAGGGGATAACGCAGTTGACAGTACGGCAGAAGGTACAGAGAGTACACAGTCTGATGCAACCAAAGCTGAGGCAACAGAAGCGGATAAACAGCAGCCACAGATGTCAACCATAGTGATTACGGCTACAGGAGACTGTACACTCGGCAACAATCAGGAGCAAAGCTATGACGGAAGCTTTAATTCTTATTATGACTCAAAGGGACAGGACTACTTTTTCGGCGGCGTGAGAGATATTTTTGAGGCTGACGATATGACACTCATCAATCTGGAGTGTGTGCTATCGGATGCGACTGAGCGCGTAGAAAAGCGCTGGAACCTCAAGGGAAAGCCTAGCTACATCGGAATTATGACAGGCAGCTCCATCGAGGCCTGCAGTCTTGGAAACAATCACACATACGACTATGGACAGCAGGGACTTGACGATACGAGAAATGTGCTCGACAATGCCGGGATAGTGTATGGCTTCAATGATCATACCGGTATTTATGAGACTGCTGATGGGACAAGGATTGGAATAGTGTCGGTCAGCCTTTTGTCACAAAACGGTGACCGAGAGGCATATATCCAAAACGGTATAGCGCAGCTTCGTGAGCAGGGAGCGGCGATAGTTATCGCATGCTGCCACTGGGGCATAGAGGGTGACCATTACCCTAATGACTATCAGCAGGCGGCAGCACATCGTATCATCGATTGGGGAGCAGACCTGGTAGTCGGAAACCACCCTCATGTACTGCAGGGGATGGAGGTCTATAACGGCAAAATGATATGCTACAGTCTTGGAAATTTCTGCTTCGGAGGCAATAAAAATCCGGCAGACAAGAACACGGCGATTTATCAGCAGGCATTTACTCTGATAAATGGTGAATTGCAGCCGGGCATAGATGCGCAGATTATTCCATGCACTTTAAGCAGCGTAAGCTCATACAATGATTTCAGACCGACAGTGGCTTCGGGCGAAAAAGCTCAGGAGATATGCAATTTAATGAACACATATTCACAAAATTGTAGTAATATAGAGATTGATGGGATTGGAAAGCTGCATGTAAATTAATAGCAGATTTTGCAACTGTGAAGGTACTGAGCAGTTACGATTTTTTAACGAATTAAGATAAAAAGCAGTCATGCAACAAATAGCATGTACCATCATACAAATATAGTAAGGGAGCAAAGAGCAATATGTATATGTGGAGAGAGCGCAGTAAAGAAGAAAAGCATGAGGATGTAGTAAATACAGGCCTGCTGCCGCTTGATGTGGTAGAGGGATTTAAGATACGTCCGGGCTTTTTCAGAATGTACGGAGCGTGCGTGGCATCGAACGGAGTGAGCTTTACCATCAATTCCCATGGAGCAACAAGGTGCACTCTTTTATTGTTCAAGCCACAGGCATCAAAGCCGTATGCGAGGATTCCGTTTCCTGATTCATATAGGATAGGAGATACCTACTCCATGCTTGTTTTTGATATAAAGCCGGATGAATTTGAGTATGCATTTTCGTTTGACGGACCATATGAGCCGGCAAAGGGACTTTTGTTTAACGAGGAAAATGTCCTTTTAGACCCATATTCCAGAGCGGTTACTGGACAGCGAAAATGGGGAGAAAAGCCGGAGGGTGGCAAGGATTTTGAGTACAGAGCCAGAGTTGTAAAAAGCAGCTTTGACTGGGGCAACATAAAGCAGCTTGAGCAACCATTTGAGGACCTTGTGATTTATGAGACACATGTGAGGGGCTATACAAAGGATAAGTCCTCTGGAGTCAGCGCACCGGGCACATTTGCCGGTTTGAAGGATAAGATTCCGTATCTTAAGGACCTTGGAATAAATGCAGTGGAGCTCATGCCGATTTTTGAGTTTGATGAGATGGAGAGCGCGAGAGTGGTCGATGGTGTGCAGCTTTACAATTACTGGGGCTACAACACAGTATCATTTTTTGCACCGAATACCAGCTATGCCTTCAACGAGGAGCACAACCACGAGGGAGACGAGCTGAAATCGCTGATAAAGGCTTTAAAGGAAAATGGCATAGAGGTCATTCTTGATGTGGTGTTCAACCATACCGCTGAGGGAAATGAGATGGGACCGTGCTTCTCCTTCAAGGGAATAGACAATAACGTGTACTATATGCTTACACCGGATGCACACTACTACAATTTCAGTGGCTGTGGAAACGTTATGAACTGTAATCATCCTGTTGTGCGCAGCTTTATCATAGACTGTCTGAGACACTGGGCCATTGAGTACAGAGTGGATGGCTTCAGATTTGACCTGGCTTCCATTCTCGGAAGAGACCAAAACGGTGCACCTATGGCCAATCCGCCGATTCTTGAGTCGCTGGCATTCGACCCGGTACTTGGCAAGATGAAGCTCATAGCAGAGGCCTGGGATGCAGGCGGACTGTATCAGGTGGGAAGCTTCCCATCATGGAACAGATGGGCTGAGTGGAACGGCAGATACAGGGATGACATGAGAAGCTTTTTAAAGGGCGATGACGGTATGGCGGGAAATGCCATCACACGTATCACCGGCTCACGCGACCTTTACAGCCCGGAGAGCAGAGGACACAAGGCATCAGTCAATTTCCTGACCTGTCATGATGGCTTTACACTGTATGACCTTTACTCATACAATGAAAAGCACAATGAGAAAAACGGCTGGAATAACACAGACGGAGACAACAACGGACATAGCTGGAACTGTGGCGCAGAGGGCGAGACAGACGATCCAAATGTAAACGGACTTAGAAGGCGCCTTATAAAGAATGCATTTGCAGCGCTTTTGTGCAGCCGTGGCCCGGCGATGTTTTTTGCGGGCGATGAGTTCTGTAACACCCAGTTTGGAAACAACAATGCGTATTGTCAGGACAATATCATCTCATGGCTCGACTGGAGCAGGCTTGAGGAATTCAAGGAAATCCATGATTTCGTGCGTCATATGATTCAGTTCAGGAAAGAGCATCCTATACTCAGAAAGATGACAAAGCCTTCATCCTGCCAGTTCCCGGAAATCAGTGTGCACAACGGTACACCGTTCAATGCCTCGACTGATTACAAGACAAAGCTTATCGGCATCATGTATGCCGGAAGAAATGAGGAGGACACGGAGGATGATATTGTATTCTATTGCATGAATGCATATTGGGAGCCGCTTGTGATGCAGCTTCCGGTGCTTCCGAACGGAAAACACTGGCATGTGGACACCAACACCAATGCAGAGTATTTTGACGGAGAGGACTTTACGGCAAAGACGGAGCTTTTGGGTGTCAACACTATAAGAGTTCCTGCGAGAACCACGATAATACTTGTGGCAGAATAACAATAAAATCTGCAGCCCGGCACACATTGTGATATGTGCACCGGGCTGTTTTTCGTTACGGTTTTGGCTTAGACTGTAACATTTCCCCCTTTCATTTTTCAATATATTTTATGTGATATTTGCGTCAGCAGCCGGTGATGGTTGTGAAGTGATACCGGAAGGCCTTGTATGTATATATCACATAATCAGTTGTGAGTTGGACAAATTTCGTCTGTGAATCCAAGAAAATAATTGGGTGTGACACCAAAAATTGTACTTAAATGGCAAATGACAAAAATGTCAGGCACTCTACGGCCTGTTCTGTAGCCTGAAATAGTTGATTCTGCACAGCACATGATTTCAGAAAGAGCAATGTTGGTCAAGTTGTGGAGCCTCATCAGATAATCAAGCCTGTCAGGCACAGTTGTACTAATGGTTGATAGTTGCTTTTCTAATAGAAAGTTATTTATACTATTCATAAATGAATTGTAACACAATAATTACAAAAATCAACAAATGTCTAAAAAATACGAAAATTAAAATTACAATTTTAAATCCAGCCACCATCAAAAGTGATTATCTGTCCTGTGAGGTAATCAGGTGCAGTGATGACAGAGTAAGCCATATCTGCGACTTCACAGGCTGTGGCAAAGCGTCCGGCAGGAATTTCATCGGCCAGCTCAGCGCGTTCTGTCTCATCAAAGCAGCGGTTCATATCGGTATCTATGACACCGCAGGCTATGGCATTTACCGGAATATGCGATGGCGCAAGCTCCTTGCCGAGTGCCTTGGTAAATGCATTTATACCTCCCTTGCAGGCTGAGTATGCCACCTCGCAGGATGCTCCGACATTGCCCCAGACAGATGAAATCTGTAGTATGCGGCCACATTTATCGGCAACCATATAAGGGGTGACGAGCTTTGTAAAGTTGAAAACACCGGTCAGATTTATCGCCACGATATTGTTCCATTCATCCGGTGTCATGTCGCTCAGCAGCCCGATATGCGATATACCGGCATTGTTAATGAGCACATCTATATGGCCAAAATGGGAAATGGTATTCGCAACCATATCCTTGGCAAAGAAAAAGTCTCCTACATTTCCGGTGTAGCATAGCACCTCAATTCCGTATGCACAGTGAAGCTCATCAGCCAGAGCCTTTAGCCTGTCAGATGAATTGCGGCAGCAAAGTGAGAGGTTATAGCCACAGGAAGCCAGCTTTTTGGCAATGGCGGCACCGATACCGCGTGAAGCTCCGGTTATTATAGCTGTTTTATTTATGTGATTTATGTGATTTGTCTGATTTGTCATGATATTCTCCTTATAATTTATATACCGTGGTGCTAAGCCGGTCACTGCGCTGCCGGGCCGGCTTAATAGTATAAAGAAAATAATTACGTGATTAAATTACTGTTCAGTCATGGGTATGATACCTCGCTGTGAGGCTGGGCACAACAGTGTAAATTTTTATCTTATACAGCATAAATCATACCATAAATATATATTATGGGGTAGACAAAATTTATACATTGTGATATTATTTAATAGTTGCAAAACGAATTGCAGACGGCGTGTGGCTCAGTTTGGTAGAGCGCTACGTTCGGGACGTAGAGGTCGCAAGTTCGAATCTTGTCACGCCGATTTATTTATGTATGTATCTGAATAGTTATCGACTGTATTATTTTGGAGCACGCGCATAGCGTGTTTTTTTGTTACTGTTCAGTGTGAATAGTAACTTTTTTATTTAGTTCTTTGTAAATCAAAACAATATATTGCTTTATTGGTAAAATAACGGTAAAATAGTACTAGGGTATTGGTTTGGTTTAGGAAAGGTTCAGGAAATAGGGGATATGAATATTGTTTCACAAATGTGTGCCATTGCGGTGATGTTCGTAATAATGTATTTTTATATTTCGCAGAAAAAGATTATATTACATACATCGAAGGCTTTTGTTGAGGTATGGATTGCAGGCTTGCTGTCACTTTTCTTTGATATTTTCGCACTTGTTGCAATTGAAAAAAGAAGCGGATATCCTCATACTGCTACCAATATTATCTGCAAATTATATCTCTGGACGGTTACATGGGTTGCCATGGTGGCCTTCTGGTATATATGCGTGGATATTTTCAGGAAAAAAGAGCTTGAGCGCAAGTGGAGAAAGCGGCTGTGGATATTTGGAATCTCCACTGATATTCTGATAATGGTCGTACCGATTAAAATTTATGATTCGGATAATATAGTTTATACATATGGTCCGGCTGTTATTATAACATATGCAGTAACTGTAATTCTGCTGGCGCTTATTCTAATGCTGACAAAAAAATACAGTCAGGCTATAAATCCGAGAAGAAGAAAGAGCATGCAGGTCTGGGTTGCTCTTATGTTTATATCGGCGGTTATTCAGTTTATAGATAAAAAAATATTGATTGTCAGCTTTGCGAGTGTGATAGGTGTGCTTATCATTTTTATTATGCTTGAAAATCCGATGGCAAATATTGACAGGGATACAGGATTTTTCAACCTCAATGCCCTTTTTGAATACATGAAGGAGGCATATGGACAGGGGAATGATGTATCGATAGTGTGTATTCGCTATGGAAGCAATGAAAATGATTTTTTTACCAGCGAGATGGAAAAAAGTATTTTTTATGAGGTTGTTTCTTTTATAAATAAGCTGCCTGATAATTATGTTTTTAGAAGCTCGGCAAACGAGTATCTGCTGGTTTTTGAAAATACTGATTGTGCAGAAAAAATAATCGGAATATTGGAACGCAGGTTCGACAAGCCATGGGGCAGTGACAATATGACGATGCTGTTTGGGGAGATATATTATCTAAGGTCTACGGAGCTTGTGCGGAGACCATCGGATATACTGGGGCTTTTTCAATATGCCAAGCGCAACAGAGCAGAGTTTACGGGGCGCGGCGTGATGCTCATAAATAATGAAGTCATTGAGCACATATATGATGAAAATTCGGTTGAGAATGAGATAATAGAGGCATTGTGCGATAACCGTGTTGAGGTATTTTACCAGCCTATTTATAACACTAAAACGCATAAATTCACCTCTGCTGAGGCACTTGTCAGAATAAGGTCGCGCGAGGGAAATATCATACCTCCGGGCAGGTTTATTGCTGTAGCTGAGAAGCGGGGACTCATTTTAAGGCTTGGAGAGCGCGTGTTTGAGATAGTGTGCAGATTTATTGTACAGCATGATATACATGCGATGGGAATTGAGTATATTGAATGCAATCTGTCAGTGGTGCAGTGTGCTTATGACCATTTAGCGCAGGATTTTATTGCAATTATGGAGAAATATCATGTGGATGCAAATGATATTGTACTTGAGATTACAGAGTCTGCATCTATCACTGAAAAAAAGATACTGCTTGATAATATGAATGCCCTGCGTAAGGTGGGAGTGAGGTTTGCGCTGGATGATTTTGGCACAGGTCAGTCAAACTTAAGCTATATTGTTGATATGCCGATTGACATTGTGAAGTTTGACAGAGGCATGACAAATGCATATTTTCACAACGGAAAGGGCAAGCCTGTTATGGATGCCGCAATGGGCATGATTCAAAAGCTAAAGCTTGAGATTGTTTCCGAGGGAATCGAGAAGCAGGAGCAGTTTGCAAAGCTGGATGAGCTTGGAATAGATTACATTCAGGGCTACTATTTCTCAAAACCGAGAAATGCTGCTGAGTTTATTTCATTCATAGAAAGCAATAATGCATAGTTTATTTCATTCATAGAAAGCAATAATGCATAGTTTATTTTATTCATACAAGATAATCATAAATGAGGGGCAAAAGGTATTTTGCCCCTCATTTATGATTAATCAGATTGCTACATGCTACGCATTTCCATAATTTTACTACACCTCGAAATCCGCTAATTTTCTGCGTCCCCGCAGCAAATTGCTACTTTCTCGGTGTAGTGCGGGTCACTAAGGTATACATCGAATTGCATGCAAGCGTGCATCGATGATACCTTTTGACCCTTTAATCATAATATTTGGGTAGAAATGTTTCCATATGGCAGGGGCACCTATAAAACGGATTATGCCCAGAAAATGTTGAAGCAAAAACATTATAGCAGTATACTTTTAGCAGTTGATAAGAAGGAAAATGAAGAGACAAATGAAAAGTCACAGGTTCCAAACCCTGAAGCTCTCAAGTTTTATACTAAAATGGGAATTATAGTGCGGTCAAAATCAGAAGTAATTATTGCGACAGCCTTGTATGATAATAATACCAAGTTTGAGTATGAAAAACCGATTAAAATCTCAGACGTTATTTATTATCCCGATTTTACGGTTGAGAAGAAAAATGGCGACATAATTCTTTGGGAGCATCTTGGATTGATAGACAATCCTGATTATCGAAATAAAGCTTATCGAAAGATATTGAAATATAACGAAAATGGATATTATCAGGGGAAAAATCTTATATTGACATATGAAACAGCGGAAAGTCCATTGGACCCAATGGACGTAGAGCATGAAATAGAAAAAATGTGCAGGTGATAAAATGCTCAAAAAATTACGAAGAAAATTTATAGCCATAGCAATGTTATGAGTTTCAATTGTTCTCATTGCAATTGAAGGCACGATAAACATCGCAAATTATATAAGTACAAACGAGGCGTTGGATGCATGTGTTAAGCTGATTGCCGGAAACGGAGGAATATTCCCGGATCTTTTAGAACAGAAAACACAAACACAGATACATTCGGCAATACAGCAGATGAAAGTACAAATAAAGGGACTCCCACGCTCAAAGAGCCACCATCCGGAAGAACAGATGTACAGCCACCGGAGGATATGAATTTACAATCGTACTGTAAATTAAAAATATTTTTTTACATGCATTTTACACACTAATGATTTTGCATTTTACATTTCCCCATTACTATATCAGTTGTAACAAACAAAGAAATAAATTCAAGAAAGTAATGAAAGAGGAAATTAAAATGAAAAATCGTATGAAAAAACTTTTAGTTTTAGCAACTGCTGCAACAATGATGACAGCAGCATTTACAGGATGTGGCTCAAGCTCAGACGGAGCAGACAACAATGCAGATACAAGCGCAGATGAAGGTACATCAAATGAGAACTTAAGCGGTTCACTTTCACTTGCAGGAAGTACTTCAATGGAGAAGCTTTGTGAGGCACTCAAGGAGTCATTCATGGAGAAAACCCCTGGAGTAACAGTAACAGTTGAGTATACAGGCTCTGGTTCAGGAATCGAGTCAGTGACAGCAGGAAGCGTAGATATCGGAGATTCATCAAGAGCACTTACAGATGATGAGAAAGCAAACGGCGTTGAGGAAAACATCGTAGCAATCGATGGAATCGCAGTAATCACAGACAAGGACAACTCAGTAACAGAGCTTACATCAGATGACTTAAAGAAAATCTACACAGGTGAGATTTCAAACTGGAAAGACCTTGGTGGAAAAGATGAGGCAATCGTAGCAATCGGCCGTGAGGCAGCTTCTGGTACAAGAGGAGCCTTCGAGGAGCTTCTTGATGTAAAGGATCAGTGCAAATATGCACAGGAGCTTGACTCAACAGGAGCAGTTCTTGCAAAGGTAGGCTCAACACCGGGAGCAATCGGATATGTTTCACTTGACGTGCTTGATGATACAGTAACAGCAATGAAAATTGACGGAGTAGAGGCAACAGAGGAAAACATTGTAGCAGGCAAATATCTCCTTTCTCGTCCATTCGTAATGGCTACAAAGGGCAAGATTGACGAGCAGAACGATATTGTTAAAGCTTGGTTTGACTATGTAAACTCAGATGAGGGACAGGCAGTTATCAAGAAGGTAGGTCTTATCCTCCCTCAGTAGAAATTATCGGGCATATTAATGATACGAAATACAGACATCAGTATTAATACATATCGATAAGATACAGGGTTTCCTCAGGAAATGGCAGGTTTCCTGGGGAACTTTTTGAAACAAGGAGTATCAAATGAAACATAAATCCATAGTAGAGAATGTTGCCAAAATAATATTCACGGTATGTGCGGTTGTGGCAATATTCGCAGTATTATCAATAACAATTTATATGTTCCTTAAAGGCGCACCGGCATTTTTCAAGGTCGGAGTGTTAAACCTTTTATTCGGAACAAAATGGGCGCCGACAGCGGCAGACCCTAGCTACGGAATATTGTACATAATCCTCACATCCATTATAGGAACAGCGGTATCTATACTCATAGGAGTACCGATTGCTCTTCTTACGGCAGTATTTCTCACTGAGGTGTCAAACAAAAAGCTCTCAGCGGTAGTGCAGCCGGCAGTAGAGCTGCTTGCAGCCATTCCATCAGTAATCTATGGACTTTTGGGACTTATGATACTTAATCCGGTATTATACAAGCTGGAGAAACATATTTTTGCAAACTCAGCAACACATCAGTTTACCGGCGGATCAAATCTGCTTGCAGCAATCATAGTGCTTGCAATCATGATTCTTCCTACGGTAATCAACATGAGCGTATCATCAATACAGGCAGTACCGCAGCAGATGAGAGCGGCATCCCTTGCTCTTGGAGCAACAAAGATACAGACAATATTTAAAGTGACGGTTCCTGCAGCAAAGTCAGGAATCATGACAGGAATTGTGCTCGGAATAGGTCGTGCGCTCGGAGAAGCGATGGCTATCAACATGGTAGCCGGTGGAACGGTAAGCTTTCCACTTCCGTTCAACTCAGTGCGTTTCCTTACCACACAGCTCGTCAGCGAGATGGGATACGCCAGCGGACTTCACAGACAGGTGCTTTTCTCAGTAGGTCTTGTGCTTTTTGTGTTTATCATGATAATCAACCTCACCCTTATGAAACTCAAAAAGAAAGGAGCTGTGGAAAATGACTAGTATAAATGGAAAACGCCGCAGAGTAGGCGATGATGTAGTATATTTTTTCATATATTTATGTGCAGCATTATCGGTAGTGCTGCTTGCGGGAATCATCATATATGTATTTGTCAGGGGAATCGGCCAGGTAAACTGGCAGTTTCTGACCAGCGAGACATCTGTATTAAGAGGCACCGTCGGAATAGCGGGCAACCTGCTCAATACACTTTACATCATAATTATCACCATGCTTATAGCAACTCCTGTCGGAGTGGGAGCAGCAGTGTACTTGAATGAGTATGCAAAGCCGGGTAAGCTCGTATCCACAATAGAGTTTGCAACAGAGACACTTGCAGGAATACCGTCAATCATCTTCGGCCTCTTCGGAATGATGTTCTTTGGACAGACAATAGGCTTTGGCTACAGTATCCTGACAGGCTCACTGACACTGACACTCATGGTTCTGCCTCTCATCACAAGAAATACACAGGAGGCGCTTAAAACTGTACCGGACAGCTACAGACACGGAGCAGTCGGACTTGGAGCCGGAAAATGGCACACCATCCGCACCATTTTGCTGCCGTCAGCCATGCCGGGAATCATCACAGGTGTTATCCTTGCAATCGGCCGAATAGTAGGTGAGTCAGCAGCACTCCTCTTTACGGCAGGAAGTGCAGGAATGCTTCCAAAGGTTGCCAGCGGTTATTTCTCAAAGATAATGCAGTCAGGTGGAACACTTACCATCAAGCTCTACCTTGCAGCGACAAGTGAAGGAAAATTCGACCAGGCATTTGGAATTGCGGTTGTGCTTCTCGTAATCGTATTCTTAATCAACATCCTGACAAAGGTGCTGGCAAAGAAATTCCAGGCGAAGTAAACAAATCAACCGGCTATTATAATGATGTGAGGGGCAAAAGGTATTTTACCCCTTTAATCATAATAATAAATTAACGAATATAGTAAATAACAAATATAATAAACTAACTAATTAATTAAGAAGCTTCGATTTGAAATCAGTAAATCGAAGCTTCTTTTTTTTCTTAAACAAATCTTAATGTGTTACATAATTGGATTTTAATGTTACAATTGATACAATAAGATCAACATAAAACTTCCGGAGGCAATTATGTATAAAGTATTAGTATGTGATGATGAGAAAGACATTGTATCGGCAATCAGCATTTATTTGACCAGCGATGGCTACGAGGTAATCCCGGCGAGAAACGGGCTGGAGGCGCTCGACATAGTAAAGCACAATGATGTGCATCTTGTCCTGATGGACATCATGATGCCTGTCATGGACGGCATAGAGGCGATGGTGGAAATCAGAAAAATCTCTAATGTGCCGGTCATACTGCTCACTGCCAAAAGTGAGGACACTGACAAGGTACTCGGGCTCACGGTCGGAGCAGACGACTATGTGACGAAACCGTTTAACCCGGTAGAGCTGCAGGCAAGGGTGAAGTCACAGATCAGGAGATACATGCTTCTCGGCGCTGGCAATACTAGCGCAGGAAAGCTGGTAATCGGCGGCATTGAGCTCGATGACAAATCAAAGACAGTGACAGTTGATGGCGAGGCAGCCAATCTCACACGTACAGAGTACGATATTTTGAAGCTTCTCATGGAGCATCCGGGCGAGGTGTATTCGCCGAATCAGATATATGCAAAGGTCTGGAAGGATGAGCCGTATGGGACAGAAAACACGGTGGCGGTACATATCCGTCATCTTAGAGAAAAGGTTGAGATAAATCCGGCTGAGCCAAGGTACTTAAAGGTCATCTGGGGTCGCGGATACAAAATTGACGCTGAATAGGTGCATGCTTGATACAGCTTTGTCAAGTGAAGCACTATAAAATGGAAGGTGAATGATATGAAAAAAATATCAAGAAATCTGTGGCTTAAGCTGGCGGCATTTATAGTATGCTCGGTCATGGCGGCAGGGCTTGTTGTAACAACGTTAGTTGCAGTGTACACAAACAATTATGAAAGCACAGCACAGCTAAGGGATGAGATTCATGCGAATATTGCAGGAGCCTATAGCAGACAGATGGTGTACAACTATGAATCCGGTGATGAGGATGCATTTTCGCAGATGACTAATGATACCAATCTGCAGGCCGCAGTGGTAAAGAGCAATGAAACATCAGAGGACAAGGTAGATGTAAAATCTGATACAGCAAAGGTGTATTCAAGTGTGGATGAAATATCAAATCCGGATTATATTTTTAGCTACAAGGCAAAGAACTTAAAGTGGAACAGGCTATCATATCTGTGGGATGCAATGAGCGGCAGCTATGAGGAGTCAGATGCTGCTTCAAGCGATATGAACAGTGAGAGAATCAGCTCAATCATGTATTCCAAGACAAATGGGCTCTTTTATCTGTGCCTGAATGATGGCACAGCCTATGTCATTCCAAAGGTGAGGGTGATGACAGGCTCTAACGATAACAGCTCGCTTGGCTTATATAAGGCAGTTGAGAAAACCGATGAGAATGGAAATAATTACTTTGCCTACGAGGAGATGTTTACAGGACAGCCGCTAGATATTACAGGCTTTGCCGAGTGGAAAAATGTAAAGTGCTACGATGAAAAAGGAAATCATATAAAGTGTGGCATGAATCTGAGTGATGACGGCGATTCGGGCTTTGATAGTGACGGCTCTTACTACGATTATAATGAGGATATTTATTATGACAGCTACGAAATCATAAAAGTTGTGGAGCAGGTGAATGAGAGCTATGAGCTTTTACCGGATACATTTAATATATCAGACAACGGAATTGTGTACTATCCATACACCCAAACGGAAGATAAGCCTGGGTACTATTATGTGTATGCAAAGCTGCCTGAGCAGCTTCAGGAAAAGGGCGATTACTTCAATCAGGCAGACAGCTTACTTGACGTCATGGAATTTACAGAGGCTCATTTGAGTGTATTGTTTGTCATATTTATACTTGGTTTTGTAATTACGGCGGGGTATCTGCTGACGGTTGCCGGAAAACGCGAAGATTCGGAGGAAATTAAATTACGATTATATGACAGGCTGCCGTATGAGGTGATGCTCGGTGTGACAATGCTAGCAGACTTTATGGTATTTCCGGCAGGCTTTTTGCTTATAAAGCAGCTTCCGGTGGTGGCACTCATTTGTCTGGCAGCAACCATGGTTTCGCTTGAAGCAATCCTGTCAACATACGTAAGAATCAGGGCACATGAGTTCTGGAAGCATACATTGTGCTACTATGTTGTGAGATTTTTCTTAAAACCTGTCAAAAAGCTATGCAGGATGGTATTTGCCCCAATCAGATATGGCTTTGCCTGGATAGAAAGAAATGTACCGCTGTTTTTGATCAGTATGCTTGCATTCGGTTTCATATGCCTGCTTGAGCTTATAGGATTTGGAATAGGGAGTATTGGATTTATATTCATTATAAAGCTTATAGAGCTTGCGCTGCTTATCACATTCATCATGCAGTATGACAGGATAAGATGCGCCGCAAAGGCAATAGCAAACGGTGATTTTTCACAGCCGGTTGATACGTCAAGACTCATGCTGTTTTTCAGAAAGCATGGAGAGGATTTGAACAATGTGAGCAATGGAATAGAGGCGGCGGTCTCTGAAAAAATGAAGAGCGAGCGCTTCAGGACGGAGCTCATCACAAATGTGTCACATGATATCAAGACACCGCTCACCTCGATTATCAATTATGTGGACCTGTTGCAGAAGGAGGACATAGACAACGAGAAAGTACGCGAATATCTTGACGTTCTCGACAGACAGTCATCGCGTCTGAAAAAATTAATTCAGGATTTACTCGAGGCCTCAAAGGCATCGACAGGAAGCATAAATGTAGAGCTGGAGGAACTGGATGCGGCTGTTATGCTGTCACAGGTAGCTGGAGAATATAAAGAAAAATTCGAGAAAAATAATCTTGATTTAATTATTAAAAATGACGTCACACCTGTCATGATTCAGGCAGACGGACGACATCTGTGGAGAGTGTTTGATAACCTGATGAACAACATCAACAAATACGCCCAGCCGGGTACGAGAGTGTATATTGACATCATTCCGAAGGACAGCGGAGCTATCATAACCTTCAAGAATGTATCAGCTACACCGCTCAATATTTCAAGCGATGAGCTCAAGGAGCGTTTTGTCAGAGGAGACAGCTCACGAAATACCGAGGGCAGTGGACTTGGACTGTCTATTGCAGAAAGCCTTATGAAGCTTATGAATGGTACTTTGGAGCTGACTGTGGACGGTGATCTGTTTAAGGTGACTCTGGAGTTTTGAGCTTTTAAAAAATATATTATAAGGCATAAGAAACAACAAAATCCGGGGCATCTGCCCCGGATTTTAATCGAGCTGTTTCTCACAATATTTTTCGACAAGATTTATAAATTCTTCTGCAACTGTAATTTGCCGTTCTGCTTCTTCTCTGCTTGCAATATAAAAATCATCATAATCGCTTGCATGACGAATTTCCTCTGCCATTCCAATTTTTCTTCCTATTTCTCTGGGAAAAATTTCCGTTTTAACATAGTCTTTATTAAAATTAGCTATTGCATCCTTGTGTCTCTTATATGCTTTTCCACTAGTAGCATGTACTGCATTTATAGCATGAAAAATTGCATAGTAGGCTCTGTTATTAGCTCCTTTATAATCATCAATAGACAATAGCACCTTTGCGGATTTTAAGTCATTCTTTGAGGTTTCAATTCTATATAGAACAAGATCTCTTCTTGTACCAATTTCTACATCATGCTGCTCCATATAGTATAACCCCCTCTTTATGAATATTTGAATAAAATGGATAATTTACTACCCACTTATTAAAAATCTCTTCACTTTTGGCAATTGGTTTTATGTCAATGTCATGATCCAGATTAAAGTCATAAGTCATATAGGAAAGCTTCTCACCATAAGATTTAAGTTCAATATCTGACATATCAACTAAAATCATAATATCTATATCTGAGTCGGGTCTGAAATCGCCTCTGGCATACGAACCATATAAAATAATCTGTCTGACATGTGAACCATAAATTTTTTTGATTTCTTCAATGTATTGTCTAATAAGATTATACATAGCTTTTGGCATATGCTACCCCTCCTTAAAAAATAATTTTTACTTTACTATTTTATTATACCATATATTAAAAAAAAAGCATTTTATATTTTACCACAAAAAGTCGGTATAAAAATCCGGGGCATCTGCCCCGGCCTTTACACGCAAACATTTCAATTGTGTAAGCGTAATATTATTATGTTTTCCATCTATGCTCTATATCACATGTTTCATATTAGATGTGTAATATCACATATATACATTCAATAATATGATATGAGGGTCAAAAGATATTTTGACCCTTTAATCATAATACATAATTTGCAGATATCATCTCCAAAAACCTCTCATGAATCCGTGTATCATCATCAAGCTCCGGATGGAAAGCCAGCCCAATCTGGTTCTTATACTGTACACCGACAATTTTGCCGTCATACTCTGCGAGTACACGAACATCATTCTTTGCTGAAGTATCAATAGCTTCCACGTAAGGCGCCCTGATAAATGTCATTGTAAAGTCAAAGCTATTGTCAAACCTTGCTGTGGCCTTAAAGCTTCCAAGCTGTCTGCCGTAGGCATTTCTTTTAACAGTGACAGGCAGAGTGCCGAAATATACGTTGTCATCGTTGCTGATATGAGAAGCTAAAAGGATAAGACCGGCGCAGGTTGCAAGCACCGGAAGTCCGTTTGCGATTCTTTCCTTAAGCTCATCAAACATATCAAGCTCACGGAGCAGCTTGCCTTGCACAGTGCTCTCACCTCCAGGCAGCACGAGTCCGTCTAAGTCACAGATATCTGATTTCCGGCGCAGCTCTACACATTCGCACCCAAGAGACTCAAGCATGCGCTTGTGCTCAATAAACGCTCCCTGAACAGCTAAAACACCAATCTTAAGTCCTGATTTCATTTTATTTGCCTCTTTCTTCCATGATGATTTTAATCTCGCTCTCGTTGATTCCGACCATAGCCTCACCGAGATCCTCAGAAAGCTCTGCGATGAGCTTTGCATCAGTAAAGTTTGTCACAGCTTTTACGATAGCGGCAGCTCTCTTGGCAGGATCGCCTGATTTGAAGATACCTGAACCGACGAACACACCCTCAGCACCGAGCTGCATCATAAGAGCCGCATCAGCCGGAGTAGCCACACCGCCTGCCGCAAAGTTTACAACCGGAAGCTTGCCGTTGTCATGAACGAATTTGACCAGCTCGAAAGGCACCTGAAGATTTTTAGCTGCCTCGAAAAGCTCGTCCTCACGCATGGAAGTAAGCTTAGCAATCTCAGAATTCATCTTTCTCATATGTCTGACAGCCTGCACGATATCACCTGTACCGGGCTCACCCTTTGTACGGATCATGGAAGCTCCCTCGTTGATACGGCGGAGTGCCTCACCGAGATCTCTTGCACCACATACGAAAGGCACCTTGAAATCTCTCTTATTGATATGGTACACATCATCAGCAGGTGAAAGCACCTCGGATTCATCAATGTAGTCAATCTCGATTGCCTCAAGTATCTGAGCCTCCACGAAGTGACCGATACGGCACTTTGCCATGACGGGGATGCTGACAGCCTCCTGAATGCCCTTAATCATCTTAGGATCGCTCATTCTAGAAACACCGCCTGCGGCTCTGATATCAGCAGGGATTCTCTCAAGCGCCATAACAGCACATGCACCGGCAGCCTCGGCAATCCTGGCCTGCTCCGGAGTCGTGACATCCATGATGACACCGCCCTTGAGCATCTGCGCAAGCCCTTTATTGAGTTCGTATTGAGTATTCTTATTGTTTTCCATTTGTTAAATCTCCTTTTGTTTTTTGTATTTGCTCACACCAGCCGCATATCATGGTTGCAATATTACGCCACATCTGGTAATATTAAAATATTCAAAATAAGGAAAATAAAAATGCCAGAAAGCGGTGAATCAAATGCTGACCTACGACCTCACAAAAACAGACGGACCACTCTACAAATGCCTGTATGAGTGCATCAAAAACGATATATCACAGGGAAAATTAAGCTCCGGGGAGAAAATGCCATCAAAACGTACCCTCGCCAAGAATCTGGGGGTTAGTACCATTACTGTTGAAAATGCATATGACCAGTTGATAGGCGAGGGCTATATGTTTGCAAGACCAAAGAGGGGCTATTTCATAGCCGATGTGTCAGATATCAGGGTAATCAAGGCACCGGTGCATAAGGAGCTTAGCATAAAGCTGCCGCCTGAGCAGGATGAAAGTATATTTGACTTCTCATCAAACAGGACAGACTCGGGTAACTTTCCGTTTTCCATATGGGCAAAGCTCATGCGAGAGACGATTTCCCTTAGGGAGCAGGAGCTTTTGTCGGTGTCGCCGTGTGGCGGAGTGAGAGAGCTTCGGGAAGCAATAGCAAGCCATCTGTCATCGTTTCGCGGTATGAATGTGGACCCGGACCAGATAATAGTCGGAGCGGGAACAGAGTATCTGTACGGACTGCTTGTGAAGCTTTTGGGTACGGACAAGGTATACTGCGTGGAGGATCCGGGCTATAAGAAAATCAGCCAGATATACGAGTGCAACAATGCAAAATGCCTGCCGGTGCAGATGGATGAGCAGGGCATCAGCGTGGAGCTTATAAAGAAAGTAAACGCGCAGATAGCACATATTAGCCCGACACACCATTTTCTGACAGGAATCACGATGCCTGTGAACCGCCGCTATGAGCTTTTGGCATGGGCCAACGAGAGCAGCGACAGATACATCATAGAGGATGATTATGACAGTGAGTTTCGCATGAACGGACACCCGATACCGCCCATCCTCTCGATTGATGCGTGTGAAAAGGTCATCTATATAAATACATTTTCAAAATCTCTCACATCCACCATCCGAATCAGCTACATGGTGCTGCCGGAGCATCTGGCAAATGAGTTTTACAGGAGGCTTTCATTTTACTCATGTACGGTATCGACCTTCGAGCAGTATACGCTGGCACGATTTATCAGCGAGGGCTATTTTGAAAAGCACATAAACAGAATGAGACTGCACTACGGCAGAAAGCGCCAGAGCGTGCTTTCGTCCATAAAAGGCTGCTTCACTGAAAAGGAATGCAGGGTAATAGAAAATGACTCCGGACTGCATTTTATCATACAGTTTGACACGAACCTTCCGGACAAAACAGTTGAAGAAAGGCTTTTGAAAAAAGGCATAAAGCTTCAGGCGATTACCCATTTCAACCTGATCAAGCCAAAGGAGGACAGGCATCAGTTTATTATCAATTACTCAAATATTGATGCAGACAGGATAATGGATGAGCTTTTAATTATTAAAGATACAATACTTTAACCAGACAGTACTTTAATAAAGCCGACTATAAAGCATATAAATAGTGTATACAAATAATAAATACAAACAGTGCGAATAATTTATGTGTGTAAAAATTTGACATAGATTTTACATACATCTGATAGAGCATTTTACAAAGCATCCATATAATGTATTCTCGAAGACAAGAAATTTATTACATGTTGCAGGAGATACAAATGGAGAAAAAAATCAAAATTCAGGTTCGCGACCTGAATCTGTATTATGGCCAGAATCATGCACTGCATGGTGTCAATATGGACATAAAAGAAAACAGCGTGACAGCGCTGATCGGACCGTCAGGATGTGGTAAGTCTACATTTTTAAAGTGTATCAACAGAATGAATGATCTGGTTGACAACGTCAGAATCGAGGGAAGCATAGAGATAGATGGTGAGAATATATATGCACCATCAGTCGATACAACCGTACTTCGCAAAAAGGTCGGCATGGTTTTCCAGCAGCCAAATCCGTTCCCGATGAGCATATATGACAATATCGCATATGGCCCGAGAGTGCATGGCATCAAGGATAAAAAGATACTCGACCAGATAGTTGAGGAAAGCCTTCAGGGTGCTGCGATATTCAATGAAGTTAAAGATAGATTAAAGAAATCTGCTATGGGGCTTTCGGGTGGACAGCAGCAGAGACTGTGTATTGCGAGAGCGCTTGCCGTACAGCCGGAGGTGCTTTTGATGGATGAGCCAACATCAGCGCTCGACCCTATCTCTACTTCAAAGATAGAGGAGCTCATGGAGGATTTAAAGAAAAAGTACACAGTTGTAGTAGTGACACATAACATGCAGCAGGCAGTGCGTGTGTCAGACGATACAGCCTTCTTTCTTGTGGGAGATATGGTAGAGTTTGGTGACACAAAGACAATTTTCTCATATCCACAGGACAAGAGAACAGAGGATTACATCACAGGGAGGTTTGGTTAATGAGATCGAAATTCGACGAGCAGCTTAAGAAGCTGAATGAAGAAATGATGCACATGGGAAGCATGATTGAGGAGTCAATCCAGAAAGCAATCGAGGCATTTATACATCAGGATGCCGATAGCGCCAAAGCCATCATGGAGGGCGATTCAGAGATAGACAGAGAGCAGAAAAAGATAGAGAGCCTGTGCTTTGATCTGCTCATGCAGCAGCAGCCTGTAGCAAGAGACCTTAGAACAATTTCTGCAGCGATGAAGATGGTTACTGATATGGAGCGTATAGGAGACCACGCAGCCGATATCAGCGAGATGACCATTTTGATGAGCAGTGATAAGCCATACAGGGTCAATATAGAGCATGTCAAGAGCATGGCTTCAGAGACAATGCTTATGCTTATCAGGGCAATCGAGGCATATGTTGAGAAGAACAATGACAAGGCTCACATAGTGATGAAGCAGGATGATGTGGTTGATGATCTTTTTGATAAGGTAAAGGCTGAGCTTATTGATTTCATCAGGGAACATCCGGAGGATGGTGAGCAGGCAGAGGATCTTCTCATGGTTGCAAAATACTTTGAGCGTATTGGAGACCATGCGACAAATATTGCTGAGTGGGTTGAGTTTGCGCTTGATGATAAGGTTCGCAAATCATGATTTAATCTTTATGCTGAAAAATTAAATCATAGTTATATACAAACAAAATTGATACAGACGATGGATTTTACATAAATTTTACATAAAACCATCGTCTGTTTTACATTAGTAATGTATAATCGAAAGTAAAAAGCAGGTAAAAATTTTACATAAGATTTTTTGAAATGGAGAAAGCTATGGCACTTATTTATATTGTAGAGGACGACGAGAGCATACGTGAGATAGAGAGTATTGCTTTAAAAAACAGTAATTACATAGTCAGTGCATTTGAAAATGCAAAGGAATTTTACAAGAAGCTGGATGAACTCGTACCGGACCTTATACTGCTTGATGTGATGCTTCCGGATGAGAGCGGCTACGATATCGTGAGAAAGCTCAGAAAACGTCCGGCCACACAGGATATTCCTATTATAATGGTCACAGCCAAGACAACAGAGATGGATATGATAAAAGGGTTTGACGGAGGCGCAGATGATTACATCAAAAAGCCTTTCTCAATCATGGAGCTTATCACAAGAGTAAAGGCACTGCTCAGGAGAACAGCGAAGGAGGAGCCGAAGCTTTTAAAGCTGGATGATCTGGTGATTGACCATGAGCGCCATGTGGTTACAGTGAACAATGAGCCGGTTGACCTTACATACAAGGAGTACGAGCTTTTAAGGCTTCTGATGGGCAGTCAGGGAATAGTCATGACCAGGGAGGTCATCATGAGAAGCGTCTGGGATACTGACTTTGAGGGCGAGACACGTACAGTGGACATGCACATAAAGACACTCCGCCATAAGCTGGGTGACTATGGCAGCAGGATAAAGACAGTCAGAAATGTGGGCTATGTTATAGAATAATAGCTGTTATAATGATTTCTAATATACATAAGCGGAGCGTACAGCATGAAAAAGAAGATTAATTACTATCTGGTAGCAACAGCACTTTTTGTAGCAATTGCCACTATGGTTTCCATGACAGTAATCAACTATTACCTCTTTCAGAAGCAGGTAAAGGAAGACCTGCAGGTCATGGCAGAGACAATAGAAAGCACCGGAATACTAAAACAGAATATAAATGAAATCCCGCAGATTGACGTGGAGGGTATTCGTGTCACCTGGATTGACAAGGACGGCACAGTGCTGTATGACAATCAAAATAATGTGAAAAAACTTGAAAATCATGGAAATAGACCGGAAGTTGAATCAGCATTTGATAAAGGTACGGGAGACAGCGTGAGAACATCAGCCACCATGAACAGCAATACCTTCTATCATGCCATAAAGCTCAATGATGGAACGGTACTGCGTGTCTCTATTGCAGCAAGAAGTATCTGGAACATGTTTGCAAGCAGTATACCTGCCATGCTTATAGTGACGGTTATAATAGTAGGAATATGTGTGGTTCTCGCAAAGAGCCTGACCAGAAAGCTCATGAAGCCAATCGAGACACTCGCAGGCAACCTGGAGCAGGCCTCTGTCATCCAGAAAAAGACAGAGTACAAGGAACTCGTGCCGTTCATGAATGCGATAAGGATACAGCATGAGGGCGTGCTTGCCGCGGCAAAGAGCAGACAGGACTTCACAGCCAATGTGTCACACGAGCTAAAGACTCCGCTCACAGCCATCTCCGGCTACGCAGAGCTCATAGAAAACGGCATGGTCGAAAAGGAGCAGCAGATTCATTTTGCCACTGAAATCAGAAGAAATGCACAGCGCCTGCTTTCCTTAATCAATGATATCATAAAGCTCTCGGAGCTTGATTCCAGCGAGGCGCAGCAGGGCTTTGAACAGCTTGATCTGTACGGTCTGGTAAAGGACTGCATGGAAAATCTACAGGTGAATGCCGAGCAGAGAAAAGTAGCACTCAATTTTGATGGCACTGACTGTATGGTACGAGGCAACAGGCAGCTTCTCACGGAGCTCGTTGAGAATCTCTGCCAGAATGCTATCCGCTACAACAATGAGGGCGGCACTGTAAATGTGACGGTACACAAGCTCGGTGGCAAGACAGTTCTCACGGTCGAGGACAACGGCATAGGCATCCCAAAGGATCAGCAGGAGCGCGTCTTTGAGCGCTTCTACAGAGTAGACAAGAGCCGCTCGAAGGAGACCGGCGGCACAGGCCTTGGGCTTGCGATAGTAAAGCATATAGTGGAGCTGCATGATGCAGGGCTTACGCTAGACAGCGAGGTGGGGCGTGGCACAACAATAAAGGTGGAGTTTTAGCTCCGCCTTTTTACGTCTCCTGCGCCATACCGGGCACACAAGCTCTTGCAAAATCGTGGCGCAGTGTTTATAATCATATGTTAGCAGTGAAAACAAGGCAAAACCAGGAGGAACAGCCATGTATCAGGAAATATCAAAATTACTTATGTACGGAGATTTACCTCAGGACGAGATACTTTATAAATTGGGACAGCTCTTTGAGCAGTTTGAGGTGGGCGAGTACAACAAGACAGAGCTTGTGCGCGACATCAATACACAGGTCAAGAGAATCCTAAAGGTAGCGACAGACTATGGTTTTGATGACAATCTGTGGCACAACTATCTCACTTTCTTCCTTATGATGAGTGAGAATCCGTTTTCCATCACCTGTGAGAAGGTCGGAGCCAGTGATGGCAGCGTAAACGGGCTTGTGGCAAACGATTTCAGGATTTTTAAGAAGCTTTTCGATTATGATTTCAAGCCAATCGAGTCAGCACTCGGAATAGACTGCTTCACACAGATCAGCAATTATAAGGCTATCGTGAAAAAGGACCTTATGTACAATCACAATGTCAGCGAGAAAGTAAGGGCGCTGAGCAAGAAGCTTGAGGCAGCTAAGGACGAGCAGGAGTTCTTTGATGTGGTAACAGGCTTTTACAAGGCATACGGAGTCGGCATGTTTGGTCTCAACAAGGCATTCAGGATTGAGGAGCATCTGGATGGTGGCTTCTCCTTCATGCCAATCAACAATATGGATGCGGTCATGCTCGATGACCTGATCGGCTATGAAATCCAGAAGAAAAAGCTCACAGACAATACAGAAGCGTTTGTGCAGGGCAAAAAGGCCAACAATGTGCTGCTTTTCGGAGATAGCGGAACCGGAAAATCAACAAGCATCAAGGCTATTGTCAATCAGTATTATGATGACGGACTGCGCATGATTGAGATATACAAGCATCAGTTTAAATATCTGTCAAAGATTATCGCAGCAATCAAAAACAGAAACTACAGATTTATCATATATATGGATGACCTCTCATTCGAGGAGCACGAGATTGAGTACAAGTTCCTAAAGGCAGTTATCGAGGGCGGCGTGGAGACAAAGCCTGACAACATACTGATTTATGCAACCTCTAACCGCCGTCACCTGATCAAGGAGACATGGAATGACCGCAATGACCAGGACAACAGCAATGACAAGCATCACTCAGATACGGTTGAGGAGAAGCTGTCACTTGTAAATCGTTTTGGTGTGACAATCAGCTACTCAAAGCCATCGCAGAAGGAGTTCTTCAATATCGTAACAGAGCTTGCGAGAAAGAGCGGCTGCACACTTTCAGACGATGAGCTGTGCAGGGAGGCAAACAAGTGGGAGCTCAGCCATGGTGGCATTTCGGGACGTACTGCAACACAGTTTGTCAACTACATTATGGCTAACAATTAAGCAGCAGGCATAAGCATGAAAGGATAGTATATGCTCTACCAGATAAGTAATGGCGCTGTCGCATTTGGCGACGACGTCATTTTGCATAGTATAGATTTTGAAATCAGAAACACAGAAAAGATAGCGATAGTCGGCAGAAACGGCTGTGGCAAGACAACACTTTTAAAGCTCATTTCAGGCGAGGTTGAGATGGAAAAGCTCGACAGCGATGAGAGCGCCTTTATTGCAAAGGCAGGAAACCCGGAGATAGGGTATCTGAAGCAGATTGCGTTTGATGATCCTGATGTGACACTCGAGCAGGAGGTGCGCAAATGCTTCGTGAAAATGGACGAGCGAAAGGCAGAGCTTGCGCGCGCGGCGGCAGAGCTCGAGCATGATTATTCTGATGAAAAGGTAGCCAGATATACCGCGATGGAGGAGGCCTTCAAGGATGATGGCGGCTACTATTATGAGAAGGAATATGAGGTCATGATCCGCAAGTTCGGCTTCTCAGATGATGAGCGCAAAAAGCCAATCCGTGACTTTTCCGGAGGTCAGCAGACCAAGATAGCATTCATAAAGCTGCTTTTGTCAAAGCCTGACATACTGCTTTTGGACGAGCCGACCAACCACCTCGATGTCACGACGATTGAGTGGCTTGAGGGCTATCTGAAGTCGTACCCGAAGGCAGTGGTTGTCGTATCCCATGACCGTATGTTTCTCGACAATGTGGTAGATGTGGTATACGAGATAGAGTACGGCACAGCAAGGCGCTATCCGGGTAATTATACCAATTTTATCGCCCGCAAAAAGGAAAACTACGACAAGCAGATGAAGGATCACATCGCCCAGCAGAAGGAGATAGAGCGTTTGCAACGTATGGTTACGCGCTTCAAGGGCAAGCCGACCAAGACATCCATGGCGCAGTCAAAGCAGAAGGCTATCGACCGCATGGTGATTATCGAGGCGCCGGACAAGTACGACAACAAGACCTTCCATGCCAATTTCCAGCCCGAAAAGGAGACCGGAAACGATGTGCTTTATACATCAGAGCTTGCAATCGGCTATGACCATCCGCTCTCTGTAGTGTCGCTCGATTTGAAAAGAGGCGAAAAGCTTGGCATACTCGGCGGAAACGGACTTGGAAAATCGACATTTTTAAAGACTATCGTGGGTAAGATCCCTGCACTTTCAGGCGAGTACCGCTTTGGAACCAACGTGCAGATAGGATATTTCGACCAGCAGATGGCCATGTATACAAGCAACAAGACTGTGCTCGATGATTTTTGGGATGAGTATCCGAATCTCACGGAAACCGAGGCCAGAAATGCACTCGGAGCCTTCCTTTTTTCAGGGGAGGACGTGTTCAAGAACGTAAATATGCTATCCGGAGGAGAAAAGGTCAGACTGGCGCTTTGTAAGATTTTAAAGACCAGACCGAATGTGCTCGTGCTCGATGAGCCAACTAACCATATGGATATCGTAGGCAAGGAAACGCTGGAGAGCATGCTTAAGGACTACAAGGGCACACTGATTTTTGTATCACACGACAGATATTTTGTGAAAAAGGTAGCCACACAGCTGCTTGTGTTCGAGGATGGCACTACCAATCTCTATCAGTTTGGCTATGAGCAGTATCAGGAAAAGCTCGACAGGGAGGCTGAGGAGAACAAAAATGTATACAGAGGCAATGCAATATTTGGCGGCGCGATAAGCCAGAACGGCAGCAGTCAGACAGGCAGTGATGCAAACCGGAGCACGTCACAAACCGTTGCAGCAGGTAATGTGGGCGAAAGCACCAATGCAAATAGCGCAGCCCAGGCTGGCGGCATGGCTGTCTCATCAACCGGCAAGGCATACTACAACCCGGGCAAGGAGCGCTCAAAGATACAAAAAAAGGTCAAAAAGGCCGAGGAGGACCTGGCGGTCAAGGAAGCAAAGCTCGATGAGCTCAAGGCTGAGCTCATGAAGCCGGAGTATCAGTCAAGCTACTCAAAGCTCACGGAAATCCAAAACGAGATAGACGCTCTCGAGGAAGAAATCCTTATTGATATGGAGGCGTGGGAGGAGCTTTCCTCTCAGCTTGAGGCACTGGGATAGGTTAGATGCGCTGTGGTAGCTTAGAAACGTTGTGATAGCTTAGATGTGCTGTTGTAGTTGAGAAATGTTGCGATAGTGTATAAAAAATCACTCGACTTGATGTTTTTTATTCTGATGAAATCCCTAATCATAGCGAAATCAAGCGATTTCGCGAAAAACCGTAAATAAACCCTTGATTATTTATATAAATTGCATAAAAATGATTGATGAAAACGAAATTTATGGTATAATATTTACATGATACAGACAACGTATCAAATAAACGATAAAGGGGTTGGACATCATGAGAATAACAATTTCAGGAAAAAACATCGAATTAACAGAGGGGCTTAAGCAGGCAGTAGAGGAGAAGCTGTCAAAGCTGGAGAAGTTTTTTAAACCGGACACAGACGTATACGTTACACTCAGCGTAGAAAAGGATAGACAGAAAATCGAGGTTACTATCCCGGCAAAGGGACATGTTATCCGTTCAGAGCAGGTCAGCAATGATATGTACGTATCAATTGACCTCGTAGAGGAAGTAATCGAGAGACAGCTTCGCAAATACAGAACCAAGATTTCCGCAAAGAAGTATGCACCGGCGATATTCCAGGATGATTTCGTGGAGGCAGACGATGCAGAGGACGAGGAAATCAAGATTGTCCGTACAAAGAGATTTGGTATGAAACCTATGTATCCTGAGGATGCATGCATCCAGATGGAGCTTTCAGGCCACGATTTCTTCGTATTCAGAAATGCAGAGAATGACGAAGTAAATGTAGTCTACAAGAGAAAAGGACATACATACGGACTTATCGAACCGGAATGTTAGACTCTTGTTTTTCATCATAATTTAACCTTTCTTTCATCGAAAACCGGCAGCCGTTGGCTGCCGGTTTTTATGTCTGTTTAACCTCATTTGGTCTTGGATATGCGATTGGTTCCAATGGCAGTAAGAACACAAAAAAATAACCGCCCCAGCCTGGAATTTCAATGTCATTAAGTTAAGACAAATGTACGGAGAATTTCTTGACAGATAAGGCTTTGAAGCCTATAATAACTCAATATAAGAGGTTGAAAACCTATAAAAAAGTAAACTATGGTGAGAACACCTTCGAAGCATCTGCAAACTTTGGTCGGGGAGCAGATGCTTCCTTACTTTATATTACAAATATAACACAAAAAGAGCTTGGAAATAAAATAGGAGTATCAGCTACAACTAAAGAAAAATAAAATTAATACAAAGGAGAAAAAATAATGGCGCCAACATCAAAACTTAATGCAAACGGAGTAGAAATAGGGGTAATTGGAGAAACTATGGGGGAAAATGCATATTTGAGTTTAACGGATATTGCAAGATATAAAAATCCTGATGAACCCAAAGCTGTTGTTGCCAATTGGATGAGATTGCGCTCGACAATCGAATTTTTAGGGCTATGGGAGCAAATTCATAATCCAGATTTTAAAGGGCTCGAATTCGATGCCTTTAAAAATGAATCCGGTAGTAATGCTTTTACATTATCTCCACAAAAATGGATTTCATCTACAAATGCTATAGGATTGGTTTCTAAATCAGGTCGATACGGAGGGGGAACATATGCTCATACAGATATTGCATTTGAATTTGCTTCATGGGTTTCTCCTGAATTCAAATTGTATATTATAAAAGATTATCAACGTCTCAAAAAAGATGAGGCTGAACGGAAAGCTATTGGTTGGGATGAAAAAAGAGCTTTGTCAAAGATTAATTATCATATACATACAGATGCAGTGCAAAAATATCTTATTACTGATGAATTATCATCTATTGAAAAGGGATATACGTTTGCGGATGAAGCAGATATGCTTAATGTAGCTCTTTTTGGAAAGAAAGCACGAGAATGGAGAAATGAACATTCTATTGAAGCACACAGGGGTGAGAATATTAGAGATTATGCTTCGGCTGAGGAACTGATTATCTTGGTAAATATGGAAAGCCAAAATGCCGAACTAATAAAGGAAGGCTTATCTCAAAGTGAACGTTTTGCTAAATTGCATGAAATGGCAAGAACACAAATGCAAATATTGCTGAAAAATCGAACAAAAGAAAAATTGAAAAATGTCAATCCAAATTTACTCAAAGGAACAAGCGAACAATAAAAAATGAAATAATTAGAACAAAAACCCTAAAATATAGTACAAATTTATCATTCCAAAAATTCACATCCAAAAAGCGCATTATAAACCAAAAACAGACTGAATTAAACACAAACCTATGTCGTATTTTGTCGAAAACTGCTAATTCCCCATCAATATTGAAGATTTTAATAGAAATCTTCAAATTACAAGCGCGTAACGCGCCTAGAATATTAATATATTATATGGAAAAATGAATCCACCAACAAAAACAAAGAGGGAAATTTCGCAAAAGCGACAAAATTTCAAAAGAAAGACAAAAAAAGAAGTTCTACGAAAAATGTAGTCAATGGAGGGATGGAATATTTGGGAAGAATCTATTATGAACAGAAAGGACTTATTAACCTCGATGATATCGTAGATATATTAAGAGAGGTGGGAAATATACACAATTACTTGGAAAATGCAGCCTTGCGGATTTTGCTTTTTGGCAATCCGGAGCTGAATTTTTATCAGTGCCGATTATTAGTATTGAAGTACGGAGAATCACTTTCACAGGATGATTTGCACGGGCGGATGGTATTTATGAGAATGATACAGCTGCTGGAAGCTAACACAGTTTAAAATAAAATGGGAATTTCTTTTTTGACCGGTTTAACCGGTCTTTCTTTTTTATATAAATGGTGTTATAATTTTAAAAAATTGATAACCTACCGGAGTCGATATATATAATTGGATTTAGGAGTGTTATCAGAAATATAGTTAATGTGAAAAGAGGACAAAAATGAACATCGTAGTACTTGCCGGAGGGCTCAGCACAGAGAGAGATGTTTCCTTCAAGACAGGAAGCATGGTAGCTAAGGCACTCAAAGAGAACGGCCACAAAGTTATATTATTGGATGTATTTATGGGATATAGTGACAGGGAGGAGGATCTGACAGGCATATTTGACCGCGCGGATGAGATAAGCGTGCAGGTCAGCGATATTCCTACAGAGGCGCCTGACCTCGCAAAGGTAAAGGCTTCCAGAAAGGACCAGTCACCTTGCTTCTTCGGACCAAATGTCATCAAAATGTGTCAGATGGCGGACATTGTTTTCATGGCTCTCCACGGAGAAAACGGAGAGAACGGAAAGATACAGGCAGCATTTGACCTCTTCGGTGTCAAATATACAGGCAGCGATTATTTAAGCTCAGCCATCGCTATGAACAAGGAGACCTCAAAGCAGTTCTTCCTTGCAAACGGTATCCCTACTCCAAAGGGTATTTCCATGACAAGAGCGACCAGACAGGATGATATCACAAAGCTTGACCTGACACTTCCATGCGTGGTAAAGCCATGCTGTGGTGGTTCAAGCATCGGTGTCACCATCGTTAGGGATGCGGCAGAGTTCAAGGCGGCACTTGACGATGCCTTCAAGTGGGAAAATGAGCTGGTTATCGAGGAATTTGTACAGGGCAGGGAGTTCTCTGTCGGCGTTATCGAGGGCAAGGCTCTTCCTATTATAGAGATTGCACCGAAGGAGGGCTTCTACGATTATAAGAATAAATACAAGGCGGGCAGTACAGTAGAGACATGTCCGGCCGAGCTTCCTGAGCAGGTGACAAAGGATATGCAGCACTATGCCGAGGAGGTTGCGCGTGTTATCGGGCTTGACACATATTCACGCTCAGACTTTTTGCTCAATGACAAAAATGAGATGTTCTGCCTCGAGGCAAACACACTACCGGGCATGACTCCGACCAGTCTTCTGCCACAGGAGGCCGCGGTTATCGGTATGAGCTTTAATCAGCTCTGTGAGCATCTGATTGACATATCTTTGAAAAAATATGAGGTGTAGCATGTCAGATAAGTACATGAAGAATCTTACATTTGCAAATATCGCAAAGGCATGCGAGGGCAGATACATAGGCGATGAGACACTGCTCGATACGACAATTACCGGCGCCGTCATAGACAGCAGACAGGTGAAGGAGGGCTATCTTTTTATCCCGATAAAGGGAGAAAGGGTGGACGGACACAAATTCATTCCGACTGTGTTTGAGCAGGGGGCGGCAATTGTGCTCTCTGAGCATGAGCTGACGGATCCGGCAGGCCCATATGTGCTTGTTGAATCAACCACCGATGCCATGAAAAAGCTCGCGGCATTTTACAGAAAAAGCCTTGATATCAAGGTAGTGGGCATCACCGGAAGTGTCGGCAAGACCAGCACCAAGGAAATGATATCGTCAGTTCTTGAGCAGAAATACAGCGTCCACAAGACCGCAGGCAATTTCAACAACGAGATAGGCCTGCCACTCACCATTTTCGGAATCAGGGAAAGCCATCAGGTAGCGGTGCTTGAGATGGGCATATCTGATTTTGGCGAGATGCACAGACTTTCTACTATGTCTTGCCCGGATGTCATGGTCATCACCAATATCGGCTACTGCCATCTGGAGTTTTTGGGCGACAGGGATGGTGTGCTTAAAGCAAAGACAGAGTGCTTTGAGCATATGATGCCGGATGCGGTCGCAGTGCTGAATGCAGATGACGACAAGCTGGCCACAGTGCAGACGGTAAATGGAAAGCCTGCCATATACTATGGCAAGGAATCAGCTTCAGGCGTTCATAAATCAGTATATACCACAAATATTGAAAACTTGGGCTTTGACGGTATGAAGGCTCATTTTGTCACCCCGGAGGGTGAGTTTGATGCACAAATCCATATCCCGGGTGAACACAATGTATACAATGCCATGGCGGCAGCAGCTGTCGGATTGCAGCTTGGCCTCACAATAGCTGAGATAAAGTCAGGAATCGAGAAAGCAGAGACAATCGCAGGCCGTACCAATTTTATCAAAACACACGGCATGACAGTGATAGATGACTGCTACAATGCAAATCCTGTATCCATGAAATCCTCTATCGAGGTGCTTTCACATGCAAAGGGCAGGACAATAGCAGTGCTTGGCGACATGGGCGAGCTGGGAAGCGATGAGAAAAAGCTGCACCATGAGGTAGGCGAAGCAGTTGGAGAGAATCATATCCATACACTTTTTGCCGCAGGAGAGCTTGCAAAGGAATATGCAGCCGGAGCCGCAGAGAAATCGTCCGATGTAGACATCCACTATTTCGAGGATAGGGAGACAATGACACAGGAGCTTCTTTCATATGTGAAGGAGGGCGACACCATACTGGTGAAGGCATCGCACTTCATGGAGTTTCCGAAGGTAGTCGAGGCTCTGAGTAAGTAAAATTAGGTAAAATCAATCGGGTAGAAATTAATTCGATATTTAATAATTACGAGGAATGGATATTCTCCAAGCCTCATAATATTATAAAAGAAAGAGAGAAAAATAATGGCACAGAATCCAATCGTAACAATCACAATGGAAAACGGCGATGTAATCAAGGCGGAGCTTTATCCGGAAATCGCACCAAACACAGTAAACAACTTTATCAGCTTAATTAATCACAACTTCTATGACGGAGTATGCTTCCACCGTGTAATCAAGGGCTTCATGCTTCAGGGTGGAGATCCTGACGGAAACGGTACAGGCGGCCCTGGTTATGAAATCAAGGGCGAGTTCACACACAACGGCTTCAAAAATGACTTAAAGCACACAGCCGGTGTACTTTCAATGGCACGTACCATGATACCTGATTCAGCAGGCAGCCAGTTCTTCATCATGCATCAGGATGCACCACATCTCGACGGTGAGTATGCGGCATTCGGCAAGGTAATCGAGGGCATGGATGTGGTAAACAAAATCGCAGAGGTGCGCACAGACTACATGGATAAACCACTTGAGGCCCAGGTCATGAAGACAGTTACAGTTGAGACCTTCGGAGTGGACTATCCGGAGCCGGAGACAGTTTAATGATAATAATTATCGATGAGGCAAGCGCAAAACTTGCCTCTTTTTACTATCATGACGAGATATTTAAGCCACAGTGGAAGCTCGCAGCCGATATGTCATCTGCGTCAGACGAGTTGCATGATGAATTTCAGGAAAAACTGTATGACGAGCAGCAATATGAATTACAGGAAAAATTACAAGAAAAACTACCTGATGAGCTGTTGGAAAAACTGTATGTTGCGCTACCGGCTGATGAATCAATTAATGACTTCAAAAAAACAACGATACAAGAATATGCAGATAACACCGCGAAAGCTAATACGGGAAATCTAAGAATACTGAAAGCTCCAGCAGACTGCATCTGGATAGTATCAAACAGGCAGCAGAAGCAAATAGCTGACTCACTCGGCATAGCATCAGTAGGAGAACCGCAGTGCGGCACGCGCTATGCAGTCGAGAGCCTTGCAGAGCTTGATATTGAGTATCTGGATCGGGTGCGCAGGCGGTATAATCACATCCCGTGGGACATCGGCGAGACAGACAGGTGTCTGATACGTGAGCTATCCCTGTCAGACCTTCCTGAGCTCTATGAGCTTTATGACAAGCCCGGCATGACAGACTTTGTGGAGCCGCTTTACGACTACGAGACAGAGCTTGAATACCAGAAAGCATATATAGAGAACATGTATGGCTTTTACGAGTATGGCATGTGGCTTGTGTTCTCCAAGGAAACAGGCAGGCTGATAGGCAGGGCAGGGCTTGAGCACGATGAAATGGGCTATATGATAGCACCGGAATTTCAGAACTTGGGCTATGCCACGGAGGTGTGCCGCTTCATCATAGACTACGCGCGCGAAAACACAGACTTTGAGGAGCTTTACTGCCGAATAGATGAGAGAAATACGGCATCAGTGCGCCTTGCAAAAAAGCTTGGATTTACAAATAGCGGGCATATGGATGAAGATATAAACGCTTCTATATATAGAAAAAACATAAAAAACAATGAAAAACATTGAAAAATATGCAATTAGGCAATAAAATATAAACATAGTTTAACGATTTGGAGGACGAAAAAATGAAACAATATGCATACGGAGTAGATATAGGTGGAACAACTGTAAAGATAGGCTTTTTCGAGACCACAGGAAAGCTTGTCGATACATGGGAGATTCCTACACGCACAGAGAATTCCGGTGAGCTCATCCTGCCTGATATCGCAGCATCCATCAAGGAGAATAACGAGAAGCACGGCATCGAGATGGGTGACATCGAGGGTATAGGCATGGGAGTGCCGGGACCTGTAAAGGATGACGGAACAGTATTGAAGTGTGTCAACCTCGGTTGGGGCGTGTTCAACGTGGCACAGTCACTCTCAGTACTGTGCGGCGGCATCAAGGTAAAGGCCGGAAACGATGCCAACGTAGCTGCACTCGGTGAGATGTGGCAGGGTGGCGGAAAGGGTCATCAGGATGTAGTCATGATCACACTCGGCACAGGCGTAGGCGGAGGAATCATCCGCGAGGGCAAAATCGTAGCCGGAGTAAACGGAGCAGGCGGAGAGATAGGACATATGCCTATGGTAGATGATGAGTCAGAGTGCTGCGGCTGCGGCAAGAAGGGCTGCTTAGAGCAGTATGCATCAGCAAACGGACTCGTAAGAGTAGCAGAGAGATACATTGCAGCACACAGGGATGTGGCAACAGAGCTTGATTTAAATGCAGGCTTCACAGCCAAGGATGTATGTGATGCGGCAAAGGCAGGCGATGCAGCGGGCATTGCGGCAGTAGAGCAGTCTATGAAGCTTCTCGGCAAGGCAATGGCAGCAGTAGCATGCGTTATGGACCCTGAGGTATTTGTTGTCGGCGGTGGCCTTTCAAAGGCAGGCAGCATCATCATCGATACAGCAGCAAAGTACTATAAAGAGTATGCCTTCCATGCAAGCCGTGAGACAGAGATCAAGCTTGCCACACTCGGCAACTCAGCCGGCATGTATGGCGGAGTAAAGATGGTTATCGGCTAACAACATGAGATTGCAATTTTTAAAGAAATAAAATATAATGGCTACTAAAGATACACTACAATCGAGGTGAGACTATTGGCAGATTACTCAACAGAAGAATTAGAAAAAATAGCGGACAAATTTCGCTCAGATACCAGCGGTATAAGGGGAACAAAGGATTTTACGAGCCCAGAGGAGCTTTACGATGAGCTGAAAAAGGAAATCAAAAAGTACCATCCGTCGGATGACACGAGCCTTGTGGACAAAGCCTACAGGGTAGCTTATGATGCTCATAAGGGTCAGGCGCGTAAGTCAGGAGAGCCTTATATTATACATCCGCTTTGTGTTGCCATAATACTCGCCGAGCTCGAGCTGGATAAGGAAACCATTGCAGCAGGACTGCTCCATGATGTGCTGGAGGATACCATCATGACCATGGATGAGATGCGTGCAGAGTTTGGAGACGATGTCGCACATCTGGTGGATGGCGTCACGAAGTTGAAGCACCTGCATCTGACTGACAGCACCAAGGATCCGAAGGACAAGAATGCGGACAGGCTTGAGATGCAGGCAGAGAATCTGCGCAAGATGTTTCTCGCAATGGCAAAGGATATCAGAGTCATCCTCATAAAGCTGGCAGACAGACTGCACAATATGCGTACGCTCAAGTATCAGTCCAAGGAAGCACAGCAGCGTATCGCCAGAGAGACACAGGATATCTACTGTCCTATCGCACAGCGACTTGGTATCAGCAAGATAAAGATAGAGCTCGAGGACCTTTGTATGAAGTACCTCTATCCGGATGCCTACTACGATCTGGTAGAGAAGGTAGCCCTCAGAAAGACAGAGCGCGACACCTACATCCAGGGCTTAGTAAACGATGTAAAGAAGTACGTTTCGGATGCCGGTATCAAGGCAGAGATATACGGCAGGGCAAAGCATTTCTTTAGTATATATAAGAAGATGGTCAATCAGGACAAGACGATTGACCAGATATATGACCTTTTTGCCATCAGGATTCTGGTGGATACCATACCGGACTGCTACGCAGTGCTTGGTATCATACATGAGAAGTACAAGCCGATACCGGGCCGCTTCAAGGACTATATCGCCATGCCAAAGCAGAACATGTACCAGTCGCTTCACACGACACTCATAGGCCCGAGCGGACAGCCGTTTGAGATACAGATACGTACCTATGAGATGCATCGTACTGCTGAGTACGGTATCGCAGCACACTGGAAGTACAAGGAAGCAAACAACGGCAATGCCACCACCACCACTGTCACCGAGGAGGAAAAGCTCAGCTGGCTGCGCCAGATACTCGAGTGGCAGCAGGATATGTCGGATAATAAGGAGTTTATGACTTTATTAAAGAGTGATTTAAATTTATTCTCCGACAATGTATTTGCATTCACGCCGTCCGGCGATGTAAAGAACCTGCCAAAAGGCTCCACACCTATAGACTTTGCCTACAGCATACACTCTGCGGTCGGCAACAAGATGGTCGGTGCCAAGGTAAACGGCAAGCTGGTGCCGATAGACTATGTCATCAAAAACGGTGACCAGATAGAGATAATCACCTCGCAGAACTCCAAGGGACCAAGCCGTGATTGGCTCAAGGTCGTAAAGAGCACACAGGCCAAGAACAAGATCAACCAGTGGTTCAGAAGTGAGCTCAAGGAGGAAAATATACAGCACGGCAAGGATCTGATAGCAGCCTATGCCAAGGCAAAGGGCATCAACTTTGCAGAGGTAAACAAGCCTGAGTATCAGGAGAAAATACGCCGCAAATACGGCTTCCACGACTGGAACTCATGCCTTGCGACCGTCGGCCACGGCGGACTCAAGGAGAGCCAGATAGTCAACAGGATGTACGACGAGTACAAGAAGGACCATGTGGTGCCTGTGACAGATGCAGATGTGCTTGGCAGCATTGCAGAAAAGCAGCAGGCGGCAGCAGGCATACAGCCGGAGCACAAGTCAAAGAGCGGTATTGTGGTACACGGGCTCTATGACGTGGCAGTGCATTTCTCAAAGTGCTGCAATCCGGTTCCGGGAGACGAGATCGTGGGCTTTGTTACAAGAGGCCGCGGCATCTCCATCCACAGGACAGACTGCGTGAATATCATCAATCTGTCCAAGATAGAAAAGGACAGGCTCATAGAAGCAGAGTGGCAGGATACAGCCCTCATGGACAACGGTGCCGAGTATCAGGCAGACCTAAAGATATTCTGTCATGACAGACCGGGACTGCTCGTAGATATCACCAAGATATTTACCGAGAAGGAAATCAATATCAGTGGTATCCAGTCCAAGACCAGCAAGCAGGGCATCGCTACAATCGAGGTATTTTTTAATATCAAAGGCAGGGACCAGATAAAGGTTCTAGTGGAGAAGCTCAGACAGATAGAAAGTGTAATAGACGTAGAGAGGACCACCGGCTAAATCCCGGTGGTTCTTGCGTGAAGCATAACATATAACAGATAAGGAGTACACTCATATGGTAAATATGAAGATAGACCACTTCGTAGTGGGACCGGTGCAGACCAACTGCTACTTTGTCACCAATATAAAGACAAAGGAAATGATAATAATAGACCCGGGCGCGTGTGCTAATCAGCTCGCCAAAAAAGTGGATGAGTCAGGCGCAAAGCCAGTAGCAATACTGCTCACACACGGACACTTTGACCACGCCACTGATGCAAAGCCACTCGCAGACCGCTACGGCATCAAGATATATATCCATGAGGCAGACAAAGCCACACTTGATGACCCGCAGCTCAATGTCAGCTACATGATGGGACAGTCAAAGACCTTCTATGCGGATGTATTTTTGAAGGATAAGCAGGAAATTGACATCGCAGGCTTTCACATAGTAGTGCTTCACACACCGGGGCATACACCGGGCGGCTGTTGCTATTATTTCCCGTATGAGGACGTGATCTTTACAGGAGACTCACTGTTTTGCGGCTCAATCGGACGTACGGATTTCAAGGGCGGCAGCATGTCAGACCTTGTGCGCACGGTGAAGGAAAAAATCATGACACTGCCTGAGCATACAGAGGTGTACCCGGGCCACAACGACACAACAACCATAGAAAACGAGAGGATGTATAACCCTTACTTATGATAGTAGTAGTATTTAATAAACCGGATTTTGAATATGATGTGCACTCACTGCTCAAGGAGTTCTTCCCGCAGGAGGATGTGCAGATGTACTATAGCTGCCCACCTGATGAGGTGGAGGGGAAAAACTTAGCCTGCACACACCACGAGATGACAGCTGATGGCGTAAAGGAATTTGCGGATGCCTCGCAGGTATTTAAGATAGACTATGTGGGCGATGAAATTGCAGTGGAGTGGACGCTGAATATGGCCGGCGGAAATAATTCCATGATAGGTGAGATGCAGCAGGCCGACAAAAGTGACATTAAAACAGCCGGAAAAAGTATCTGCACAAAAATATCCGTGACCGGTACAGACCGCAAGGAAACCAAAAACCGCCTCAAGCTCGCCCTGTATTCCATGATAGAAAAGGGCACAGGAAAGAGCCTTCCGTGGGGCACACTCTCAGGCATCAGACCAACCAAGATAGCCATGAAATGCATAGAGGACGGCATGAGCGATAGGGAAACCTGCGACTATCTGAAGGAAACCTACCTCGCAAGCGATGAGAAAATCGACCTCTCAATAGGCATAGCAAAGCGTGAGAAGGCACTGCTCGACAAGGTGGACTATGACAACGGCTACAGCCTGTATATAGGCATACCCTTCTGCCCAAGCACCTGTGCATACTGCTCGTTTACCTCATACCCGCTGGGTGTGTGGAAAAACCGCGTGGACGATTACCTCGACGCACTCGAGAAGGAGATAGACTACACGGCACAGAAATTCTACCACAAGAAGCTAAACTCCATCTACATAGGAGGCGGCACACCGACCACACTAAGCCCTGCGCAGCTTGACAGGCTTATCAGAAAAATCAAATGCAGCTTTGATTTAAAGGACTGTCTGGAATTTACAGTGGAGGCAGGCAGACCGGACTCCATCACGAGAGAAAAGCTCCTGGCACTAAAGAAAAACGGCATCAGCCGTATATCAGTCAATCCGCAGACCATGAGGCAGCAGACGCTTGATATAATAGGAAGACACCACACAGTAGACGATACGATACAAAGCTTCAAGCTCGCGCGTGAGCTGGGCTTTGACAACATAAATATGGACCTCATCATGGGCCTTCCCGAGGAAACACTCGATGATGTAAGGCACACAATGGAGCTGGTGAAGGATATGGCGCCTGACAACGTCACTATCCACTCACTCGCAGTAAAGCGAGCTGCAAGACTTACCATCTTCAAGGACCGCTACAGCGATATGCAGATGGTCAACACTCAGGAGCATATGGATCTCTGCGCAGCCTACTGTAAGCAGATGGGGCTTGAGCCATACTACCTCTACAGGCAGAAGGGCATGGCAGGCAACATGGAGAACGTGGGCTATGCAGCAAAGGGCAAGGCCGGCGTATACAACATACTTATAATGGAGGAAAAGCAAACTATCGTGGCGTGCGGCGCCGGAGCAAGCACCAAGCGCGTCTGGCCTATACCAAATCCCGATGGCACACACCGCATCGACAGATGCGAGAATGTCAAGGCTGTAGGGCAGTATATCGCAAGGATTGATGAGATGATAGAGAGGAAGCGGAGGCTGTTTGAGGAGTAGATATTTCCTAAAAAGTGTATAAAAAAATGTTGTTAACAGCATTCTATGACAAAGAGGACATTCTTTCGGAAAAGCTTGAAAGACTGTCCTTTTTAAATGCACAACTTGATATGAACAGGGATGATGATTTCATAAAGGAATAAATTTTATATTTTTATATACAATATTCATATGACAAGAGTAATTTGGTGAAACGAATAAATGAAATAAAAAATGTCAAAAGGTAAATTCGATATTGCGTTTTGCGGTGGTTAGTGATATATTCAATATATTAGGAGGAACAAATATGGCAAGTCATGTGGTTAGAATAGAGAGCATTACAATCGAGAATTTTAAGAACGTTTCAAAAGGTACTTTGAATTTTGAAAATAAACATAAGAAGTACAAATCAAGTATATTAGGATTGTATGGACAAAATGGTTCAGGAAAGACGGCGTTAATTGATGCTATTCAATTATTGAAGTATGCATTATGTGGTAACCAGATTCCTAAAAAGTATGCAGACTATATTCAAGTAGATGCAGAATTTGCAAGATTAAAATATGAACTTGTTGTGCGTTATTCTGAAGAAGAGTATAAAGTATGGTATCAGTTTTCTATAAAGAAGGTAATTGATGAGTTTGCATCTAATATAGATGATGAATCAAATACAAGTGTTGCTACCAGAGCAGAGCTGTTTGATGAGGTGCTTTCCTTTTCGTATAAATATAATGAGCAGAGTTTACGTAAATCTCCATTAATTGATACACGAGCTGAGGAACTATTTGCACCGAAAGGCAAATTAGTCGAATTAGTAGGTAAAAATAAAGAGCAATATATGAATTTACTGGTTACGAAGAGGCTTGCAAGGGCAACATCTCGAAGCTTTGTATTTTCTAAAGAGATGATGAAACAATATAGAGAAAATTGTAGAAATAAAATGTATATGAAGTTGATAGAGAGCTTGTATACTTTTGCCTATAGGGAATTATTTATTATTGGAACAGAAAGTATTGGTTTGATTAGCTTGAATGCATTACCTTTAGTATTTAAGTATCGGAATGATGATTCTGAAACGGTTGGAAGAATAGTGATTTCATTAGATGCTCCAACCTCAATACCAGAGAAATCCTTTGATCTTGTGGAAAAAGTTATTGAGAATATGAATATTGTTCTTGAACAGTTGGTTCCGGGATTAAAAATAGGAGTTATTGATTTGGGAGCTTCTGTGAAAAATGATGGGACAGTCGCAAGACAAATACAACTTATGTCTTTAAAAAATAGTAAAAAAATTCCATTCTGCTATGAATCGGAGGGAATAAAGAAGATAGTATCCATTTTACAGCTCTTGATTGTCGTCTATAACAATCCATCTGTAACAGTTGCTGTAGATGAGATAGATGGAGGTGTTTTTGAGTATTTACTTGGGGAATTATTAAATATTATTTCAGAAAAAGGAAAAGGGCAGTTGATTTTTACAGCACATAATCTTAGACCATTAGAAACTATTGATAAAGGTTTTGTAGCCTTTACAACAACAAATATGAACAACAGATATATTCGTTTAACGAATGTGAAAGGTACAAATAACCTTAGAGATTTTTATTATAGAGATATTGTATTGGGAGAACAAAATGAACAAGTATATAACCATACAAATAATTTCGAAATTGCATTAGCCTTTAGAGAGGCGGGTGAAGCGTTTGGCTCGTAGAAAAATTGTCTTTGTAATTGTTGAGGGACCATCTGATGAGACGGCATTAGGTATTACTTTATCTCAGTATTTCGATAATGATGCGGTATATGTACATATCATGCATGGTGATATTACAACTCGAAAAGGTGTCAATCCCAAAAATATTGTATCGAAAATTGGAAATGAGATAAAAGCGTATGCTAAATCTCATCATTATAAATCAGCTAATTTTATGCAAATTATTCATATAGTTGACACTGATGGTGCATATATTCCAAAAGAAAATATTTTCGAAGATATAGAAAGCGATGATTTGTTATATCAAGATGATGGAATTCATACTAATAATAAGGATAAAGTTGTTATTCGAAATAAGATAAAGGCGGACAACTTGGATAGACTCAGATTCTGTGGAAAAATTTGGAATATTCCATATAGAGTCTATTACATGTCGTGTAATTTAGATCATGTTTTATATGGTAAGAGAAATAGCTCTGATGATGAGAAGGAAAAAGATGCATATAATTTTGCAAAAATGTACAGGAACGAGAATGAGTTATTTTTAAAGTACATATGTGATTCGGAATTTTCTGTAAAAGGTGATTTTAAGAAATCGTGGGAGTTTATAGAAGAAGATATGAATTCAATAGAAAGATATACAAATTTACCAGTTTGTTTTGATGAGTAAAAAATGTATAGAGGAAAATACTAACTCACGGGCAAATTTCTGGTCTGATGGACAAGAATCTCATATGAGGTTATGCATGAGGGAATCATGGCTAATCCGTTGGAGCCTGATGCGACTGGCATTATGGCTCATATAATGATGATAAATCAAAATAATGTATAATTATTGGTGCTGTAATACCATAGCGATTAGCGAATGTGTCAAAAATTATAAAGAAAACCTAATATTCATTGACAAAGAATTAAAAATGGGTGAAAATATATTATTGAAAAACCCTGATTAGATACAGAAAAAGATACAAATAACCGAATAAAACATACATAAAACAAAACAGGCTAAAATAATTCGGGGGGGGGTACCAAGGTACCTCCCTCGAACAGGTATAGAGGGAAATAAAAGATACCATAAGGAGAACTTAGAAAGAATGTACAGAAAGAAAGGCAGAGGATGGACAAAGCATATAGACTTTATGCTTATAGATATCGCATGCATTGTTATAGCATTTTTTATTTCATATGTGATACGCTTCGGCTTTAATAACCCGTACGTGGACAAGGACTACCGTATACTGGGGGTAGCATTTCTTCTGATAGATTTCTTTGTGGAGATAATGGCAGACTCATTCAAGAATGTCCTAAAGAGAGGATATCTGGATGAACTCATATCGACCTGCAAGCACGCAATGCTTGTATTTCTGGCGACAGCGCTATTTCTGTTCACTACACAGATGGCTGATATATACTCGCGATTATCATTTTATATCATGTTTCCAATCTATGTGACAATAGCATATGTAGCAAGAATTGCACTCAAGAGCTTCCTTAAGAAAAAGGGCTTCGGAGCATCTAAGAAATCACTGCTTGTCATAGCACCCGATGCCATGCTTCGTGATACACTGCGCACAGTGGAGAAGAGCTGCATAGGCTATACAAAGATAGTAGCGGCTTCACTGGATACAGACATGAAGGGTAAGACTATATGCGGCATACCGATAGTTGCAAACCACGATGGCATAGTGGACTATGCGTGTGATGAGTGGGTGGATGAGGTGCTCATACCGCCGTGCAGCGAGGATGAATATCCGGAGAAGATGGCAGATATATTCCTGGAGATGGGAATAGCAGTACATACAGGAATAGCCAAAAACGGCACAGCCCAGGGCGGTTATAAGCAGATAGAAAAGATAGGCGACTACACAGTAGTCACATCAAGCGTGAACTATGCAAATACCAGCGCACTTCTGGTAAAGAGGGGCATGGATATAGTCGGAGGACTGGTGGGCTGTCTGTTCACACTTATCATCATGATATTTGTGGGACCGATGATATACATAGCATCGCCGGGACCGATATTCTTCTCGCAGGAGAGAATCGGCAGAAACGGCAGAAAGTTCAAGATGTACAAATTCCGCAGCATGTATATGGATGCCGAGGAGCGAAAGAAGGAGCTCATGGCACAGAACAAGATAGGTGACGGAATGATGTTCAAGATGGATTTTGATCCAAGAATTATAGGTAATAAGGTACTGCCAAACGGAAAGAAGAAAACCGGAATAGGACAGTTTATCAGGAAAACAAGCCTGGATGAATTCCCACAATTCTTCAATATACTGGTGGGAGATATGAGCCTGGTAGGCACAAGACCACCGACACTCGATGAGTGGGAAAAGTATGAACCACATCACAGAGCCAGAATGTCATTCAGGCCGGGACTGACCGGACTGTGGCAGGTGAGTGGCAGAAGCAATATCACGGACTTTGAGGAAGTGGTGAAGCTGGACACACAGTATATTGGGGAGTGGAGTGTTAAGGGGGATATGAAGATAATATTTAAGACGTTTGTAGGAGTTTTGAAAAACGATGGAGCAGTGTAAGAGACGTGAATAGACGAAAGAGTAAGCATAAAGAAAAACTCAATATTGCTATGTTTGGGCAAAAAAGAATTCCATCAAGAGAAGGTGGAGTTGAAATAGTAGTCGAAGAACTTTGCACAAGGATGGTTGCACAAGGACATAACGTAACCTGCTATAACAGAGGTGGACATCATGTGAGCGGTTCTGAGTTTGATTCAAAACGGCTTAAAGAATATAAAGGAATTAACCTGAAAACAGTTCCAACAATAGAAAAAAAAGGGCTTGCGGCTGTTTCATCCTCTTTTTTTGCAGCATTATGTTGTGCTTTTGGAAAATATGATGTTGTACATATTCATGCAGAGGGACCGGCATTTTTTGCTTGGATACCAAAACTGCTCGGTAAAAAAGTGATTGTCACAATACATGGTTTGGATTGGCAGCGTGAAAAATGGAAAGCAGGATTCGGAGCAAAGTTCATCCGGCAGGGCGAACGGAACGCAGTAAAGTATGCGGATGAGATAATCGTATTGAGTAAAGGTGTACAGGATTACTTCGAGAAAACATATGGAAGAAAAACAGTGTTTATTCCGAATGGGGTGAATAGACCCAAAAAACAAAAAGCTGAACTAATTACAGAAAAATATGGTTTGGAAAAAGATTCTTACATATTGTTTTTAGGACGATTAGTTCCGGAAAAAGGAATCAAATATTTAATAGAAGCATTTAAACAGGTTGAGACAGATAAAGAATTGGTTATTGCTGGTGGCAGTTCGGATACAAGTGAATTTGAAAATGAAATGAAAGAACTTGCTAAAGAAGATAAACGAATTTTATTTACTGGATTTGTTCAAGGACAAGAGTTAGAAGAGTTGTATAGCAATGCATATGTGTATGTACTTCCATCTGACTTAGAGGGAATGCCTTTAAGTTTGTTGGAGGCAATGAGCTATGGAAATTGTTGCCTGGTATCGGATATACCGGAATGTGTTGATGTGGTTGAAGATAAAGCACTTATATTCCAAAAATCAGATGTAAATAGTTTATATACAAAGCTTGTTGATATATGTTGTAACTCTTCAAAGGTGCAATCATTTAAACGTACAGCAGAGGAATTTGTATGTAATAAATATAGCTGGAATAAAATTGTAAAAGATACTTGCTGCTTGTACAGATAAAAATAAAAAAGGTTGGAAATAAAATGTCAGAAAAGAAATTAAATGGAACAGTAATAGTAACTTATAGATGCAATGCTCGCTGTAGCATGTGTAATAGATATAAAGCACCGTCAAAACCGGATGAGGAAATTAGCATTGAGACTATAAAAAAACTTCCTAAGATGTATTTTACAAACATTACAGGAGGCGAACCTTTCATAAGAACTGATTTGAAGGATATTGTGCGAGAATTATATAAGAAAAGCGATCGAATAGTTATATCAACTAATGGATTTTTTACAGATCGAATTGTGGATTTAGCAAAAGAATTTCCTCAAATTGGTATAAGAATATCTATTGAAGGACTTGAAAAAACAAATAATGAGATTCGTGGTTTGGAAAATGGATTTCAGAGAGGATATAGTACGTTAAAGAAATTACGTGAAATGGGAATGAAGGATGTAGGCTTTGGAATGACTGTTCAGGATAAAAATGCTCCGGATCTTGTTCCTTTATATGAGCTTTCTAATGAAATGGGAATGGAGTTTGCCACGGCGAGTCTACATAATAGTTTTTATTTTGTTGAGGCGAAAAATATTATAAATGATCGTCCGATGGTTGCAAAGAATTTTGAAAATCTTGTGAATGAACTATTGAAAAGTAAGAGTCCGAAGAAATGGTTTAGGGCATATTTTAATCATGGACTTATTAATTATATATATGGACAGAAAAGATTATTGCCATGTGATATGAGTTTTGACACATTCTTTATTGATCCTTATGGAGATGTTATGCCATGTAATGGAACAAAAGATAAAGAGGTTATGGGAAATCTCAATAATCAATCATGGGATGAATTATGGAATAGTGTGGAAGCAGAGAATGTCAGAAAAAAAGTACGTTGTTGTGATCGCGACTGTTGGATGATAGGTTCAGTTTCTCCGGCTATGCACAAATATATTTGGAAACCGGCTTGGTGGGTATTTACGCATAAAGTTAAGAGTATTTTTGGTGGAAAGTATTCTATGTATGAAAATAAAATATGCAGAGAATATCGTGATGGTAAAGTGTCTAAAGATGAATTGGATAAATGTAGTACATGTGATAAGAACTGCATTGTGAATAATGGATTAAGTGAAGCTAGTAAGGCACAGTTGGTTGGGAAAACTGGTGAAGAAATAGTTGATGCAGATATAAAAGAGCAGATGAAGGAATAACATTATGAATAATTCTATTGTAGCTACAATTGTTATCTATAATAAAAGCATTGAAAATTCAATTACATGTAAAAATATTTTGAGTTTTAATGAAGATTCAATTGAAATTTTAATAGTTGATAATAGCACATCAAACTATGGTAATAAAGCATATTGTGAAAAGAAAAACATTAAATATATTTCAATGGGTGGAAATCAGGGATTATCAAAAGCATACAATGCTGCGATTGATTTATCTAAAGATAAAGATGTTATTATTTTGTTTGATGATGATACTGATGTTACAAAACAATATTTTGAACAGTTACAGATTGCTTTGGATTCTAATCCAGATGTTGATATATTTGCACCAATTATCTATGGTCAAGATGGTGTAATTTATTCACCAAACAGATACAATTTTATGAGGAGCCAATATATTCAGGAAAGCAGTCAAGAAATTCCACAAGAAGAATTTAATGCTATTGCAAGTTGCCTGGCTATTCGAATGCGTGTGTTTCAAAATTATAGGTTTAATGAAAAACTATTTGTGGATCAGGTGGATCAGAATTTCTTCTATGATCAAAGGAAAAAGAATAAGAAATTTATGAAGTTAAATGTAGAAATAAAGCAAAATTTCTACCAAAGAGGTTTGAAGCTTTCGGCAGAATCAGGATGGAAGAGGCTAAGATTACGTATTATTGATATTATGAGACAAACTAGAATAATTGGTGGTATTAAAGTTAGATTTTTAGGCTTTTTAAAATGTTGCGGTTTAGGGTTGCAGATTGGTAAAAAGTGCAAATCATATTCTGTAACATTTAAATCATTAGTTTTAGCTATAAGACTTGTATTTGTTGATGAATAAGTAATAAGTAAAGTTTATGTATTGAATTTGTGTAAATTATAGGTGGAAAAATAGATTTGAGTTACTTTGCATTATATATATGTTAAGTCATAGGAGAAAAAATGGTAACAAAAATTAAAAAAAATGAAATATTATTTTATTTGTCCTATATAATATTGTACATTTCATTGTTTATTGGTGATGTTTATAATATTGGTGGTTTGGATATTCTAGCGAGATATTTACGTATTTGTTCATATATATTGATTGCTATTTCATGCTTTAATTTGAGATTTGTGAAAAAAGAATTTCTCCAGATGATGGTTATTTTTATGATTACATTGCTTTATGCAATGAAAACAGGAGATTTATATTGGAGCATTTTGATTTTGCTTATTTACAATTCAAAAAAAATTAATATAGAGAGTGTTTATAGAATAAGTTTAAGAATAATAATAATTGGAATCATTAGTGTTTTATTTTTATATTTGATTGGAGTTTTGCCAGATGTTTTAACTTCGCGTGATACGTTAGAGCAAATAGATTATAACAGACATTCATTGGGATTTTACCATAGTAATGTATTTCCATTGTTGATTTTTTATTTGGAGGTCTATTATATTTGCATTGTAAAAGAAAGAGTACGCGACAGTGTGATAGTGTTATTTATGATTTTCGCGGTGATTGTAAATGTTTTTTGCCGTTCAAGAAATGCAATTATTATATCATTGCTCTTATCTGTATTTGTTATCCTTGCAAAGAAAAAGGAAAATGGTGAGAATAAGGTATTATATCATGCAACGGTTTTAAGTATTCCAGTCATGTCGATTTTTTCATTTTCAATGATGTTTTTGTTATTAAGAGGAGGAATTTGGAATACGATTGATACTTTCTTTTCGGGAAGATTTAGACTTGCTATATTTAAGATGAGAAGAATTGGATTTCACTTTATAAATGTTATGAGTAATGAAAATTTTATAAATGATAATATTACTTATGCTAATGGACAAGATTTGAGTACAGTTGTTTTGGATAATGGTTATCTATATATAATATTAAGATATGGGATTTTAGTCCTATTTTTTTATTTTTTTATTGCGTATCTATTGGCCAAAAAAAATAAAAGAAATATATGTATATTAGGAACTATAGTGATGGTTTTTATAGCAAACTTTGTCGATAACGATTTGGTCGATTACTCGTTCCTTCCGTTTATACTTTGGGCTTTTAATGATTTTGGGACTAATAATGTTATAAAAAATGTAAGAGTAAAATTTGAAAAAATAAAGGAAGATAAATGAAAACAGTAATAATAGTTATCTCAACATATAACGGTGCTAGACAAATAGAACGACAGTTAGATTCAATCTTTGCACAGATTGGAGTAGATGTTCGAGTTTTAGTGAGAGATGATTGCAGCAAAGATAATACAGTTGAAGTTGTGCAAAAATACGCACAAAGACATCCAAATAACAGAATTGAGATTATTAAAGGAGAAAACGTTGGTTATGCGAAAAGCTTTTGGCTCGGTCTTTCGATGTGTAATGATGCAGATTACTATGCGTTTGCAGATCAGGATGATGTTTGGAAACCTAATAAGTTGATTAAGTGTATTGATGCAATGCAGAATGAAAATAATGTTCCACAGTTGGCATATTGTAAAATGCAACGTAGTGATATAAAACTGAATCGGCTGGATGAACAGGTTGAAATTCTTAAACCTGAGCAATTAACAAAAAAGCTTACATTAATTAAAACATACAATTATGGTGCAGCAACAGTCATAAATAAGAGTGCAAAAGAATTGGTTTGTAGAGTTTGGCCAGAGGTTGATGACTTGCCTCATGATATGTGGATTGGAACGTTATGTTTTTGGTTTGGAAAAGTATATTATGTAGATGAAGAACTTTACTATTGGATTAGATATGATACCAGTGTTACTGGCGAGGGAACAAAAGGAACTGCGATTCAGTATAGATTGAAAAAAACGTTACAAAAGAAGTCATACCCTAACATTAGTACAGCAATGTTAGAGTTTTATAGTGATATTTTGAAGCCAAGTGATCAGGCATTTTTAAAAAAAGCAAGCGATTATAAAAAGGTATTCAAAGATAAAATGTCTCTTTTGTTTGATCCAGATTTCAAAAGATTGACGTTTGCTGGAACAGTAGCATTAAAACTTGGTATTTTATTGAATTGGTATTAATGGAGGATAAAATGGAGCAGAAAGTATCAATTATTGTTCCTGTATACAATGTAGAAAAATATTTGAAACGATGTGTTGATTCACTTATTGAACAAAGTTATAAGAATCTAGAAATTATATTAGTAGATGATGGATCGAAAGATAATTCGTTTTCAATTTGCAAGGAATATGAGTCAAAAGATTCTAGAGTCCGAATATTTCATAAAGAAAACGAAGGACTTGGATTAACACGAAACTATGGTATAGAAAAATCTACTGGTGAGTATATTACTTTTGTTGATTCGGATGACTATTTAACATTGGATGCAGTTGAAACTATGGTGGAAAAAGCGGCTGTAACAAATGCAGATGTAGTAGTAGCCAATATGTTTTACAAAGACAAAGAAATGAAAGTTATGATGGAAGAACGATTATATGAGGGGGATGACATAAAAAATATTATAATCAATCATATGATGGGAGATTGCGGTAAAAAAAAGGATGCATTTTCATATACGGCAACTGCCAAATTATTTAAGAAAGAACTATTTATTAAAAATAATTTAAGGTTTCCATCTGAGAGAAAACTTATATGGGAAGATTTAGCATTTAGTATGGATGTGTATCCAAAGTGTGAAAAGGTTTATATATTTCATAAAGCAATATACTATTATTGCTTTAACGAAGGGTCATTGACACATACATACAAACCCAATAAGTTGAATCTTGTTATGGAATTATATCATTATATGGGGAAAAAAATTCAGATATTAAACTTGCCAATTGAGGCACAATATCGCTTAGATACTAATTTTATAGGACATATTCGTACTTGTATTAAACTTGAAGTATTTTATAAAGATAAAAATAGCTATGGAACAGCAATTAAAAATATAAGAAAAATTTGTTCTAGAAAAGATGTTCAAACGTTAATAAGAAGCTATCCTAGAGATTCTTTTAATAAGTTACAATATATTTACAATTTTGCGATGGAACATATGTGGATAAATGCAGTTTATTTCCTTACCTGGCTTCAAAATAAAAAGAAAAAAATTGAGTAAACAATGGAGAATACAAGAAAAATATATTTCAAAGACAATAGAAAATTTTTAAAGTATGCGATACTTAAAGAACATGAATGGTATTTATATTGCTTTCAGAAAAAATTGCGAGCAGAAGAAAAAGCAACAGATATTGTTTCAAGGTTTATGTATCGATTGAGTAAAAATAGACTTGGGGCAAAATTAGGAATTTATATACCAGCAGGTGTTTTTGACGAAGGACTACATATTTGGCACTATGGTAATATTATTGTAAATGCAGAATCAAAAGTTGGTAAAAATTGTATGTTGCATGGTGATAACTGTATTGGAAATAATGGAAAAACAGAAGGGTGCCCTATTATTGGTGATAACGTTGATATTGGAACGGGAGCAAAAATACTAGGTAATATTCAGATTGCAAATGGTGTCAAAATTGGTGCAGGTGCAGTTGTTGTAAAAAGTTTTCTGACAGAAAATGCTACTATTGTTGGAATTCCAGCTAAAGAGATTGATAGAAAATAATTGGAGAGTAGAAATGAGCAATACACCTAAAATTTCTGTAATTATGAGTGCGTATAACGAGTCGTTTGATGAATTGAGTAGAAGTATTGACTCCATTATAAATCAAACATATAAGAATATTGAATTTATAATCGTTAGTGATAATCCAGAAAACAAAGAGATAAAGAAGGCGGTTCAAGTAGCTAATGATCAAAGAATTAAATATTTAGAAAATAAAGAAAATGTTGGCTTGGTTCAAAGTTTAAATAGAGCAATTAGTGAGGCAACAGGAAGCATTATTACACGAATGGATGCTGATGATATTAGCAAAAAAACACGCTTGAAAGATGAACTACAATATATGCAGCAAAATAATTTGGATATTGTAGGAACTTTTATTGAAATAATAGATGAGAAAGGTGTTGTTCAAAAGGAGACAATGCGGTTTCCGGTTACAGCGGCTCATGTTAAGTTATTTATGCGATGGGGAAGCTGTTTGGCACATCCTACATGGATGGTAAAATTAAAAGTTTATCAAGAATTAAATGGTTATCGTAATGTTCCACGTTGTGAAGATTACGATTTTATACTTCGGGCAATGGCTCATGGCTATAAAGTTGGAAATATTCCTAAAGTTGAATTGAGTTATAGGATACGCCAGAGTGGTATATCAAAATCAAATGAAGCAGAGCAATTTCTTATGAGAGATTATCTTGCACATAATATGAAGCAGATTGATTCAATTACTGAAGAGTCCATTACAAAGTTTCTTAACTCCGAAGGATTTCACAGGCGATTGGGACAACTTTCACACTACAAAGATGAAAAGCGAATAATAAAAAATACTATTGGCATTAAGAAATTTATAATGGTTGTAAAGATTTCAAAAAATCGATTCTTTTGGAAAGATATTGTTGAGAAAACAACTCTATTATTAAGAGAACGAGTATAATTGAAAGTTTTGAGGCATATTATTTGGATAAATTTGTCTTGTTATATGATGATGGAAAATATGGTTATTCATCAAAAAGAGATGGAATTCCGGAGGATGATAAACTTCCCAAAGTGGTGGTTAATTTAACTACAAATGAAGTAGTATCACACAGATAAATAATATGATATGAGAGGATTAAGATGGATAGACTTTTATTGTTAATGCCTAGATTTATGGATTATGAGAAGAGCCTTAAAGAAAACTTGAATAGAAAATATGAGGTTTGCTGGTTGGACAGTGATAAATTTGACCGTGAAATATTAGATAAGTTTTGTAAATGTAATAAAATTCGATGGGGGATTAGACATTTATTTAGAAAGTGTTTTAATTATGACTTGGAGAAGGCAGAAGCATTTTTCTTAGAAAACGAACTTGGCAAAATATGTCTTGAAAAGAATTATTTCTCAGTTGTTTTTTGTATTAATGGACCTTATTTATCAGATGAGTTTTATAAAAAGGTAAGGATGTTAAATCCGAATGCAAGATATATATATTATGCATGGGATGATGTTAGTAATTTGATTAAAAAAAATCATATTAGATATTTTGATGAAGTTTATTCATATAACATAATTGAATGTAAAAAAAATAAGTGGAATTATCTACCTGTTTTTGTTCAAGAATCGGGTGTAGGGCATAGTAAAGAAGACAAATATGATATTGTATTTATTGGCTCTTTAAATGATGATAGAAGAAAAATTGCTGATGATTTGTACGAAAGGTATTCGTCGATTTATAGATTATTTATTTATTTGTATGATAAAAAAAATATTGGAGGAAGATTTTGCCATAATTCACCACTTACAAATAAACAATATATTAGTATTATGAGAGAATCCAAAGCAATTTTGGATGTGCCACAGATATGTCAAAAAGGTCCAACTACACGGTCATTTGATGCATTATTGACAGAAACAAAGGTTATTACAGTTAATAAATATATGAAATATTATCCTGTTTATTCAGATAATATGATAATCGTGGATAGAGATAATATTGATATACCTTATGAATTTATCAATAAAAAATATAATATAACCAATTATAAAGCATTGAATGTAGCAGAATGGTTGAAAAAAATACAGCTTTAATAAAAAGTTGCAATATGAAGAGGTTATTAAAGAATGAAAGAAAAAATTGGAATTACAACATGGTATTCGCCTGGAAATTATGGTACAGGATTGCAAGCAATGGCATTGAGTTCATTTTTATCTAATTTAGGCTATGATGTATATATGATTAATGACAAACGTCTGGTAAAAAACAATGTTGGCATTATATTTAAAATAGAGCATAAATTAATGAGATTTATATCTGGTGAATGGTTTATAAAGCAAAAATATAAAGATAGGCTTATTGTTAAAGAAGGTCTTCAGTCTGATTTTTTGAATGAATATCAGAATATTTATGAAATCAATAATGATAGTGATGTGGATTGGCTAAACAATAATGTTCATTTATTTGTTTCGGGTGGAGATCAGATTTGGAATCCGTATTTTTATGAGAAAATGTTTTTTCTTGATTTTGTTTACGACAATGATAAAAAAATTTCTTTTGGGACAAGTGTCGGAGTTAATAAAATTCCTGAAGAATTAAAGAATGAATATAGAAATAATCTTTGTAAATATAAAAAAATTAGTGTGAGAGAGCCTATGTCAAAAGAAGCTCTAGCAGATATTGTAGATCAGGTTGAAGTTGTGGGAGATCCAACATTATTGTTATCAAATAAGATGTGGAACCATTTCTTGAATAAAGCATCGATTGATAAGAAAAAATATTCAATGCCGTTCATATTGTGTTATTTTGTTGGGGAAAGAAAAGATTATTGGAAATATGTTGAAAAGATGCATAAGGATACAGGGTATAATGTTATCGTTGTTCCAATCAATAAGGCTTCATATCAAAATAACTATGAAAAGTATGTTGAGGTTTCCCCAGCAGAATTTTTATGGCTGATTAATAATGCAACAATAATTTGTACGGATTCTTTTCATGCAACCCTTTTTTCTATACGCTTCAAAAAAGAAATATATATATTAAAGCGTTTTTTAGATGGTAGTGTTGATTCCCAAAATGGCAGAATTTATGATTTGCTTAACAGATATCATTTAGAAAAACTAATAATAGATGACGAGAGTTCGTTTAAAAGAAATCAGAATATTGATTATGGTTATGCTGAAAAGTGTATTGTAAAAGAAAGTGAGAATGCAAGAAAATGGCTGATAGAAGCAATCGAACAATAGGTTTATGTAATAGCGATAAATGTACTGGTTGCGAATGCTGTTATAATATATGCCCAACAAATAGTATAGTTATGACATTTAATCAATATGGAGAATCTTTTCCTAAAATAAATATGAATACATGTATACAATGTGGAAAATGTATGAAATATTGTCATGTACTATGTGATTGTGAAAAAAATGAATCATATAAGTGTTTTGCAGCTGTTAGAAAAGATAAAAATAAAAGAGAAAATTGTTCATCAGGAGGCATTTCTTCACTTTTGGCAGAAAAAGTAATCGGTAGAGATGGTGTTTTTTACGGCGTTGTTTTTTCAAGGACAGATGGTGCTGTTTATAAAAGAATAACATCTGTAGAAGAAATTCATGAAACTGAAGGTTCAAAATATGTACAAGCATCTATAGGTAATGTTTTTAATGATATAAAGCAGGATTTAATTAATAAGCTAGAGGTTTTATTTATTGGTTCAGCCTGTCAGTGTGCTGGATTAAAGATGTTTCTAAATGGTGAAAATATATGTACAGATAAATTGCTTCTTGTCGATTTTTTGTGTCATGGAATAGTCCCTAAAAGCTTCTTGGATGATGAAATAGCATATTTAGAAGATAAGAATAATTTTGTATGTGACGAGATTAGTTTTAGATCAAATGACTCTAAAAAAAATTATTATTTATCATTATATAATAAAAAAAGAATTATATATAAAAGAAAAGCTGAATTACAACCTTATTTTTATTGTTTTTTAAAGTCTATTTCTTTAAGAGAAAATTGTTTGAGTTGTAAATATAAAAATATAAATAGAGTTAGTGATATTACGATTGGAGATTTTATTGGATTAGAAAGAAATAGTATCAATGATTTGCCGCCTGATTGTAATCCTTCTCTAATATTAATAAATACAGAAAAAGGTTGTGATGTTTTTAAGAAAATAGAAGGAATGTTATATTGGGAACGCAATGTTAAAGAGGCAGTAAAAGGAGGCCCAAGTTTACGTGGATGTGTTATGCCGGATAAAAAGAGAGAACGTTTCCGTGAACTATATATAGAATATGGATTTACATATGCAGCGCGCAAAGTAGCTAATAAAGATATTGTAGTTAATTATATGGTTTATTTAAGATATATGATTTTAAGATATTTTAAAGCTATTATAAAAAGATTATTATTTAGAATAAACAAAAATAGTTAAATTTGTCGAAAGGTTTTATAGGTAACATGAAAAAAAATGCTTTCTTAACAACAATAAGAACCGTGATATCAATGATTATTCCATTGATAACATTTCCATATGTAGCCAGAGTATTAAGTGTTGATGAAATTGGGCAATATAATTTTTCGAATTCAGTAGTTAGTTATTTTTTGCTCGTTGCAGGTTTAGGAATAAGTACGTACGCGATTAGAGAAGGAGCCAAAATACGAGATTGCCAAGAAAAAATTAATAAATTTTCTTCTGAAATGTACTTTATTAATTTTATTTCGACTATTGTTTCGTATATAGCGATGGCTATTTCTTTAATAGTTGTTTCTAAGTTTACTGGATATGGGACGCTGATTCTTATATTAAGTGTAAGTATTTTCCTGAATTGTTTTGGAAGGCAATGGATTTTTAACATATATGAAGATTTTACGACAATAACCGTTTTACAGATTGTATTTCAAATTATATCTATAATATTTTTGTTTTTGTTTGTTAGAAGCGAAGGGGATGTTAATATTTATGCATTCGTATGCCTTTTTTCTTCAAGCGGTCCATTTGTTTTGTATGGAATTTTATCTAAAAAGTATGTAAGTGTAAAATTAAAATACGTACATCTAAAAAATCTGATTAAACATATTAAACCAATTAGCATAATCTTTGGAATGGCAATTGCTTCTACAATATATATAAATTCTGACATAACAATTATAGGTTTTTTAAAAACTGATTATGAGGTAGGAATTTATAGTACTGCGGTTAAAATATATAATATTGTTAAACAAGTTTTGGTTGCTGTAATTACAGTTACGATTCCAAGATTGACACTATACGCAGGAACGGAAAAATATGAACGTTTATTTAAGAAAGTATTTGATAGTTTGGTTACAATAACTATTCCAGCTGTAGTTGGTCTTTTTATGTTGAGTAAAGAGGCTATTCAAATTGTTGCAGGAAATCAATACATAGCAGCTACCGGTGAATTAAAAATTTTATGTATTGCAATAGTATGCGCATTATTTGCTAATCTATTTGGTACATGTGTTTTGTTACCTTATGATAAGGAAATTATTTTTTTGAATGCAACTATAGCAAGTGCGGTTATAAATATTGGATTGAATTTCTTGCTTATTCCTAAGTGGGGAGGCATGGCAGCAGCATTTACCACTGCATTATCGCAAGCAATTGTTTTGATAATTCATTATTATTATTCGAAAGATTTTGTAGATATATGGCAATCAATTAGATGCATTGTTAATAGTTGTTTAGGGGCAAGTGTAATCATTTTGATATGTCTAATAGTAGATAATTTTATTCATTCATTATATCTTAAGGTAATGATTTCTATCTTTGTCTCAATGGTGGGATATATTATAATAGAAATTTTATTAAAAAATTATGTGGTGAATGAATTAATTATATCAGTAAAAAACAAAATTACATTTGGGAGGTATTAAAAATGAAAAACAAGGTTATTATTGCAATTTTGTTGACACAATTGGCGTCTTTATCATGTCAAAATGATGTGATATTTGCATCTATAACAGATAATAGTGATCAAATTGAAGTGGAGTATAACAATAATAGTGATATTTTACAACAGAATAAAACCACAGAGATAGAGCTTTATGGAGATAATTCTTATGATGAAAATGGATTTGCGTGGGATGGATTAACAATTATTGGATATAATGGTAATGATAAGAATATTACAATTCCATCTAAGGCAAATAGTATTGGGCAAGAGGCATTCTATGGAAATAAGAATATTGTGTCAGTAACAGTACCTTCATCAGTGAAAAGCATAGGCGCTTACGCATTTGGGGGATGCACTTCATTAAAAAAGATTAATTTATCAAGTACTCTTAAAACAATTTCAGGTGGAGCATTTTCAGGATGCTCAAATCTGAATAATGTGGTAATTCCACAAAAAGTTGAGTCAATAGAAAGTTATGCTTTTGAAAATTGTTCAAGTATGGACAATTTTGAAATAAAAAGTAATGTTTTGTCATATGCATCTAGTATGATATTTTCAGGATGTGAGAAGTTAAAAAAAATTAATATTTCTGGAAATTTGACTAAAATACCTAGCTATATGTTTGAAGGAGCAGAGTATTTGGAAACTGTTAGTCTTCCGCAAACAATTAAAAGTATTGGAGCAAGAGCATTTTGTGGATGTAAATCACTTAGTAAAATTGATTTACCAGATGGGGTAACATCAATTGGAGGTGGCGCTTTTTCTGGTTGTACTAGTCTTAATAATGTAACAATTCCATCAAAAGTTTCTGTTATAGAATCAGGGGCTTTTGAAGATTGTTCAAATATGGATAATTTTGAAATAAAAAGTAACGTTTTGGAAAGCACTGGAAGTGGTATTTTTTCAGGATGTGAGAAACTTAAGAATATAGATATTACCGGAAGATTAACTAGTATCCCTCGGTATATGTTTGAGAGCGCAGTATATTTGGAGACTGTAAATCTTCCCACAACAATAAAGAATATAGAGGCAAGGGCATTTTGGGGGTGTTCTTCTCTTAAAGAGATAAAGTTACCTAATGGATTAATAAGCATAGGGTCGGGAGCATTTACTGATTGTACTAGTTTAGAGATGATTGTAATTCCATCAAATGTAAAAGAAATAGAATATGCCGCTTTTTCTGGTTGTACATCAATATCAGATTTTGAGATTAAAAGCTCTTTGTTAACATATGTGGGAGGATCCGTTTTTGATAATTGTTATAATTTGAAAAAAATTAAAATAACAGGAAATATGAATGAAATACCAGATAGAATGTTTGAGGGAGCATCATATCTTGAAGAAGTCAATATTCCCGATACTGTTACAATCATAGGAACTAGAGCGTTTAGTAATTGTGAAAGTTTAAAAGAAATTAATTTGCCAGATAATGTGAATACAATAGAGAGTAGTGCTTTTTCTGGCTGTACATCATTATCGGAATTTAAATTACCTAAAGAGTTATCTATTATTGGAATGACAGCTTTCGAATCATGTACTGAACTTAAAAGTATTGTTATACCAAATAAAGTTGAAAGTATAGGTTCAGAAGCATTTTCTGATTGTACTCAATTAGAAAATATAATAATTAATAATCCGACGGTTTATTTTGGTTCGGATATTTTTGAAAATGATTATTTATTGAAAATGTACTGTTTCAAAAATTCTACAGCAGAGGAATATGCAAATACTTATGGAATTGATTATGAATCATCTTTAGGAATATATTCGGACAAAATTAATATAACTGAGCAACCAGATGATATTTTTGCGGAAAAGGGTAAACAAGCTACATGGAAAGTTACAGCATCGGGAAATAATCTAAAATATCAGTGGCAGTATAAAAGTGATAATGATAATAACTGGACAAACTTTCAGTCAGCTACATCATCGAGTATGTCAAAAGTAGTTGGAGATTGGAATGGATGGAAAATAAGATGCAAAATTAGTGATAGTCAAGGTAATGTTTCAACAACTGCAGTTTCTTTATTACATGTTTCTGAAATTAGAATTAATAGTCAGCCTTCAGATATTACAGTAGCTGAGGGAAAACAAGCTACATGGAAAGTAGTAGCGCAAGGAGATGATTTGAAGTACCAGTGGCAATATAAAAGTAGTCCTAATGCGGTATGGACTAATTTCCAGTCAGCAACAGAATCAAGTATGACAAAGACAGTTGGTAAATGGAATGGTTGGCAAATAAGATGTTTAATAACAGATTCTAATGGAATAAGTAAAACAAGTGATGTGGCTACAATATATGTAGCAATGGTTAACATAACAAGTCAGCCGACAGATGTCACAGTAGCAGAGGGAAAACAGGCAACGTGGAAAGTATCAGCCGAGGGAAATAACCTTAAGTACCAGTGGCAGTACAAGAGCAGTGCAAATGCAGGCTGGACGAACTTCCAGTCAGCAACAGGAGCCAGCATGACAAAGACCGTGGGCAAGTGGAACGGCTGGCAGGTAAGATGCGTGATAAAGGACGGAAACGGAAACAGTGTAACAACAAATACAGTAACCATCCATATAACAGGAATTAAAATCACAGCACAGCCGGCAGATGTCACAGTGGCAGAGGGAAAACAGGCAACGTGGAAAGTATCAGCCGAGGGAAATAACCTTAAGTACCAGTGGCAGTACAAGAGCAG
>OIXL01000032.1_pt1 | contig 92410 bp, 74 predicted proteins | sample 1587761 | NCBI WGS metagenome assembly OIXL01 (sample SAMN03283246) | human gut metagenome | biome: human-associated habitat; material: feces | host: Homo sapiens | place: Peru | collected 2012 | reverse complement strand
AAATCATCCGCAATGCCGTTACAACAGCACTGCGGATGGATATCTCGTTGCTCGCTAACTTTTAGCGGACAGCAATATTATTAAATGCTTTTTTACTGTATATCCGGTCGCTGAGCCTGTCGAAGCGTGCCGACACACAAGGTCGCTTCGACAGGTTCAGCGACCGAAAGCGACCTAAAGGACAGGCTCAGCGACCGGATTACGAAGTTTTTTTAGTATTTTTGCGGAATAAAAGGTGGGACGATCTGCCGCGCTGCGGAGTTTCGGCTCCGGGTGAGGAAAGTCCGGACAGGGCAGGGCACCCTACTGGGGAAAGCCCAGATGGGAGTAATCTTATGGCACCGTAACAGAAAACAACCGCCTGGCGACAGGCAAGGGTGAAAACGTGAGGCAAGAGCTCACGACGCGCGTCGGCGACGCCGCACGGGTACGATGTCAGGGCCTGCAAGACCAAATATACTGGCAGATGAGGGCTGCCCGCCCGATGCCAGGGGGTAGGTTGCGTAGATAAATGGCAGATTCAAAAACAGAAACCGGCTTACGGTCCCGCCTTTTTTCTTTTTATCTCGAGTTCGCCTTGGCGGTGGCCTCAAGGTCGAGGGCCTCGGCGAGGATCAGGATCGGGTTCTTCACCTTGTAGTCGGTGGACATCTCGATCTGCCACTTGCAGGTCTCACACTCGCTGCAGACGAAATCAGGAGCGACGGCCTTGATCTGCTCGAAGACCGGACGACCGATCTCTTGTGAGTACTTGTAGTTCTCCTTCTTGAAGCCGTAAGTTCCTGCTATGCCGCAGCATCCGCTGTCCAGAACCGTGAACGACACACCCGGGATCATATTCATCAGTGCCTTTGTGAATATGCTCCAGCCGAGTTTCTCAACGTGGCAAGGAATATGGTAGGCTATCCTCGCGCGGTAATCATCCTTGAACACCAGCTTTACCTTGCCGGAATCCACCAGCTCGAACAGGAACTTCTCCACAAGGGTGATGCTGTCACGGACTGAGGAATTATCCACGGAAAGCACGTCAGGATATTCATCTCTCATCGTGAACACGCAGGTGGAGGATGTCGCGACAATCGGCAGTCCGGCGGCCACAGCCTTCTCAAACTCAGCCACATTGTGCTTTGCGTGCTTGGTCGCGCCGTTCCACATTCCATTGGAAATCATCGCCACGCCGCAGCACTTCTCGTCCATCAACTGAACTCCATAGCCGACGGCGTTCATCACCGTCACGAAAGCCTTGCCGACCTCCGGCTGCTGAAACTCTGTCGAACAACCGTGGAAGAAAGCGACCTGCCTTGAATATGCCTTCTGGGCTTCCTGCGCCTCTTTCCTGAACCAGGATTCAAAGCCGTGTGCCTTGTATTTCGGAAAAGTACGATGGCTGTCGATATGAAGGGTCGCGTCCATCACAGCCTTGACCGGCTTGGAAGCCACCATAAAGTTCACCACCGGAGCGAACGGACGCGCCATCCTGCCCATGAAATCCGTGCTGGCCAGAAGACGGTCTCGAAGCCCCGGAGTGGCGGTGCTGAAACGGCGGCGGGCCGAATGGATCAGGTCAGCGATCTTAACGCCGGACGGACAGGCCACCTCACAGCGTTTGCAGTTCATGCAATATTTCAGGTTCTCATCGAAGAAGTACTTGTTCTTCAGACGAAGCCTCTCACCGTCAGGGCCTGCCTGTTTAGGTCCCGGATACAACGGATTGACAGCCACTACCGGACAGTAAGCGGTACAAATCGTACATTTGATGCACTGTTCGAAATTATTGAAACTTATGTTTTTCTCTTGCATATCTCTTTCAATATCAAATGAATATGATCGACTTACTTACCAAGAATACTGTCCGCCGCGCTGAACGCTGTCATAATCGCCACGCCGGCTCCGCTGCCTTCCGCGAGAGGATTGCAGCCTCCGACCTCGGAACCAACAACATAGAGGTTCGGGACAACCTTTCCGTCACGCAAAGGCTTGAAATCGCCGTTGGTCTTCACTCCGAAACCAGTGTAGTTCTGGCGGGCGAAAAACTTCTCATCGTACCAGTCTTTCCTCTCGGCGGGATAATCGACATCGAGCCCGAACACCGGTTCCTTAACTGCATCCGGAGAGGCTACCAATCCCTTACCGAAGAGGTTGCCGCTCGCGAGGACGAATGCGTCGGCCTCTATGCGCAGCTCGCCGAGATTGGCGGTTCTGATGCTTGCGACACGCTCTCCGTCAAAGGCAGCGTCAATAGCCTCGTCACCCATCAGGAATGTTCCACCGGCAGCCTCGAACGCTTTTTTGAGAAGTCTTTGCGTGCGGATTCCCGGCACGGAAGGAGGTGTCGTACCTATGAACACGACCTTGGCCGGAATCATTTCCTTGATCCACTGCATAATGACCGGTTCCTCAAAACCGAACACCTCCGGCAGGATGACAACATCCTCACCGTTAAGAAGTTCCTGAACCTTGTGCGCAAAAGCCTTCCAACTGGATTCGTGGTTCATCACACGTGCGATGTTCACGGACCTCATCTCGGCCGGGTTCTTGCGGAGAAGCTCAACCTCGTCCAGTTTCACAGACTCGATGCGGCACTCTGTGCCTCTTTTCTCAAGGCCTTCGGCGATAAAACGTGTATTGAAATCCAAGAAGCCGGAGAAGTTCACTATCAGGGCCTTCTCTCCTATCTTCTCATCCCTTGATGCAAGAAGGGTAACGTCATCCATGGCGAGCCAGGCTGGTTTCAAAGTGCCGAGGGCGGTGATGCGGTAGCCGTTGTGGATCGTTTCGGTCGCTTCGACCGGGTGCAGCGCGACACCGCAATCCGAGAAAAATCCCGGAACAGAGGCGACATATTCAGAAAGTCTCTGCTTGCCAATCTTTGAATATGGGTGTTCGGAAGGAAGTGTCTCCACCGCAGACAATGGTTCCGCGACATCCGTTCCGTCAGGAAGTTTTCCAAGCAGACTGAAAGCGCCGGATGAAAAGTGGAGTGCGTTCTGCCCGGCGGACACCATCAGGCATTTCTTCCCCGCTTTCTGCAACTTGATTCCGCAGACAAGCGAAGAAAGTCCGCCACCTATAAGTACAATGTCAAATTTCATAATCTCTTCCTCCTATATTTCCTCACCAAGTCCCATTACCTCTGAATATACCCACTGGGTATAGGCGCTTTCACGCAGCGTCTCCCCCCAGGCAACCGGATACATTCCTTTCCATCTCTCGTCCATGAAGTCCTTTAGATCAGCGCGTGCCTTGGCCGTGCATTTTCTGGCCTTGGCAAGGCGGCCGGCTGCCCTGCATGCGCAAAGCTCACCCTGACAGGTTCCCATTCCGAAACGGGTCCTGCGCCTCAAATCGACAAGGTTGTTGACTTCAAGATTCTCGATGGCTGAATCAACCTCAGACACAGAGACTTCCTCACACTCGCAGACAAGACTGCCCTTCACGTCACCGTCAAAGTCGAGATTGGCAGCCTGAGTGCCGAAACGCCCGACGGACGCCTTCTGAACCATAGTCGGAACCTCCCAGATCTTCTTGGAGATCTCCTCGATTCCACCTGGTTCGGATCCCGGAAGCGGAGTGTCGGCGGTCACACACTTGGCATCCCGTCCGAGCTTCTTGCAGACAGCGTCAGCGGCCATCTCACCCATAAGCCTGTAAGTCATAAGCTTACCGCCGGTGATGCTGATGAAGCCCTTGATTCCGTCACGAGTCTCGTGATCCAGACAGACGATGCCTCGGCTGATGTTACGGCCGCTCGGATCATTGTCAGCCGAAACCAAAGGACGGACTCCGGCGTAAGCCCTCAGGACACGTGTCTCCGCCAGGCAAGGAGCCAGCTTGGCACCCTCGGTCAAAAGCAGATCCACCTCGTCTGGAGTCACCTTCAGATGATCGCATTCCTCGTACGGAACCCTTGTGGAAGTCGTACCGATAACGCAGACCGTGTCTCCCGGCACAAGGATGTCAGCGTTGGCCGGCTTGCGGCAACGGTTGATAACCACGCTGTTGACCCTGTGCGCGAAAATCAGCAATGCCCCCTTTGCCGGGAACATACTTATGTTAGCCCCGGCCATCTGAGCGATGTGATGCCCCCAGATGCCGCCGGCGTTGACCGTCACTGGCGCGTAGTAGTCTGTCACGATCCCTGTGTGATGGTCAAGCACCTTCACGCCCTTGATCGTGTCCTGCTCCTTGATGAACTCTATGACTTCTGAATATACCAGGACCTTGGCTCCGTGAATCTTCGCGTCAAACACGTTCGAGGCGCAAAGACGGAACGGATCGACCGATCCGTCCGGAACCTTCACGGCTCCGATAAGCGACGGATTCACAGACGGTTCCATCCTCTTGGCCTCCTCCGGATCAATCACTTCGGCGTTGATCCCGGCCGCAAGGCAAGCCTTCACGAAAGTGTCCTGATAGGCCAGATCATCCTCAGGAAGGGTTATGAACAATCCTGAGGTGTCATCCACGCAATGACGAGCGATCTTCTTCAGAATCATATTCTCTTTAATACACTCTGTCGCGGATTCCTGATCCGTGACAGCGTAGCGTGCACCGCTGTGAAGCAGTCCGTGGTTTCTTCCCGTCGCTCCTGTGGCTATGTCGAAACGCTCGATCAGCAAGACTCTCAACCCTCTGAGGGCGCAGTCCCTTGCTGTTCCGGCTCCCGTAATGCCACCACCGACGATTATGACATCATATTCATTCATCTTATTACAGTCCAGTATATTGGTTAATTTTCAATCTCAGTGTCTTGGACAGGCTCACAGGAGTGTAACTGTCCGAACGTTCAAGCCATTCCAACGCCAACGCGGGCTGACCGCACATAAAGCATCCAAGCGCGATGTTGTAGGCAGCGCAGGCCTTTTTCTCATCACTCCTGCAATTCAAAAGTGTGATCCACTGACTGATCGCCTCCTTCCATTTGTAGGAATATGCATATTCCGCACCCTTGTCCCAAGCGCTCTCAGAGCCATCATAATAAATGACGTGGAAATCATCCTGTTTCCATGTGGAAAGGAACGACGAGGCCGCGACATAGCCGGCGTTCTCAGCTCCGGGAGCGATATCGCTCCAAACTTCCTTGATGATCTCGTCCTTGGATTTCTTGCCGTCGCTGTAAACCTCAACCTTGAAATTACGCCCTCCGGCGAAACCGAAGACCCTATCCTCCTTGTTCATGGAATCATAGACAAAAATCTTCGTGGTGAACGGGACAGAGGCGACCGAGACGAAAGAAGAGTCCGTCGACACATTCATACCGGTGACTCTGACCGGATCCTTGACGGAAGGAATCCCAAGTTCGGGAGTGTCGATGACAAACACGACATCCTTTCCGGTCTCCAACACAAGGCTGACCAGAGAATCCTTGGAAGCATAGTCAACACCCTCCCCTCCTCGTGCGGTGAACAGTTCGACCTCACGGTTTCCACCGAAATAATCCTCTTCCAGACGCGTCGCGAATCCACCCGCCGCGGAAGCGTTGAACGCCTCGCCACGAGGATTGCCGTCAGTCAGATAGACGACAGCCAACGACTTGCCGGCGAGATTGAGGCCGGACTTGGAAGGTCCTCGCATCTCGGGACTTACAACAAAGGCCTGAGGTGCGCATGACACCAGCGCGAAAAGCGCCGAGACAACCATCAATGAAGTTCTTTTCATAATCTTTGAATATTAAACCGGCTCAGCGATGAGATCGTACTCATCCGCGCCTGTAATCTTCACGTCAATGAACCTGCCACACAGTTCCTCGGCAGGCGTTCCTCCGAATTCCTGTCCCTCGTACCTGACGACAATCTCACCGTCAACCTCAGGACTTTCGTACTGGCTCCGGCAGATCAGCACACCGTCCGCATAGTCATCGACCATGACACGCTCGACATTGCCGACCCTTGACTCGTTGAACGCCAATGAAATGCCGCTCTGTGTCTTCATCAGTTCCTCAAGTCTGCGCTCCTTTTCCTTCCTCGGCACGGAATCCCTATAGTTCTCCGCTCCGAAAGTGCCTTCCTCCTCTGAATATTTGAAAGCGCCCAACCGCTCGAACCTCGCCTCTCTGACAAAGTCCAGAAGTTCGGCGAACTCTTTCTTCCCTTCTCCGGGATGGCCGACAATCATGGTTGTCCTCAGAGCCACGCCAGGAACACGCTCGCGAAGCTTCCTCACCAAAGTCCTCGTCCACTCCCCGTCCACATGACGGTGCATCTTGTCCAGAACCTTGTCAGCGATGTGCTGTAGAGGAATATCCAAGTACTTGCAGACCTTAGGGTTGTCCGCCATCTCGTCAAGCACATCCTCCGGGAAATCCGCAGGATAGGAATAATGTATTCTTATCCATTCTATGCCATCGATTTCAGACAACTTGCGGAGAAGTTCAGCCAAAGCGCGGCGCTTGTACAGATCCAGTCCATAATAGGTCGTGTCCTGGGCGATCAGGATCAATTCCTTGACTCCATCTCTCGCCAACGCCTCGGCCTCGGCCACAAGACTCTCCATCGGAACGGATCTGTGCGCTCCCCTGATGAACGGAATGGCACAGTAGGAGCACCTTCTGTCACAGCCCTCGGAGATTTTCAGGTACGCATAGGCGCGGTTATCCGTCCTGAGTCTCGCCGGATTTTTGGCCGGCACGCACCCCAAAGCCTTGACAATCGGATCCAGGTCTCGCGCCCCGAACCAGAAATCCACTTCCGGAATCAATTCCGGCATCTGGGACATGTACCTCTGCGAAAGACATCCGAAAACCATCAGTCTTCCTACCTCGCCCGACTTCTTGCGCTCGGCGGCGGAGAGGATGGTCTGGATGGACTCCTCCTTCGCGTCGCCGATGAATCCGCAGGTGTTGATGAGAAGCACATCGACAGGACAGATCTCATTCTCAGGCACAATCCGCCACGCGTCCTTGACCTGAGAAAGAAGATGTTCCGTGTCAACCGTGTTCTTGGAACAGCCTAATGTTATGATTTGCAGGGATTTCACTACTCGTTAGCCTTATCCTCTTCCTTAGCGTCCTCCGCAGCTGCCTCTTCATGTGAAGCCTCTTCCTCAGGATCGACGAAATCAAAGGAAGCATATTTCTTGATGTCTCCGTACCAGTCAACAACCTTCTTCATGTGTGACACATAGAAACGGTCCGCGTCATAATCAGGAACCGCCTTGGCGAAAAGAGCCTTCAACTCTTCCGGAGCGGCCTTTGACGACGGAGCGTCAGCGTCCCCGAGGACCTCGTGCATCTTCAGGAACACTTCCTGAAGCTTGATCTCACCCTCTGTGGTATAGATTGAAATGTCAGCCAAAGTGGTGATGCGGCTCTTCGAGTCGGCCAGAGTCCTTTTCTTATCGGCAAGGGACTCGATGATGACACCATTACGCGCCTGGGCGACATACTCGAACAGGCCATGCTGGCCTGAGATTGAAAGAATTTTTGCAAGATCTGTTTTCATGTTCAGATAAAGATAACTTAATATATTCAACTATCAAAATTCAAGCCCGCCGAAAACTTTCTCGGTCTCGGATCTCAATCGGGCGAATGTTCCGTTGTTGCGGATGATCGCGTCAACCTTTGAAAGATCAAAGCGCTGAGCCGCGATTCTTTGTATGATCTTTTCCGGCGGTGCCTGATCCCGTTCGCAAGCCCTTCTCAGCCTCTGCTCCAAAGCGGCGTCAACCATTACCACCTTGACGGTGAGAGCCAGGAAATCCGGTTTGTCCAAAATAATGGCGGACTCCATGACACAGAACGGCTCTTTGCCGAAAAAAGTCCCTGAACGTCCCATGTTCTCGAAGCGAGCGCTCTGCATCGCGTTCCACCTTTTGAAGTCTGTCAGGACCGCGGGATGCACGATGGACTCCAGCTGCCGGAGTTTATCCGGCGCCGAAAAAGCGATGGAAGCCAATCTGGCCCTGTCCAAAGACCCGTCAGCCTGTCTTATCCCGCAGCCGAAGGCCTCCTCGATGGAATCAAGGAGAGTGTCGTCTTTCCTGTAAAGGTTCTTGGCGGCGGAATCCGAGTCATAGACTGGAATCCCGCGTTCCGCAAGAATGGAGCAGACAGCGGACTTGCCGCTTCCGATGCCTCCGGTGACAGCCACAGTCCTCATTGTCGTCCCTCCTCCACACAATCGAACACCTCCGGGGTTACCGTACACTCGATGACGCCTTCCGGAATCCTTGAGGCATGAGCTATACACTTACCTCCTCTGGAATTCCGGAAATCGGTATAGTCAATGTAGAACTGCACATCATCCGTCGGATCCTGGGACAGCGGGAACGCGCACTTGAACACCACCGTGGCCGTGGATGGATAGACAGAGAGTTTTTTTCCGGCGGGAACGTTCCTGACACCGATGTTGACCTCTGAACTGATCTCCACAAAACGGGTCACGTCAAGGGAATAGTTCACCTCTGTCTCCGACATCCTGACCCCGGAGACCTGTTCAAGCTTCACCACGCCATGCGCGCTGGACTTGAGGTTCAGAAGGTCTATCGTGCGTGTGAACACCCTGTCAATATGCTCAAGATGAAACGGTTCCCCGTAGATTGTGACAGAATCCGGCTGGAGGCGGATCTGCCCCATCGCCATGTACTGAGGCTTGAAACTCAGCACCTGGACAGCCTGGACAGGCACCCTCTTGTTGTTCTCGAACGGAAACCTGAACTGAACTGTCTCGGAAAGGAAAGACTCCAGACGAACCCCGTCACCGAATATCTCCGTGACATAATTGCTGAGCTCAGCGGCGGTGATGTAAAACAACTCGCCCTCCTTGTGGTGCAAATCCTTGCCGTCAAAACGGATTGTCAACGCCTTGCGCTTCGCCTGGTGACGGATCCTCAGCAGTGAGAAGCCCGATGTCCTGCAACGGGCCGCGATCATACTCGAATTGGAAGAAACGTCGGAATGTCCATCAATGTTGCACTGAGCCACCACCGGCACGCTAATCGTGTCGGAATAGTTCAGGGAAAGATTGTGGATCAGCCAGATGCTGAACGCAAGCAAGAGAGACATCAGAAAAACTGAAATGTCTCTCCCGTCAAGATGCAGTCTTCCCAGCAGTCTATGCAGGCGTTCCTTCCACATTCTCTAAAAGAATATCAGGGCCTGTTACTGCTGCGGAGCGTCCTGTGTGAAATCCCTTACGAGGGAGTTCTTGTCGACTCTGAGTTTGACTTCACCGTCAACCTTGATGAGGACGGTTCTGTCCTTGATCTCATCGACGGTTCCGTAGATTCCGCCGGCGGTGACAACCTTGTCTCCCCTCTTGAGGCTGTTGCGGAACTTCTCAAGTTCCTTCTGCTGCTTGCGCTGCGGACGGATCATAAACAGCCACATGATCACGAACATGGCGATGATCATGATCCAGAACGCGCCACCACCGGCACCCTGAGGCTGCCCGGCTCCTGCAGGAGCGGAGGCCTGCAGCAATGTGAAAGTAAGAATATTCATTTCTAAAAATTAAAGTTAATATTCACAAATTTAAGCAATTTTTTCGGTCTTCACTATATCCCCTTCCTCAATCTGCTTTTTGACGAGGCGGTCAAGGAGGCCGTTGACGAACGAACGGCTCTTAGGTGTGCTGTAATATTTGGATATTTCCACATATTCATTGATGGTCACGCGCACCGGCAGCGAAGGAAACGCCTTAGCCTCGGAGAGCCCCATCACGATGAGGACCATGTCGGTGGTGAAAAGCCTGTCCTTCTCCCATTGGGATGTGCTGTCCGCCACAAGCGGCGCGTATTTGCCGTAGCACGCGAACGCGGTGCGGAGAAGCTTGTACACGAACGCCTTGTCGCTCTCCACGGCCGCCCCTTTGTCCTGCATCATCTCGCTGCGGTAGAGCGGCGGCAGCGACCAGCGGTATCCCTTGGCGAAAGCCTTGAGCGTGTCGCAGCAGACTGTCAATGAATATGCAAGGTCATCACACCAAAGAATGGACATGTCCTCAAGAATCTTGTCCAGTTCCTCGTTGTCAACGAACTCTTCTTCGAATATCCTTGTGAACAGCCTCGTGTCCTCCTCCACCGAAGTCTCGGCCGAAGCCATATATTCCTTGAAATATTCCTTTGTCAGGATTGAGTCGTAAACACTTCTGACAAAGGCGTCGTACGGTTCCCATGAAAGCTTGCGGCGGGAGATTATCTTCTGGAAATCAGGATCCTGCTCCAGAAGCGGCGAAAGCGAGTTACGGACGAACTTCAGGTTCGGATTCCTCTCCTCCTCCGTCGGGTTGAACTTCTTCCTGGCGTTTTCTATCCTTGTCCGCGCCTCTGCCGTGAGGTACGGAATGATGTCAAGCATAAAGAGATACAGAGACCTCGTGGCTTCGCAGGACGCTTCCAGCAGCGCCTCGGCCTCGGGGAGAGTCATCGTAGGATTCTCCGCATAGCTGAAAAGTACTTTGAAAGCCTTTATTCGCAAGATTCGTCTGTTTAGCATAATTCCATTCAAAATTTTATGCAAAGATAACACACAATTTCAGATTTTTCTTAAATTTGTGCGGATAACAAAACATTCAGCGCAAGATGTACAAAGATGATTACGAGCGGCCGAACTACGCTGACCGCAACTCAGAGGACGTTTACTCCAAGCCTGTAAGGGCCGGAAAGAGGACGTATTTCTTCGATGTGAAGACCACCAAGGGCAACAACGACTACTACCTGACCATCACCGAAAGCAAGCGCAGGCAGGAGCAGGACGGCAGTTTCTCGTTCGACAAGCACAAGATATTCCTTTACAAGGAAGACTTCGACAAGTTCCAGGAAGGCCTTTCCGAAGTTTTGGCCTACATGAAGGAAAACCTCCTTCCAGATGTGCCGGAGCACAACTATGAGCAGTCAAGTCCGGAGAAAGGCGGTGAAACATCCGGAGACTCGTTCAGCAACGTGAAATTTGAGGAACTTTAGTATTCGGACAGAAAAAAATAAGCGAGGCGGCCGTGAATCATCATCGGTCGCCTCGTGTTTTTTGAGATATTCCGTTACATGGTTCTTTCGGATATTCTTACATAGCACAGCTTATTGCTGCCGCTCGTCGTTATTAAAGGATTCGACGCATTGCTCTGAGCCCTTTCCGAATCCGCGCAGCGAAGTCTCACCCGCAACAATTGATGTCCTTGGGCTCCCACCAATTTCATGTCCACGTTCATAAGGATGTTTGAATGATCGGACCCAGTGTCGCCCCAACTCCAGCATAGATAGCTTCCGGCTTTGTTCCAAACCGCGTCCACGGCTTCCGAATCGGTCCATTCAACCACGAAATTCTTAGGACCGTCATTGGAACTGCCTGTATAAAGCGACATCCAGATGTCCCCCGTACAACCGGCTGTGGATGTCGAGAATTCCCAACATTGTCCCGTGCCGCTGCCGGTGTCCCACCAATGGTTCAACTGCGGACCGTGGTGTCCGTTCTTGGCGCTGTTCTTCTGAGACGGGTCGATCCTGTCATAGCACCAGCCCTGCTTCAAATCTCCGAACGTTCCGAACACAAAAGTACCAGCCCCGGCCTTTGGCGCCCACGACGTGCCGCCCACGGTGTTTGTCCAAGAGCCTATATTGTACCATTCCACAACCGTATGCCATACCGATGGCACAGCCGATTCGACAATATCGTCAAACGACCTGACCCTCAAAACCAGATGCCCGTCATGTTTCATGAGTATTCCTGTCACATCACAGTTTCCGGAAGGTATAAGCCTGGCATGCTTCTCCTTGAACGTGGTCATGGTCCTCAAGTCAATGTTGTTTCCCTTCGAATCCCGCAGCAATGTCACACAGTCGTTTCCGGTCTCCTTGTTCGAATTGTACAGCGTGCCGAACGGATAGGTGAAGCAGACATTCTTCAATGTGACCAAAGTGTTCTCCATAGCATCCTGATCTATCGCAGAGATGTCGCCGATTTCTACAGGGGTGGCACCGTCACCCGAAAGTGATGTGTTGTCCACCAGGTTGGCGTCAGTGATGTTCGATATTTTCGTCACTCCGTCAGCTTTTCTGATCTCACATGCAGCCAGCCACACACCGACCTTGTCATTGACTGAATATGTGTTCCTTGCAGGATCGCTGAATTCGAACAGCAGTCCTTTTCCACTGTCATCCTGCAAATACATCGCCGACTCACCGGTATTGCCGCAAGTCCTGTCACTTGTCACATATCCTTCGACCTTGATGTTGTCCCCAATCAATCCATCGTTCTCGGCCAACGCCTCCTTGATTGTCTTTATCGCCGCCCTGTTCTTGTCCAGAACCGGGAACTGGATCACGGTCACCGCACAAGCGAGATCGCCTCCATTCTGACGGAAAGTCACCGTGGCGGTACGCCTCAGCGCGTCATCATTGCCGATGATGTTGAACGCTTGTGTATCCTCGGTCTTTTCCCGGAGCGTCAGCCATTCCGGACCATCTCCCGAAACTTCCGCCGTCCATTCCACATTTGTCTTCACCGCGATGATTCCACTTGTCGGATCCGATGGAAAGCTCAGGCGCTCATCCTTGACAGAAAGGTATGGTGTCTGCCCATTTTGCGTGACATTTATCTCGTACTTCGTGCTGTCCTGCAACGTGACAACAACCTTGCAGGTACGGCTGTAGCCACGGTCCCAGTCTGCCGCATTGATGTAGAACCTCCCGTCATCCTTTCCCACAGATGGATAGAGTGAGCACCAATCGGCGTCCGATTTCACATACCAGCTTCCTTCTCCGAAAACCGTCATCTTGTACGAGCCTTTCACCGGAGCCACCTCGCAATCATGGGACTCCAATTCCAGATGATATTCCTGAACCGACTCTTTGGCGCATGACAAGAATCCGACCGCCATGCAAAGTCCTATTATAATCCTTTTCATAATGTTATCATTAATATTCCCCTTCGGCCCACCAGACTTTGGTCAGCATATCATCTCTGCCCCCCATCCGGCTTACGGCCTCGTTGTAATTCTTGTTGTTCGTACTTTGGCTGATGACCGGATATATCAGTCGTTCCGGCAGATGCGCCACACCCTGGGCATCCTTGTTCTGTGCGGCCGGACCAATGGTCAATGCCGGAAGTCCGGTGCGCCGGTAGTCATCCCAAGCCTCAAAGCCGACCAGAAACGACGCTATGTATTTCTGCTCCATTATCATCTCAAGTCCACGGGAAGGATCATATTTAGCCGCCGTGTTCTTCAAAAGATTGTCAGTCTTTTGGTCAGCGCCGCACCATTCCTGGACAGAGGCTGTGACTCCACGCTCATACCAAACGACAGGATCTCCTTCGATGAATCCCCTGAACGCGGCTTCCGCCAGAATGAAGTTCAGCTCCGCGAATGACATGAATGTGGAAGGCTGGGTGTTGGTCTCTAAAGTCTCCGAATATGAAGAAGCGCCTTCTCCGACCCAAACATTCAGTTCACCATAGTCGTAACCGCTGGGGATTCCTCGATACTGTCCGAGATATTTGGAATCAGCCGGAGATGCGACACCGCCAACAAATTTTCCGGTTCTTGGGTCGGATGACAAATTCATCAGATCCACAAGCGTCGAACACATCCTTCTGTTACTGTGCAGTTTAACTTTCAGAGTTCCTGCTGGCCCATAGCCGTTTATGTTAGGAATGACACCTGTAAAACGGAGTATGGCACCGTCTTCATTATTCTCAAACACAGGGTAAGTGCCCGGATCGTCAAGCATCTTGCGCATCTCGGCCGGAGCGTTCATGTCCTGATGGCGGCTCACTCTCATAAGAAGACGCAATCTCAAAGAATTGGTGAACTTCTTCCATTTCGCGACATCACCTTGATAAAGCAGATCCTTCTGCGGGCTGTCCAGCGCGGCAGTCATGTCGTACATCGAATTGGCTGACTCAAGTTCAGTCAGCAGTGATGTGTAGATTTCTTTCTGCGTGTCGTATTTCGGTGTGACATTCCCGGATTCAGCCTTGAAAGCCTCACTGTACGGTATGTCGCCAAAGATGTCTGTCAGTTGAGAGACGAAATACGCCTTGAGAGTCAACGCGATGGCCATGCAGTTGTAATCCCCGGCCTTTTCCGCCAGTTCATACATTCGCTGGCATGCAGAAGCCTTGGGAGCGATTCCGTTCCAGATGTCCTTGGATTCGTCAGGCTTTACGATATAGTTGCTTATCTGCTCTCCGGACTCGATGTACACGGAATACTGCATCAAGTCGCTGTTCAACTTCACGGAATGGTAGAGGATAGTCCAGTTTCCTCCATGGATGATGTCCTGGATCAGACTGAGCGGCTTGGCATTGCCATATTTGATGCTGGTAGGGTCAGTATTAATGTCCTCGAAGTTATCGCAGGCCGTCATCCCTAAGAGAACCGCCGCGGCGACAAGAGGTATGAATATTCTTTTTTTCATATTTTCTAGAATTTAAGTTCAACGCTGAATCCATAACTGCGTGTCATAGGGAACTGAGCGGTCTCGAAACCTGTCGTGATTTGGGAGCCGTTCAGGGTGGCGATCTCCGGATCATACTGAGGCCAGGACGTCAGCATGGCGAGATTTCTGCCATACACAGCCAACGATACTTTCTGAAGGACCTTGGTCTTTTCAGTCAGTCTCTTCGGCAATGAATATTCCAACCTTACCTCACGCAATTTGATGAAGGACGTGCTGAACAAGTTGTTCTCAACGTTCGCCCTTCTGTACATAAGGTCATAGTAATATGCTATCTTGTCCGTGACAACCCTGTTGCGCGAATATGTTCCCGTGGCCTCGTCATAGCAGACTCCGTCACCAATCAATCCGTCGTATCGTCCCTCAAGCGAGTTCTTCAGCTTGCCACTGTATGACAGGATTGAGTTTGTAAGGGAATATGCCTTGCCACCATACTGTCCATCGATTGACACGGACAAGGTGACACCCCTGAAAGAGAACGAATTGTTGAAACCGGCCTTCCACTTAGCCTGGGTGTTTCCAAGATATTCAAGGGAGGTTCCCATTATCGGGTAACCGTTGCCGTCATAAAGGACTTCGCCGCTGACATCCTGCCTGGAGCCATCTTTGAGGGTGATATAGGCTCCTTCCGGGGCTTTCTTGAATCTTGTGCCGTACATGTCCCCAAGCGTACCTCCTGGCTTCGCGATTATCGAAGAGTTAGGCCCCTGGCTTATTATCCACTGGTCCAACCCGTCGGCAAGCGACTTCACACGGTTCCGGTTCATTGACCAGACAATCGAAGTGGACCATTTGAAATCCCTTGTGCTTACCGGTTTGCCGGTGACGGAAACTTCCCAGCCATGATTTCGGATCTCGCCAGCGTTGACGACCATTGATGAATATCCCGTGATCGGGTCAATAGGCGCACGCAGAATCTGATTGCGGCTTATTGCATTGTAATATGTCACATCGAAGTCAAGACGGCCTTCGAAAAAGCGTCCCTCAAGGCCATATTCATAACTCTCGACCATTTCTGGCTTGAGAGCGTCGTTGTTCACTTTGGACGGAATCGTCAGACCTCCTGTGAAATTGCTCTTGCCGTAATAGTTTCCGATGTTGTAGGCGTAAGTGTCGTTTCCGACCTTGGCCCATGAAAGCCTGAGTTTCAGCATGTCAATACGCTTTCCGAAGGCATGCTTCCCGAAACCTAAGATGTCTGAGAGCAGGAAACTTGAGCTTACGGATGGATAGAAATAGGAATTGTGTCCCTTGGCCAATGTGCTGGACCAGTCGTTTCTGCCGGTGACGTCCACGTAGATCATATTCCTCCAGCTGAACTGCATCATTCCGTAAAGGGAGTTTATCCGCTTCCTGTTATAGTAGTTGGTGAACAGGAGCTGGGACTGCGAATTGGCGAAATTGTATATTCCCGGCTGGTCAAGCTGGTTCGCGGTCTTGGAATCGCCCTGCTTGCGCTGCGCCATGAGGTTGCCTCCGAATGATCCGGTCACGCCGAAGTCGCCGAACTTGTTGTCGTACCTCAGGAGAAAGTCATTGTTGATCTCGATGTTGGAATTGTTCTGCTCCTTGTACTTTCCGCGTACCGCTCCTGACGAGTCGAACGGTTTGCGTTGGGTCCTGAAATCAGCCCCGGTGTCCAGGCTTGTCCTAAGCATGAGGGTGAGAGGAGCCAGAATGGTGAAAGTGACCTTGGCGGTACCATAGACACGGTCCCTGTTGATTGTGTTAAGCTGCTCATAAGCCTGCAGATACGGGCTGTCGGAACCGGAGTTGAAAGGTCTGTTCTGTTTGTAACCCTCCTGTCCTTTTACCCAATAATCCTTATACCAATTGACATCGACACTTGGCGACGACCACATAAGAAGGTTCATTATGGATGCCGAGCCGTAACCGGCCATAGGCAGATTGTCACTCTTCTTGTGATAGTAGGTCGCGCGTCCCTCAAGTTTCACGAACCTGTTGATCGAAGACGTGAACGCCATGGAAAGGCTCTGTGTCCTATAACCGGAATTCGGGGTGATCCAGTCATTTTTTGTGTCCGTGAAAGAGACACGTCCCGTACTCCCCTTTCCGTTGCTGCCATCGATGGAAACCGTGTTTCTGAACGTGATGCCTGTACGGAAAAAGCCTTTGTACCAGTCTCTCGCCACCCAAGGTGTCGCCGTGTATGTTCCGTCTTCATTCTGGCCGCCATACTGGTAGTAAAGCTGGCCTTCGAATCTCGGTCCCCAAGCCATGGTGGCCTGTGTTCTGGACACACCTTCCGACGCTATGCTGTAGAATGAGTAGTATTTGTCCGAGCCAGAGTTTCCGGAACCATATTCATTCTGGAAATCAGGCCAATACCCGGCGTCTTCGAATGTCGCGGACGAACTGACGGAAACGCCGATTCCACGTGAGGTACGGCCGGCCTTGGTCGTTATCACTATGGCACCGTTGGCGGCCCTGGATCCGTAAAGGGCGGTCGCGGCCGGTCCTTTCAGGACAGTGACATTCTCTATGTCCTCAGGGTTCAGGTCACTGGCGCCGTTACCGAAGTCAACCGGGAGGTCTGATGACATATATGAATTGCCACCGGTCGCATCCATACCACTGTTCACCGGCACACCGTCGATGACGAACAAGGCCTCGCTGTTAGCCGGGTTGATTGAAGACTCGCCACGCAGGGTCACTCGTATCGAACCACCAGGACCAGCTCCGGCATAGTTGTAGTTTAGCCCGGCCACCTTGCCGGCCATGCCGTTAAGCCAATTGCCGGAAACAGTGGCGTTCAAGTCTGAAGCTTGGACTTTCGCCACAGAATAGCCGAGGGATTTCTCCTCCCTCTTGATTCCAAGAGCGGTCACGACGGACTCATTGAGGGCGTTTGTCTTCATTGTCATGATCACATCGACCACGTTGTTCCTGCCCACGACAATTTCCTTGTCCTCGTAGCCAAGAAAACTGAACAACAGGGTTGAGCCTTCCTTCACAGTGATCCGGTAATCGCCATCGGCGCCTGCCGATGTACCGTTTCTGAGCGAGGCTTTCTCCACCACCGAGACCCCTGGCAGCGGAGTCTTTCCATCGGTGTCATAGACGTGTCCGGAGACAGTCACCGTCTGCGCGGACAGTCCGAAGAGCGGAAAGATCGTGAGAATAACGGAGAACAGCAATATTCTCCAAACTTGCTTTTTCATTGTGTTATAGTGTTTTTAACTGGTGTTCTGTACTATTTATTCTTCTTGTGTATCTTTCCAGGCTTGAATATTATGTGCTTAAGGAAGCTTCCGTCCGTAACTATCCTTCCTGCAAGGATGTCCTGCTCGGTGAATTTGGCAAGAAGTATCTGCCCTTCCTTGGCACGTTCCCAGTCGTAGGAAATGTAGATGTGACCGTCGGGGGCTTGGAAACCGTCCGGGTATGAAACCCAATTTCTCTCGTCCAGTTGAAGTCCACCCTTCCACGTCTTGCCGTCATCCGTGGAGAGATATGCTGTGAGGTCGCTTCTGGACTTTGTCCTGCCTGTAAGGCTTCCGTTCTTGACCAGAATCAGGTTCCCGGACGCGAGCCTGCGGATGAAATGTCTGGAACTGTTGTTCTCCATGTATTTTTCTGGTGCTGTCCATGTACGTCCCTCATCCTCTGAAAAACTTTGATAGATTCCGCCCCATGTCCGTCCTGTCATCCAAAGGCGCCCGTCCTTGAGTTCCGTCAAATGATGCTCGTCAAAGTGCGGTCTTGGGAAACGGACTATCCCCTGCCTTTCCCAAGTCTGTCCCCGATCTTTGGAAATGAAAACATTAGCTCCTCTCAAAGAGTCCAGTTCGTGATAGCAATCCTTATACGGACTTGGTGGAGCGTCCTTCCTGGAAGGATCCTTGATCAGGTCACGTCCCCAAAGAGACACCGGAAGCATCCAATCCCCATTGCTGAGCACGACAGGCTTGTTCAGAGTGCAGCCATGCCAGATTCTTTTAGGTTCAGACCACACCGGATGTTTCGAATCCGGATTCTCGCAGACAGTGTACCAATCACCGTTGCGTCCGTCAAAATAAGTCATCGACTGGTCAAAAAACAGCCATAGCCTACCCTTCGTGTCGGTCCATAGGGTTCCTGCGATGGTTCTGCGAGCCTGACCGAGTTTCTTGTCGTGCGGATCGATGACGGTTTTTGTCTTTGACCATGTCCAACCTCCGTCATCACTGTAGGACAGCAGAAAGTAAGCCCTCTCGTCGTCACCACCGCCGACCCAACAGCACCAGATACGTCCTTTAGGAGTTTGTTCGATGCCTATGGTCATCCCATAGTCCAGATTTCGCTCCTGGTATTTTGAACCAGGCCTGGTGTTGATCTTCGGAGTGACCAACGAGGCGTCAGCCTGTTCCGGCCTGTCGTCCTGAGCCGATACAGGAAGCTGGCAGACAAGCGCCATTATGGCGACAGACATCGCCGTGAGTGATGTTTTCAACATTGTTTTCATTGTATCAGTGGTTATTTCTGTTGTTTTTTTCCTACCTTCGTAACAATCAGCCTCAAACCATCTTCAGGTCGCTGACTGTTTTCTTTTATCGATTTCTCTGTTATCCGAGCCATCAGTATCTCTCCGTAATTGTCACGATTCCTGTCATAGACAATGTAGATCGTGCCGTCTGCAGCCTGGCATCCGTATGGATAAGCGGCATTTTTCCTCTCATCCAGAACCAAACCACCATTCCATGTTTTTCCTTCATCTTCGGAAACGTATGCCGTCAAGCGGACACGTTTTTCTGGATTCTCATCCGGAGCGCCATGCTTGACCAGCATCAAGTGTCCTGACTCAAGTTTCATAATCAGATGCCTGGATCGATTATGATTCAAATACTTGGAAGGCATTGTCCAAGTACGTCCCTCATCCGAGGAGAAACTCTGCCATATTCCTTCGCTTGTCCTCGCTGTCATCCAGACACGACCGTCAGAAAGTTCCACAATGCAATGCTCGTTGTAGTCGGGATGTGGAAACCGAACTCCTCCTGAATATTCCCAAGTCTTGCCTCTGTCGGTGGAAATCAACACATCAGCTCCTCTGAAACGGTCAAGATCCGGGAATCGGCCTCCACCATCGCCTAATGTGACTGGCAACAACCATTTGCCGTCCCGGAGAACTATCGGCGTGTTTGTCGCCGAACCATGCCATATTCGCTTAGGATCAGACCATACCGGCCGGTCAGAATCTGGATTGTCGCATCGAATGTACCAAGTGCCGCTCCTGCCGTCAAAGTAGGACATAGACTGCCCGTAAAACGCCCATAACCGCCCTTCCGGATCAGTCCAAAGGCATCCACCCATCGTTTTGCATTCCCTGCCAGGTTCATGAGCATCCAAAACCACGTCCACATCACTCCATGACGCACCGTCATCATCACTATGCATCAAGACGGTGAAAGCCTTGCCGCTGTCCCCTCCGGCCGTCCAGAACGCCCACAGCCGTTTCCCTTGCGTATGTGCTACGCCACCACACATCATAGCGAAGTCCAGATTGCTTACGCTGTATTCCGGCAAAGGATTCACATTGACCTTGACTGGAACAAGAGCCGGTTCCTCTGGCTCCTGTTCTGACACACTGCCGGAGCATGACAGGAACAAAGGCAAAGTCATAAGGAACACTATCATTCTCATAGCGAGGATATTTTTTTGAGCAGAGATGAATAGCCGGATTTCAACATTCCCATGTCCGAACCGGCGGCCAAAGCGGTGAAACCCATCTCACGAAATTTCTGAATGTCGTCAGGATTGCGAACCAGAATTCCGGCTTGCTTTCCATGTTTCAACGCTGCGGCGGCCACCTTTGCGATGGCATCATCAAACTCATAAGTCCTATCCTTGGGGCGAACCGAAAGATCCAATCCCAAGTCCCGAGGGCCGACAAACAGCACATCCACACCATCAACAGCAGCGATGCTGTCCACATTGGTCACACCTTCGTAATTCTCAATCTGAGCCATGAACAATGGACTTGAATATGTCGTCATGTCCTTCGGAATATTCATCCCGTACTTGAACGCGCGTACAGAAGTTGAGAATCCCCTGTCCCCCAACGGCGGGTACCTCATCGCTTTGACCACATTCTCAGCGGCGGCCGCGTCACAGATGTGCGGTACCATGATCCCGTCCGCGCCATAATCAAGGACATGCCCGATCAGATGCGCGGAAGGCTCTCCAACCCTGACAATCTTGAATATTTTTCCTTCTACGCACGCCCTAAGATTGTCCGGCAAAGAAGCTGGCTCCAAGCTGCCGTGTTCCATGTCCATCAGCAGCCACTCGAAGCCTAACTGTGACACGATTTCCGTCACTACCGGATCTCCGATTGATATCCACGTTCCTAAACCGAGATGTTTTACTGCACTCATTTTCTTCTATGTTTAAACGTTGTGATGATATTACAAATCAGTTATTTTCATTTTGCCTTCAAGTCCCGCCACGGCAGAATTGATTCTTGAGAGTGTGGTTGCCTTCAATCTGGAGCCGTCATCGCTCAGGAAGAAGTCACCACCTCTGTCGAAATAGCCGGCACCGACACGGATGACAGCCTTGAATATCATATTCCTCAAAAGGTGAAGCCAGAATCTCTTCTCGAAGTTCTCCGGAAGATGACGGACTGATTCATAGCCTTTTAACAGCGATGTCATTTCACGGCCACTGTGGTAACAACCCATCAAAGAAAGGTCATCGACAGGATCTCCGCAGATGGAATCGTCCCAATCTATCACTGCCTTTATGTCATTCTTGTCGCCAAGCACATTCCAAAGAGCCAGATCCTTGTGGACAAGGCATCCACGTCCAAGTTCCAACAGATAAGAATATTCCTCAGCCAACTCCATTATGCGTGCGCATTGCTGATTTGTGAGGACGCTCTTTTTATCAAGATACTCAAGGTGCTTGGACATATTCAGAAAATAATACTCCTGATAGGTCTTGTGCAATCCTTCCAGGACACCATCACCACGAAGCTTTTCAGCGTTGAAAGGGCCGAAACCATCATATTCCAGTTCCTGCCATCGGGCGACATACTCTCCCAATTTGTACATTATACACGGAAGATCCAACGTCCCAGCCCTCCAGAGCCTGTTCAAGTCCTCGTATGGCATATTCTCCATGATCTGATAGGCAAAAGGCCACCCGGAACGGGATGAATCCACTGCGAATATCTCCGGAACAGGGATTCCGACCGTCTTAACCGATTTAAGAACCGATGCCTCTACTTCCATATAATCATCGCCATCCGATCCGTTTTCAACACGGATGAAGTATGCGTGTCCTCCATGGTCGGCAAGGAACGTCAAATGATTCCCCTGTCCGCAAGCTTTTCTGACAGGCACATCCTCTCCGAAAAAGGCCGAAACCATGTCATGAACTCCTTTATCCAACTGAAGGCTGTCGGCCTGGCCTCGGATCGCAAAGAACGCGTCCGGCCGGTCACATTTCCAATAGTATATTCCAGTTCTGTTTGCCATATTCTTATTGATTGTTATTCTTAGACGTGAATCTCCAGAATGTAGCCAGAAGTCCGCCCACTAAAGTCTGCATGACAGAGCAGAACACAGACGGAACCCCGACAAGAGGCATCAAGGCCGGGAAATTGTTTTTCGCCAGCACCGCCGCAAGCCCTCCGTTCTGCATTCCTGTCTCACATGAGACAGCCTTGGCGATAGGAACATCATATCCGAATATCCTGGCGAACAAATATCCCAGTCCGAACCCGAGGCCATGCAGAAGAGCGGAAGCCAGAATAAGTTGCCCCGCGAACTCAAGCATTATTGATTTTCCTCCCACCACAGCCGGCGCCATTATCGCTCCTGAGACAAAAACGATGGCGACAGTGGACAAGACTGGACCTGTGTTCCCGAGCCTCTTGACGAACCCGGGGAACTTGTAATTTATGAGAACTCCGATCCCGACAGGGATAAGAACGACCTCGACCACATTCAGAAACATGCCCCAGACGTCCACAGGAACCATCTGACCCGCAAGAATCTTACAAAGCACCGGAGTCATGAATATTCCAAGAATCGTGGATACGGCAGTGCTTATCACAGACAAGGCGACATTCGCCCTTCCGATGTAGGCAATCATGTTGGATGCGGTTCCGCCTGGACAACACGACACCAGAATCAATCCCACCGCGAATTCCGTCGGCAGATGCAGAAGCGACGCTATAGCCCATCCGGAAAGCGGCATTATTGAATATTGAGACACGGCGGCAAGCAGCACGACCTTCGGCATTCTGAACAGCGCGGTGAAGTCCTGCACCTTCAGCGTCAGTCCCATGCTGAGCATGACCAGCGCCAACGCCCATGTCATGTAATGTGATTTCGTGAACCACAGGAACACCTCCGGCCGGTAATACCCCACCACGAAACTGAGTAATATCCAGACCGCATAAAGATTAATAAACCATTCCGCAATCTTTCTCATCTTTCTTTTCTTTAAGTTACACGTATGTTTTATCGAAAATCATATTGTCTCATGCAATTTATGCAATCGATTGCATAAATTTTTAATAAAAAAAATCAAAGGTATTTACCTCTAAGAGAGGACTCCCTCACTATCAACTGTGTCTTATATACCACATCCCTGCGCGGCATGCCCTCCAAAGTCTCCTGCATCAGTCTTGCCGCCGTCTCACCTATCTTTCCGCTGAATTGCTCAACAGAAGTCAAAGGAGGAGTCAGCAACGCGTCCCACGGCTCATTGACGAAGCCGACGATCGCCATATCCTGCGGTATGCGTATTCCCGCAGCCTGAAAGACTTCCATGGCACCTCTGGCCGCGAAATCGCCAGAGAACAAAATCCCGTCAGGCAGTTCCTTGTATGTCAGCACCTTCTCCGCGAATTTTTTTCCTTCCTCCTCAGTCGTGATCGCGGTGTACACTGAATGACGGCCGACCTTCAAGCCGTGGTCCTCGAGCGCCTTCCTATAGCCAGAATCCCTCTCACTCCAAACGGAGACATTCTGAGGGCCACGAAAATGGAATATGTTCCTGCAACCTTGTTCTATCAGATGGACGGTGGCGTTGTAGCCAGCGTCATAATCGTCCTGCACAACCGAACTTGCCTCAAGGCCAGGGACCTTTCTGTCAAAAAAGACAACCGGAATATTATTGTCTATCAGCCGCTGGTAGTGGGAATAATCCGTGGTCTCAGCCGCCACGGCCGCTATTATACCTATAACTTTACCATTACTGAGAGAGTCAACGATATTCCTCTCCCGCTCGTACAGATTGCCGGTGCTTGCGATGATAAGGTCATATCCCGCCTTGTACAACTCTCTCTCCACACCGGCTATCGCTTCCACGAAATATGTTCTGTTGATCTGGGGAACCACGATCCCGATTGTTCTTATCTTACCTGTCTTCAGAGCCACCGCAAGATGGTTCGGTCTGAAATTCAGCTCCTTGGCAACTTGCTTCACGGATTTTTTCATCTCCTCGCTAATCGCAGGATTGTCATGAAGAGCCCTGGAAACCGTGGATGCCGAGACCCCCAGTTTCTTCGCGATATCGTATATGGACACCTTTTTCTCTAACATGGCATGTATTCCTTATGCGGTTATGCAATCGATTACACGATTACAAAGATACAACAGTTCAGGAATTATGCAATAATTAATTTTATTTTTTTCATTTTCTTCCTAAAACCGTCATGGATATTTGTTTTTTATACTATTAATGCCTAATTTCGAGGGTTGTTTTGTAAAACGACACGGACTTACAACGTTTAACACATAAAAACACTGAAAAAAATGAGCAAAGAAATGTCAAGACGCTCTTTCCTGAAGACAGGAACCGCCGTGGCCGCTGGCATCGCGGTCGCCCCGAACATCATCATCGCAGGTGAGAAGACTCCTAAGAAGGAGAAGAAAAAGAAGGTCGCGCCAAGCGACAAGCTCAACATCCTCGGTGTCGGCATCGGAGGACGCGGAGCGGCTGACCTCGCCGAAATGGAGACAGAAAACATCATCGGACTCTGCGACGTTGACTGGAAGTACGCCGACCACGTGTTCAACAAGTACCCACAGGCAAAGAAGTACAACGACTACCGTGTGATGTACGATGAGCTGCTCGACAAGGCTGACGCGGTTATGATCGCAACCGCCGACCACACCCACGCCATCATCGCCGCCCAGGCAATGGCAGCCGGAAAGCACGTTTACGTCGAGAAGCCTCTCACGCTTACCGTCTATGAGGCAAGGCTTCTGACCAAGCTTGCCGCCAAATACCGTGTAGCCACACAGATGGGTAACCAGGGCGCTTCAAACGCCGGCACGAGGAAGGCCATCGAATGGCTCTGGAACGGTGAGATCGGCGAGGTCAAGAGAGTTGACTGCTTCACGGACCGTCCTATATGGCCACAGGGTCTTGAAAGGCCTACAAAGGTGGAGGAAATCCCTTCCACACTCAACTGGGAATCATTCATCGGACCTGCCCCTATGCGTCCTTACAACTCGATCTACACCCCTTGGAACTTCCGCGGATGGTGGGATTTCGGAACAGGCGCCATGGGTGATATGGCCTGCCATATCATGCACGTTCCGTTCAAGGGTCTGAAACTCGGATACCCTACCAAGGTGGAGGCAAGCTCTACAAATGTGCTCACCGACTCCTGCCCAAGCGCAGAGATGATCCACCTCACCTTCCCGGCAAGGGAGAATATGGCCAAACTCGCCATGCCTGAGGTTGACATCCGCTGGTACGACGGTGGCTTCAAGCCTGAGAGACCTGAGGGACTTCCTGCTGGATTCGACCTGAACGTCAGCGGCGGTTGCAGCATCTTCTACGGAACAAAGGACATCATGATCGCCGGCACATACGGAAAGGATCCTATCCTCGTCTCTGGAAGGAAGCCTGAGGTGCCTCACGTTCTGCGTGAGATCACTGTCTCACACCAGCAGGACTGGATCCGCGCCTGCAAGGAAGATCCGGATTCAAGGATTCCAAGCGCGTCAGACTTCAGCGAGGCCGGTCCGTTCGTGGAGATGGTTGACCTCGGTGTGGCGGCTGTAAGGCTCCAGGCCCTCAACCAGGTTCTTGAGTGGGACGGACAGAAGATGGAGTTCACGAACATTCCTGCGGACGCCACCATCAAGATTCTTGAGAAGGACGGATTCTCCATCAAGGACGGCCACCCTACATTCAAGAACAAGTACACCGATCCGATGAACGCGCGCGAGTTCGCTGCCAGCCTGATCAAGCGTCAGTACCACAACGGCTACGAGCTTCCTGAGATGCCGGAATAATACCAATATTCGTAAAACAAACAAAATCAAATCAATAGAATTATGAAAAAGACTTTGATGTTCGCCGCCTGCGCGGCAATGGTCTTCTCTATGGTTTCCTGCAAGAACGGAAACAAAAAGGCCGCTGAAACCGCTACCGAGGAGCCAGCCGCTCCTGAGTACACAGTAGTTGAGAAAGAGCAGGTTGACCTGTCACAGTTTCCACAGGACGCTGACGGTTACTACGTGATCTTTGACGGAACCTCCACGAACGGTTGGAGAGGCTACGGCAAGGACGCTCTTCCTGCAAGGTGGTCAATCGAGGACGGTTGCCTCAAGTTCACGGGAACCGGCAGCGGCGAAGGCCAGACCGGAGAAGGCGGAGATGTCATCTTCGCGCACAAGTTCCAGAACTTCCAGCTTGAGCTCGAATGGAAGGTGTCCAAGGGCGGAAACTCTGGTATCTTCTACCTTGCTCAGGAAGTCACGACAAAGAAGGAGGACGGGACAGAGCGCTACGAGCCTATCTACATCTCCTCTCCTGAATATCAGGTGCTTGACAACGCAAACCATCCTGACGCACAGCTTGGTGTTGACGGCAACCGTCAGTCCGCTTCCCTTTACGATATGATCCCGGCCAAGCCACAGAACCAGAATCCTTACGGCGAGTGGAACAAGGCAAAGATCATGGTTTACAAAGGAACAGTTGTCCACGGACAGAATGACGCCAACGTTGTTGAGTACCATCTCTGGACCCAGCAGTGGACCGATATGCTCCAGGCTTCCAAGTTCTCTCAGGAGAAGTGGCCTCTCGCGTTCGAGCTCCTGAACAACTGCGGCGGAGAGAAGCACGAAGGCTACATCGGTCTCCAGGATCACGGCGACGATGTTTGGTATCGTAACATCCGCGTAAAGGTTCTAGACTAATGAGAAAGTCAGCGATTTTAATGACGGCTTCGGTTCTTCTTCTCGGTGCGGTTTCCTGCTCCGAGAAGAAGGCTGAGGAGCCTGTTAAAAAGGAGATCAGCGTCCAGCTTTACAGCATCAGAAGCGTGATCGGCAATCCGGAGAAATACGCCCAGAACCACGAGGAGGCGTTCAAGGCCCTCGCGGAGATGGGTTACACCTCGGTCGAGGCGGCCTGCTACTCAGACGGAAAACTCTATGGAGTCGATCCGGAGCAGTACAAGGCCGACCTTGATGCCGCCGGACTCAAATCCCTTTCCACACACATAGGTCACAACCTTAGCGATGAGGAACTTGCCTCCGGTGACTTCACCGAGTCGATGAAGTGGTGGGATCAGGCGATAGCGGCACACAAGGCAGCCGGTTGCAAGTACATTGTCTGCCCGAGCTTCAAAGTTCCAGAGACCCTCGCCGGCCTCAAGACCTACTGCGACTACTTCAACGCCATCGGGGCGAAATGCAGGGAGAACGGAATGCTCTTCGGTTATCACAACCACTCACACGAGTTCAAAAAGATCGAGGACACCGTCATCTATGAATATATGCTTGAGAACACCAATCCTGAGGACGTGTTCTTTGAGATGGATGTCTATTGGGCTGTGATGGGCAAGGCATATCCTGTCGAACTCTTCAGGAAATACCCGGGACGCTTCACCCTTCTCCACATCAAGGATCACCGTGAGCTCGGCGAGAGCGGAATGGTTGGCTTCGACGCCATATTCAAGAATGCGGACATCGCGGGGATGAAGGATTTTGTGGTTGAGATCGAGGCGTTTACCAATGACGACTGGAAGGAAAGTATGAAGATGTGCGCTGACTATCTTCTTAATTCGGACTTCGTCAAAGCGACCTACGAGGAATAATATTCCTTAATACTTATAAATAGAACGGCTGGAATATGATTTCCGACCGTTCTTTTTTTGCGTTCACTTATTCTTACTTTACATTCTTATATTCACAAGTCTTCCGGCAAATCAGGAAATATTACCATATTTTTACTATATTTGACAAAATTAGGCTAATTATTAATTGTAATTAAAGATTTCTTAGACATATTCAATTATGGACAAGATTCTACTTAGAAATATCACTTCGGAGGGGCGGCAGACGGACATCACCATCGCAGACGGACTGATCAAAAGGATCACCCCGCACTCCGACGAGTACCAGGAACCCGCTTCCGGGGTTGAGACCATTGACTGCACAGGCAAGGTAGCGGTTCCGGGATTCATAAATATGCACACACACGCCGCCATGTCCCTTATGAGGGGTGTCGGCGAGGATATGGTCCTTCAGGACTGGCTGAAGCACATCTGGGCCATTGAGTCGAAACTGGACGCTCCGTTCATATATTGGGGTACGAAGGCCGCCGCGCTTGAGATGATCAAGACTGGAACCACAACATTCAACGACCATTACTGGTTCTCACCTACAGCAAGGATCGCGGCCTCGGAAATGGATCTGCGAGCAGCCGTCTCCTACCTGTTCCTGAACCACAACGACCCGGCTGAGGCCGAGAGGGAAAAGGAGCAGTGCATCAAGATGCACGAGACGGTGCCACAATGGGGGACAAGGTCTATCTTCACGATAGGTATCCACTCCATCTACTCTGTCAATGAGGAGCTTATCCTGTGGGCCACTGAATATGCCCGCAAGCACAGTCTTAAGATCCACATCCATCTTGCCGAGTCGGAGCGCGAGGATCTGGACTGCAAGGCGGCGCACGGCGGTCTCTCACCTGTCGAGTACCTTGAGGCCCTCGGTGTGCTGGGGCCGGATGTCATCGCCGCCCACACGCTCTGGCTGTCCGAGCACGACATCGAACTTCTTGGCAAGTACCATGTGAACTGCGTGCATAACATCAATTCCAACACCAAGCTGGCGTCAGGCTACAAGTTCAAGTGGAAAGAGCTGACTGATGCCGGGGCGAATGTCTGCCTCGGAACCGACGGATGCGCGTCATCCAACAATCTTGACATGCTTGAGACGATGAAGACCACGGCCTTGTTCCAGAAAGCATGGAGAAAAGACCCTTCCGCCCTGCCTTTGCAGACGCTCATGGACATGGCAACCGTCAACGGAGCAAAAGCATTAGGGTTGAAAACCGGAAAGATTGAGGAGGGTTACGAGGCTGACATCCAGATTGTTGACACAGACAACACCTTTTTCCTCTCCCCCGGCCCGTTCCTCGCGAACTTCATCTACTCGGCGCACAGCGACTGCGTCACCTCTCTCATCTCGGGAGGAAAATTCGTGATGCGCGACCGCAATGTGTTCGGAGAAAAGACGATTCTCAAGGGAGCGCGCACGGTTCTTAATGAAATAAACTATAAACAATAACCGGCCGCAGACGCAATGCGGTAATTAATGAATATAAAAATATGGATCCAAGAGCAGAAAGAATCTACGGAGCCGCTGAATATGTCAGACAGCAGATTGGCGACCTCAAACCGGAAGTCGGCATCGTGCTTGGCAGCGGCCTTGGAAAACTTGCGGACAGCATAAGCGATCCGCTGACAATACCTTACAAGACAATCCCGGGATTCCCGGTCTCCACGGCGATAGGCCACAAGGGCAACTTCATCGTGGGCAAGCTGGGCGGCAAGACGGTCATCGCCATGCAGGGACGTATCCACTTCTACGAAGGCTACCCGATGGAACTTGTCACACTTCCTATCCGCGTGATGAAGATCATCGGAATCAAGTACCTGTTCGTGTCCAACGCCGCCGGCGGTGTCAACTACAACTTCAAGGTCGGAGACCTGATGATCATCACCGATCACATCAACCAGCTGCCTAATCCGCTGATAGGTCCGAATCTGGAGGATTTCGGGCCAAGATTCCCTGACATGACGAGACCTTACGACCTGAGGCTCATCGCAAAAGCCGAGGAGATCGCCGTACAGATGGGCATCAAGCTCCACAAGGGTGTCTACTACGGAGGAACCGGTCCGACCTACGAGACTCCAGCCGAGTACAAGTACATCCGCACCATCGGAGGTGACGCTACCGGCATGTCCACGGTTCCGGAAGTCATCGTGGCAAGGCATTCGGATATTCCGGTGTTCGGAGTCTCGGTGATAACCAACGAGGCGCATGATGACTATGCACCTGACTATGAGAACGACGGGGACGATGTCGTGAAGGCGGCGGACGCGGCGGCGGACAGGATGTGCGCGCTGTTCACAAGGATGATAGAATCGCTGTAATATTCATTGGCAATGAAATACGCTTACATCCTGTATTTTGTGTTCGCCGTGTTCATCATCGGATTCGGCTCCGCGCTTTTGATAAACGGCATGCCGATTTCGTGGAAGATCGTCTGCATCCTGCTTATCGGGGTTTATTTCCTCTACCGCGGGATCGCGACCTGCGTCAACCAGAAACGCCGCCGCGAGCGTGAGGAGATCGACAACGGGAACGATCCGGCTAACGCATAATATTATATAGGTCACTGAGCTTGTCGAAGTGACTTAGTAACATGAAAAAAAATAAGTTGCCTCAGATTAAGAGAATATTTTCGAGGATAGATCTATTTTCGAAGAAGGAGTGTGCCGGTGGCACATGACTGATGAGAAAAGAGATATAGACCGAAAAGATTCCTTAAGATGATGCAGGTTATTTTTTGAAGGTTACTTAATTTCAAACAACATAATAATGGATTTAGGACTCTTCAGAGTGGCCGCCGCAGTGCCAAGGGTAAAGGTGGCGGATGTTGAATATAACGCCGAGTCAATCTGCAGACTGACAGGAAAGGCCGAAGAGGAAGGTGCCTCGCTGGTGGTCTTCCCCGAACTATCGATAACCGGTTACACCTGCCTTGACCTCTTCGGACAGAACCTTCTGCTGACCAAGTCGGAAGAGGCTGTCGGAAAGATAAAGGACTTCACCAGAGGCAAGCACATCACCGTCGTGATCGGAGCCCCGGTCCGTTTCAGAGGCCGTCTCTACAACTGTGCCATCGTTCTGCGTAACGGGGGCGTCAAAGGCATCGTGCCGAAGATCTACCTCCCGACCTACGCCGAGTTCGACGAGGGACGCTGGTTCGCCTCCGGATCGGATTTCCTTGGACCTGACAACTCGGCCACAGGACGTTTCGTGGATGACGGCAAGGACTACTACCGTGACGGTTTCGACTCGATCATCAAATACTGTGGCCACAGGTGCAACATCTCCCCTAACCTGCTGTTCACCGTCGGTAACGCCACATTCGGAATCGAGATCTGCGAGGATTTCTGGACTCCGATCCCGCCGTCATCATTCCTCGCCCCTTCAGGCGCGCAGGTTATAGTGAACATCTCTGCATCCAATGAGGTGATGACCAAACACCAACAGCGCAAAGAACTGATTTCCAACCAGTCAGGACGTACCGTCTCAGGTTACATCTACTGCTCGGCAGGCTATGGCGAGTCTTCAATGGACACCGTCTATGGCGGATCTTCCATCATCTGCGAGAACGGCAGGGTGCTTTCCGAGAACGAAAGGTTCCAGTTGCACGACACGATGATATTCGCTGATCTTGATATCGAGAGACTCAACGTGCTGCGCCAGAAGAAGAACTCGTTCCGAGGAATGACGCCTGACGGAACCTCCGCCTGTGAATATTCAGGATTATATTCATGCTACGACCTTGGTCCCGCCGCTCCGACAGATTTTGACAAGAAGTTCTACCGCTACGTCGAGCCGCATCCGTTCCTTCCGGAAGGTGATCCGGCGGAGATCGCCGAGCGTTCCAAGGAGATTCTTCAGATCCAGACGACCGGACTTATCGCACGCCTGGAGCACATCAACTGCAAAAAAGCTGTTCTGGGAATATCCGGCGGCCTCGACAGCACGCTGGCCCTTCTGGTGACGGTCATGGCTTTCGACAAACTGGGAATTCCGAGAGAGAATGTCATCGGAATCACTATGCCGGGTCTCGGGACGACACACCGCACCAAGTCCAACGCTGTGGACCTGATGGAGGTACTTGGCGTGACGACCCGTGAGATTTCCGTGGTGGCCGCCGTGGAGCAGCATTTCAAGGACATCGGCCACGATCCGAAAGTGATGGATTCCACCTACGAGAACGCCCAGGCCCGCGAAAGGACCCAAATCCTGATGGATATCGCCAACCAGGAGAACGGCCTTGTGATCGGTACCGGAGACCTTTCGGAGCTGGCACTCGGCTGGTGCACCTACAACGGTGACCATATGTCGATGTACGCCGTCAACGCTTCCGTGCCGAAGACCTTGATAAAATACCTTGTCCGCTGGGCAGCCAAGAATGTGTTCACAGACGCGGCCACAAACGGAGGAAGATCCGCGGCCGAGATTCTCATAGACATCGCGGAAACCCCTATCAGTCCGGAACTTACTCCGGCTGACTCAAAGGGACAGATCAAGCAGAAGACCGAGGACCTGATCGGCCCGTACGAGCTGCACGATTTCTTCATCTACAACTTCATCAGGTACGGTTACTCTCCTGTGAAGATTTTCCATCTGGCCTGCAAGGCGTTCGGAGAAGCCGAGAACGGGGAGGATCGTTCCGGAAAGAATGTGGTAAGGCATCCTGACGTGACCTTCGACAAGGCCACGATCCTGAAGTGGCTGAGAAAGTTCTACTGGAGGTTCTTCAGCCAGCAGTTCAAGAGGTCCTGTATGCCGGACGGCCCGAAGATCAGTCTCGTGAGCTTCTCGCCGCGCGGGGACTGGCGAATGCCTTCCGACGCCCAGGTTCAGCTCTGGATTTCGGAGCTGGATAAGATCGAACTATAATTTTGATCATCTTCATAAAACTCCGGCCCTTAGACCAGTTCAAGGGCCGAAGTTTTATTATTGGGCACCGTGGTACATAACCTATTATAAATCATCCTATTAAGCATTCACCTTAGGTAAGATTCAACTAAAGGAGAACGTTATTCTCTCTGTCTTTCAATCATTTATCCGCCACGCTGAAATGAGATATTCATTCGTAATTATTTCTATCGCCGAGACCATCTTCCAAAGATGCTCCAAAAGAAATCGAAAGGTATTGCCGTGGCAGATAGTGGCATTCGCATAAACAGTCAACAAACAGTCAAGGAACAGGATTTGCGAAAGTAACGTGGATTTACGATATTTGGGCAAAGAAAGATTATGAGCCAGTTTGACACTTGCTTTTTCGAGAGATACGCGAAGATCTCGCTGGAGACGCTTCTGGACCGGAGGTTCGCGGAGCTGCTGAACAAGGATCGTCCGGATTTGCAGAGTCCGGACGGAGTTTCGTTGGGCATTGAGGTGACGAGGGCGATGCCGGAGACCAAGGAGGCGGCGCAGTCTATGATCAAGGAGGTGGCCGGCGTGGCACCGATTCCGGAAGACCGGGAGGACTTCGACACGATCCTCTCATCGGGCTACGGTTACGGTCTTCAGGGAGGACGATACGTCGGAACCAAGGAATACGACTACTGGTCGATGGCGCTGCCGATGCGCCGGATTATCGAGAGCAAGGTCCGCAAGGCCGGGGATGGCTTCTACGGTTCATTCAAGACCCTTGACCTGTACGTATTCTGCAAGGACAGCCTGAGCGAGATCGAAGTGCTGGACATCCTGCGTTACACAATGAGGCTTCAGGAGGGGCAGGAGGCTAAATACAACTGTCTCTACCTCTCCGAGATCAGCGGCCTTGATGTCTGCAACCTGACCGGTGACATCTCCGACACCTACCGTGTCGCCCGCCACCCGATCTCATCCGACCTCCGGAAGGAGTTCTTCCACAAGGCTTTGCAACAGTAAAATTTCGGAACATTATATGAATATTCGGAAAAACAGTGGTTGGTTGATACACATCGCGATCTGGGCGGTGATCCTTGCGATGCCGTTCTTCTCGCCCCAACCGGGAAGGGCGCTTCACGGAGGACTGGACTATTCCAGGTTCCTGCCTGTAACGATTTCATTTGTCATAGTGTTCTACACCAACTACTTATTTCTGATAAAGCACTTCCTCTCCAACAAGAGGTTCGGGGCGTTCTTGTTCTGGAACATGCTTTTGATCACCAAGGTCAGCATCGGGGTCCATCTCTTTTTCAGGTACCTCATCTCGCCGGACATCGCCCCTCCACATCACTCCACACTCGACACAATCAGTTTCACTTTCCGCAACACGGTGATCTATATGGCGATAGTGGGCATCGCGGTGGCGGTAAAGATGACAACCGAATGGTACAACAACGAGGCGCAGCGCAAGGAAATAGAGAAGAACCAGGCGGAGGCCGAGCTGGCTAACCTCAAGAACCAGGTCAACCCGCATTTCCTTTTCAACACCCTGAACAACATCTACTCGCTGATCCAGATAGACCCCGCACAGGCACAGGAGGCCGTCCACGACCTCAGCGGAATGTTGCGCTACGTCCTCTACGAAAGCCAGAAAGACACCGTGCCTCTCGCCAAGGAATGCGAATTCCTCAATGAATATGTCAAACTGATGGGCGCACGGCTAACTTCTGGAGTAAAGCTGGAAGTATCACTGCCAAGTTCTCTGTCAAACAGGCAAATAGCTCCGCTACTCTTCATACCGCTCGTTGAGAACGCCTTCAAGCACGGCATAAGTGACACGGATGAATCCTTCATCAGGATCGAGCTCAAGGAAGACGGGGAATATGTCACCTGCCTCGTCGAGAACAGCTGCTTCCCGAAGGACGACACAGACCGTAGCGGATCAGGAATAGGAATCACGAACCTCAAACGCAGACTTGACCTGCTCTACCCTGGAGCATATTCATTTGAATATGGCAGGGTGCAGAGCGTTTACCGTAGTCTGCTTAGGATCAGGGCAGGAATATGAATACGATCAGTTGCATAGTCGTTGACGATGAGCCTTTGGCGGTAAGGCTGATGGAATCTTACGTCGCAAAGACTCCGTTCCTCTCGCTCAAAGGTAGTTTCACGAGCGGAACGGCTGCATATTCATTTCTTCAGGACAATCCGGTGGATCTGCTGTTCTGCGACATCCAGATGCCGAACCTGAGCGGGATGGATCTTTCACGGATGCTGCCGGAGAGGACCAGGATCATATTCACAACCGCTTTCAGTGAATATGCCGTCGAGGGGTTCAAGGTCCGAGCCTTGGACTATCTTCTGAAACCTATTTCTTACGATGATTTTCTTTCAGCGACAGTCAAGGCCAAGGAATATTTTGAGGTCACGGAGCCTGCCGAAGTGACCGGGCAACGAAAAATCAAAAGCATCTTCGTAAAGACCGAATACAGACTCCAGCAGATCGATCTGGACAGAATCACCTACATCGAAGGCCTTAAGGACTATGTGAAAATACATTTGAACAACGGCACGGCTCCAATCCTGTCTCTTATGCGCCTGAAAGCCCTTGAGGATACTCTCCCGAAAGAGGATTTCGTCCGCGTCCACAAATCATTCATAGTCCGTCTGGCCGCGATTGAAGCCATCGAGCGCAACCACATCCTCATCGGCCCTTCACGCATTCCTATCGGAGACACCTATCAGACGGCTCTCTACCAAGCCCTTTCCGGCTCCTTCCTCCTTCTTGGCGGCAAAGGATGAGGGTCGTGGCACACAACTGATTGAATATGAATGCAAAAAGCAATGTCGTGGTGTTGCAGGCTGCACCACGAAACCATTTTTTTAATTGATAATCAGGGCATTATCCGCCAACGCCTCGATGACCTGCGGGAAGTGCTCCATTTCAAGGGCATGTTCCTTGGCGGCGATGTCGTCGGGAGTGTCATCGGGACTGATCGGAGTGCGGAACTGAGCGATGATCCCGCCACTGTCAACCTTGCCGCTTACCCAATGGACGGTCATTCCGGTCTCGGTCTCTCCCGCCGCCTTGACAGCCTCGTGGACATGATGACCGTACATGCCCATGCCTCCGAATTTCGGCAGAAGGGCGGGATGAAGGTTGATCATCCTGTGGTCATATTCATGGATCAGGAAGTCCGGGATGACAAGGAGGAAACCCGCCAGAACGATGAAGTCGATTGAATATTCCTTCATCAGAGGCAGGACAACATCCTCCCTGTTCAAGTCCGCCTTTGGAAGCACACGTGTCGGAACGCCGAGCCTTTCGGCTTTCTCAAGGGCCGGGATTCCGGTCTTGTTCGCAACGACAAGGGCGACATTCACCTTATCTGAATCCTTGAAGTATCTTATTATGTTCTCGCAGTTTGAGCCACCGCCAGACACGAATATCGCTAAATTTATCATCTACAATTATTTATCCATAGTAGGCATCTGACGGATGTTGAGATCGCGCTGAGGGAACGGAATCTCTATTCCGGCCTCGTTCAACGCATTGTAGATCCGCTCGTTGGCGGCGGCGATGTAGCCAGTGCGCTGCTCAACCAGAATGTACTGCTTCACAACCAGATCAACGCTGCTGTCACCGAAGCCGTTCAGGACAACCTGGATTCCGTACTTCTCCTCGACCACCTGACGACCGAACTTGTCAGGCTTGCGCAACGGAGCCAAAGCCTTGAGAATAACCTTCCTCGCATGATCCACATCCGTTCCGTAAGCCACACCTACAGGCAGACCGAGGAACTCGTAGGAATTGTTGCGGGTCAGGTTCTTGAAGTTCTTGGCGAACAGGGAACTGTTAGGGAAAGCCATGATGCTTCCGTCAACAGCCTCGATCTGAGTGCTTTGGTACGTTATGTTGTCCACTTTTCCCCTAATTCCGTCACATTCGATGTAATCCCCGACGCGAAGACGGCCTGACATCAGCTGCACACCGTAGAAGAAGTTGTTCAGGATGTCCTTCATTGCGAAACCGAGACCAGCCGCAAGACCGGCTGTAATCACGGACAGAGACTTCGTCGGGATATTCAAAAGCGAGATTGTCACTATGAAATAAGTGCCCCAAGCCAGGATCCCGATCACATTGTTGGCCAGAGTCAGGTTCAACTCGTTCTCACGGATCATCGAAGCCCTGGTCTGCCTGAGGGTCTTGCGCAATTTGTAAATCCTGTAAAGAGCCCTCGTCACATAACAGATGTACTTGAAGACATAGAACAATCCGGCTGCCAGAACCATCTTGGAAACAGACAGATGCAGGTACTCGTAGTTGAAGAACGGGTAGAAGAACATGTCCATGCAGATTTCCGTGAGGTCAAACACCTCTGACGCCATGTAGAGACAGAATGGAATCGACAGCAGGTAAAGCACCGGAATCAGCACCATCTCCACGAGGTCATAGAGCCAGGTGACAAGAATGAAAGACCCCTTGTCCTTGCCGACATCGTTCTGATGCTTGAGCCTGTAGGCCCGCACAAGGATGTCAACCCTCTTGTGACGGTATTTTTTGAGCAGGTCATCACAAGCCACAATCATCTGGAGCACAGTCAACTGGAAAATCCACCAGATATAGACCTGCAGGCCGAGCAGACTGTAGCCCACGATGGAGATGACAAAAGTAATGGCCGTCACGACAAAAGATGCGATGGCGTAGGAATTGTCGCTCTTCGGCACCTTCGGTCCGTTGCGGTGGATCGAAGCCCACTGCCAGAAGCCGAACGCGATCAGAAGCGGCGGGAAGATCAACGCGATCAAGCTGTTAGGTATGAATATGATCCTGAACGTGATGACCACCAGTCCCATCAGCATTATCGGGGTGTAGATCCGCATTCCGTAGTTGAGCTGCTTGCTGTCATGACGGATCAGAAGCGAGGTCAGCACGGCGATCAGCAGCAGCGCGAACTCGATCAAAAGCCCCGCAGCCATCGTGAAGAAATGCGATGTCAAGGAGATATTCTTCGCGACAGCGACGACAACCACAAACAGAATGGCGGCTCCAAGCATGAATATGGCAGCCTCCCTCTTGCGGAACCTCTCAGTCCGGAAGTATTTGACGCGCCGCATCAACATCTTGACAATCAACATGCTGAGCAGCGTGGCTATCGCAAGGTAGATCAGCACCATGAACGAGAATCCGATGACCATCGGTCCCCTCCACTCGCTCTTCACATCCGTGAAATAAGCCCTGCCGTATTTGTCATTGAAATCCTTCGCGGCCCTCGACGCATAAGACCTGACATGAGTCAATATTTTCCAGAAATTATCCTGTCCCTCAATGAATATCTTCTTCTGGACCATCTTGTAGCGTTCCTGAGCATAGTCGTAGGCCTCTTTAAGCCGCTTGTCTGTGGTCTCATAATATTCATTGTCCTCGATCATGTGGTCACGGATGTCCGTGAACATCTTCAGCAGCCTTGTTGAATAGAAAAGGCAACTGTCTCTGGCCACCTGAGACAGGCTGTCAAGATGAAAAGTACCATGCTCGTGCTCTTCCTCAAGCCCGGCAAAATGATTGTGGCCGGCATGCTCCGGATCGTCCGAGTGGGCATCCGTGTAGGAGTCGTTCGGAAGGATATGACTCTGGAGCGTCGAGGCCAAGGAGTCCAGCAATGCCGGTCCACCAAGGCTGTCCGGCAGCTCAACCAGTTCAGGAGGAAGCACTTTCAGAGCCATGACCAGCCTGTCGTACCGGTCAATCTCCACATTGAGGTAAGAGATGATGTTGTCGTACGGCATCCGGCTCTGCGTGAAGTTATGGTACTGGTCGGTGACCTGTTGAAGAGCGTAAGTGAGATCGAACGTGAAGTCCTGCTTCTGCGAGTACAGCATCAACGACAGCTCGTTGCAGCTTTGTATGAGATGCACCAGCTCCTCGTGCTGCTGATCATCCTGAGACTCGAAGGACATCTGGTTCTTCTCCATCTCGATGTAAGCCTTTCGCAACTCATAACGCAGCACCTGAAGCGTCTGCGCCAGATCCTTCTCGTTGAACACCGCAAGCGAGGAAACCGAAGCAATCAGGAACAGGACCGCCGTCAAAGCTATTCTTTTGAATATTCTCATTTTCGTTTCTTGTTGTATGAATACAAAAATAGCAAATATATCCTTAATCAGCATGAAATTTGCACCTCCCTCGCCGACCAAATTGATAATTGTATGAGAACCTTTCATAGTCACCGGCGGATAGTTCTAGCCTTTGCCCTGTTTGCCTGCCTTTCCGCTCTCTCCCAAGCACAGGAGAGGAAAATCGACACCCTACAAAGAATCGAGTCCAAAGACACGCTCCTGTTCCAGCCATTGTTCAGCGAAAACGCCGCTGGGCTGAAAGTTGTCAGGATGACCGATAGCCCATACGTCCGGAACTCGAAGATGGAGATGGACCGGGACGGGAACGTCTGGAAGGTTTTCACGGCCGACGGACTGGATGTGCTGATGAACGTCCGCTATCTGAAGCACTACGGACAATACTACCGCCTGGACCTTTATATTCAGAACAACACAGACAGGCCTGTCAAGTACGACTTCAAGAACACCTCTGTCGCATCCAGAATGGGACCTGTCAAAGTTTTCCGGCAAAGGGGTTATCTGAACAGAATCGGTGCCCAAAAGACCGCCAAGACCATAGGAATAGGAATCGGCACGCTGTTCGTGACATTTGTGATGGCCGCGATCGTGCGTGGGGATCCAGATGACAGGGATTCCCTGGCCGAGGACCTGCTGAGGGATCTTGGAGGCACGGCCATCGAGGAGGCGGGGTTCATAGCCACCATGGCCATGGCTGACAGTGAGTCGGAGGACATGGCACGGATCGAACGGAGCTGCATCGGCTACCTCGGAGACTACACGATACGGCCGAGACACGCCATTGAGGGGCATGCCTACGCCAAATACAAAAAGGGAGCGGATTCCATTGAAATCACGCTCCCGATAGGCGACAAGAAATATGTCTTCAACTGGGACACCACCTCATTGGTGAATATCACAGAGGATCTTTAGTTCTGGGTGTCCCAAATCTTGGTCTCGTTACAGGTGATCATGAGTGACTGCCCTCCGCAACTCATCCTGAAATCTCCGGCCTCCAGACGCCACTTTCCGTCAGCCCCCACAAACGCGAGTTCCTTTGCCGGAACCGTGAACGAAACAACCTTGCTCTCCCCCGGCGCAAGTTCAACCTTGGCGAACTCACGCAGACGCTTCACATCAGGTATCATACTGGCCACGATATCACTTGAATATAGCAGGACAGCCTCCTTGCCGTTGTGCGAGCCGGTGTTCGCCACAGTCACCTCGAACTTAAGGTCATCCCCGGCGGCGAACTCTGAGCCATTCAGACATTTGAATTCTGAATATTCAAAAGTAGTGTAACTGAGCCCATATCCGAATGGCCACTGCACATCCATAACCGCATCGTAGTTATATTCCCCGGCCATTGTCTCACGGCTCTCGCTGACCTTGTAGTCGTAGGTGTGGAGTGAGTTGACATATTTAGGATAGGTGAACGGCAGCTTTCCGCTGAAATTCTCCTCTCCGGACATCAAGGCAGCAAGCGCGTCGCCACCATAATTGCCAGGAAGCATCACATCAACCACAGCCTTAGCCAACGGCTCGATCTCGCGCAGAACCCTCGGACGCCCCTCGTTCAGTACAAGGATTATAGGCTTGCCGGTCTTTGACAACGCCTTCACCAATTCCTTCTGGTTAGCTGACAGATTCAGGTCATCAATGTTGCCTGGAGTCTCGCAATAGCTGTTCTCACCGACACAGGCGACTATCACATCCACCTTCGAGGCTGCGGCCACGGCCTTGGCGATCTGAGGAGCATATTCCTTCTGCCAAGCGCCTGTAGCCCAACGGTCCGTCTCATCGTAAACCACACCAGGCTCGAAAATAACGTTCTTCTCGCCGAATTTCTGAGCCAGAGCCTCGTAGATTGTGTTGAAATCGCCGGCGAATCTGTCGGCGTCACCCTGCCAAGTGTAAGACCAACCTCCGTTCAAAGCCCTCATAGAGTTGGCGTTAGGCCCTGTCACAAGGATCTTCCTGCCATATTCAAGAGGAAGGATATTGCCTTCATTCTTGAGGAGCACCTCGGACTCCACCGCCGCGGCGTAGGAAGCGTCCTGGAACTCCTTGCAGCCGAACTTGTCATAACCGCTGACATCCCAGGTCGGATTGTCGAACAGGCCGAGACGGAATTTAAGGCGGAGAACCCTGCGGACTGCGTCATCTATCCTGGACATCGGAATCAGACCGGACTCGACAACCTCCTTCAGTTCAAGGCAGCAATCAGGGTCGTTCGGTTCCATAATCATATCGATTCCAGCGTTGATGCCCATAGCGAGGGCTTCCTTCCTGTCCTTGGCGACGTGATCCCTTTCGTACAGATTGTTGATGTCGGCCCAGTCGGTGACGATGAGGCCATCCCAATCCAGACCGTCCTTGACCCAACCGGTAAGAAGTTCCTTATTGGCGTGCGTAGGGATTCCGTTGATCGAGGCTGAATTGACCATCAGGGTAAGCGCACCGGCCTCAAGGCAGTCCTTGAACGGGCGGAAGAACTTTTCCCTAAGATCATTCCCAGCCACGATCGCAGGAGTCCTGTCCTTGCCTGAAACCGGCACACCGTAGGCCATAAAATGCTTCACACTGACGGCAACGTGCTTGTCGTCAATATGATTCGGATCCTCTCCCTGAAGGGCTTTCGTCTCAGCCACCGCCATCTCCGCGTTCAGGTAAGGGTCTTCACCATAACTCTCCCACTGTCTTGGCCAGACCGGATTCCGGCCTAGGTCCATCACCGGAGAGAACACCCAAGGAACCATAGCGGCCCTTGTCTCGTAGGCCATAGCCTCACCCATCGCACGGGCATATTCACGATTGAATGTCGCCGCAAGGTTTATCTCCTGCGGGAAAAAGGTTCCGTCGTTCAGGTAGCTTGCGCCGTGGATCATATCAAGACCATAGATGCAAGGGATTCCGATCTCCTCCATAGACTTTTTCTGGATCTCGCCCACAAGCTGAGCCGTCAGCTCATGTGACTGAGCGACATCTCCGAATGTGTTCAGGATGGAGCCGACCTTCATCTCGCCGATGACCTTCTGGAGTTTCTCCGGATCGAGGGTCACTCCTCCCGGTGCCGTCACCGTAGAGGATGTCAACTGTACCATCTGGCCCACCTTTTCGGTGAGATCCATTTCTTTCAGCACCTTCTCGACTTTCGCCTCGATCTCGGCGTCACGGCCGATGGCTGGAGAAACAGAAGACGCATCACGTTGTCCGCAGCCCTGAACAAACAACAGCGCGGCGGCAAGGGGCAATAGATAAATATTCTTCTTCATTGTATTAAATTATGACTTTAGCAAGCGTAATAATTGTCTCTGATTCAGCACACTTACATAAAAATCCGTGATTTTTACGCCAGTCACTTAAGAAAGAAACAGTTTTTTAGAGGAAATATTACTGAGAGACTGTCACTTTCAAAGTATCAATCATTTGCCTGTAGTACCTGAAAGTAGAATCAAGAGCCGGCATATTCTCCGGTTTGATCGGCTCGGAAGGAGGTGAGTCCATCTTCAAAGGATTGATGGCCGTGCCGTTTTTCCATACGCGGAAATCCAGATGCGGCCCGGTTGAGAGTCCTGTGGAGCCTACATAGCCTATCACGTCCCCTTGACGCACCCTCGCTCCGGCCTTGATTCCGGCACCGTAGCGGGACAAGTGCATATAGCTGGTGGTATAAACAGAGTTATGTCTGATTTTCACGGTGTTTCCACCTCCGTTTGTCCATCCGGCACTCACAACCGTACCGTCACCGATTGTCATCACCGGAGTGCCCACGGGAGCCGCGTAATCGACTGCGGTATGTGCCCTGACACGCCCGGTCACAGGATGCTTCCGATGATAGGAGAAACTGGAACTGATCCTGGTGAACTTCAACGGAGCCTTGAGGAAGGCCTTACGCAAGCTCTCCCCTTTCTCATTCCAATAGAGGTTACCATGATCTCCTTGATCAAACATAATAGCAGGAATCATCTTTTCCTCACGGATATACTCCGCGTAATATATTGTGTCAACGGCTATTATCTCGTCATCACACTTTCTTTGCTCGTAAAGCACCCTGAAACGGTCTCCGGGCTGAAGTCCGAAGAAGTCAACCGACCAGGCATAGATCTCAGAAAGCGGCACAATCAACTGAGGGGAGCTGCCAGCCGCCAACATATCGTTCCAAAGGGACGATTTGATCGTCACATCGGTGTACTCTCTTGTGCTCTCGACAGGTTTGGACCATTCCCAGACCTCAAAAGGATCGGTCGTGCGGAACACCACACGGTCAATCTTGTTGCGCTCATAGACGACATATTTCAGCATCGGCCCGACAGCGCTTCCTGTTCCGCTTGTGTCAAACTGGTAATATGCCTGGACCTTGTTGCCGGCCCGCATCTTACGGACATCGAAAATTGTGTCGCAGGCAGCGGCCATCTTCATCGCATCGTTCATCGAAAGCCCCAGACGGCACATCAGTCCAGTGAATGTCTCACCATTGCGGACAGCATCCTCGGAAAGATCCAAGGAATCCGGCCAGAAGCCCAACGGAGGAAGTGTATCCTTCACTTCCTCAATCACTTCTGATTCAACGTCCTCAGTCTTTCTCTTGCATCCCGGAGAAAGAACAGCGAGAGAAAGGACTAAAAAAACAAAAAGAATAGAAAAATATTTTTTTAGCATAATCGCAAATTTAAGAAAAACCACCGTAAAGACCACCGCTATATAAAAAAAATTGGCCAATTTTGCATTTCAAAAAAAAATGGCCGTCTTATTGCAAGAATTTGATTTTCGTGAATTTTGTAAAGTCGGTTATAGTTAAACCGTATAAGACAAGTTAAATTTTAAGGAATATACATATTTGAACCAAACTATTTTGAATATGAAATCTTATGACCGGCTGCTTGCAGCCATCGTTCTGTCGGCATTGATGCTGACGTCCGTTTTCACTTACGAGATGTCGGCGCAAAACCAGCGTATAAAGGTCACGGTGAGCGGCCACATCACGGACAAGGCCTCCGGCGAGACCCTTATCGGGGCCGGGGTGCTCACTGAAGGCGCGGGAGCCGCAACGAACAACTACGGATTTTACACACTGACAATTCCGCAAGGCAGACATCTGACACTGAGATATTCATACGTAGGTTATGACGATGCCACCGTCACGCTCGACCTGCTCCGGGACACTACCATCAACATCGCCTTGAAAGCGAACACCGAACTCAAGGAAGCGGTTGTCTCCGCGCAACGGGAATCCGGAATAATGGCCACGAAGATGAGCGCGATCGAGATTCCTATGAATATGATCAAGAACACCCCGGTGCTCTTCGGCGAGGCCGATGTCCTGAAGACAATCCAGCTGATGCCTGGCGTGCAGAGCGGCGCGGAAGGATTTTCGGGAATATACGTGCGTGGAGGCGGGCCGGATGAGAATCTGTTGCTCCTTGACGGAATCTCTCTTTACAACGCCGAGCATATGCTGGGACTGTTCTCAATCTTCCAACCCGAGGCCGTGAAGAAAGTCACTCTTTACAAAGGCTCGTTCCCGGCCCGTTACGGAGGCAGGACATCCAGCATCATCGACGTGAGAACCAACGACGGAAACCTTCAGGAGACTCACGGGACGATCGGTGTCGGAGTACTCAGCGACAAGTTCCACCTCGAAGGGCCGATCTTCAAGGGGAAGACGGCATATTCAATCAGCGCGAGAGGTATGCACACTTTCCTGTTCGATGGTATATTCAGAGCAGCGAACATTCCGGCAAACTACTATTTCTATGATCTCAACGGCAAGGTTACACATCGGTTCAGCGATCGGGACAGGCTGTTCCTCAACGCCTATTATGGACGAGACATATTCTACTACAAAGACAATGAAGGCGATGTCATCATCGACGGGATCGAGAACAAAACCGAGTTCGACGACAAAACCTACATCAGATGGGGGAACCTTCTCACATCCGCAAGATGGAATCACGTCTTCAACGGAAGGCTGTTTTCGAACACGACTGTGGCCTTCACGGACTACCGGATGCGAATGGGCTACAACTCTACGGAAAAGAGTGAGAACTCGAAATATTCCTACAAGTTCGATTATGGTTCCGGTATAAAGGACATCACCGCCAAGATTGATTTTGACTACACCCCGACACCTCGGCACCTCATCAAATTCGGAGGTGAATATGTAGGCCACACTTACATCCCGGAGACGTACACGACCGTCGAGAAGGAGAACGACAAAGGTCAGATGGTGACCGACACGACATATTCCAATAATAAGGAAAAGAACCGTTCAGGCCACGAGTTATCCGCTTACATCGAGGATGATTTCACGATAGGCAAACGGTTGACACTCAACCCTGGAATCCACCTCGCTATGTTCCGGACCAGCGGCAAGACCTATTGGTCACCCGAGCCGAGAATGTCGGCGAAATTCGATTTCGGAAAGGGGATCAGCGCCAAGGCGGCATATTCAAGGATGTCGCAGTACGTCCACTTGTTATCCTCATCGAAGATTACTCTCCCGATTGACCTCTGGGTGCCTATCACCAGGAACATCAAGCCGGTGACGGCGGATCAATATTCATTGGGGTTATACTACAACGGCCTGCCGGGTTGGGAGTTTTCCGTCGAGGGCTACTGGAAGGACATGCACAATGTGCTTGAGTACAAGGACGGAGTCTCCTTCATGGCAAGCTCGCAGTCCTGGGAGGACAATGTCGTGATGGGTGACGGACGGGCGTACGGCGTAGAGGTCTTCATCCAGAAAACGATCGGAAAGACAACGGGGTGGCTGGGCTACACTCTGGCCAAAAGTGACAGAGTCTTCTCCAACGGACTGATCAACAACGGAGAACGCTATCCTTACCGCTATGACAGAAGGCATAACATCTCTCTTGTCGTGAACCAGCGACTCGGGAAGAAGTGGGATCTCAGCGCGGTGTGGACTTTCGCGACCGGAGGCACCACGACAATCCCGGAAAGGGAGAGCATCGTGATGCTTCCTGACGGAACATTCACGCAGATCGACTATGCTCCGCACAGAAACAACTACCGGTTGCCGCCAAGCCACAGGCTAAACATCGGTGTCAATTACCACAAGCGGCTAAGACGTGGTGAAAGCATCTGGAACTTCGGAGTCTATAACGCCTACAACAGGTTGAATCCGAATTTTGTCTATTACAAGGCCGACAAGAAAGTTGATTCCAAATTGAGCCTCTACACAAGGAAGGCGAAACTCAAGTCTGTCACAATCCTGCCTATAATCCCGTCATTCAGCTACACTTATAATTTCTAAAGAGATGAGAGGACTTATTATATGCACAGCAGCGGCCTCCGTCCTGCTCGGAGCCTGCACGAAGGACATTGATTACAACCTGAAAGACATCAAGCCACAGCTGATAGTAAACTCGCAGATGACGGTTGGCGACACATTGCATCTTGTCTATCTGGCGGTAAGCAAGAGTGACCGTGTCGAAAGAATCAAATCAGGTTCGGTCAAGTGCTATGTCAACGGCATTCTTGTGGCTGACGGAAAACTTGACAACCGTGATGACGACTTGTTCATCAAGGAGGATCTGCACATCTATGGCTACTATTATAGAGACGAGCACCATAAAGATGTGTACACGGCAGGACCCAACGCCGCCGGCAAGACCAACCAGACCAGATACTCCTTCAAGGCCGGTTTCAAGCCAGGTGATGTAGTGAGAATCGAGGCGGAGGCCGATGACGGAGCCTACAAGGCTTATTCGGAAGTGGTCGTTCCAAAGGCGCCGGAATTCAGCATAACCGACACTCTGCGTCAAAAGAATCAATATGGCGACAATAGTTACCGGATCCGTGTCAAAGGCAAGGACATCACCGGTGAGGACAACTTCTACCGGATACTGTCCGGACGTTCAGTTATCGACAAAAAGATCAGGTACGCGAGTGAGCGTGGAGAAGCAATGACTTGGGAAGAGACCAAGGACTACAGTTTCATCAGCCTTGACAAAGGCAACGACCCGATACTGAACGATGGGGCGCCAGTCGAGGATATTGACCTCGCCGGTGCGTCCGAGAACACATTCAGAGTGTTTTCGGACAGGCAATTCTCCGACGGAACATTCAACATCGGGTTCAACGTGAACGCCAATGAAATCATCTACGGGCTGCACGGACTCCTGAATTTCAACCGTATGGAATCAGAGACAACATTAAGCGTGACAATCCGTGGCATCACAAAGGATGAGTACTACTATCTGAAAGCGCTAAGCATCTACGACTATCTGGACGGAGACACAACACTGACAGAGCCCGTCTCCTTCCCTGACAATGTCGAGGGCGGAATCGGGCTCGTCAGCATAAGCACGGAAAGCGTAGCCTCAATCAAGTTCAAAAGGACGTACGACGTACCATCTTCATGGATTTACACTGAGTAATCCTTAAATATTCTTTAACGCTTACTGAACTTCCTTGATGATTTCCATACCTTTCCGGATGGCCTCCTCATTTTTAGGAATAAGATGATGGTGGCGCTCCGGGAGGGTTTTCCGCAAGGCGGCAAGCACGCTTTCGATCTTGACGACCGGACGGATCTTCAAAAGACCTCCCAACACGATCATATTGAAAGTCTTGATGAGGTTCATCTCAGCCGCGGCATCCATAGCGTCGATCCTATAGACCTTGATGTCCTTCCTTGTCGGAGGCTCGTTGATTCCATAGCCGTCGTAGATGATGATTCCACCCGGCTTCACCTTCGGCTCGAACTTCTCCAGCGAAGGCTGGTTCAGAACAATCGCGATGTCGTAGCTGGAAAGAATCGGAGAGGAAACCGGATCATCGCTGACAATCACGGTCACATTGGCGGTACCTCCACGCTGCTCCGGACCGTATGCCGGCATCCAGGTGACTTCCTTGCCTTCCATCAGACCGGCATAAGCCAGAATCTTTCCCATCGAGAGGACACCCTGTCCTCCGAATCCTGCAATAATTATCTCATCTGTCATAGCCTTGTCGATTTAAAGTTCTACGCCTTTGTCCTTGAGGTCTCCAAGATGATAGAACTCGAACATATTCTCTTCCATCCACTTGTTGGCCTTCTCCGGGCTCATCTTCCAACCAGAGTTGCAGGTGGACACAACCTCGACGAGGTTGGAGCCCTTGCCCTGCATTGAATATTCAAACGCCTTTCTGATCGCCTTCTTCGTGCGGTTGATGGCAGCCACGGTGTGAACAGCCTGACGGGTCACGTAGCAGGTGCCATCAAGTGTGGCGGCGATCTCCGTGATCTTCAGCGGGTAGCCGTGAAGCGACACTTCCCTGCCGTAAGGGCAGGTGGCGGTCTTCATTCCCAGAAGGGTGGTCGGAGCCATCTGACCACCGGTCATTCCATAGATGGCGTTGTTTATGAATATGATCGTGATGTTCTCGCCTCTGTTCAGGGCGTGGATCGTCTCGGCTGTTCCGATGCAGGCGAGGTCTCCGTCACCCTGATAGGTGAACACGAGCCTGTCCGGCCATAGACGCTTCGTCGCGCTGGCAAGTGCCGGAGCCCTACCGTGGGCGGCCTCCTCCCAGTCAACGTCAATGTACTTGTAGGCGAACACGGCGCAGCCCACAGGAGAGATGGCGATCGTCTTGTCCGTCATTCCCATCTCCTCGATCACCTCGGAGACTATCTTGTGCACAACTCCGTGGCTGCAACCAGGGCAGTAATGCATCGGAGTGTCGTTCAGCAAGGTCGGTTTCTTATAGACGACCTGGCCTTTCTCTATTATTTCTTCTCTTGTCATGGTCTTCTGATTTAGAAAAGACGTTTGATCGCGTCAACAACCTCGTCAGGATCCGGAATGATGCCGCCCAGACGCCCAAAATGCTGCACAGGGACCTTGCCCTCCACTGCGAGACGGATGTCCTCGACCATCTGTCCGGCGTTGATCTCAAGCGAAAGGATGCCCTTCACCTTAGAGGCGAGCTTCTGAACTTCCTTCGTAGGGAAAGGCCAGAGGGTGATCGGACGAAGGAGTCCGACCTTGATGCCCTGCGAACGGGCGATCTCGATGCTCTTCTTGGCGATACGGGCAGCGGAACCGAACGCCACGATGGCATATTCAGCGTCATCAAGAAGATACTCCTCGAAGCGGACTTCCCTTTCCTCGATCTCCTTGTACTTCTTCTGGATACGGAGATTGATGACCTCCATCTCCTCGGAGCGGAGCTCAAGGGAGGTGATGATGTTCGGTTTCCTTCCGCCGACACGGCCGGTGGTGGCCCAAGGGCATTCCTTGATGATCTCCTCCTCGGTGCGGCGCGGCTTGAACGGAGGAAGCACAACCTTCTCCATCATCTGGCCGATGGCGCCGTCGGCAAGGATCATCGCAGGGTTACGGTAACGGAACGCGAGTTCAAAGGAAAGGTCCACGAAATCAGCCATTTCCTGAACGGACGCCGGAGCGAGTACAATCAGGTGATAGTCTCCGTGACCGCCTCCCTTGCAGGCCTGGAAATAGTCCGCCTGGCTCGGCTGGATGGTTCCAAGGCCGGGACCTCCACGCATAACGTCCACGACAAGGGCCGGAAGCTCGGCTCCAGCCATATAGGACAAACCTTCCTGCATCAAGCTGACACCCGGGCTGGAAGAAGAAGTCATCACCCTCTTTCCCGTGCAGGCTCCGCCATAGACCATATTGATCGACGAAACCTCGCTCTCAGCCTGGAGGACAACCATTCCGGTGGTCTCCCAAGGCTTCTCGGCGGCCAGAGTCTCAAGGACTTCTGACTGAGGGGTAATCGGATAGCCGAAATAGCCGTCACAACCGCAGCGGATGGCCGCGTGGGCAATGGCCTCATTGCCTTTCATCAATGTGATTTCCTGATCTGCCATAGCTTAGACTGTTTTAAGACGGTAAACGGTTATGCACCCGTCCGGGCAGACAGTGGCGCAGGACGCGCAGCCCGTACAGGTGTCAGCAAGAACCTCGTGGGCGAAATTGTAGCCCTTACGGTTCACTTCCTTGGTCGTCAGAGCAAGGACATCGAGCGGACAGGCGACAACGCAGAGATTGCAGCCCTTGCATCTCTCGGTGTCGACCACGGTCGCTCCTTTCATTTTAGCCATAATACCTTGTTGTTTATTGATTGTACATATCCTTGTTGTAGAAATCCAGGATCTCGTTCGCTATCGCATAGGCGTTGGCCGCCGGGCTTTCAGGATTTATCGCCATGGCCTCCAGATAATTGTTGATGGCCTTCTGCCAGTCTCCTTTCTTTCTGTGCGCGTTGCCCAGAAGATAGTAGGCACGGTCAGAAGGCTCCGGAGCGGAGGTGATATATTCATCAAGCAGACGGATCGCTTCGTCAGTCCCGCCTTCCACAAGAATCTTTTCTATTGCCTCTAATCCGAGCATCGCCTAGTCGATGAACAGACACCAGTTGTGGGTGTCCTCCTCAAGTCCTTTCTGGATGCCGATGATGCGGTTGTAGAGTTTCTCGCTGACCGCTCCGCACTTGTCTCCGGAAGGGAATCTGTAGCGGCGTGACACGTCCTCACACTCCAAAGCCGGTTTATCATCGACATAGCAGATAGGAGTGATGACCACAGCCGTTCCGCAAGAGTTGACCTCATCGAACTCAGCCAGTTCTTCAACCTTTATAGGACGGACCTCGACATCCATTCCCATATCCGCAGCCACTGTACGAAGGCTGCTGTTTGTGATGGAAGGAAGCACGCTGCCGGAACGTGGAGTCACGTAAGTGTTACCCTTGATGCCGAAGAAGTTGGACGAACCGAATTCCTCGATGGTCGTCTTCGTGGCGGAATCAAGGAACAGAAGCTCACGGTAACCAGTGTTGTGGGCGATGTTATAAGCGTGAAGCGACTGCGCATAGTTTGCGCCGAGCTTGTAGCATCCAGAACCGAAAGTGGAGGCGCGGTCGTAGTTCCTCGAAATAACAGCGGTGCCAGGAGTCAGACTCTTCGCTCCTGAATATGTCCCCACAGGCGAGCACATCACGGCGAACATCACATCACGCGCCGAATGTATTCCCAACTGAGGATTTATTCCAATAAGGGCAGGACGCAGGTAGAGGGAGGCACCGCTCGCCTCGTAAGGCGGAAGATATTCAAGGTTCTCCTTCACGCACTGGACACACATATTGATGAACATCTCCTCTGATGGGTACGGCATGTCCAGATAGGTCGCGCTGTCAGCCATTCGCTTTGCATTGCGGTCAGGGCGGAAAAGCCGGATCCTGCCGTCAACCCCACGGAACGCCTTCAATCCCTCGAAGCAGGAAGGGGCGTAATGGAATATCCCCGCGAAGCTGCTGAGGCAGATGTTGAAGTCCTCCGTCACCGTAGGGGTCTCCCATTTTCCGTCAATGCAGCGGCTGTACACCAATGCCTTGGTCTGAGTGTAGCTGAAAGACAGCTTGCTCCAATCTATATTCTTCATCATTCGTATTAATTAATCTTCGATAATTCTGTCCTTATTGTATGTATGAACCTTTGTCTGGCCGGAAAGGATCATGTAGCCGTTCTCGGCGAGGCTGTTGATCTCGTCCTCTCCCGGAAAGACCTCCACCGGAGCGATGAAGCCGATCTTCGCCTTGATGGCGTCCATCAGCATCTTGCTGTGTGCTATGCCTCCCGTCAGAAGAATGGCGTCGATCTTACCGTCAGCGGTAGCGGACATCGCCGCGATGTACTTGCAGATGTTCAAAACGTATGCCTTGAGGAAGGTTTGAGCCAGTTCATTGCCGTCATTGGCCATATTCTCGACATCCAGCATACTGTTCGTGCCGAAGTAAGCGACGGCACCGCCACGTCCCACGAGCTTCTTCTGGATCTCCTCCTTGGTGTACTTTCCGCTGAAGCACATGTCGATAAGCTCGAACGGCGGGCAGCAGCCGGATCTCTCAGGAGTGATAGGGCCGTCTCCGCCAAGGCCGTGGTTGGTGTCGATCACCTTGCCGTTCCTGTGAAGGGAGATGGTCGCGCCACCGCCCATATGGGCGACGATCACTGTGACATCATTGGTCTTGTGGCCGTGCTCACGGAGGTAACGCCTCACGATGGCCCTTGAGTTCAAGGCGTGGAACAATGTCTTGCGGGAGAACTCAGGGATTCCACCCATCCTGCACTCCGGCAGCATCTCGTCCGCCATAGGAGGGTCGGCGATGTAGGCCACGCATTTCCCGAAACGAGGAGTCAGCTTCTTGTCCTCACGGATCCCGTTGATCTCCTTGGCGACATCATCGGCCAGAATCGCGCTCAGATTGCAGGCGTGGTTCCCGTCACGGCAGCTTTTCAGGACATCACGCATATCCTGGTTCACGTTATAGACTCCAGTTATGACCGGGACGATAAGCCCGCCGCGCGCCATAACGATGTCCACATCCTCAAGCGGAATGCCTTTGGAGGCCATAAAATCCTTGATGGCCTGATGACGCATATCCGCCTGATCCATTACGGACGGGTATTTGGCGACATCCTCGGCGGTGTGCTCAAGCTTGGTGTCAAAGACCCTGACACCATCTGAAAAGTAGCCCAACTTCGTGGTTGTGGACCCCGTGTTGATTATAAGAATGTTTCCCTTTTGAGGGACTTCTAATGAATTTGTCTTGTTATCCATCGGATGATAAGGCTTTATTACGACCCTAAATATATTACATTTTTTCAACAAGGGCAACTATTTTATCAAATTATATAACTATTTATGCGGTTTCGACAATTATTTTAACAAAAATCAAACGTTTTAAGGTTTAAGAATATATTCACTTGCAGTTTCCGGCGAAAAGCGATTGGCGGCAAAAGTCTCAGCACTGAATATTCATCATAACGGATAATAATTGTAAATTTGCGGTAAAGGAGGAATTGAATATGGACTCATTCAAGGAACTTGCGCAGGCGCGCAGAAGCCACAGGATCTACACCGACGAGCCTGTGAGCGATGAATATGTAAGGACGATTCTCAGGGCTGCCCTTATGTCACCGACGGCGAAGGGGCTCAGGAAATGGAGGTTCGCGGTCACCGACAACAAGGAGAAGATCGAGGAACTGGCCGGAATCAGGACGGCGGGCTCACAGTTTCTGGCTGGCGCTCCGGTGGTGATCGCCGTGCTTGGAGAGCCAGAGGAGCAGGAAATGTGGGTCGAGGATTGCAGCATCGCAGCGGTTTCTATGCAATATCAGGCCGAAGATCTTGGACTGGGTTCCTGTTGGTGCCACATTAGGGGCAGGGAAAGCAAGGATGCCGGGGTGACGGCGGAACAAAAGGTAAGGTCTATTCTGAATATTCCGGAAAAATATTCCGTTCTGTGCCTGATCGCCGTCGGACATCCTGCCGATGAGCGCAAGCCGCAGAACGAGGAAGCCCTCAAATGGGATCAGGTCAGCTATGTTCATTGAGCCGGTGGCCCGGTTCCGGTCGCCGTTCAAGACCAAGTTCGGGATTCCGAGGCAGGCCGGATTGGTTCCGGAGCTGAAAGGCCGGATTGTGTTCGAGCCTCGGTTCCGGAGCGCTGACGCTGTGCGGGGGCTGGAAGGGTTTGAATATATCTGGCTGATCTGGGGATTCTCCGGGAACAAGCCACGGCCGGCCGCCGAGACAAGTTCCTCAGTCGCTGAGCGACCATTCCAGGCGACGGTACGGCCGCCGAGGCTGGGCGGGAACGAGAGGATCGGGGTGTTCGCCAGCCGCTCCCCTTTCCGGCCTAACGGACTTGGGCTCTCGTCGGTCAGGATAGAATCCATTGAATATGACGCCAAGGACTCGGACGGGAAACCGATCGGGCCGGTGATCAATGTTCTGGGAGCGGATCTGATGGACGGGACACCGATTTATGACATAAAGCCTTACGTCACTTATGCGGACAGCCATCCGGATGCCGTGTCGGGATTTGTCGATGACAAGGAATGGAGGCCGTTGAAGGTCGTGTTCGCGGATGAGGTCACTGAGCCTGTCGAAGTGACCATCCCAGGCTGGACAAAGGCCGATGTAGCCGCCCTGAAGGAGGTATTGGCACAAGACCCGAGGCCCAGGTACCAGAACGATCCGGACAAGGTTTACGGAATGATATTCAATGATATGGATGTCAAGTTCAAGGTCGATGGCGATGTCCTTGCTGTTGTCGGAATCAAACATCCGAAGGCCGAAGCCTGATCAACACACGCAAACAAAACGAACGAAAACAATGAAGCAATACCCATCACTTGAGATAGTCCCTCCCCTGAAAGGGATGACCAAAGATGAACTCCTGAATGACATAAGACCGTTCATCGAGTTCAATCCCAAATACATAAACGTCACCTGCCACAGGGACGAGGTGACCTACGAGGAACAGCCTGACGGAAGCTACCGGAAGCGGCTCATACGCCGGCGCGTCAGCGAGACCGCCGTCTGCGGAGCCATCCAGTCCGAATTCAAGGTCAACGTGGTTCCCCACCTCATCTGCGGAGGACTTACCGCCGAACAGATCGAGTTCCAGCTACAAGACTTCAAGTTTATGGGAATATCCAATATCCTGGCCCTGAGGGGAGACTGTCTCACGGGCGAAAAACGCTTCTCCCCTGTCCCTGGGGGCTATGACCACGCCAACGAACTCGTGGGGGCGATACGCCGTTTCGAGAAGGAGAACGGCTGTGAGGGCTTTTTCAGAATCGGAGTCGGAGGCTATCCGGAGAAGCATTTCGAGGCCGCGAATATGAACGAGGACATCGCGAACCTCAAGCGCAAGGTCGATGCCGGAGCGGACTACATCACAACCCAGATGTTCTTCGACAACCAGGTCTTCTATAAATTCGTGGACAGATGCAGGGCGGCAGGAATCTCCGTCCCGATCATCCCCGGACTCAAGCCGATCTCAACTCCAAAGCAAGTGAGACTGCTCCCGGAATCCTTCTCAATCGACATTCCGTTCGAACTCACAAGCGAGATCTCCGCCCACGAGAACGACAGACAGGCGGTCTATCAAATAGGTCAGGAATGGGCCACCGCTCAATGCAAAAACCTTCTGGCTCACGGAGTTCCCGGTGTTCACTTCTACACGATGGGCAAGTCCGCCAACATCATCGGAATCCTGCGGGAATGTTTTTAGACAATCAATGAATATACCAACGCGATGCACGACATCAGGACCGAACTTTCCAAGCGAATCCTCATCCTAGACGGAGCGATGGGTACGATGCTTCAGCGCAAGGGCCTACAAGGCAACAGCGAATCATTCAACCTCACCAATCCCGAAACGATCGGTGAGATACACAATGAATATATTGAAGCGGGGGCTGATATAATCACAGCCAACTCATTCAGTGCCAACAGCATCTCACAATCTGAATATAATCTGTCAGAGAAAGCCGGGCAGATGGCCGAGGCCGCCGCGCGGATAGCCCGCAAAGCCGCCGATGAGGCTCCACGCAAGATTTGGGTGGCCGGAAGCGTCGGGCCGACAAGCAAGTCATTGTCCCTTGCCCAGAACATCAACGACCAGATTTTCCGTCCATATTCATTTGACGGGATGGCGGAGGCGTTCGAGGTTCAGATCAGAGGACTTGTAAAAGGTGGAGTGGATCTGCTGCTGTTCGAGACTTGTTTTGACGCCCTCAACACGAAGGCGGCCTTGTATGCGATCGGACATATTCCCGAAGCATCGGATATTCCCATAATGATTTCTGCGTCAATGAGTGACCGCAGCGGGAGGACGCTTACGGGGCAGACTATGGAGGCATTCTACCGCTCTGTCCAGCACTGCTCGCCGCTATCGTTCGGGCTCAACTGCTCGCTGGGGGCGGAGGAGATGATTCCGCTGATCGCCGAAGTCGCGTCGTTCGCCACCTGCGCCGTCAGCTGCTACCCTAACGCCGGGCTGCCGAACGAGATGGGTGAATATGACGAGACACCTTCCCAGATGGCGGAGTCCGTGCGGAAAATGGCGCTGGCAGGGTCTGTGAATATTGTGGGAGGATGCTGCGGCACAACTCCCAAGCACATCAAGGCTGTGGCTGAGGCCGTCAGAGGAATATCGCCGAGAGCCATTCCAGGGCTGGACAACGTCCTGTATGTCAGCGGCTTGGAAAGTGTCGCCGTTGACAGGAGGAATAATTTCACGAATGTCGGGGAAAGAACCAATGTGGCGGGCTCACGCAAGTTCGCGAAACTGATCGCAGCCGGGGACTACGAGACCGGGCTTCAGATCGCCGCCGGGCAGATTGAGAACGGGGCGAGCATCATCGACATCAATATGGATGACGCCATGCTGGACTCCAGGCTTGAGATGGAGAAGTTCCTGCGTTATGTGTCAAATGATCCGGCAGTGGCGAAGGCCGCGATAATGATTGATTCCTCGCATTGGGAGACGTTGGTGTCGGGGCTTAAAAATGCCCAAGGGAAATGTATCGTGAATTCCATCTCACTTAAAGAAGGAGAGGAAATATTCATTGAGAAAGCTCGGGAGATCAAGGCGTTGGGTGCGGCCATTATCGTGATAGCGTTTGACGAGGAGGGACAGGCTACGACTTACGACAGGAAGGTGGAGATCTGCCGGCGGGCATATTCATTGTTGACTTCCAAAGTCGGGGTTCGGCCTTGTGACATCATATTCGATGTGAATGTGTTGCCTGTGGGAACGGGGATTCCGGAACATTCGAGGTACGGGATTGATTTCATTGAGGCGGTGCGGTGGATCAAGGGGAATCTGCCGGGGTGTCGGACTTCGGGAGGTATTTCAAATCTTTCGTTTTCTTTCCGTGGGAACAATACTGTACGTGAAGCCATGCATTCGGTGTTTCTTTACCATGCTATTTCGGCGGGGCTTGATATGGGGATTGTGAATCCGGGGATGTTGCGGGTTTATGATGAGATTGAGCCGGGGTTGCTTAAGTGTGTGGAGGATGTGATTCTGGATTCGGATGCCGAGGCTACGGATCGGTTGATTGAGAAGGCTTCGAGGATTCTTGATGAGAAGAATTCTGTTGGGGTCAGCGCGCGCCCCGAAGGGCCGGAGGCGACCTGCGCTGCGCGCCCTATCCGGGAAAATGGTCGCCTCGCGGCATCAAGGGGCGCGCTGACGGGAGCGGAATCAAGTAATATTTCTTCGGTCGCTGAGCCTGTCGAAGCGGCTGTGGAGGAGAGACTGGTTCGGGCGTTAGTCAAAGGGGATTCGTCTGGACTGGAGAGGGACATCAATGAGTGCTTGACCCTGTACGATAAACCGGTGGAGATCATTGACGGGCCGCTGATGAGCGGGATGGCTCGGGTCGGGGAACTGTTCGGGGCGGGAAAGATGTTCCTGCCTCAGGTGGTAAAGTCGGCCAAGACTATGAAGAATGCGGTGGCTCTGCTGCAACCTTACATTGAGGAGAGGGGCGGAGAGTCGGAGGTGAAAAAGCCTCGGATCGTGTTCGCTACTGTCAAGGGGGACGTGCACGACATCGGGAAGAACATCACGGAGATTGTCCTGAGCTGCAATGGGTTCGAGATCGTGGATCTTGGGGTGATGGTGCCTAAGGAGACGATTCTGGAGAAGGCGGCGGAGACCTCCGCGGACCTTATCGGGGTCAGCGGGCTGATAACGCCCTCGCTATACCAGATGGAGGAGATCTGCAAGGAGATGACGGCCAGAGGGTTGGACACTCCCCTGCTTGTGGGCGGAGCCGCTGCGTCGGCGCTCCACACAGCTGTCAGGCTGGCGCCCCTTTACGGGCATGTGTTCTATGGCCAGGACGCATCCGCAAGCGCGGTGCTTGCAAACCAGCTTATCACGGACAGAGAAGGCACAGAGGCCGCGGAGCATAAAAAGCAAGAGCATCTTCGTGAACTTTATGCACAGTCTTCACAGAAAAAGGCCGGTCACAAGCCCGTCGAACCGTTCCCGGCCTTCAGTTTCATTAAGGGGGAACCATTCGGGAACATATCGGGGAAGAGGCTCGGCATAGAGGAAGTGGAGCCGTTCTTTGACTGGAATATGTTCGCTGCGATCTGGGGAATAAAAAGTGGAACAGGACACGACGAACTGAGGAAACTCCGTGCCGACGCACATAAGGAAATTGATAGACTAAAGAACGAAAACGCTTGTCGGATAACCATTTCGGCAAGGTTTGACGGATGTCATAGCGAAGGGGACGACATTGTCTCCAAAGATTTCCGGCTGCCGATGCTCCGGCAGGAAGGCGAACGGTCACTGGCCGATTTCGTTCCGCCTAAGGAATATGGGTTCGAGTCGCCTATGGGGATGTTCGCGATTTCCGTGCGCACCGAATCACATACATCCGGATGCGACTGTCCGGCTTGCGGCACGGAATACGGGCCGATGCTTACCAGGGCCGTACGGCTGACTCTCGCGGAGGCGGCGTCAGAATGGCTGAGCAGGCATATTCATAAAGAATTGCCATCAGAGTTCAGCGGGGCGAAGGTCATCAAGCCTGCGGCGGGGTATTCAAGTTGCCCAGATCACACGCTCAAGCGGGATATTCTTAGGTTGCTGCCTGAATCAGAGAGGCTCGGCATCACGCTGCTGGACAGTTGCGCTATGATTCCGGACGCCAGCATCTGCGGACTCATATTCATTCATCCGGAGGCCACCTATCCTGAAATCCGCCGCGTCAGCCAGAAGGCGATTGATGAATATGCCCGCAGGCGTGGTATGTCAGATTCCGAGAAGGCGCGCTTCCTGGGGCATCTGCTTTAGTACGCCATGTTCCACATGGCATTCTGGGCCGCTCCGCTCTTGGAGGCGTCCATCTTGCCGAAGTTCCATGTGAAGGAGAGGATGATCCTGCGGCCGAGCACATTGGTGTAGGAGTTCTGGACGTAATCATCCTGCACGGCACGCATCAGTGACCTTGCGCTGTCGAGCAAGTCCTGAGCGGTAAGGGTGATATTGAAAGACTTTATGTTCTTTCCGACACTGAAATTCCAGCGGACATAGTCATCATTATAACCGGAACCATAACCTCGCAGGATTCTATAGGAGAAATCAGACTGGAACTCAAACTCATGAGGTGATGTGTAGGATGGACATATTCCAAAATTTGTATCCCAAACATCTGTATCCGCCTTTGAATCCAGGGAATATCTTGATTTTGAATTATTAACCCCTGACCCGAGTTGCAGAGAGAAGCGTTCGAGATTCAAGGTTACCATCATACTAATATTCGTTCTGACACTTCGTGTCAAGCTTTCCTGAAAGCCGCTCTGTCCGGAGTAGAAAAGGTTTCCGGAAGCGTCTCCCCAGAATTTGCTCATAAAGTCGGTGTAGTCAAAAGAGTCAAGGTCGATCTCAAGATTGTCGAGAGTGCCTTTGCTTTGATAACTTACAGATCTGGTGACACCAAATCCACCATTGACGGAGAGTTGCAGTTTACCGTCCTTTGACAATGGGGTGAAGAAATTGAAGTCAGTGCTGTAAGTATAGGACGGCTTCCTCGTGTTCACCGGAATCGAATATCTGATACTGTTCTCATCAAACCAAATGGCTGACACCTGCGAATTGGAGGAAAAATCTCCGAACAGCCATCCATTGAACCGGGCTTTCCCCCAAGAGCCCCTGTAGGTGGTGGTCACAGATTCTTTTGTAACCGGTTTAAGGTAAATGTTTCCGGCCGTGATCCTTGTCGGATTGACAATGTTGAATGTCGGCACAATGCTGGCGGAAGAAGGCCTGGCCGTTCTGCTGGACAGTCTGAAATACACATTGTTGTTCTTGTCGGAATATCTCACGTTCACGAAAGGCGAAAGCGTTGTCTGCCACTCGTCAACCCCTGTCTTGGTGTCAAGCCCGAAAGAGCGGGCGTAGTTCTCGTTCTTGTAGAGCCTTGCCTGACCACCGAACTGCACGTTGGTCTTTCCCTTGTTGTACTGAGCCAGAAGCTGTCCCTCATTGGAGAAATAATAGTTGTCCGACACCGATGAATAATAATAATTGGCGGAACCCGTGACGTTGTCGGTCGCGTCACTAGTTGACTTCCTTACACTATAGCGCGAGCTCAATGTCGCGGACAGCGCCCAGTTCTTGCCGAACGGCTCGACGTATTTGAGCGATCCGCCTATGTCACTGTAACTGCCGTCCTTGTCGTAAATCAGATCACGGATGTCCTCTTTGCCTGAAGAAGCGAACGTTGTTTTTGAATATTCTGTCGCTTTTCCGTCATTCGCACTCAAAGTGTAGTCAAGATCAAGGGTCAACGCGCGTTTATCTTTGCCGAGTTTCTTGATTCCGGCGCTCAAATCACCTCCGGTGGAGATTCCACTCTTCTTTGAAAATGTGTTTGACACCGAACGGTTTCTCTCCACACCTTCCATAAGCGACTGTGTGTTGCCAGTGGAAGTGTTGTTGTAGTCATACCAGGAAAAGTATGGCTCAAAGTAAAGTGATGTCTTCTTCCTGTTTTTCTTTTTGAACTCGGCGCGCACACTGAACTTGTCCAGATTGCCGTTCTCAACCTCGTCTGAAGTGTCGAAAAGGTCGCCATCCTCCTTGAATGAAGTCCGGTCAGTCCTCGAACGCTTGTCCACGTTCTCTGATGAGTAAACAACCGAAGCATCTGTGGTGAAGCCTTTTATCACATCCGAGTTCAAGTTCGTCCCCACCTGCCATCTTTTGTGCATGCCATTGTACGGCAACGACGGGACATCGCTCTCATTACCGTCATACATGACCAGCATCCCGGATCCGGGAGCCATGAAGTTGTAGCCGTTGGCTATGGTCGTGAGCTGGTTCTTCTCGCCGTAGGCCGAGACCATAGCTGAGCCGCTGAAGAGCAGATCCTTCCTTTCCTTGAATCCGTTGTCATCCTTGCCTGAAGCTGTCGTTCCTCCCGAGATTTTAGTGTTGCCGAACCATCCGCTCTTATATTCCTCCTTCAGCTCGACATCCATCACCTTCTCCTTGTCCCCCTTGATGCCGGTGAACTCGGCGGACTCGGACTCCTTGTCGATGACCTTCACCTTGTCAACGATCCGGGCCGGAAGGTTGTCGAGAGTGGCCTTGTTGTCCCCAAGGAAAAACGTCCTGCCTCCGACCGTTATCTTGCTGACTTCCTTGCCGTTGACCTTGACGGTTCCGTCCTCGCCTACCTCCACGCCTGGCATCTTCTTCAGCAGATCCGCAAGGTTGTCGTTGGACATCACCCTGAACGAGGAGGCGTTGTAGACGAGGGTGTCCCCTTTCATCTCCATCGGAGTCCCGACCGCGGAGACAGACGCCGCCTTCAGCATCTTGTCGTCCGGTCTCATCAGGATCGTCTTCGCGTCATAGTTGCCACGGACATAAATCTTCTTATAGACAGGTCTGTAGCCGAGATATTCAATGCAAAGCAGATGCTCTCCTTTCGCCACTTTCTTCAACTCAGCCTTGCCGAGCGTGTCCGTCAGGGCGAAACTGGTGATGACCGTGTCCTTAGGATGCCTGAGATACGCCGAAGCGAACGCGACCGGCTCTTTGGTGAGCGAGTCAAGAACCTGAGCCGTCACTTTGAACGATGTGCGTCCGAACATATCATCAGATATGACGATCTGCGCATCAAGCCTGGCTGTAAAAGACGCGGCGAAAAGCAAGGCGAGCGCGATGTATATTCCTTTCATCTAATTAAGCGGCAACAAAAATAACCCTCTATTTATGAATATGAACGCTTATTTGACGGGGATGCTGCGACCCGGTTTTCCGAAACTCAATTTGGCGTCAACCTCGCGGATGTCGTCATCCGAGAACTTGATGGTCCATTTCGGCATCGTCATCAGTTCGAAAAGCGCGGCCTCGGTCATCGGAGCCGTGTAACGTATGCGGATGCATGGCTCCAGATCATCGTTAAGGGTGAGGTATGTTCCCAGAACCCCTTCATGGGAGGACAGATGGTTGCTGAGGAATGGCATCCCTCTCTTCACGATAGGCTTCTCGTAGTTGCGGTCAACAATCTCGTACCACCACTGGGCCGTGTCAAGATTGGTTTCACGGGCATACTCAGCGGCGAACTGGTCGAACATCATCCTTAGGTAGTCTGGAGTGGAGATCATGGTGCTTCCCTTCTCCAAACGGATGAACTTGAATCCGATATCAATCGTCTTGACCCCGCCGCCGTGAACCGGCATCTCAAGGGTCTTCTTCTCGACAATATTCTTAAACCACGCCTCGTCCAGATCCTCGTCAGGTGCCATGTACACTTTGACGATGAGAGGGCACTCGTAGATGGACTCCAGACCGAATATCTTCTTTTCCGTGAGTCTCATCTGCATTCCGAGGTAGTTGAGGTCGAGTTTGTCGAACATCTTTTCCGTCCTGATGGTCACGCACTTGAGCGAGTCGTATTGCTCCGGCTCCAGGCTGTTGACCCTGAACTTGGAAGGGACGAAGATCAGAGCCTCGACCTTCGCGGCGTCGATGGCGTTGGCGTCATAGGTGACCACGACCGTGTGGCTTCCGACGAATGTCCTGACTCCATGGACTCCCGCCACCTTCTCCATCCTGGCCTTGAAGGCCATCGAACTGCCGAAGCACTTGACAGACTTGAGGCCTTCCATCCTGACCGTCTCCAGTTTCATTCCCGGTTCTATCCCCCACTTCTCGTCGATTGTAGGCACCTCGAACTTTCCTCCGATGATGAACGCTATGGCGACAGCCATGACAGTCAGTACCGCAGGAATATACTTGGCTGACTTGCAGCGTTTTCCATCAACCTCCTTTCTTACGCCGACACTGAGGGCGCCAAGAGGGCAGGAGGCGACACACTCGCCGCAAAGGGTGCAGTCAACAGAATTGACCTTGCCTTCAAATGACGGGACATCAATATTATAAGGGCAGTTCTTCTGGCAGAGACGGCAGTTGCCTTTGCATTTGCCGTTGTCGATAACCACGCCGAGCAGCTGCGGCTTTGGCCTTCCGCAAAGGATCTCCAGCAGGTAACCGAGCAGACACATGGCTCCAAGCAGCCAGACCCAAGGCAGCTGTAGTCCGAGAAGGCCAAAAATCCACCACACACCCACCAGCACGACCATCCACACCCAGAATTTGAGGGAGTTGCAGATCGCTCCGAGCGGGCAGATGTACTTGCACCAGAACCTGTCCACAAAAAGACCGGGGATAAGCACAAGCGCCAAAGCGGCGACGGACATCCAAAGCGTGATCTCACCCTTGAATCCCGTGGCCGTAGCGTAGTACGGGTCGAAATTCTTGCAGAAGAGCTCGCTTGCGGTCAATGTCATGTAGAAGGTGATGAACAGAAGCACGTACTTCACGATCCTCAGCACCTTGTCGGCGACACTGCGCTCATTGATGTTGAAGGCGTTGAACCCGATGGCCTGCCTGAGTTTCTTCAGAAGATCCTCCACCGTTCCGACGGGACAGAGATAGCCGCAGAACAGCTTGCCGAGAAGCACGACTGCCGCCGCGAGGACAACACCCATCGCGATCTGCATGCTTGTCATCGAGCAAGGCAATGAACCGTTGGCGAAATAGGTTCCCAATGCCTCCAGGCCGCCGAAAGGGCAGTATTTTTCCGGATCCGGAGCATTCATGTCAGTGAACACGAGCGAAGCGAGTCCGCTCAAGAAGAAAACCAGCAGCGCCAGCACTCCCCACTGGAGAAGATACTTCGGCCAATTGGACTTGAAGGTAGATTTCTTAGCCATATCAATGTGTCATTTATCGTCACGGACATAGTACCTTTCGACACTCATCCCGAATTCTGCGAATATACAATTAAAATCCTTCAAAACACACATTTCCGAAGCTAAATAATCATTAACGCTTACTAAATTATGGCAAATCAACAGAACGAACGCAAAACCGGACAATCGGGCGCGATCCTGCATCATATATTCGGGAATAATTTGGAATATCGACTTAATTTCCTACATTTGCCCGCTACATTTAATAACACTATTTTTAGATAGCTTATGTTCAAGATTCTTGAAAGAGTGATGCTGACTCCAAACATCTGCAAGATGGTGGTGTCGGCTCCAAGGATTGCCGAGGCCGCCAAACCTGGGCAGTTCCTGATTGTCCGCTCCGACGAAAAGGGCGAACGCATACCACTTACCATCAGTGACTACGACAGGGAGAACGGCACGGTGACCATCGTCACCCAGCTCATAGGAGCGTCATCGGCCGCGATCATCTCCAAGGCCGAAGGCGAGTTCTTCAGCGATGTCGTGGGACCTCTGGGCAACCCTTCCGCCTTCGTTGACAAGACGGATGAGGAGCTGAAAGGCCAAAGGTACATATTCATCGCCGGCGGTGTCGGCACCGCTCCGGTCTACCCTCAGGCTAAATGGCTGCACGAGAGAGGCATAGCGGTCGATGTCATCATCGGAGCGAAGACCAAGGATCTTCTGATCTACAAGGAAGAGCTGGCCTCCGCCTGCGACAACCTTTACCTTTGCACTGACGACGGTTCGGAAGGATTCCACGGAATGGTCACCGGCCTGCTTGAGAAACTGGTCAATGAGGGCAAGGAATATACCCAGGCAGTGTCAATCGGCCCTATGATCATGATGAAGTTCTGCACCCTGACCTGCAAGAAACTCGGCATCCCTGAGGACGTGAGCCTGAACATGCTGATGGTGGACGGCACGGGGATGTGCGGTGCATGCCGCGTGACCGTGGCCGGAAAAGTGAAGTTCGCATGCGTGGACGGTCCTGAGTTCAACGGCTATGACGTTGATTTCGACGAGGCCATGAGGCGTCTCGGACAGTACAGGCCCGAGGAGACGGAGGTTAAATCTAAAATGGGAATATAATGGCACAGAGAATACCAAGAGTACCGGTACGCGAGCAGGATCCGAAGGTACGCGCGCATAATTTCGAAGAGGTCTGCTACGGCTACAACCTTGAGGAAGCCACGACAGAGGCCGCACGCTGTCTCCATTGCAAGAATCCCCGCTGTGTGCAGGCCTGCCCTGTCAGCGTGAAGATTCCTGAATTCATCGCCAAGGTGGCCGCAGGTGACATCGCCGGAGCCGCCGCCATCATCGCCGAGGACTCCTCCCTTCCGGCCGTCTGCGGACGTGTCTGCCCGCAGGAGAGCCAGTGCGAGGGCAGCTGCATCCTCGGTGTCAAGGGTGAGCCGGTGGCCATCGGCAAACTGGAGAGGTTTGTGGCCGACTACACCGCTGCCGAATGCATCGACACTTCTACAGGCTCAGTGTCCACACCGGTCACTGAGCCTGTCGAAGGGACAGAGTCAACCGAAGCAACCACGACACTTCGGCAAGCTAAGAACCCGGCCAAAGTCGCAATAATCGGTTCCGGCCCTGCAGGCCTGGCCTGCGCCTCCGACCTCGCCAAGAAAGGCTACGATGTCACGATCTTCGAAGCCCTCCACAAGGCCGGCGGTGTGTTGGAATATGGCATCCCTGAGTTCAGGCTTCCCAAGGACACCGTCCTAAAGCGCGAGATCGACGCTGTCAAGGCGCTCGGAGTCAAAATAGAGACCGATGTGATTGTCGGAAGGACGGTCACCATCGACCAGCTGATGGACAAGGAAGGCTTCAAGGCTGTGTTTGTCGGCACGGGAGCCGGTCTGCCGAAATTCATGGGCATTCCTGGCGAGAATCTCAACGGGGTTTTCTCCGCCAATGAGTTCCTGACGAGAAACAACCTTATGAAGGCTTTCCGCGAGGACTACCTGACCCCGATCCACGCCGGGAAGAAGTGCTGTGTCGTCGGTGGAGGAAACGTGGCGATGGATGCCGCAAGGACAGCCCTGAGGCTTGGCGCCGACACGACGATTGTCTATCGTCGTACCGAGAACGAGCTTCCTGCAAGAAAGGAGGAGGTTCATCACGCCAAGGAAGAGGGCATTGACTTCCAGATGCTTACCAACCCGGTTGAGATTCTCGGTGACGAGAAGGGCTGGGTAAGGGCGATCAAGTGCATCAGGATGGAGCTCGGTGAGCCTGACGCAAGCGGCCGCCGCTCCCCTGTCCCGATTCCGGGATCCGAGTTCGAGATCCCGACCGAGACCGTGATCATGGCTCTTGGAACTGCTCCGAATCCGTTGATCGTCAACACGACGAAGGGACTTCAGGCCACACGTCGTGGCGGGCTTGAGGCTGATGCCGAAGGCCGCACGACCAGAGAGGGCATATTCGCCGGCGGTGATGCCGTCACCGGTGCCGCGACAGTGATCCTCGCGATGGGTGCGGGGCGCAAGGCAGCGGCGGCGATTGATGAATATCTCAGTTCCAAGTAACTGAGATATACTTCACCCCCAGTCCCTACGGGACAGCCCCGGTGAGGCACGGGGAAAGGATTCCCCGAATCCCCTTCGGTCGCTACGCGCTTCGCGCACGATTCATCCAACCCCCAGTCCCTACGGGACAGCCCCGGTGGGGCACGGGGAAAGGATTCCCCGAATCCCCTTCGGTCGCTACGCTCCAAATACCTATATTCTTAAGTAATCATATTTTTAGGAATTAGGAATTGGGACCAACTGCAATAATCCCCTTCGGGTGATTCTCCCCGCTAAAGCGGGTTCCCTCCCTCTTCGGGAGCCAAAGTCACCCAAAGGGGATTATTACCAGTTAAACTTACATATTCATTAATTATCCGCAGCCAATATATTGACGGCCACCATCTCACAATTTCACATATTCAGAAATAATTGCTAAATTCGCACTCGGATTGTCTGAAAGACTTTATGTTGAGGAAATTGTCCATAGTGCCGATCTTTCTGGCGATGATGATGATGACGCTGGCGACTGTGCTGCCGCATCATCACCATCAGACAATGATCTGCATTGTGGAGGAAGTCTGCGGGATGGACGGGTGCTGCGATGACGAGCACACGCACCATTCGGACACCAACCACAACCAGGACGAAAGCCACTGCGTGGCGCACAAGCAGTACTGCCCGTCGGAAAGGCTGCACATTGACAATCAAGATTTTGGCATTGACGCCGGCGACATGTTCCCGATCCTTGCCATTCTCTCCAACCTACTGACCATCACCTCCGAAAGCACCGCTTATGAATATGCTTCCGGGGATCTCATACCATCTATCGCACCGCCATTGGTCTCTTCAATGGCTCCCAACGCCCCGCCCGTCGCTGCGTAACATTCAGTCCACCATCTTAGTTCCGCATCAAGTGCGATAAGCGCAAATTACTGAATGTTAACCGGTTGCAAATCCCTGCCCGGCTAAATCGGAGGGCAGGACTTACGAATATTCTGATTATCAACACAGTACGGGAAACAGCCATTTTTACGGAATGACCATCCGTGCGATGTGATAAGCGTCAAACGGAGGCAATAATGCTAATTAACAGGTCGGGACGCGTACAATGAATAGAGAGAGGCGGAATCAGCCTATTCAATAATTTTAGGATATTTATAACTCAAATATTCACTTAAAAACATATATTCACTTAAAATGAAGAAAACGATAATAACGTTGATGGCATTCTGCGCTATTTTGGCAGGGTGCGGTAACCATTCAAATCACGGGGATCACAATCACGATCACGAGGCTGAGGCTCACGAGGAGCACGAGCACGGGCATAATCATAGTGGCGAGGCCTGCAAGGGGCATAACCACGAACACGAACACAGCCACGGTGAGGCTGACGGGCACGAGGACGGTCACGGGCACGATGGCGAGATCGAGGTGAGCCTTGAGCGCCAGAAAACATTCGGAATCACGACCGACACTGTAGCCGTGGGTGATTTCAATGAGGTGATCCACACAAGCGGACAGATTCTATCCGCTATGGGAGACGAGATGACCGTAGTGGCGAAAAGTTCCGGAGTCGTCAGCTTCGGGAAACTGGCAGAGGGCTCGGCCGTAGGTAAAGGCTCGCTGATCGCGACAATCTCATCCAAGGAACTCGGTGGCGGAGACCAGCTTGCTAAGGTAAAAGCCACATACGAGGCAGCGAAGAAAGAATATGAACGAGACATTCAACTGAGCAAGGACAACATTGTCAGCGAAAGCCATTTGGATCAAAGCAAACTGGCATACGAACAGGCCAAGGCAGAGTACGATGCGCTGGCTTCCGGCACATCCAAGGATGGTAACGTCAGCGTCACTTCCCCGCTTGGCGGATTCATCAAGAAACTCAACGTCAACCAGGGTGACTATGTCGAGACCGGAACCCCGATCGCGGTTGTCAGCCAGAACAGAAGGTTGAGGCTCCGCGCCGATGTCTCCGAGAAATACTACGGACTCATCAGCGGAATCAAGGACGCCAACTTCTCAACATCCTACAGCGACGAGACCTACAATCTGAAGGCTTTGAACGGCCGGTTGGTCGGCTACGGAAAGGCCTCTGACGGAGACTATTATATTCCTGTGACATTCGAGTTCGACAACAAGGGAGACCTTATTGCGGGATCCTATGTGAATGTCTATCTGAAATCATCCTCGTCCTCAAGGGCCATAAGCGTTCCGGTCGGAGCGGTGGTCGAGGATCAGGGAGTTTACTACGTTTTCGTGCAGAATGACGAGACCGGCTTCCTCAAACGCGAGGTCAAACTCGGACAGTCTGACGGGCAGAGAGTCCTGATAAAGAGCGGATTGAACGAAGGCGATGTTGTTGTGGCTACAGGTGCCATCCAGGTGAAACTCGCTTCCGTAACAGCCGTTCCGGCAGGTCACACACACAGTCATTAGGCCTATGGAACAGCTCAAACACGAAAACGGACTGTTGAACGGAATCATCCGGTTCTCTCTCAACAACCGAATGGTGATCCTTGTGATCGCCGCACTCTGCCTCGTAGCGGGGATATATTCAACAATGCACACTGAAGTCGATGTGTTCCCGGATCTGAACGCGCCGACTGTGGTCGTGATGACGGAAGCAGAAGGGATGGCTCCGGAAGAGGTCGAAAGACTCGTCACTTTCCCTATCGAGACCGCCGTCAACGGTGCGACAAACGTGCGCCGCGTACGCTCGTCATCCGCAACCGGATTCTCTATCGTCAACATCGAATTCGACTGGGGAACAGACATTTACAAAGCCCGCCAGATCGTCTCCGAGAAAATAGCGATGGTCGGTGCTGACCTTCCAGAGAATGTCGGCAACCCGACTCTCGGACCTCAGGCCTCAATCCTCGGCGAGCTGATGATCATCGGCCTGACCGCCGACACGACCTCTATGCAGGACCTTCGCACGATCGCCGACTGGACGATCAGGCCAAGACTCCTCTCGACCGGCGGCGTTGCCCAAGTCGCGGTGATGGGCGGAGACATCAAGGAATATCAGATCCTGATGGACCCAGGCAAGATGCGCCGTCACGGAGTCTCGATGGACGAGGTCATCTACGCCGTCAAAGGAATGAACCAGAACGCCTCCGGCGGCACTCTCTATGAATATGGCAATGAATATATCGTCCGTGGCCTCCTGTCCACCAACGACATAGACGAACTGAAAAAGGCTGTGGTGAAGACCTCGGAAAACGGTTTGCCGATCACATTGGACGCAATCGCTGACGTGCGTATCGGCCCCAAGACTCCGGTTCTCGGCGTGGCCTCCAACGACGGCAAGCCTGCCGTGCTGCTGACCGTGACCAAACAGCCGAACACCAACACTTTGGCTCTCACCGGAAGGCTTGACAACGCACTTGACGAGCTCAAGGCGAACCTCCCGGTTGACGTTATGATCAACTCACAGATTTTCCGCCAGTCCAGGTTCATCGACAGTTCGATCGACAACGTGAAGAAGTCCTTGATCGAGGGTGCGATATTCGTGATAATCGTGCTGTTCATATTCCTGATGAACTGGCGCACCACCATCATCTCCCTCATCTCAATCCCGCTTTCCATCGTCTTCTCTTTGCTGGCGATCCGTTGGATGGGACTGACGATCAACACGATGAGCCTCGGCGGAATCGCCATCGCCATAGGTTCGCTTGTGGACGACTCGATTGTGGACGTGGAGAATGTGTTCAAGCGATTGCGGCAGAACCGAGAAAAACCTGAAAATGAGCGGGAGAGCGTAATCAAAGTTGTTTACGAGGCCTCGAAAGAGGTCCGTATGCCGATGCTTAACTCAACGCTCATCATCATCGCGAGCTTCCTGCCTCTCTTCTTCCTCTCCGGAATGGAAGGAAGGATGCTCAAGCCGCTGGGAATCACGTTCATCATCTCCCTGATGGCATCCACGCTTGTGGCACTGACTGTCACACCTGTCCTTAGCTCATTCCTTCTCGGCTCACAGAACAGCGACAAGACCGGCAAGGAACCGACTCTGGTACGCTGGCTCAAGAAGTACTATGAAAAGGCCCTCAACTGGTCTGTAGGACACAAAAAGAGTTTACTCTTCGGCGTCGGAGCGCTGCTTGCGGCTGCTGTGGTGATGTTCTTCACCCTCGGCGGAAGCTTCCTCCCGGCCTTCAACGAAGGCTCGTTCACAATCTCCATCAGCACTGTTCCTGGAATATCCTTGGAGGAGTCTGACCGTATGGGCCGCACGGCGGAGGAGCTCCTGCTCAGCATCCCGGAGATCAAGACCGTGGGTCGTAAGACAGGCCGGGCGGAACTCGATGAACACGCATTCGGAGTGAACAGCTCTGAGTTTGAATGTCCGTTCGAGCTTGGTAAGAAAACCAGAAAGCAGTTGACCGAAGAGGTACGTCAGAAATTAGCCGTGCTTCCTGGAGTGAACATCGAGATCGGAGGTCCTATCTCTCACAGAATCGATGCGATGCTCTCCGGAACAAAGGCCAACATCGCCATAAAGTTGTTCGGCTCGGATCTCAACAAGATGTACGAGATCGGCCAGAAGATCAAGACATCAATCTCTGGTGTGGAAGGCATCGCTGACATCAATGTGGAGCAGCAGGTCGAAAGGCCGGAGCTGAACATCACCCCGAAGCGCGAGATGCTCGCCCGCTACGGAATATCCCTGCCGGAGTTCGCCGAAGTAGTGAGGGTGATGATGGAAGGCGAAGTCGTTTCGACAGTCTATGAGGGCAACCGCTCGTTCGACCTCACGTTGAAAGTCAATGATGACGCACGCTCAAGCATCGAGAGGATTTCCGATCTGACCATAGACACCGGTGACGGCAAGAAGGTTCCACTGTCCTATGTGGCCGACATCAAGTCATCAGCCGGACCGAACACTATCAACCGCGAGAACGTCAGCCGTAAGCTGGTCGTTTCCTGCAACGCCACCGGTGGAGAACTCGCCAAGGCCGTCGGAGCCATCCGAGAGAAGATAGCCGAGAACATCGAACTCCCTGAAGGTTACCATATTGAATACGGTGGACAGTTCGAGAGCGAGGAAAGGGCATCCAAGACCATAGCCCTCGTGAGCATATTCAGTATATTCATCATCTTTATGCTTCTGTACGGCGAGTTCAAGAACATCTCGCAGTCGCTCGTCGTGCTGCTGAATCTGCCGCTGGCGCTCATCGGAGGCGTGTTCGCCATATTCTTCACCGACGGAATCCTGAGCATTCCGGCCATCATCGGATTCATCTCGCTGTTCGGCATCGCGACCCGCAACGGTATGCTCCTGATCGACCGCTACAATGTGCTCGCATCGGAGGGGCATTCGCGCGAGGAGGCTGTGATGATCGGCTCGCTGGACAGGCTGAACCCGATTCTTATGACCGCCATCACTTCCGCGCTGGCACTGCTTCCGCTCGCGCTTGGCGGCGACCTGCCCGGCAATGAGATCCAGTCCCCTATGGCTAAGGTGATCCTCGGCGGACTATTCTCCTCCACCCTGCTGAACGGGTTCGTCGTGCCGGTGATCTATCTCATCAACTCCAAGTCCAAGAAACATGGCTGATGAAAAATCATCGTCACACACTCAATTGGTCGCTGAACCCGTCGAGGCGAGCCAACCAAAACAACAAGAATTATAGTAATATTTTAATATGAAACACCGTAATATTAACAAGTTATTATTAACTATTTATATCTGTGCAGGAAGCACCTTTGCGGTCTACGCACAGACCTCCACAGAAGCCGTCCTCCGGCAAATAGAGACAAACAATCCGCAGTTGAAAGCCGCAGCCGCTGAAGTGGAAGCCGAGAAACTGGCCAACCGTGCAGACGCATTGCTGGAGAACCCGGAGTTCGAGTTCAACTACCTGTGGGGAGCCGACGGCATCGGCAACAGACGTGACTTCCGCGTTACCCAAGCGTTCGATGCAGCCACTCTGACCGGTATGAAATCCAGACAAGTAGCCGGACAGAACGAACTTGCCACACTGCAATACAAAGCCGAGAGGCTTAACGTGCTACTCGAAGCCAAGCAAGCCTGCATCGATCTCATCTACTACAACGCCCTTAAAGCCGAACTGGACACTCATCTGGCACAGGCACAGACTCTCGTGTCGTCTTTTGAGAAAAGGCTGAAAGCCGGTGGAGCCAATGTCATCGACCTCAACAAGGCCAAGGTGCATCTGACAAGCGTACGTGGCCAGATCTCACAAGTAGAAGTTGAGCGTCAGACCCTGCTGGCGAAACTGAAGAGCCTCAACGGTGGGAACGACATCGCTCTTGAAGATTCCGCCTACGGCCTTTCAGACAACTTGCCATCCGATTTCGATTCGTGGTACGAGTCGGCGTCGCAGAAAAATCCAGTCCTGCAATTTGTCCGTCAGGAGGTTACTGTAGGCAAAAAACAGTTGTCCATCGACAAGACTGCCTGGGTACCTGAACTGACCGTCGGCTATATGAGCGAGCTCACGACATCAGACAAGTTTCGAGGCGTGACAGTGGGTGTGAATATTCCTCTGTGGAGCAACGCCAACAAAGTGAAGCAGTCCCGCGCGAAGATCGCCGCCGCAGAATCCCGCAAGGCTGCCGCAGAGCAGCAGTTCTATTTCGACCTTCTGGTCCAGTACAACCGCGCCGCCAGCCTCAAGGAGAACTCCGAACTGATGCGCGCCTCCCTAAGCGAGACCGACAGCCGTGACTACCTGCTGACAGCCCAGTCCCGAGGCGAGATCTCGATGATTGAATATCTCGTCGAGACCGACCAGTACTATGAAGCCCTGGAGCAGACCCTCGCCGCCGAGCGAGACTATCACCAAGCCCTCGCCCAGCTGAACGCTGTGGAGCTTTAGCCTGTTTTAGCCGATGCACAGCCACGAACTTGGCACATCGACATCTGACGTTGCGCGGCTGCTCGAATTCTTCTCGTGGCACCTAACCAACTAATAATGAGCATCAAAAGGTATCTCGTGGTCCAATTTTATGTACCACGAGATATTTCATTATATTGACAATCAAGGCATTATCTGCCACGCCAACGAAGCAAGTGTTGCCGTCGTGAGTTTAACATTAAATTGTATAATTAATCCATAGTTCTTATTGTAATGTAAGCCTCCGGTAAACCCCGTCATAGAATCTTGATCTCCTTGCCCGATCTTTGCGTAAAAATCTATTGAATTATGATGACACGCGAAGAAGTGGCAGAGATAATGACTTACTGCCAAGAACACACAGTATCCCACAAAGACAGGTTGGCCGAACTTGGAATCGCTCCATGGCGGTTCTATGATGCAAAATCCAGATATGCTAAACAACAAGCACAAGCCGAATCTTGCGGCGGAGAGTTCTTGCAACTGGTTCCTGGTGGGACATTTGTTCCAGTGCCAGCTTTTGCATCAACAACCGGCCGCAGGCCAAAGTCCAAGAAGTTAGATGCCAGAACTCAAATGATGAGCATTGAACTCAGGACACCGAGTGGCGCACTGATGCGTATCCAGGGAGAGTTTGATGCTTCCTTTCTAAGTTCAATCATCCAGGGAGCCTGAATATGTTCAGTTTGAGCGACAGCATGCGGTATATGCTGTACAACCAGCCCACCGACATGCGAAAGAGTTATCACACCCTCAGCGGCATCGTGTCCAATGTACTTGGATGTGATCCTTGCAACGGAGATGTCTATATATTCATGAACCGTTCCCGGAATCGAATCAAACTGCTTCACTGGGAGCCGGGAGGCATGGTGATATACTCAAAACTTTTGGAGGCCGGCACGTTCGGATACCCATCCAATGTGGGAAAGGATGAGCTCACCGGAGCCATTGAATGGCGGGATCTTGTGCTCATGGTTGAAGGTATCATGGAGCAAGCGGACAGTCGCAAGCAACGTCTTGAAACACTGAAAAAGTTGCGAAAACAATCAATATAAATCGGCCATACACTTGCGTATATCGTGCTTTTTGCGTATCTTTAAGTGTTGAAACAAAGTAAGCTATGTCACCTGAAGAACAGTTGGAAGCAGCTCTCGCGGAGGTTGAAAGACTCCGCGCAGCCTTGGCCGAAAAGGATGTCAAACTCGCTTCAAAAGACGAGCAGATCAAGTCTCTTCAGGACCAGCTCTTATGGCTCCGCAAGAAGGTGTATGGCCATATGTCGGAGAAACATCTCCCTATTGACCCGCTTCAGCTCAACCTCTTTGAGAAGGAGCATATGACGGATGAAGAGCGTGCGCGGCTTGCGGCGGAAATGGCAGCGGCTGAGCAGACAATCACCAAGACAATCACGGTTAAGGAGAAGCCTGCCCGCAGGGATCTCAACACCAGTGCTCTTCTTGTAGAAGAGTGCCATGTCTATCCTGATGGAACAACCGATGAATCCGGAAACCTCAAGGATGAATATGAGGAAATCGGCACTGAGGAATCATCACGACTCGAAAGGATACCGGCGAGGACATATATCGTAAAGACAATCAGGCACAAGGTTATCGCCAAGTCTGACATGGCATCTAAGAAGCCGGAAGACAGGGCAATCCTTGTGGCAGAAATGCCTCTCGCACCTGTTGCAAAGTGTATGGCCGGGGCATCGGTTCTAGCAGACATCGTTATCGGCAAGTTCATGTATCATCTTCCGTTCTACCGCCTTATACAGCAATACAAAGAGTCCGGCATAGTGATAAGTGACTCCACAATGGGAGGCTGGTACGAGCAAGCGGTGGACAAACTAAAACCTCTATATGACAGGTTGCGGCAAAAGATACTCTCAAGTGAATACATCCAGATAGACGAGAGCGTCATCCCGGTCATAGACAATGAGAAGCATAAGGCCCGCAAGGGCTATGAGTGGTGCGTGCGTGACGGTATCACGGGTGATGTCATGTTCTACTATGACAGGGGCAGCCGTGGGCATCATGTGGCCAGGGAAATCCTTGGCGGATACCGAGGGAATGTTCAGAGTGACGGCTACGAGGCATACGAGCAGTTCGAACGTATGGAGGGCATCACCATGTACGGATGCTGGGCGCATGCACGCCGCAAGTTCGTTGACGCTCTTCAGGAAGATGAGAGGATGGCTGCCGAGGCCATCCTCTATATCCGCAAGCTTTACAAGGTCGAAGAGGATGCCGACAATGCCGTTCTCTCACCTGATGAGCGCAAAGAGCAGAGGCTTAAGATATCGTACCCCACCTTGAGAGACTTTGAAAAGTGGATGGAGGACACATACACCAATGTGCTTCCCAAGAGCAAACTTGGAGCAGCAATCGCCTACACATACAGCCTTCTGCCAAGACTCTCGCGATATGTGAACGATGGCCGTGTCAATATCGACAACAACCTTATCGAGAATGCCATCAGGCCCTTGGCTTTGGGAAGGAAGAACTACCTGTTCTGCGGCAATGACGCATCTGCCTTCCGCGCTGCCATCGTCTACTCACTTATAAGCACCTGCAAGGCTGCAGGGGTTGAACCCAGAGAATGGATGGAGGATGTTCTCCGCAAGCTGCCTTACTGTCATCGCGACGGCAAGGACATATCCGAACTTCTTCCTCGAACTTGGGCCGAGTCGGCCACTAATCGAGGCTAATCGCAACTAATCGGTCCGACTCGGGGCTAATAGAGCCAACTCGACGACGTTGTTCCAAGTAGGACTTAATCGCATATCACTTTGAAATGTACCACCTGTGGCGGAATGAAATGTACCGCCTGGGTGACAATGCTCAGAAATCATACGTGGTTCACCGGAGGCTTACAAGAAAACTGATTATATTTGCATATCCAAAGAGTCCGAGGGACCGGCTCCGAACACACTCGATGAAACACTGCCCGATTTGATCCCGCGAGTTGATTGTAAACTGCTGCAAGTTTCTGGGCTTGATCATAATGCCCTTCAGCTAATGCTTTCTTTGCATCAGCCAAATACTTGTTTGCAGTATTCTGTGCTACACATACAACACAAAACAATATGAACGATATAGTAAGGAAACTCTTTTTCATAGGTAGGTATAATTATGATTTGTCATCATTTGCATAAGGTCATTACGACCAGAATTAGAAAAAAATAGCCCATCCTATACTAAGGCAACTGAAATTGTTAGTAATCTCGTTGTTATACAGGAAGCCGGAAGAAGCCTCATAATTTTTATTGAAGAGGCTATATAAGTCTTTAGTCCATCTTACATGAATGGAGCCAAATCTATTTGTGGTGACGCTGACGCCCAGTATTGGCCTGAAACCATTATTCAGCGCGTCAATACCATAGCCTTCATTGTTATTATAAACTGTGTTAATCACGTATGAGATACCGGCTTCCAAGACGATATTAAACGGGAACCCCTCTATCTCCTTCATTGGGTCGATAACTCGATAACGTACGCCTACAGCAGGGACTAATGCCTGAATCTTGTTATATGCGACATTCGGGTATGGATACATAAGTACAAAATTGCGCCACTCATAATCCATTCCACCAAAAAAGCCCAATCCGGAGAACTGCGACCTCCAATTTAAGTAATAGCCAATGTAGGATGTATATTGTTTCAATCCGCCGTCAAGAAATCCACCCGCTTGTGAGTCATCAAGCGGACGGTGAAGTTCAATGCTATTATTTGAAGCCGCCATAGACCAATTGGGAACCAAAATATCTCCTCCGACATTCAAAAAGCGGAAAACACCATGCTGCTCATTTGACCAGTTACCAGAATCAAAATTGGTAAACTTAAATGCCTGTAGTAAACCCACTGTAACAGGAGTCCAATATGAGTAGACTGTACCATAAAGGCCACCTCCAACTCTAATTGTTCCGGATAGAGTGCCGAATTCTTGCGAATAGGCGCTCATTGATATCAATGCCATTAAGACAATAGCCAAAGACTTGATTCTCATATGTTTATTAAATTAAAGTCAAACTAAAAGAAGGATGCCCACCCTACACTAAAGCAACTAAAACTATTTGAGATTTCTTCGTTCGCAAGAAAACCATCAGTGGCAACATAATCGCTATTGTATAGCTTATATAAATCTTTATTCCATCTAACATGTATAGACCCATACTTGTTGGTCGTAATATGAACGCCTACGTTAGCTCGAAATCCATTATTGAGGGCATCCGTACCATAATCCTTGTCATTATTGTATTTGATGGCTATGGCATAAGACAGGCCGGCTTCCAGAACAACGTTTATCGGGAAGCCATCGATTTCCTTCTCCGGGCTTATTAACCTAAAACGAACTCCGGCCGCAGGAACGATGGAGTGTATCTCGTTATGTGAGGTAAGCCTATACACAGCATCTATCTCTGGTTGATATGATATGGCAAAGTTTCGCCATTCATAATCTGCCCCAGCGTAAAAGCCAAGTCGGGAGAAGGGGTCCCGCCAGTTAAAGTGATATCCAATATAATGGATGTAATTATTGTCTTCAAAAAACTCAAACATTTTTGAGTAGTTCTTTCCGAACGGGTGCATAAGTTCAATCGTATTATTCGCAGAAGCCATCGTCCATTGAGGAAAATGGAAATCATAGCCAACATTAAAGAAACGCAGAAATGTATTATGGTTTTGACGAATCCATCCGGAAAACGTACCTTCTCCATCCAGCAAAAGACCCAGTCTGGTAAGCCAAATGTAATACACTGGCGCAGAAAAAACAGCGTCTCCTACCCATCCACAAGATAGTCTAACTGTTCCAGATAGAGAGCTAAAGTTTTGAGCGTTAGCATTAATGGTTATCGATGCCAATACACTTACTAACAGAACCTTGAGTCTCGTTTTCATAGTCTTTTATTATTCTCTACCATCCGTGATATATGATATTGCGCGCCGGGCTTTTTTTAAGTTAGAATGCTTCCAGCAATCATAGGCCTTCTGGAGTCGCTGTTTCCTCGAAAGCTGCCCTACGCCTTGCATCTTGAAATACATGACACCAAGGTAATACCACGCATCGTCGTTATCGGGGTACTCTTGAGTGACTCTAGTATACATAGTTGCCGCCTCATCATACTTAGCTCTATTATAAAGGCTTGAAGCGATGGCCATCATATCATCCATAGTTTCTACTTGTATATCCTGCAAAGAAACAAAGTCATTAGTTATGGTTGATACACACTTCAATATTAAGTTAATCTCCACAACATCTCTGATTCGATAGGATTTCTTTCCATCTATCATCCATTCCTTCTGAATTGTGACATCGGCAAACTTTGGTACTTCTTCATTCTCTCTCATCTGAGCTTGTTTATGAGGAGCAACACTTACAATCTCATATCTAAATACAACCGTTTCTTTGTCCTTTACGAAATCAACTAATTCGGGGAAATACTCGGCTGGGACAAGAGTTTTACTTCCTTCCCCGCCATTTAGTAAATACAAATCATTTGGATACTCCTTATCATCATATAATGCAATACCATTACTTGCCTTCCCATACATTTCAATGTAATCCTGCGGAGTCAACCTCTCGGCTTTTGTATCAACAGTTTGAGCAATAGTGGTGTATATTTTATATGCCATCGCCCAGGCATCATCCAAAGACGGATTGAGTGCCGCAACTAAAAATGGACATGCTAGGCACAATAAAAGAACTCCTTTTTTCATTACCTTAAACTTTTATCATCTGTAGGCGCTAAGAGCCCATTAATTTATTGATATACTCAATTTTGCCCATATTATCGGTACTAATGAGCGAACTAATAAGATATCCTGAATTGTTGCCCATCCTATTTGCTTCTTCGATAACAAAGACATATCCGGGAAATTGAACAAAATGAAACTTCACGTTACTACATGAAATAAGCGATATTTGCCGTGATTTAAGCATTCCCAATAAAAATGACAATTGGTCAACTTCCTTGAAAACAGAGACGTATCGGCTTAAGTCTGAATCAGTTGATGACAATTCCGTAAAATGGACGGAATGTTGGTTGGGATTGATATAGCCATCGCGAGTTATATCCAACAACCCACATTCTTTCAGACCATTTATGCCTTGAATAGCCCACTTATATATATCGCCCCTTACTCTCTCGAAAACAAGGATAAGATTAATAGACAATTCTTGTTGATTATATTTAAATAAACAATTTGCCTCAGCATATACCCCACCACTTTCTAAATCTAATTTAAAATCATTATCACATATAGCATTCGCAAATGTTATTAATTCTCCTGCAACTAAGCTATCTCTCACTTGAAATTTTTGCATATCAAATAGCGAAAGAATCGAACGCATTCTTAAGGTCTCAAAATCTGTTGTATCTAATTGTGGGTGGATACTTTCTGCATTAAAACGATGAATGAATTCGTCAACACTCATTACATATGAAGATGCAAAATCATTAAGATTAGTATCCTTTATTATAATTTGGGCCAGGCCACTCTTACATGTTAGTAATAATGACCCTAGCAGAGTAATTAAGCGTAATAATATACCACAACAAATTCTATCCATATTTTAACTGATATTGATTAACAACTACCAAGCTTGTCCTTCACAATCCACATCTCCCAGTAAGACGCGAATAACGTTCTCCGTGTTACCATCTGATTGGGGAACTTCTAAGATGTCAATATAAACCGCGACCGTTTTGCGCGTATAATCCGTATAGGTTGCCCTATTCATTTCGGCCGACTGATAAGCAGAATACTTCTGGATATAGTGTGCCAAAGCCATGTACCTATTTTCCCCCACTTTTTGATAACTATCAATCTTTATCGCCTCAGAACCCTCAATAACGATTTTTTGATATCTATAATTCGGATTTTCGCTATTGCGAATCAAACTATTAAGGTATTGTTTCATCGGATAGTTTTTGCGTTTTTGGCTATATTTAGAAGTTATAACACACATCTGAGCGGCAGGATGCATCTCCGTGTGCTCACCCATCTCGTTAACGACAAGTGTTTCATACGGCTCTCCTCTATTAATAAAGAGATCCAAAGCCATTTCATATCGGTTCTTCTTTTCGCTATGCGTATATGAATCACCAGCCATATTGTTCACATAACGTTGAAATAGCTTTACCTTTCGAAGAATAAGTTCGTTTACTCTTTCTAACTCCTCACCAAGGAGTTCTTCGCCAGAAGGACGTATCTTGCCAGAACTACATTCTTCAATTCGCCGCTCAATTTCAGAGTCACTTCTATGAGTCAACTCCTTGTAAACATTGTAATTTAGCGTTGCACGTATACAATCTCCATTATCTAAATGCCTTCTGGCATTCTGAAGATAATAATTAGTATTATCCTGAGCGCAAATCACTCCGGATGTAAAGAAAAGCATTAAGGCTACAAATGCTAACTTAATCCTCTTTGTACACATAACGATACGTTATTATTTGTTTCTTATATATCCATGCCTATTCAAACAATCCAATAGCATATTACCTGTTAGACGCACTGCAGGTCCGGATCCCAATCCACGTTCCATACGCACGGCGACGGCAATAGGGTGATGAGAGGCATCTCCTTCCACAAAGAACATATACCATCCATCGTTGAGTTTTTCAACGCGCCTATAGGTTTCATATTGCCTTGACCATTTGTTATACCGCCGACGTTCGCTCAAAACCCTTTCGCGTTCAGGAGTCCCTGTCTTTCCACCCACATAAGACGGAAGACTCACACTTCCACCTTGCCTGGAATGCTGATTGGCTGCCTCTGCGAGCATATACCCTTTTAAAATAGCCGCTTCTGAAGGTTTTATAAGCGGAATCGTGCCCTCATTACGAAGACTTTTCTCATATTTATTTGTGGGCATCAAATATTGTGTTATCGGCATTTGTCCATTATTAACAACTGTCGAAGCAACCCTTGCCATATTAAGAGGCGATGCTTGCAATTCATGCTGCGCCCAACCTTGGCCCCACGCCCATTTCCACTCGGCCGCATTCATTTGTTTGTGAATGCCTTTTTTAGCGTTATCACTATAAAGAGTATATTTAGCCAATGCCCCTGTCCTATTCTCAGTAACCTTGGAATCAAACTGCACTCTCCATGCGGTGTCACTCTTTTCCGTGAAAAAATATGGCACCTGTACTCCAATACTCACCCCTGTTGCTTTGTATATGGCATCCAAAGAGGGATACAAATCTTTGTCGTTTACCAAATTGATAAAATAACAGTTGGAAGATTTAACAATTGCGTATCGCATCGTCACATTACCCAATGGTTCAATCGAAACGCCGCTTTTGTTCCTTTCAACCGCATCATCGTTCGTAATATAATAAGTCTGGTTACTAATGCTTGTGCCATACTGCATCAAACCCGCCATGGCAGACATAACCTTGGCGGTGGAACCTGGCATGGTTCGGAAAGTGGTCCCCAAATCAACATCCGTATATGCCTGCCAATCTTTACCTCTCATATTATCCGAATAGTATGGATTATCGTTCTCCTTAAGAAGTTTATAATCCGGAAGAGGGTAATTTGCGGAAGCTAGCAAATCACCATTTATTGCATCCAGAACGACCGCAGATACTCGCATTAAGTTAAAGTGACTATTACCTTTATGCTTTTCTTGCATATAACTTGCAATACTGTTCTGTAAATCGGTTTGTAATGCTGCATCTACAGTTAAATGCAAATCATATTTTTCATCCTTTACTTGTCTATTGTGTCGTTCAACTTTCTTTCCATCAATGCCATCTTTCAAGAAAGTAAGCAGCCCCGAATAGTCTCTTAGAAGAATCGGGTCTGAAACGGTATCCCTTGGTGCAAGATAAGTGCTTTCTTTCAATCGATTTGTTTTTAGACGCACCTTTATTGGCCGTCCCGATTTGTCATAAAGAACATTATCAAAGCCACGGAGATATGACAAATGCTGAGCTTCGGCCATGTAGCCGACGGGATGGTTTTCGTCATATGCGAACATTATTCCTTCATTCTGGTCTCCAACCATGAAGAACAAATGTTCTCCCATCGGATAGTATCTGTTTTGATTACGCTTGAGAATGTTGTCAAGTTGGGTCTGGTCAATGCCCATGTTTGTATATGTCTCTGGCATAATCTCGGACTTGTCGCTAGTGGCCAACAATATGCCATTGCGATCATAAATCCTTCCAGCATACATGTTACGCACCAACAAGTTTATCCGCGGGTTGTATTCGACCACAGGTGAGCCTTGATTATTGATTACATATGCAGGGTGAATCAATGTACTATTCCGTTTCCATAACTGATAGTGCTGCCAAACCAGTAAAGTTGAAACAGCAAAAACAAGAAACACCGCAGTAACCATTGCAATTGGGTAACTATATTGCTCAACCGACTTTTGCCTCACGCTCGCAGCGACCGCTGTCTCCTCACCTCGAACGTTATTGCATAAGCTCAGGACAACACCAAATGCAGCGAGATTAAGTATCATGCTCACTCGGCCAAAACTCAAGAACGGGACCGTTACACCCGTCAAAGGAATCATTCCAGAACTGCCCAATGCAATTATAAAGAATTGTACTCCAATAACTATGGCGAATCCCCAACACAAATAAAATGCAAAAGGATGCCCCACCCGATAACCCGTGACGGCCATTCTTCTCAGTAGTATAGCCAAGGCTAGCATTACCAATAATAGACCTATCCATCCCAATTGTTCTCCAATGCTGGAAAGAATCATATCGGTGTGGAATGCGGGGACCAGGCTGGGTTTCCCTCCTCCCCATCCTTGGCCTTTTACACCTCCGGTCGCTAATGCCCATAACCCATTTGCCACTTGTGTATTGGAGACTGGTTCAGCATTTTTGCCGAGATGTTCAATATCCAAATTCCCCCAGGTATTGACGCACATCTTGGTTCTTGCTTCAAACCTTTCAACCGTACTACTATCCTTTAAGGCAGGAACGGCACCCAAGATTTGGCCTCCAAAAATAAAAAGGAAAACAATGGCATTCAGCATCAACGGTGATTCAAACAGTTGTTTCTTGAATCCGAGGTAACCCAAAGCGAGCCAAAATACAAACCATAGCATGCCGAAAAGCAACATGTTGCCAAGTTTGTGCCCTATGATTAAGAAAACCGCGAAAGACAACACGCCATAAATAAGCATGGCAAAATCGCATGAAAAGATTCGTCTCCAACGATCTTCCTCCTCCAAATTCTTCAGATTTACTTTTGACTTGATGACAGAGTACAAGAGAATGAAGGTGATTCCTATTACAAGCCCGGGGCCCATATCTCCAAGGGCAATATACATGGCCATCAAAACAGCAAGGCCAAGAATTATCCATATCAGTGTAACAACTTTACTCCCAATCATTTTAATTCGATTTGGTTTCGAATAGGCAATGATTGTATCCGCTTGTTGGGTAAAGAAGGCTGCCATGAAAAGTAAAATAAGATATTTGGCTATTTCACTAGGCTGAAATACCAGGCCAAACAGTCTTAGGTTAACTTTCATGCCTCCAATAGACTGACCAATACCTGGCACCCACAATAGAGCTGTGAAAATTAAAGCGAGAGCAAGCCAGCCTATTCCTTTCGGAAGCTTCTTGCACAATCTGTCAATAGGTTTGCTTAAACGTGTAATCTGGAGCAAATCCAACAATAAGAAAGGCAATGAAAGCAGCACCAAAACGACATCTAACATTTTTATAAAAATGCCAGCCTCGCTTTTCAACGATGTGGCCACGCCATGTACTTTCTGCCGATAAGGTTTGAAAAACCACCTGAAAACATTTAGGGGGATGTCAAAGCCAAATTTGCACTTATTCTGATAGAGCTTTACAAAGTCAACTTCCTGAAAGAATAAGCAGGCTATCAGTCCTATCAATATACCTTGCCCCATGCCAACTCCATGCAATTCATCATTTAGAGGATCTTGCATGGAAAACATCATGAGAATACAAAGCCCGGTAAGAAACATACAAGATGCTAATAGAGCCCCGTTGAATCTCTTTCTCCTGATAATCATGTATAAACACAAAAACCACCAAGCCAACAAAACAAGGACGAACCAGCGTACGACAATCGACTTAAACTCCTTCGGGGAACGCGACAAAATGGTTCTTTCGGTTTTGATCTGTCGAAGCGTAGCGTTGTTGAATAGTGGAATTCTATGCTCTTTCTCTTCAAAAAAGAACTCCAATCCCGTATTGGAGTTATCGGTTCGCCATTTTCCATCGACCGCCCCTCTCGAGGAGCCGTATTCAAACCCTTTTTTGATAGGCAGTACACTATATGAGGCTTTCGTATCCAGCCCCTCAAATGAAACTCTTCCTATTGAATCAGTTGTCAAATAACCGATGACGTTAGAGCTTGCTTTATTCAGTGAATCTCGGTAATGGGTGGTCAGTCTAACCGGTATTCCTGCGCACGGTACTCGTTCTTCCAACCCGAGTCTTTTTTTCCACCAAATAGAAGAATCTGCCTTTTTATAAACATTTACAGTTATCCTACCGTTTCCGGTTCGAACAGAGTCTTTGCTATAAGAAAACAGAACAATGTTCTCCCCATCCTCCTTTTGCCCAAGTCTCTCGTATGATGCTTCCTGTTGTTTCAAAAGTACACCACAAGAATCGGCTAACTGAATCGGCACTTGCCCGAAAGCGCGTTTCTGCAAGGTGTAAAGACTCGGTAAGGTTCCAAGTTCTTTCTGTCTTTCTGTTAAAACTGAGGCAATGAAATCAGCATCCTTCTTCGTTTCAGCATAGCCATCTGTGAAGATGATCTCAGATAGCACTTTTTCGCTGCAATCAGAGTCTAAAACAACCGCCCGCTCATTAACGATATCATCCATGACCGTAGCGTTTCTCTTGTCGAGATTCTTCAGAAAAGAGAGAAACATTCCCACTAGGAAGATGGAAACTACGACAGGTGCGACAAGGCTTTTGGGAAACAGCTGATTATCCATAACTTTTTTATTCTATAATGGTTCCTTTTAATGCTTCAATTTGGTCCACGAACAACTTCACTTCCTTTTCAAGTTGTTCTCTTTGCTTCTCGGATTCAAAAAGTTTAACTCTTAAAGAATCGTTCTGTCTTAGCAAGTCATCAATAGTGAGTTGTACGACATCTCTATTATCCAGAGTGTCTGGGAGATTATACCGATTGACTATTGTGTTCTGAAGGACAAGTATGCTATCAGAATAGTTCTTTTTCTGCTGTTCAATATCTGACTTAAGCATATTTACCCTGCCATACAAAAACATATACGCCGCAATAAATCCGCATATGAAGACGACGAAGAAAAGTACTACGCCGATTGATTTTTTGGGGGATTTAGCTCTCAAAGACATGTTATTCTCCTTAACTTTTTCATCTTCATTTATCATTTGCGTAGATTCGTTTTCCTCCTCGGCCTTTATCTCTTCTTCAGCCTCTGCGATTTCCGTTTCATCATCTTGATACTCAAACAAGACAACCGTAACGTTATCTTTCCCTCCTGCATTAAGAGCAGCATTAATCAATCTGTCAGCTTTATCTTCGATTGTCTCATATCCTCTGAGAATAGAAGAAATGGTTGCCGACGTAATCAGATCAGTCAGACCGTCTGAACAAAACAGAAGTGTAGTATTAGGCAGTAATGGGAAAACTTGTGCCTCAATGAAATCATCATCATTAACCTTATGCTTCTGAGAGCCAACATCACGCCCTATTACATTCCGTTGGGGATGGTGCATGGCCTCTTCTTCCGACAGATCACCTATTTCTTCACGAAAACCAACAATGGAATGATCGTGGGATAATTTTTTTAATTCCCCCCGATGGTAACTATAGAGGCGAGAGTCTCCCACGTGAGCCATGCTAATCTGCTTCTGAGCCACATCGATAATGGCGGCAGTTAATACACAACTCATTTGGCCATGATTCGGGTCTGCTTCACGTGCTTCAAATATGGCGTTATTGGCTGCTGTAACGGCTTGCTTCAACAGTTCAACGCGTTCGCCATTTGAAGATGCGGACAAAAACTCCGGTATCGTTTTACTGGCTATCGCCGCGGCAATTTCACCTCCTTCGTAGCCACCCACACCATCAATGGCGATGGCAAGGTAGGTGTTATGATCCCACAACATTTGGGCAACAAATGCATCTTCATTATTCGTCCTAACGCACCCCATATCGGTTTTGCCGAATATCGCAATGCTTGGTTTCGCTGTCATAGGCGGTAAACTATCTTAAAAGTAAACTTTCAGAAGCTTTAAACTTGATGTTAATTTCATCATTTAGGAAGATGTCTGAATTAAACGGCATTTCCTTCCAAATCGGAGTGCCGCCAACACTAATCGGCACTTCGCGCATATTTAATCGCGTCTTTGAATATGCGCATAGTTGGAATCTGTTTGTTTCTTTAACATACCGTATTTGAATATGACCGATATCAACAGCATCATTGTTGATAATTAAAATGTTCTCCATATTTCTTCGCTCTTTGGGCCCTGATACGATCACCAGCTCATCGAGCATTTTGAGATGTATATTATGTGGCCCATCAGAATATGTTAAAGTTGCATAGACATTATCACCGCCACGTTGAGAGGACTGGATATCTTTCAACTCTTCGTTCATACTCTTGTCAAAATTGAATGTAAAAGCATTGTTTGTCAAGATGTCCATTCCCAGCAAAGCCTCCTGATTAATATTATTATCGTTGACATTTGAGTTCTGACACTTGACTGAAAGCTTTAAATTCTCAGTACTGGAACCTTGTTGTGCTTTTTTAATATCAAAAGTGGTAAGATGACCGACCGTAACGATTTCGCCAGGGATAATAAAAGATTCTTGCTGTTCATCCGTTTTGACCTTACTTGAGGTAAACTGGAAGAACCAATATTTTGCAGGATTAGTGGCATTGGAATTAGGAATATCTTCGCACTTCGCTTTTATTGCACCATAAAAGCCAGCAATTACTTCCGGAAGAATAAAAGGTAGTGACTCACCCACGCGGTCATAATCGTCAGGGTGCAGGAGGATATTGAATGACATTGGGTATAGAACCCTTCTTCCAACAGACAGATCCTCCATATCAGACTCAAAGTGTTCAATAAGTTCCTGATAGAGAATTTTGTTGGTAACTTTACTTTTCCCCTTATTACCATTCTTTCTTTCGCCTGATTTTCCCGAATCAGGCAGTAGGCTCTCCAAGACTCTTTTTACGATACTCATAACTTATCCTACTCTATTTCAACAAACTTTAAAACCACTGCTTTGCCCAATTCAATCAAATCACCCATCTGCAGGGGCTCTTTCACTTCTATGTTTTCAACCTCTATCTTTTCCTCGCCACGAAATATTCTTGTACGGTTCCCGGATAACCTGCTACCACCATATTCTACTTGCAAGAAGAAACCTATTTTATCGGAGAAGCCAATCCGAGCATGCGCCCGACTTACAAATTTATTGGTATCTAAATTATTGACATCATCAATGGCTATATGATTCTGCCTATATCCTTTACCATCCATGTCCGGAAATTCCCCGCGACCGATATTGTAGTAGCTGCGATGTTCAGATTCTAATACTTCGCTGGAAAGTTCATACTGAGATTGAATCAAACTGCCTTTATTTCCATAAACTGAGACACGAGCTTTTTTTACTACGTGCTGTATTACCATTTCCGGAACAATTTCTTGGAGGTAAACCTTCAATGCTGGTAGTTGAATGTCCAACTTTCTCCCATCATTCTCGGGTTTTCCTTGCTTTAGTTCCACGCTCGCGAAAACATACCCTCTTTCAACAGACCAATAATCTCTTAAGTCTTGCTCGAAACCAGAATACGCATTAAAAGTGGTGTGGTCCGTATCAAGCCACACTACTAAACGCTTACTCTCACAACTATCTGAATCAGACAGATACAAGGAGTCAAGAAGCGAGAGAGTCGATTTCTTTATTCGTTGCCGTGTATCAACAGCATCTTGGGTGCGCTTTTCAGCTTGACTGGTTTCTATATTATCGGCGGATGACATCCCAGTATCTGCTCTTGGTGTTTCGGATTCTCCTAAAAGGAGTTGGCCGATTTTTTTGAATAAACTCATATATCAGGACTATTTTTATCTGTGGACAATAATATGTGATTAGGGATTGATTACGGCCCGCAGCGCGTCACGCTCCTTGGTTACCTCCCGCAGTTGACTTCTCAGACTACTGATAGTTGAATTAGCGGTATTAAGCTTCCCTTGGAGTTCACTTACAGTAGCGTCATCACCGGCTTGCGTCTTAAGCTGCTTTTGCAAATCATCAATCTCAGATTCTTTTTGCTTGATTAAACCTTCAAGCCTTGCCACTTCGGCGCTCTGATCAACACAACTTGAGGAGGAGTTATTGACTGCCTCTTTTAAATTATTGAGCTCATTCGTTGCTCTATAGTAATCATTCTTTAATCCACTGTACAGGATAAAGCCAAGGACCAAGCCGGCTGCTAAAACAAGAGAAAGAATTGAAAGCGCGATTGTGAGCCCCTTTTTCTGGCCACCTGATTTGCTTTTAAGCCTCTCGATTTCTTTATCTTTATTATGAATCTCATCCTCCTTTTCTTTAATCACATCGTTGGTTCTACTCAATTCAGATTGAGTCTGTTCCAGTTCTTCTCTAACGCGCCTAAGCTCTTTTATCGTTTCCGGATTATCGACTACGGAAGGAGGGGTGTTTTTCAACTCGTTTATTCTTCGCTCCAGCGCCTCTTTGTCCTCTGCTAACTTGTTTGCCTTCAACTCAATTTCTTCCTTTTCCCTTCTGAGGGATTCTACTGTCTTGCTATTAATGGTTGAATCGGCTTGTTGATGACTAATTATAAAATCTCTTAGCTCTTTACCATTTCGGAAGCGTTTTGCCGGGTCAATTTGGAGACACTTTAAGATAGCCTCTTCCAACCACTCAGGATAATCTTTCTTGAATACTTTACCCGGGTATTTTTGCTCAAAAAAAGAACTGCGAAGTTCGGAGATAGACGGTAAGCCTATCTTGTTTTTTATCGCTTCATAAAGCTGTTTCCTGTCATTGAAAGAATTGCCTTTACACACAAAAGGAACTCGTCCGGCAAGGTATTCATACATCACGACGCCAAAACTGTATATATCGGACTGTTCAGATAACACGGTTTCGTTATCCCATTTCTCTGGTGACATATACTCGGGTGCTCCGTTATCATGCCTTGAGCTACTTTTTACGACTTCTTCGCCCTCAATGGCCAAGCCGAAATCGAGTAAAACAAAACTGCCATCATCACGGCGCATGATATTCCCGGAGTGAATATCATTATGAATAACCTTGTATTTATTGATGAGGTGCCGCCGGGTGTTATCATCAATTATCCATTTAGAACCATCATATGGATCACATTCCAATTGGTCTTCATCAGGATCTATACAAAACTTATAGATATCCTCATGACAATACGCCAACGCACTGCTCATTTCATCCACCATTTGAAGCACCTCTGAGACAGGAAGGTAATTTCCGTTCTCTTTTAAATAACGAGAAATATCCATTCCGTCCACAAAATCCATCTCAACTAAAGCGTGGTTCTCAAGTAGACGCGGTTGATATATATGAACAATATTACGATGATTACCATTCCCCAAACGAAGAAGCACCTTGCATTCACGCAAAAACTTCTGATAGGTTTTACTATGCTCATCCGTAATCGGCTCATTTAAAACCCGAATTGCGCGCAAATAACCTAATTCGTTATGACGTATTTTGAAAACCTTAGCAAAGCCCCCTTTGCCAAGTTCACCTAAAATGGTATATTCATTTAAGAAAATCATGACAATTCTATTTTGCTAATATTAGGCAATAATAAATGTTGGCATTTCGGCAGAATACTCTTTGTCAATCATGTGGCATTGGGCGCGTATTATTGTACGTTTTTCCACCGCCGGCTCCAGGCAATAACGTTTATACATCTGCTTGAACTGATCAAGGTCTTCGGGTGATAATCCGCTTAGGTCAGATACATGAGGGAACAGCAACTTCGTATAAGCGGTAGCAATGCGACGTACAGCCTTGACATCCCGGATATCGGGGTTCTCTTCTTCAGTTTTGACTATCTGATTAAAGATGGATTCATATGCGCTTTCTGTGCGAAGGAAGTGAAGAGCCTCTGAGAAGTACTCGGAATTCAGTGTCCACCCACGAAGGATATTCGCCATGCCTAGGCGAGGGAGCTTCCATCCTTCGATGAAAGCGTGGAAACGGTCCAGTGTTGCAGATTCACGGAATATACCAGGCAGCGTCTTGTAATAATCATTCCCCGTAGGCTTGAGTTCCTTAGAGAGGTTGATATTGCCTACCAGACCAAGTCCACACTCCGACTGGAATGTGATACCGTCAACACTAGCCTTACCTGCCTCCAAATAGCCCTTCAGCAAAGACTGGAGTTCGCCGTCACGTGAGCCAATCTCGAATGTGGAAATTTCATCTATCAAGACTGCATCATGGCTCTTCAGATAGCCAAACTGCTTGGTCGCCCTGTTGTAGAACATACGGGCCCTGGTGGTACTGCCGCTGCCAAGTAGCCACACATACTTGCTAAGATTGGAATATACAAAGGACTTACCTGTGCCTTTCGGTCCCAATTCTATCATATTCAGTCGTGGCTCAACGAAAATGATAAGCCGCGAAATGAATTCAAGCTTAGTCCCTATCGTCTCAGGAGTACCCGGTTCGCCAAAACTGTCCGGATCATATTCCATTGCTGCGATAATGAGGTCAATCCATTCCTCAGTCGTGAATTCCGCACGTGCCTTCAAAAAATACGTGTAGTCAATTGTGTATGGCTTGAATGGCCGGTAAGCCGTCATATTGACAAAACCCTTTCTGCGTCCTTGAGGCTCCTCGTATTCAAGAGTGATATTACCCCAGTTCTCGCCGTCAACGAGATCATCTTTATGTTCGTATAAAACACTAGGAAGAATAAAAGCATCTGCTCCCAGATCGGTTTCAGCAATACGGAACCATGTCTGGCCATCCTTGAGATTGCTTTCAACAGTGAAACGGCAGGTCAGATTGACTGGCTGGCCATCGATAAGCTTACGACGTATCTCGCCACCATTAATGCACATCTTGGTGTTGAGATAGTCGGTAATGGCTTCAAGGTCAATTACTCCCTCTTTATCAGAGAACCGCTTGATGATATAGTCCTTTACAAAAGAAGGAAGGTTTCGGCCAGCAAATATCCGATCAGTTTCCTCATTCTTGAGAATGGCAAGTTCTGGAAAAACGGTTCTTATTTTCTCGCTGATAGCACTCATGGTTCGTTTTAGTTAGAATGATTCATCTATGGTTACTCCTTCAACACTCTTAATTATGGGTAATGGCGTACTAATCTGGATTTCAGGCACATCTGTTTCTCTACCCAATAGCGGGTCATCTCCAAACAAACCTCCTGCCCTTTTTATAGTGGTAAAAGATCCCGCCGAGCGTGTATTTGACGCAGTTCTGTTTGAGGAATTCTCTTCTGAAGTTTCCCCCCCCGCTATATGGCCCGGAAAGAGAAGATGCACGACTGGACATTCCAACCTTATTTCCGCGCATCGAGCCAGAGAAAGAATATTTTGCAAACAGGTTGCAATTGTTGGATTCTTTCAACTTGCCCTTGAAAGTAGAAACAAAAGAGCGTCCTTGCCCGTGGTCTATGGAAACCTTTTTCCCGTCAATCTCTAATAAAAAATGGTCTTCAAAATGAAAGCAACTAAAAAAGTGACGCCCCTTTCTTTTGTTAGGGAAATGAGATGTCACGCCTGCACAATCTTCCATACCATTCGGCATTTGAATGTGCATGCGTTTAATCTCAGCCTCAAATGAGTAATCACGATACTCGTGAGTGACTCTTGCGGCTGGCGTTCCTACAAGAATCACACTATCGGAAAATGCGTATTGTGAATACCACTTTGCTAATCTCTTGATACAACGGCGGTAGAGATAAAGCTGTACTTGCGTTCCGAACGGAATATTCTTCCGTTTCGGCGAAGGAACAACTTCTGGCCGAAGCCATTTCAATAACAACCGCATAAAGTCATCGTGGTTAACGCAATTACATACTTAAAATTGTGTAAATTTAATATTTTTATCGCAAAAAGTTAAGTTTTTTATTATAAATCGTCTATTTGGCACAAAAATAAGGAACAGAAGAGCCGTTTCACCAATCTTCCGATAGTTTAATCCCTTGGAATATTTAGAGAATAGTATTCGTAATCTGTCACTTTTCCACAGACCCGAACAGGATGGAGAACGACATACGATATGCCCGGAACGAACACTTTTTTTTCTTCCAGTTCGTGCGGTTCATCGTAAGTGTGTATGGTCCACCGGGTGGGATGCGCAACTTGGTATCTAGCCACGGCATTTAAGTCCACTCCCATCTGCGCCATAAAGCTCTGGATGCGCCGGAAGCTGAATCCCTAGGAGGCCTTGTTGTCAAACGCTGTTGACCGCTGGGCTGACAGACGTCTATGCTGAGCAGAGGGCTCCGAGCAGTCTGGAAGGCATCTGATGTGGGCAAGAATCATAGAAGATTTAAGTATCAGTAGGATTACTTGGAAAATATCACTACTTTTGTACGAGAACCTTGGTGTTTCGCAACATGGTAATATTGTGAAGTTATATGTCTTAAAGTTGCATATAGGCCCTTTTAAATATAATCACCTGAGAATCAGCATGATAATGCATTATTTTTTTTAAGTTCCGCCATGTGCTAAATAAAGTGGTTCTTCCGCAATTTAGTTGAAAGACGGAGTTTGTACTGTTAGCAAAGGAACCTGGTATAGACGCGAAAAATCAATTAGCTAAATATCAAAAAACCGTAGTTTTAGTGCAATTTAACTAATTGATTATTAGGTATTTACATAATTTTTTCGTAACTTTATGCTTACCACAGTATAAAGTTATAGATGATGTGTAAAGCACCTGACAAAAGCAAAATTACAA
>OIXL01000021.1_pt1 | contig 113373 bp, 126 predicted proteins | sample 1587761 | NCBI WGS metagenome assembly OIXL01 (sample SAMN03283246) | human gut metagenome | biome: human-associated habitat; material: feces | host: Homo sapiens | place: Peru | collected 2012 | reverse complement strand
TTAAATTTTAGCAGATTTGAATTCTCTTGTAAATTTAAAATAATTAGGGCTGCCCATTTCTTTTTGGACAGCCCCTTCTTTCCGCAATCTTTGAATTCATAGAATCTCCTAAAATATAAATATTTGCCATACCGGCAAGCTACAAAATGCCTGTTACCATTATATTTACTTATATCAATTTTTGGAATATACTTATTCAATTATGTTTTGTCATCTAAAAAGAAATTCTTTCTTTTATATAAGTTTACTTTTTATGTTTTTTATTGTTCTTATAAACAACGCATATTACGGTTTTGGATGGACCGATGAAGCATTGTATATAGCAACAGCAAACAGCCTTTATCATGGAAACAGACTGTTTTTTGATATATTTGAACCGACACAGATATACTCTGTACTAGTTTATCCGCTATTTTACATTTTTCTAAAATTAACAGGTTCCACAGATTACATTTATCTTTTCATGAGAATCGCAACCATAATCATTCAATTTGCAACAAGCGTATTTGTGTTTTTTATACTTTCAAAAAAATACAAAAAAACAGTATCTTTTATTGCATCTTTTATAGTGTTGGTATTTTCAAGGGCACAGCTTTTCGGACCTTCATATTACACTTTTGTGCTTGCAAATTTTACAATAGCAAACATTCTTATATTTTATGTCTTTGAGCTAAAGGCAAAATCCGCCTGGCTTTTTGTTTCTGGAATTTTTCATGGATTTGCAATATTGTGCAACCCATACCTTGTGCTGCCGTATGTTGCATTTTCATTATGTTGCGTTATTTTGCCGTCATTACGGAAATATATAAAAAAATATATTATTATTTGGGCAGGAACTGTTCTTGTTGGAGCCATGTTTCTTATTTTTGTTCTGAAAAACGGAAATTTAAAGGAATTCCAAGCCGCACTAACCTACTTTTTTTCAAGTCCTGAATACTCCTCAAAAACAATACTGCAAAAAATAAAATGGCTATTAAAATTCCCGCGCCTGCTTGTAACTCAGTTTATATACTTTTTGCCATTCACTGCGCTTGCAGCTGTCTCTTTATTTAAGCAAAACATAAAGAATAAAATAAACAACTCAAAAACTGCAAAAACAGTTCTTGTCATTTTGCTTATTATAAACTATGTAGCACAGCTAGTTCTGATAGATAAAGACAATGTAACTGTAGTTGGCTTTTTTGCATTTTCTGTTTTAAGCTTCATTCTGTTCTGCAATAAAAAACTTCAGGATTATAAAAAAGAAATTTTATACTTTCTTGTTCCTGGACTGTCCTTGAGTTTTATGGAATGTCTGGCTTCTGACACAGGTTTTGGAGTATTTTCAATAGGGATTGCCGCCTGCATGCCATTTGCAGCTACTCTCTATTTTGACACGTTCTGTTTAAAATCTTCCTGCAAAACAGAAAAATACTTATTTGCCTTGCCATTATGTCTTTTAATTTTTGGAACACTTTATTACAGGGTAAATTTAACCTATAGAGATGCAAGAATTTCTCCGCACTATATTTTTATTCCACAGATTGAGAAAAACATAACAAAAATAGACCATGGTCCTGCAAAAGGTCTGTGGACCCATAATAAAAATAAAGAACAATATGACTCTATATATTCAATTGTAAAAAATATAGAATCAGACAAAGATGATTATTTTATGATTCTAAAGCTTTGTCCCTGGGCATATCTTGTAAACAGCAATTTAAAGCCATTTTCAATGACAGCATGGCGAGTTTCTGCAAATGATTTGCGTTTAAAACCATATTTTGAAGAATTCGGACACCGCTTTCCAGAGCATATCCTTATTTTAAATAAAAATATTAGGGACAATAAAAATAATGAAATCGATGAAAACTCATACTTAATTCAAGAGTTGAAAAATAAAAACTATAAAACCACAGAAACAGAATGTGGTACACTTTGGGAAAAAAGATAGAAAAAAGGAAGACTTATACATGAATGTTGCATATGAAAATTTAGCAAAATCAAATTCCATTTTTATGCCAGACTACAAAAAAGCATTTAGTGATTTTGTAGAAAAAGGCTGGTATGTGCTTGGTGAACAGGTAAAATCTTTTGAAGAAGAATTTGCTTCATTTATAGGAACTAAATATTGCATAGGTGTTGCATCTGGACTTGATGCACTTATAATCAGTCTTGAATGTTTAAAGCTTCCTAAAGGAAGTGACGTTCTTGTTCCATCTAATACATACATAGCGTCAATTTTAGCGATTGTAAAAGCAGGTCTTCATCCAGTTCTTGTTGAGCCTGATGAAAAGACATGCAATATAAATCCTGACTTACTTGAATCAAAACTTACACCTAAAACAAAAGCCGTACTTGTTGTTCATTTGTATGGAAAATCCTGCGAAATGGATAAAATCTGCAATTTTTGTAAAAAGTATAATCTAAAACTCGTTGAAGACTGCGCTCAATCTCATGGTGCTAAATTTTGTCAAAAAATGACCGGTTCTTTTGGCGACGCAGGTGCATTTAGTTTTTATCCCACAAAAAATCTTGGAGCATTAGGTGACGCCGGTGCAATTTGTACAAATGATAAAGAACTGGCAGATATGGCAAGAGCATGGCGTAATTACGGTTCTGAAAAACATTATCACAATAAATACACAGGTCTAAATTCTAGACTAGATGAAATTCAAGCTGCCTTTCTTAGAATAAAACTTATGCATATTGATGAAATAACAGAGAAAAAACGAAGACTCGCAAATTTATATCTTGAAGCTCTAGATAAAAATAAGTTCCAGCTTCCTGTTGTTGATGAAAAATATTTTGATGTTTACCATATTTTTCAAATTCAAACAAATAGAAGAAATGAGCTGAAAGATTACTTATTAGACAATGGAATAAAAACAGAAATACATTATCCAATTGCACCGATAAACCAAGAAGGCTATAAAGAGATTTTCAATGAGCAAAAAGGAAAAACGGAGATTGCAGAAAAACTCGCAAATTCAGTTTTAAGCCTTCCAATATCATTTGGAACAACGGAAGACGAAGTCAAGTACGTTATTGATGTTATGAATAAATTTTAAGGAAGAAAAAATGAAACTTTCAATTTGTATTCCCGTTTACAATGGCGCTGATACAGTTGCAGAATTGGTAAGCGAGCTTCAAAAAGTTTTTGCAAAAACGGACTTTGAAATTGTTATGGCAAATGATGGGAGTCATGACAACAGTTCAAAAGTTTGTAAAGAACTTACAGAAAAATATAGCAATATTCGTTTTATAAATTTAAGACGAAACTATGGCGAACATAATGCCGTAATGTGTTGTTTAAACTATTGTACAGGAGATTATGCTGTTATTATAGACGATGATCTTCAAAATCCTCCAGAAGAAATCTTCAAACTTTGGAACGAAATAGAAAAAGGTTATGATGTCGTATATGCAAAATATCATCATAAAAAGCATAACATTTTTAGAAACGTTGGAAGCAAAATAAATGATATTTTTGCAACCTGGCTTATAGGAAAGCCAAAAAATCTTTATCTTTGCAGTTTCAAAATAATAAACAGAGCTATTATAAATGAAATCATTAAATATAAAGGACCATTTCCTTATATAGACGGACTTATTTTGAGGGCAACAGATAATATCAGTTCCGTATATGTTGAACATAAATCAAGAACTTCAGGCCATTCAAATTATACACTTAGTAAACTGATTCATCTTTGGCTTAGCATGTTTGTAAATTTTTCTATAAAACCAATGCGAATGATGATGTCGCTAGGAACATTTGTATTACTTAGTTCTCTTGTACTTTCGGTTTACTTTATTTTGGATAAAATTTTTCATCCAGACATAGCAAGTGGCTGGACCTCTTTGGTTTGTATAGTATTGTTTATCGGAGGTCTTCAAACAATTTTTTTAGGACTTATCGGAGAATACATTGGAAAAAACTATTTAGATCAAAATGGAACACCTCAATGGACCGTAAAAGAAGTTTTTAACTCAAAGGAAATAAAGGATTAATATATGGCATCAAAAGAACTTTTCAGAATGATAAATTTTAAGGATTTGGGAGATGAACGAGGTAAATTGGTTGTCATCGAAGGAAAACATGACATCCCATTCGAAATAGCACGTGTTTTTTATATTTATGGCTCTGATTCTGATATTATACGCGGAAAGCATGCAAATAGGAATTCTGAGTTTGTATTGGTTAATGTTGCCGGAAAATCAAAAGTAATGATAACCGATGGTTATGATAAAAAAATTGTAGAACTCTCAAAACCTATGGAAGCCGTTTATATTCCAAAAATGATTTGGAAAGAAATGTATGATTTTTCAGAAGATTCAGTTCTTCTTGTTCTTTCAAACACTCATTACGATGGAAAAGAATATATCAGAGATTTTGAAGAATATAAAAAAATAATGAACGAAAATAAGAATGAATAAAAAACTCTCTCACCTCTTCTATTTTATCCTCATGCACTTAGGCTTTTTAATCTATGCCTTCTATGCGGTTTTGGGTAAAGTCGCCTCTACAAAACAAATATTTTCTCCTGCTTTTATTGGAATTTACTGTGCTGTTTTTCTAATACTTATGATTTATGCGATTATATGGCAGCAAGTACTTAAAAAAATTCCGCTTATAATAGCCACTGCAAATAAAACCATAACTATTATATGGGGAATATTATTCGGGCGTCTTTTTTTTGGAGAAAAAATAACTCCTAATATGATTATTGGCGGAGCAATTATTTTGACAGGAATTCTGATTTTAAGTTTTGAACCACAAAAAAAAGAGTAAAATATGCTAGAAATTATTCCTTATATTGGCTTTCTTTTTATTTCTGTTATAATAAGCGCGTATTCTCAAATTCTTTTAAAGAAATCTGCTCAAAAAACATACAAAAGTTTTTTCAAAGAATATATAAATCCTTATGTCATATGCGGATACGGAATATTCTTTATGGCAATTTTTCTTGATATGCTAGGACTAAGAAAAGTCCCGGTATCTTATATTCCTATTATAGAAAGCTCAAGTTATGTGTTTATAATAATTTTCAGCAGGATATTCTTAGGCGAAAAAATAAACAGGCGAAAAACAATTGCAATATCAGCAATTCTGCTAGGAATCGGAATTTACTTATTATAGAATTTTACTCTCTATGAATGGTCAAATTCAATAATAAGTGATATAAGTATATATGATGAAATATGTTTACGTTTTAACTTCCACACCTAATGATTTCTATTATGAACAGTGCCTTATGTCAGTTTTTTCACTAAGACATCATACTCCCGATGCACAGATATTCATTTTAACTGATAATAAGACTAGCAGTTCCTTTTCTGCGTCAAATAAAAGGCTTGGATTGATAAACCAGGGCGCAACAATCATAACAGTAAACTTTGATGACTCTGTATCAAATACACAACGCTCAAGAATTCTAAAAACTACAATTCCAGAACATGTATCTGGCGATTTTCTTTTTATAGACTGCGATACAATCATCTGTGATGATTTATCTTCAATTGAAAACAATCTTCAAGATTCAAAAATTTCAGCCGTTTTGGACGGTCATGTTCCTTTATCAGAACACAAGCACAAAGACTACTTTATAAAGCGTGAAAAAAAACTTGGCTTTTCTGCAAGCGAAAAAACTGGCAAACACTATAATAGCGGTGTTATGCTTTTTAAAGATTGTCCAGAAAGCAGAGAATTTTTTAAAAAGTGGAATGAACTATGGACATGGTGTTTCACAGAAAAGCATGACCATCATGACCAGCCAGCATTTAATGAGGCAAGCTTTGAGTGTGGAGCAATAATAAAAGAACTTGACGGAATTTGGAACTGCCAGTTAAGTCAAGGCGGACTTGCATTCCTTGAAAATGCAAAAATTATACATTATTTTTCAAGCGAAGGCGGTAAAAATTACATTCCATACTACAAACTTGCAGAAAAAAATATACAGCAAAAAGTAAAAGATTTTGGTGGAATTCCATCAGATGTTTCCCAGATGATATTAAATCCTAAATTTCAGTTCAACAAAGTTCATCTTATAAATGACAAAAGAATTGTAAGCATAATGCAGTCTGCAATTATTTTTACAATTGCAGATATAAAAATAAAAATACCGTGGCTTTTTAATATTCTGGAAAGTATTTGCAGAAATTCTAGAAATTTTGCTAAAAATTTAAGAAGAAAGAAATAGTGTAAATTTCCAATATTAAGTTCACCTCTTGGAATAATCTGAAACTTAGAGATTCAAAATATCTGTCAAGTATTTTTTTTGAAAATAGATGTTTTTTTCAAAAAAAATGCCGATACACTCAATTTTTACATATTTCTAACCGAGAATCGCAATGCGGAAAACATTTTTAGGGGGTTGCCTATGTCTCAAGAATACCTTGCATTGCAGGAACGCAAGCGGAAATGGATTTCACTTGCGTGTATTGGGAAATGCTCTATTTCTCAAGCATCTAAAAGAATTGGTATTACGCCAAATTCAGTGTCTGTTTTAAAACGCCGTTATCGACTATACGGTGATTTAATATTCATTAACGGACACAAGGGAAAGTCTTATCAGAAAAAGAAATATAATGACGAACTAAGAAAAAAAATTATTGGGCTTTATCTTGAATATTGGAACGATTGCAACTTTGCCGCATTTAAAGACAGGTTAAAAGAATATCATAAAATCAAAATCGGGATCATTACACTTACAAAGATTCTAAATAAAGCCGGTATAAAATCACCAAAAGCACATTCAAAAGGCAAGAAAAAGAAGCATTTACCACGAAAAGAACGCCCTTGTACTGGAGAATTGCTGCAATTAGACGCTTCTGAACATGACTGGCTTATGAACGGCGAAAAAATAACACTTCATGGGGCTGTAGATGACGCTACACATGAACCAACAGGCCTTTACTTCTGCCGGAATGAATGCAGATTAGGTTACAGCGAAGTTTTGCGACAAACCCTTACATTACAAGGAAAACCAGAAGCTGTTTACATCGATAGACACGCGGCTTTTGTGAAAAATACACGAAAAAAAGACAAAACGCTGGAAGAGCGACTTGAATACAGCAAGGAAGAAGAAACGCACTGGACGGAAATATGCAATGAACTGAACACTCAAATAATTTTAGCCCTATCCGCAGAAGCAAAAGGCAGAATTGAACGATTCTGGGAGACCTTACAAGGTCGTTTGCCGCAATTATTCAGATTTCTAGGCATAGATACGATTGAAAAAGCAAATGACTTCATGCCGACCTACATAAAAATGTACAAAGAACGCTTTGCTGTTTCCCCGCAGGATGAAAAATCACACTACAAACCCGCAAACATGACAGAAAACGAGCTTGAATATTTACTTTCCGTGAAGTTCCAGAAGAAAACACGATGGAATGGAGAGTTTATTTTTCACGGCTTTTTGTTTCACCTTGAAGCTCCTAGAGCCGCTTGCCGAGATTTTACATTATGCCTTTCTGAAAAAACGGGAATCTGGGCGTTTATGGACGGCAAATATTACCCCGTTACCCTAGCAGAACCGCTTGTAGATTGTGTTGGTGACCCCATGCCTCAGGTTGAAAAAGATTTGATTGAACGATATTTACTGAAATCCACACGGGTACAGCGTTACGCTTTTAGGTAAAGGTAATTTTTTTTCATCTAACGGCAACATTGCGGCGCGTAGGCTGTTGTTTTCGGTAAAAAATAATTTTACCGAAAAAAGAAAAATCAAAAATCAAACTTTGCAATCTTTTTTTCATTTTTTTTACTTTCAATACTTTACAAATAACTTTACTTTTTAAATTGTTATATTATAACAATTTAAAAGATTTTTTATAGTAAAATGGTAAAGTAATTTATATTACTTTGTGAAAGTTTTTTAAGGATAAAAATTTTAATGAATAAAAAATTTTATTCTAAAAAAAACTTTAGAAACTCTTACCAAAAATCTTTTACTACTTTACCACCAAAATATTTAATTGTTTTACCAACATTTACCGACCGCAAATAGAAAGAAAATCAATTCAAAAGGTACTGGGAAGCCACCGTACCCGTATGCAATTATTCGGCGGCGAGTGCGTTTTGTTTTTTGTGTGCCATGTTCTGTGCTAGGTTTACAAAAAGTTTACATTGGTATAGCGATTCATATTATCAACATTTACAATTTTTGTAATGGAAGTAAAAGCGGCAGAATTTGCGCGGATGGCCGGCGTTTCACGCATGGCAATAAGTGGAAAAATCAAAAACAATACTCTCATACTGAACAGCGGCGGCAAACTGGACACTGATAACCCACTGAACCGTGCGTATTTAGACAAGCATAGAGAAAAACAAAAAGCGGCCCTGCAAGCAAAAGAATTGGAGCGAACTTTTAACCAAGCGGCAGAAGAAATTGAAAAACAGTCTTCCTCAACAACCTTTCCCTTGCCGGAGCAGAAAAACAAACAGCTGGAGCAAAATCAGACACAAAACAAGGCCGCTACCATGCTGAACATGACGATTGGCGATTTGATTAAACACTATGGCGATGTAAAGGGCATTGGTGACTACGCAAAAATTTTGCGAGATTTAACAGCCGCCGACGAGCGCGAACAAAAAACACAAGAAAGACGAATGCTACAAATACCAAAAGACTTTGTTGTAGCACGACTTTTTAGCTTTGTAGACCAGCTTATGAACAAGCTGCTGGATGTGCCGGAAGCCGTAAGCGACCAGGTTATAGCTCTTGCACTCTCCAGCGACGAAGGAACAAGGCGGCAGGAAGTTATAAATGTTTTAAGCGACAATTTAACCCGCTGCATTGCTGGATGCAAAGAACACATTATTTCTGAATTGAACGGCTTAAAAGGCAAATACGACAAAACAGAAGATGAATCTGCGGCAGTTATTGCAGATTTGAACGACAAGCTGGAACTACTGCAACAGTAAGGGGGCAAATAATGCGGCGACAAATTGCGTATTGCATGGACTGCATGGATTTTATGAAGTTACTGCCAGACAAAGCATTTGACCTTGCTATTGTAGATCCGCCGTATGGAATCAGAGCTGGGGGGGGACCATGGGCGGCGATGTTTTAGCAAAGAATAAAAATTATAAAGTTTATTCTGGAGCGGACAAGGCAAGCCCGGAAAAAGTTTATTTTGACGAACTAAAAAGAGTGAGCAAGAATCAAATTATTTTTGGCGCAAACTATATGACAACAAAAATAAACGCTGATTCTTCCTGCTGGCTTGTATGGGATAAAGAAAACGGCGAAAACAATTTTGCCGATTGCGAGCTTGCTTATACAAGTTTCAAAACGGCTGTGCGAAAATTTGCTTTTAAATGGCAAGGTATGTTGCAGGGTGATATGAAGCACAAAGAAGAGCGCATACACCCAAATCAAAAACCAGTGAAACTTTATGAATGGATTTTGAGTAACTACGCAAAGCCTGGCGACAAGATTTTAGATACACACTTAGGCAGCGGTTCAAGCAGGATTGCGGCCTATAATTTAGGGTTTGATTTTACAGGCGTTGAAAAAGATGAATTTTACTTTTTGGAACAGGAAAAACGGTTTAAGGAATACACGGCGCAAGGCAGCCTGTTTTCTTTTGATGGCGGAATGATTTTGTGAGGTTTGAAATAAAATTAAGCTTATGGAATAAGTTTAAAATCAGTGAAAAACGCAACAATTACAAAACTGTTTATCACGGATTTGATTTTGTTATGGGTTGCACAACGGCTGCGCAAACTTGTGCGGAAACATACGGACACGGCGGAACTATGCACGCTAACAAAGAAGGTATGGAAATGGCTATTGAGCAATAGAGAAAAATTGTTTTATACATCGGCCCTGCTGATAATACAGACGGAAGTTTTACAGGCTTAGTCTGGATTGATAAATAAGGAGCGTTCAAGAATGAGCCAGAATCAGAATCGGAAAATGTACAGAAGAAACAAACGGGATACAATCCGGCATTACAGGGGATTTTGCGATTACATCAATAAAAAGAATTTCATTATGCGCCTGCGGTTTGCATGGCATGTGATAAAGGGGAACTTATGACCATTGATCAGAGAAAAAGCAATGCAGTTATAAAAGCATTGTGTTTGCGAGGATTACAGGGAAAGTCTCAAAAACTGTTTGTTGATTCTTCCTTGCCGGAAGTTGATTTGGATAATTTGCAAAGGCAGATTGCAGATTTGAAAAACGAACTTGATATTTTTTCAAGAGACGTTGCAGAAATTGAACAGGATTACAAGGATGGCAAATATGAACAAGAAAATTGTTAGGGCCGACTTGGCTGAAGATTTGTATAACTCATACAGCGACAAATTCAGGCGTGAAGAAGCTGCACGGATTATCGACCACATTATTTTGAAAATGAAAAGCGAGGTTGCAGACGGCAACACAATAGAGCTACGAGGATTCGGCACGCTTTACGCAAAAAAAAGAAACGGCAGAAAGAATGCACGAAATCCAAAGACAGGCGAAACAAAAAACATTCCGCCGCATTATGTGGCAGCTTTCAAGGCCGGGCGCGAGCTTAAAAACTCACTGCTTGTTCTGGATGCAATGAATTCTTAACTACTCACGTGAGTAGTAACGGCGGTTATGGCACAAGTTAAAATCAATTTTGACGATGTGGATTTTTTAATTGAGCAGTTCTCACGATTAACGGCACAGCGAAGCTACAGAAAGCCTAGCGAATACATTGAAAGTGTGCGTTACATTGACCGTGCGCTTTCACCTTTTCCAGGCAAATTCAGTTATGACAAGTTTCCATATTTTAGGGAAATTGTAGATCAGTTTGCGCCGGACTGCCCGACAAGGCGCGTTTATGTTATGAAAGGAAACCAGGTTGGAGCTACAACAGGACTGCTTGAAAGTATAATGATGTATTACATTGGCGAAAATCCTGCGCCGCAGCTTTATGTTTTGCCGGACGAAATGATGGCCCGTGATGCCGTAAACACTAAAATTGACCCGACAATAGACAACTGCGGATTGAGAAACCTTATTTTCAGCCAGACAAGAAAAGCGGCTGGCGCAAAGAATACAGGTGATACAGGATTAAAAAAGGAATATCCGGGCGGATATTTACACGCCGTCGGAGCCAGAAGCGGAAACCGTTTCAGAAACTTTTCCTACAAAATCGAGCTTGTGGACGAAGCGGACGGAATGCAGGCCAAAGTAAAAGGCGAAGGTTCGATTTATGATTTGGCGGTTGCGCGTCTGGATGCCTACCCTACGAGCAGCAAACTTTTTATTGGTTCAACACCAACCGAAGAAAGAAGCAGCTTGATTGCAAAACTTTTTAAAAACGGAACAATGAAGTATTTTTATGTTCCGTGCAAGTTTTGCGGTGAAATGCAGAAACTTGAATGGGCGGTATGGAACGAAGACAAAACAGAGCAGATAGGTGGCATTGTCTGGGAGAACAACGAAAACTTTAAGCCGATTTTAGAAACAGTCGGCTACAAATGCCCGTATTGCGGCGGCATTATGAAAAACTACGACAAGGCAGCCATTGTTCCTAAAGGTGAATGGCGAGCAAGCCAAAAGCCGATTCAGCCAAATACGGAAAGCTATCACATTACAGCTTTGTACAATCCGCCGGGAATGTTTTCCTGGGAAGACTATGTAAGCCAGTGGGCGGGATGCTGGGATATTAAAGCAAACAAGGTGCGGGACAAAGAACGCTACAGAGTTTTCCGCAACCTTAAACAAGGGCTTACATTCCAGGAACAGAACGAGCAAATCAAATATGAAAAAGCTGTCTTGCACAGGCGTTTCGGCTTTGCGCGCGGCACAATTCCAAACAAAATGGCGCGAGAAGAAGCCGGAAGCCCGGTTCTTATTCTTGTGTGTGCGGTCGATGTTCAGAAAAACGGTTTGTATGTTGACATAAAAGGCTTTGCCATGAACGGCGTTACATACACAATAGACTTTAAGTTTATAGAGGGCGCAACGGAGCAATTCGGCGGTCCGTGGGATGAGCTGGAACAGATTATTGAAAACGGCATTTTTACCGATGAAGACGGCTTAAACTACCGCATTGCAATAACGCTTGTTGATTCCGGTCATTATACGGATTGGGTTTATTCCTTTGTGGCGCGATTTACGGCGGGCGTTTACGCTTCAAAAGGTATGGACTGGATCAAGGGCGGCGAAACTTACCAGCTTTTCAGCCGTGCTACACTTGACCGAATAGGTTTGCCGCTTGCATACCATGTAAACACAGGAAAACTTAAAGACCGAATTTCAAACAGTATGAACGTTTTGAGATGGAACGAAGGCGAAAAACAGCCAGCATGGTTCCCGAACTTCCCGGAAAACTTTAGGGATGATTATTTCAAGATGTTTGAAGCGGAAGAGAAAGTTGAAGTTATAGACAAGAATACGGGCCAATGGCTGAAGACAATCTGGCGGGCAAAATTTGGAGCTGCAAACCACGGCTTTGATACATACGTTTATGCTTTGGCGGCTTTGGAGATTCTGGCGGATGATATTTGCAGAAACGAAATCGGGCTAAAGGCTTTAGACATGGGCGTTTTCTGGAAATACGCAAAACAGAATCTTGTTCCGGGGGAAAAATAAAAAAATGAGAAGGCAGATTGCTTATAACATGGACTGCATGGAATTAATGAAACTATTGCCAGACAATGAATTTGATTTGGCGATTGTAGATCCGCCGTATGGGGGGGGGTACACGCCGCTTGCGGCGGACGGTTTGACTGATACGAACCGAAAAAGCAAAAGGCGGAAGCCACGCCGTACAGGGGGCATCTTTAGCAACGCTGAAGAAATCAAAGTCGAACGCACGGGTGGAACATGGGCTGCAAAATACGGAAGCAAGGTTGCGCAATGGGATATTGCGCCGGATGACGAATATTTCAAAGAGCTTTTCAGAGTGAGTAAACGGCAGATAATCTGGGGCGGAAATTATTTTAACCTGGGTGCAAGCCGTTGTTATTTGGTATGGAGAAAAAGCAATATTCCGGCAGAAGGTTTTTCGCTTGCCCCTGTTGAACTTGCATGGACGAGCTTAAACGAAAACGCAGCTTATTTTGAATGCGGTTCAAACGGAGCTGAAGACGGAACAAGAATTCACCCTACACAAAAACCGATTGCGTTATATACATGGATTTTGCACAGGTTCGCGAAACCCGGCGACAAGATTTTAGATACTCATTTAGGCAGCGGCTCAAGCAGAATTGCGGCGCACGAAATGGGTTACGATTTTGTAGGATGTGAAAAGGATGCTGAATATTTTCTTTTACAGGAAAAGCGATTCAAAAACTGGATTGCACAGCAAAGCCTTTTTGAAATGGACGGCGGGCAACTAATTTCATTCTAAAAAAGAATGAATGGCAACCACTCACGTGAGTAGTTGCCATTTTTAATGCTTTACGCGGTTATTGTTGCAGTAATACCAAGTTTTTTATACAAGGATTCCTGCAATGTTTGACTAAAATTGATTGCTGCTTTTTCAGCGCGAGCGGAAAGCCATTCTGGAAGAGTTACATTTTTTCTTACAAACTTGCCGCTGTTTGATATATCGCAGGAAATGTAAGTTGAAAAATCACCTTCCTTTGCACGAATACTTGTGATTGTGCTCGCTTCTGGAAGATTGCCGCCTTTTTCAAGAACTGAAATGACATAACCTTCAAGTGCTTCTTTTGCGTTTTCCACAATCTCTAATTCTGTATCACCCTGCGAGAAGCAACCGTCCAAATCTGGAAATTCACACCAATAGCCGCCGTCTTCAAAGTGGCAGATTGCCGGATAAACAATATTCATAAATCTATACTCCTTGCGGGCTTGCGCCCGCATTTGCTTTTTACTTTAGACCCGCTTTCTTTAGGATTGCGGTTTCTAACCCTTTTTTTATATCCTTGCCGTGGATCGGCAGGGATATTGTCTGTTTGTCTTTTATCAAGATGTAGTGGCTGCCGTTTATTCGGTCTAACAACCAGCCATTCTTTTGTAAAAGACTTAAAAGCTCTTTGTCTTTCATACTTATAATATAATACGCATTATGCGTATCGTCAAGAGGGAAAACAAAAATATTTGCAAAAAAAAGACTACTCACGTGAGTAGTCGAAAAAAACTAAATAATCGGCTGGTCTGTCGCGTTGTCAATGAATTTTATTTCCAGGTGAGAATCCAGGGCGGCGGCAATTTTTTCAAGTTCGGAAGTCTTGAAATTGTTACCACGCATTTTGTTTGTGAGGTTTTGCTGTGTCTGCTCCGTTCTTTCGGCAAGCTCTTTCATCTGCATATTGTTTCGTTCTATGCAGCACATTCTAATATATTTTGCTATATCCATATCTAAATATTAAACAAAATAATTAAATAAATCAATAAAAATTGTAAAAATTACATAAAAAAATGTAATTTTATATTGACAAATTAAACTAAATAATGTAATATTAAATTATCAAGTGAAAAGCAAAAGGAAATAAACTTTTTTAGCCATAAGGAGGCTTATATGTTAAAACTTAATTCTTTTAATTCAATTCTTTCTAACCTTGAACAGACTTGGGGCTGTTCAACCCTCAGCACAAACTATTTTTCTGCTTTTGTAAAAAAGCACGCCGTAAACTCTTACAAAGACGGCTCTAGTCTTTGTTTTGACTTTGCCGACGGCTCTTCACTTTCTTGCGAAAGCCTTGACCCGTTCAGCTGCAAATATGCCGTTTATGTTTCGGCTGATTTGTCGCTTGTGCGCGACCTTGCCGCATAAAACAAACAGCAGGGCTTTAAGCCCTGTAAGAAAATATAAGGAGTTAGGAACTATGAAAACAATCAAACTTGAAAACATCAAAGAAGCAAGAAAAATTATGCGCGGTATGGACGACATGGAAAAGGTTTATTTCTTTGGAAGCTGCCAGGTTCAGAAATTCGGAAGCGGTCGCTATGCAATCGGCCCGAAACCGGAAGATGACGACAGCGCCCCTTTAACCGATTATTCGGCTTGGTGCTACGGATGGCGTGAGGGTATGATTCTTAATGTCCTTAAAAAGGACTTGCAGATTGCATAACCAAAAACGGCGGGGCGGTTGCCCTGCCTTAAATAAGAAGCGGGGGAAATGAAAAGCGATAGACATTTTTCAAAATCGGCTTATAATAAAAACCATGATTACAGACAAGACAAAGACTGATGGCGAAAAGACAAAGAGCGGGCGCGGCGGGGCAAGACCTGGATCAGGAAGAAAACCGACGGGATCGCTTAAAATCCAAATCCGGGTAAGTTCGGAAGAAATGGAGCTGATAAAAAAGACTGCGGCTGAAAATGGAATTGCAACGGCGAAATTCTGTAAAAATGCGGTTATGGAAAAAGTAAGATAGTTTTTGACTGTTGATTATTTGTTGAAAACCTAACTAAACGGCGGTATTCAGATATTTTAAGCCGTGGATATATTGGGCTATTACTCACGTGAGTAGTAACCCTTTTTTCTTTTTCGGTATAGCGACAATTCAAAATCCTGCTATTCTGTAATCATGGCAACGAAAATATTTTCTTCACTAAAAGAAGTTACAGAAGATGTCAATAAAAGATTTGTCAAAGCAGGAATAAACACCGTAAACATTGTAGCAGCCACGGCACGAAATAATGCAATTCGGAATATACAAAGCAACTTTACACTGCGCAATAATTTCACTGTATCCGGCGTAAAATTCACAAAATGCGGGGCAAATGTAAAAACTTTGTCTGAAATTTCTTCGGAAACCGGCATAGATGAAAGACGCGGTTATATGGCAAGACAGGAAGAAGGGGGCGTGAGAAAAAGCTCTTCTGGGGCCAATCTTGTTATTCCGCATACAAGAGCAAGAGAAGGACAAAGCAATTCAGGGCTTATTTCTTCCCGTTACAAATACGCCACCATTAAGCAAAATTTAAAAAGACGGCAAGACGGTTCTAAAATGGCACTTGCGGTTGCAGCGTTTAACGCTGCACAAAATAGGGGCTTTATAAGAATTGACAACACTATTTTTCAAGTTTCAAAATTTGAGCCAAAGCGTGACAATCGAATGTTTATTGCAAAACCTGTATTGAATTTAAAATTTAATTCAACTGTCACGCCTAAAAAAGAATGGCTAAGACCTGCCAGCGAAAAAGCGGCAAATCTTATGCAGAGAATCTTTAACAGTGAGATGGATAAACTTTAATTTTTTAAGCTGTTTACAATTTTATTGAAAACAGCGTCTTTTTCAGAAGTTTGTTTATCAATACCATACAACCGTGAAACAACCTTTTCAAAGTTCATACACTCTTCTTCTTTCCAGGTGCTTTTTACAGTCTTCAAAGCCTCTTCAAAGTCTTTTTCAGAAGGTTTTAATTGTTCAAGCCGCCAGATTATGTGTTCAACCTTCATAGCTCCATCTATTTGTAATAGGTAATTGCTTATAAAATCTTTTTCAGCTTTTCTAAATGCACCGTCCACCCTTGCTAAAAAAACAAGTATTGTAAAAAGTTCTTTTCTCTCTTTTAGCAAGCGTTCCAAATGGTTGAATGGAGAATCTTTGAAAAGTGTCTTAAAATAAATTCCGGGATTATCAATAAAAGTTCCTTCATCTGTTACACATTCGAGGATTCTTGAAGTTCTAAATTGCCTTGGTTCTTTATGCTTCCAGCAGTAACAATGAAGCAGTGTATCACCATCACCTTCCGAACCGCAAACATCAATCCATCTTTCAGAAATGTTACCTTCTTGATCCTTGTATTTTATTTTACATCTAACAGGATGGCTGAATTGTCCATCATAAGAAGTGTAGTAAGTTTCAAAGACCTGTTTGATAATTTCTGGAGTACAGGGAGATGCGGGCGGTTCTAAGTTTGCTATAACGGTAGGTTTTGGTTCAATTACAGGAGCAGAGGCTGTTTTTGAAACTTCTGCAAGTTTTTCTTTTAATTGCTGTTCTTTTTTCTTTTTGTTACCAATAAGAAAAAAAATAATTAGAATAATGATTAAAATAATAATAATCATACAAAACTCCAAAAAAATTATATTAGCTTTTTGACTTGTCAGAAATTACAAGTTCTATAAGATAGCGGCTTACTGTTTTTCCAGCTTTTTTTGCCGCTTCTTTTATAATTCCAACTTCTTCTGGCAGGGCGGAAATAGAAATAGTTTTGTATTCTACGGTTCGCCCTGTTTTTGTTCCTACAGGGCGGCCTGCACCCTCTCTTTTTCCGCCTCTTGCCACAATTTACCCCCAAATTTTCCATGCAATAAAAATTACCACTGCAATGATAATTCCGCGAATAACATTTTTTAAGATTAACTTCGAGACATTTGACATAAAGCCCCCTTTAGGAGTAGGATACAAGTGAAGGTGCGGCAAGCTCTCGAAACCTACCGCACCACCCCGTTAGCCGAAAATCAAGCGAATAATCACTTCTGCGATTACCGCACTGATTACGGTTACAAGGATTTCAGCAAGAGCCTTGCAAAGTGCCTTTTTCACTTTGCGGGCTTTTTTCTTGCCTACACTCATAACCTACTCCTTTTAACAAAAGATTTCACACCGGGCTAACAGCCCTGATAATTATAATATACAATATTTTAGATTATTTATCAATAACTTTTATTCAAAAAAATATTTAATGCACCTGCTTTTTTCTAGGGCTACTACTCACGTGAGTAATAGCCCTTTTCTTTTTCGGTATAGCGAGTTTGAGCGGATGACGGTTATTCTTGAACTATGTTATTACCGGGCGCAGAAAAATACCTTAATAAAGACAGCCGCGATTTATGGACTGAACAGCTTGCAAACGACAGGCTGATTCTGGGCGAGATTGACGCGGCCATTGCTTATTTTAATTCGCCGGAAGGCGCGGACGGAATCGCCGAATACACGATTGACACCGGGCAGGACAGACAGACGGTGAAAAGAACTGATATTAGCAATTTAATGAGCTGGCGGTCAAAGCTGATTGCAGAGATTGCACAGCTTGAACGGTCGCTGGGCATGAACGGATGCGCGGCACGGCGTATTGTTCCGGGGTTTTAAATGATTGAAAAGACACTTGATAATTACAACCTGTATTTAATGGATTTAGCGCAGGATGCCTGGAACGGTTCAAAGTTTGAAGGAAGTTTCGGGCCAATCACTGATTTTGCTTTTGTTGATTACTGGACGCTGCGCAAGCGTTCTTTGCGTTTATTCAAAGAAAACCTGTACGCAAAAGGTATTATCCGCCGTTTACTTTGGAATGAGATTCACACAGGGCTTGTTGCGGCCCCTATGCCTGTTGGTTCTGTTATCTGGTCAAAAAAGAGCGAAGACGAACAGGAAGAAAAAGCCACTGATTATGCAGAAAAATTTTCCACAGAGTTTGATTTATACGCTTCTACCCCGGCGGTTTTTGACTGGGGGAAAAAGCAGAATTTCGGAGCGTTCCAGGAACAGGTCAGATTTGAAAGCCTTGTATGTGGCGACGGCATTATTATTTCACGCATAGACAATAAAACAGGTTTGCCGCGCTGGCAGTGGGTGAACGGCGACAACATCAGAACGCCGGACAACTATTCACCAAAGGGCGGCAACTGGATTAAACATGGCGTTGAGTTTGACAAATACGGAAAGAAGGTTGCTTTTCATATTCGTACTGAAATTAACGGCGATGTTCATTTTGAGCGCGTGCCGACAAGGGGCGAAAAATCGGGGCGGCTTATAAGCTGGATGGTTTACGGAAGCGAAACACTGCTTGACGATACCAGGGGCGAACCGTTTTTGGCTGATACGCTTTACATGCTTAAAGAACTTGACCGCTACCGCGACGCTGAAACACGCGCTGCGGTTATTAACGCTATGCTTGCCTTTTTTGTGGAGCGTTCGCAGGAAAGCACAAAAGGCGCAAGACCTAGCGACGGCCTGACACGGTTACGCCCTACGGTTGGAACCGTGCCTGCTGAACCAAAAGACTACAACCCATTTCCAGATAAAAAAATTGGTGATGATTTGCGGGAAATGAAGCCGGGAACCTTTTTTGACGATTTGGATCCGGGTCAGAAGATTGTAAGCCCTGCAACAAACCGCCCTAATGTGAATTACCGCATTTTTGAAGAAGCTATTATTTCCGGGCTTGCATGGACGCACGGAATTCCGCCGGAAATCTTGATGCTGAAATTTGGCAACAACTATTCAGCTTCAAGGCAGGCCAACAACGAATTTGAAGTTTACCTTAGCCGTCAGATTAAAAAGAACGCAGACGCTTTCTGCCAGAACATCTACAACGCTTTTATTACACAGGCAATTTTACAAGGCCAGCTTGACGCACCGGGATTCTTGCAGGCTTACGGCGATGTTACAAAATGGCGTGTCGTTTCGGCATGGACACAATGCACATGGCTTGGACTTAGCCGCCCTAGCGTTGACCGTGAAAAAGAAATCAGAGCCAGCCAACTTGCCGTTGATAACGGCTTTTCTACTTTTGACAAAGAAGCGTTACGCAACAGCGGCATGACATTAAAGCAAGTTTTGCAGCAGCAGAAAAAAGAACGGGCTTTGATGAAACGCACAGGCTTTATCCCGCACGTAGACGAAGACAACAACGGAAAGCCAGTCTATACAGATATAGACACAGAAGCAATTAACGATGAAAGCGAGCTGAACGGAAGTTCAAGCCCTTCTTCTGAAGGCGGTACAGGGGGCAAAGAATGAACGGCATGGAAGATTTGATTGTAAAAGAGCCGGAAGACAAGGCACTTGAACAGATGGAAAAACAGCAGCTTGTAAGCGTGATTATTGACCAGCAAAAAGAGCTTAACAGGATGCGCGGGCTTCTGGAGCTGGAAAAGAAAAACAGTGAGCAATACAGAAACGGTTATTACATGCTTGCGCATTTTGACTGGATGATTACGAATGAGCGGCTACAAAAAGAATGGCGGGATGCGAAAGTTACGCCGCCGAATGACAGTTCTATGAAGTGGGTTTGTTCCGAAGGCGGCGTTGAAGTTCCGGCTTTTTATGACGGTGAAAACTGGTGGACTGAAAAACACGAAAAAGTTAATGCGATGGTGTGGCAGCATTTGCCGCATTATTCTGAGAAGACAGGAGAGGACAAGGAATGTGGGAAGCGATAGCAAAGGCTTTGACAAACGAGAATACCTGGATGGTGCTTGTATTTCTTGCCGCGTTCATTGTTCTGATTGCGGTTCTTGCAAAGGTAGGTCTGATAACAGTTCATACAAAGGCCGTGAAAATCGGGAGCGATGAGAACGAGCGGAACATCATCCGGCGGCAGGTTGACTGGACGCATTTCTTCATTATGAGCCTTGAGGCGAAAATCCAGACCGACAAAACGCAGTATGGCGGCTATTTTACAAAGTACGTGCTTGAATGTGTCTATGACGAGATTGTGAAGTGGATCATGCAGAACCACATCACAACAGCGGCGGACTACATAGAAGTGAAGCAGGAGACAATCTGTGCGATCGTGTACAGCATGGGTGTAAGGGACGAGTTCAAGACAAAGGAATTCAAGCAGCGCATGTGCAACTGGACACGCGAGGTGATAGAGCGTCTGGTTCAGATCCGGGGTGTGTACAAATAAGGCGGTGACCACTCACGTGAGTAGTTGAGATTTTGAAACAAGTTCGGAATAACAGAAAGAAAGCGAGGTGAAAAAAAATGAGTGAAGAAAAAGAAAGCGGAACTGGCGGAAAAGAGAAAGCAAGCAAATTTCAAAGCAGAAAATTTCTTGTCTGGATTGTCTGGGGTGTGATTACTTTTGTTGTTGCTGCCGTTGTTATTATTTGCTGCATAAAAAACATTTTGGAAGCAAAGACTGCGATTGAGCTTTTGACGGCTGTAATACAAGATTTTTTTTACATTTCGCTTTTATATCTTGGTGTAAATGCTGGTCAGAAAATAGGCTTTGCCGTAAGCGATGCCATTGCAAGCAAATCTTCAAATAATGATGAAAGATGATTGGGCTGATTTTAGGAATTATTCTTTGTGTTTTTTTTGGCTTCTTTGCGATTGGCGCAATGGTGCTAAATTACGAAGAACACGAAAGAAGAAGGAAAAAGAAAAATGATTAAGTTTTTTTTGATTTTAACGGCGGTGCTTTTCGTTGGGATTTTGTTACTTTTCTTTTTGTGGCGGTCTGAAAAAACAAAGCGAAAAGAAACACAGGGAAAACTTAACAGCGCAAACAAAGAGCTTGCAAAGGCGATTGCTGAACAGGCAAAACTTGAAAGCACTATTCAGATTTTAAGAAAAAACAGGAAGGAAGCAGATGAAAAAATCAACAATTTGCATGACGGCGATGGTCTTGGCAATGCTCTTAACGGGCTGCACAAGCACAAAAATTGAGTACATCGAAAAACCTTATTTGCCGGAACTGAACTTTCCTTTTTTTCCCGAATTGTACGGCGATGTAAGAAACCCGGATGATACAGTTACCGTGCCGGGTGAATGGATTATACAGCTTAGGGAATTTCAGATTCATTATGAAGAAACAGAAAACGATTACAACGATTTGAAAGCGTTGTATGAAGGTAATTCTGAAGAAAAAGCAAAATAAAGTGAGGTGAAAAATGGCTATCAGTTTGACGCAGTTTATTAAAAAGTATCTTGGAACAAAAGTTGATTTTGACGGAAAATTCGGGCCACAGTGCGTAGATCTTGCACGACAGTATTACAGCGAAGTTCTGGATGTTCCACAGTTTCCGCCTGTTGAGGGTGCAAAAGATATTATTAAAAATCCGGGCAAGCTGAAAGTCATAAAAGAAGATTTGCTTGCTGATTATTCTGCAGGCGATGTCCTTGTCTGGGGAGCGAGCAAAACAAACAAATACGGTCATGTCGCTATTCTTGTGGCAATCTACAACACAAAGTATTTCATTGTTCTTGAACAGGACGGCTTCAAGCAGGACGGCGTAGAACTTGCTTTCAGAAGCCGTGAGAATCTTTTGGGCGGATTGTACAAGGCTTAAAGGGGAAAAATGGGCGGTATGCTCATAAATATAAAATGCCTTTTAAGGCAGGGGGTAAGATATGAAAAAGAATATTTTTCTTATCATTGGTTTACTGATGGTTGTTGCAGGTGTCGCTATTGCGTACTTTGCAAAGTTTGAACTTGCCGACACGACAGGTTTTGCACTTACAATGTTTGGTGCAGGAATTGCCACTTCACAGCTTTGGCAGAAACGCGACAAGACACAGAAAACATGGCTTGCAGTTCTTGCAGTCAGCTTAGTGGGCGTTGGTGCATATCTGCTTGGATTCGGTGGGTTCAACAAGGAGACGATGACAACTGTAATCACTATGGTTTTTGGACTTGTGGGAATTATTGCCGGACTTATTATTACTGCCATTCAGTCAAAGAACGCAAAGCAGATTGAATAGTTTTATTTTATGCAAAGCCGTTCCTTTTTAGGGGCGGCCTTTTGTGTTTAACAAGCATAAAAAAATATTTTTTCGGTATAGCGAGTTTATTTAAATACAAGGAAAATTAAACTATGTTTGAACTGTTGATAGACAAGCAGATTGGTGAATCATGGTTTAGCGAAGGAATCACGGCGGATTATGTAAGGGAAGAATTACAGAAAGCCGGGCTTGAAGATATTCGCATAACGGTAGACAGCCCCGGCGGAGACGTTTTTGACTGCATAAGCATCTACAACGTCATCCGGGATTTCTGCCGAACCCACTCAAACAAAATAACAACATATATCCGGGGATTGGCAGCGAGCGCGGCAAGCGTTATTGCCCTTGCAGCATCTGATGTGAACGAAGAAAACAAAATTGTGATTGAAAGCAATTCCGTTTTTATGATTCACAACGGTTTGACATATTGCACGGGCAACAGGCACGACTTGCGTTCTTGCGCAGACAGGCTTGAAAAGATAGCCGACAAAATGATGACCGATGTTTATGTAAAAAAAACAGGCCGGGCCGCAAAAGACATTGAAAAAGACATGGATGCGGAAACATGGCTTTATGGACAGGAGATAATAGACGCCGGGTTTGCAGACGGATTTATTGAAAATTCAAACCCGGAAGAAGAATCACAGAAAGCCGCTTATGTTGCGGTTGCAAAAAACAGTTTTAACAAAATGAAAATTGCCGCACAGACAAATCTTGTTCAGCGTATGGCAATGGGCGCAAGTGTAAAAATGGAAAGCGCGGGCGGCGCAAATAGCAGGCCCGACAAAAATAATATGGGGGGGGCTGCAAAATGACAGCTGAAGAACTTAAAAAGAGCAATCCCGATGTTTATGCGGCGATTGTTGCAGAAGGCGAAGCTAAAGGCGCAAGCGATGAACGCGAACGCGCAAGCCGTCTTTTAGCTATGGGGGAAAAATGCGGTTGCACTGATTATGCCCTTGAATGTATCAAGAATAACGCCAATCCTACTGATTCGGCAGTTATTGACGCATTCATGGATAAAAAGGTTGCCGCACAGGTTGTTGCCGCACAAAAGGAAGACGAAAAAAACATTCCAGAAGTTGTGCCGCCAAAAGACAACACACAGAGGGACAATGCCGCTGTAATGGCTGCATTTGAAAAAGAATTGGGAGGACAACTGTAATGGGAAATATCACAGGCAATAGCCAGATCATTAACCACGGGCCGGATGACTTGTTCATTGGCGACAATGAGTTTGCAAGTGAAGTTCTTTCTCTTGCGGCTGCTACTACTGCAAAAGACGGTTATGTTCTTGTGCGCAACGGTACAAGCGGAAAACTTGAACTTGCAGACACTGTAAGCGGTCAGTGTTTCGTTCTTGCTACACGCGACGACCTTGTAAACACAAACGCAAGCGACGGGGAAGCAATGGACTTTTATGTTCGTGTTTGCATTGCTGGAAAAGTCAAAAAAAGCGGCGTAACTGTTGCCGGAACTGCTTTGACTGCTGCACAGGCAGACACTTTGAGAGCAAGCGGAATTCTTGCCCTTGATGTTACAAATATCGGAAAACAGGATAACCAGTAAACGGTTGTTCTTACCAACAGGAGAAAAACAATGGACTTTTTAAAAAGAGTTTTGAAAATGTTCACAGATGACGCGCGAATGCAGAAGCGCGGATTCTTTACAACCTTCTTCAAGACAACTGAAGAAAATTATACAAACGCAGAATTTGTCGAAATCGACATTGAACGCAGCGGCAACAAAGTTGCGCCGGTTCTGAAAGACCACAGAACAGGCGGCGTTATTGTCGATGACGACATTTTTACAGAAAAGCGGTTTAAGCCGCCTTATTCTTGTTTGAAGCAGCCTGTTCCGCTCGTGGATCTTATGCAGCGTCAGCCAGGCGAAAGAGACGATGACGCAACTATTGGTTCATGGTTTGCCCGCCTTGTTGCAAAAATCAAGAAGGCACTTTCTAAATTCCATCGTATGTTCAAAGAACAGATTGAATTGCAGTGCGCACAGATTATGCAGACAGGTATTGTTCAGCTTTCAGACGAAAACGGAAATATCGTTTATGACCTTGACTTCAAGATGAAGTCAAGCCACAAGCCTACAGTTTCTGTTGCCTGGAGTTCTTCAAGTGCTACCCCTCTTGCGGACTTGGAAGCACTTTGTGACGCTATCAACGACGATGGAAAAAGCGACCCTGCTATTGCAATTTTTGGACGCAACGCATGGAACAATGCGCTTAAAAATACAGACTTCAAAGACGCTGTTAAAAAGGACGGCATGAATCTTGGTCAGCTTTCACCAGCTTTGAAAAATCGCGGTGGCCGTTATATGGGTTACGTTGATATTGGTTCTTACCGCCTTGAACTTTGGGTTTATAACGACAGTTACGAATCTTTCAAAGGTTCAACTCTTACAAAGTTTATGAATGCAGACAAGGTTATTGTTACCGCTGCTGTTGAAGATTTGGACTTTAGAATTGTATTCGGCGGAGTGCCAACAGCTGGCATGAAAGAACCTTTTGCATCCATTGTTCCGGCAGAAGTTACTTATGACGGTTTTGCACGCATTCACAACCGCGTCTGGTACGACGAAAACGGCGATACATACACAGGCGAAAGTAAGATGCGCGCTTTGGCTATTCCAGTTTCCATTGATAAATTCGGTTGTTTGACAACCACACTTTAAGAGGTAAAACATGGCAGCGACTAAAGTTTATGAAATTGCTGATGGCACAGCCATTACATCAAAGGGTGTAATTCTTGTTGAAGGACAGGAAGTTACAAAAGACAATTTTCTTTCTGAAGAAGTTTTTAACGAGCTTGTAACGGCAAAGAAAATCGTACAGGTTACAAGCACTGGCAAGAAATCTGCAAGCACTGGCAAAGCAGCTTCAAACCCTACTTCTTCTACGGGCGCAGTAGATGCCGGAGCAGAAGACACAAAGCCTAAATCTGATTCCAAAGACGATTCAGACAAAGGCGGCGACGCAGGCGACGATGCCAGAGACGCACAGTAAAAATGGGTTTAAGAGAACTTGCGCAGAAGGATGCGGCCCACACAATTGAGGGCAAGCAAGCCGGAAACACTGTCTTTACTCTTAGCGACAAAGCCGGGCATTCGTGGGAGATAACCGGGTTTGTGGGAGACATCGGCTACTCTGTTGATACAGAGGGAAACCGTGTCGCAGGGCGGACAGTGTGCGCAAGTTTTCTTGCAAGCCGCGTGCAAATTGGCGGCAAAACGGTAAGTCCTGCCCCCGGCTGGAAACTTGTTTACAGGAATCTGGACGGAGAGAAGCAGGAAAGCAATGTTGTTTTTGCAGAGCCGGACAGAACGATTGGAATTGTTCGGGTTTATCTTAGCTTGGATATGAGCGGAACGGAACAGGCGGTAAATGATGATTGAATGTGAGTGCAAAGAGCTTTTAAGTGAACCGGATAATATCGAATATATCCGCGATCAGATTGGGGCGATTTTGAGCGTAGAACTTGCCAATCAGTTTGCGCTTGCACAAGAAGCAGCCGACCCTGCCGCCCGTGACTACAACATTGGCGTTTACATTGAAAATGACGACCCCTTGCAATATGTTGACAGCGGGGCAAATCCTTTTCCACTTGTGAACCTCACTTTGGTTGGTTCTGAAAAGACAAGCGGAAGCACAAACTTTAACAAGCACAGAATGAGCGCAACATTCTTGCTTGATGTTTATGCTACAGGAAACGCAGAGAGCGGCGAAGATGCCGGAATGCGGGCAAGCCTAAAGGCTTGGAAAACAGCGCGTATTGTAAGAAATGTTTTATGCGCTGAAAACTACGCATATTTAAAAATGCGTGGAATTGTTGACGGTCGCGACATTGTGAAGTTTGAAGCTGGAAATCCAGCAAACGCAAACGGGGCTGTAAAAGTGAAAATTGTACGCATTACTTTGAATGTGGATTATATAGAGGGTGTGGCAATCAGCGAGGGCGAAGGCTTAGAGCTGGTTGACGCTAAAATTAGCGACAAAGACGGCAGAGTACTTGTCGAATTCTAATATAAAAGGAGCAAAGAAAATGGGTGTAAGTCCTAGCACGGTTTCAAGAATTACAGGTCTTGAAACGCATTACAAAAACTTTAATACCGGGAATGCCGCAATGCTGCCGCAACAACTTGCGATTATCGGACAGGGAAACGACGATGCCGTCTATTCTCTCGACAAGTACGAAATCGAAGGAAGCGCGGATGCGGTCGCAAAGAAGTACGGCTACGGAAGCCCTCTTCACCTTGCGGCATTACAGCTTTTCCCGAAAGCCGGAGCGATGGCCACATTCTCGGTTTACATTTTGCCTGTTATAAAAGACAACCAGTGGACTAAGGCACAGGGCGAAATTCTTATTACTGGAGACGCTACAACAAAAACCGGAAGCGGTACTGTTAGCGTTGGCGGTGTAGACGCCGAATTTAGCGTTGCAAAAGGCGCAACAGCTTCTGAAACTATGGCAGCTATTGTTGCCGCTATTAACGCTGTGCTTGAAATGCCAGCAACTGCCGCTGTTACCCCTGCCGAAAGCAATGACCCGGAGCATATCACTTTGACTGCAAAATGGAGCGGTGTACTTGGAAACAGTATTACTATTGTTATGGATGCCGACTTGCCAGGCTTGACCGTGGCAATCACTGCATTTGCAGACGGAGCAGGAACACCCGATGTTACAAGCGCACTTGAAAAAATTGGTCAGAAATGGATTACATTTGTGCTTTCTACTTTTGATTACAAGGCAGGAAGCATTCTTGATACATACCAGGCATGGGGTGAAGGACGCTGGAGCGTTTTGCAGAAAATGCCTTGCATTGTTGCGCACGGTTGTACAGACAACTATACAACACGCACTGCAATTACAGACGAACGCAAAAACGACTACATCAACTTTTTGATTACAAGTGTCGGTTCGCCGGAACTTCCGTTTGTGGTTGCCGCAAAAGGTCTGCTCAATGATATTATCACAACAGCGGATTCAAATCCGCCGCAGAACTACAAAGGTCAGCTTACAGGACTGAAAGCCGGAAGCGACGATGCGCAGGAAACACCACAGATCCGCAATCAGTCCATTCTTAAAGGTGCGTCAAACAACATTAAGAGCGGAAATGTTGCAGAGCTGAACGACATTGTTACTTTCTACCACCCGGATTCAGAAGGCAAATATCCTGGCCGCCGCTATGTTGTGGATGCGGTTAAACTTATGAACATTGTTTATAACTGCCGCCTTATCACAGAAAGCGACGATGTTAAGGGTGCGCCACTTGTGCCAGACGCACAGGTTACAACTAACCCGAAGGCAATCAAGCCAAAGACTGTTAAAGGCTGGCTTGCAACTCTTGCTGATTCACTTGCAAAAAATGCAATTATCAGCGACGCAGATTTTACAAAAGAAAATTTGCAGGTTGGAATCAACAGCGAAAATCCGAAGAGGCTTGATTATGTTTTCCCGTGCAAACTTTCCGGCAATGTGGAAGTTATCAGCGGCGATATTTATTTTGGTTTTTATCTTGGATAAAAACTTGTAAAAGAGAGGTGAATTTATGGCAGCAGTTGGCGGCCCTGTAGAGAGCATTACTATAAACGGCAGAAACTTTGTCTGCGACAGTGAAGACGATGTTTCTATTACCCCTAAAGGCTTCAACAACGAAGTGAAGCAGAACGGGGATGGCACAACGCGCCTAGTAAAAAGCTGGCACGTTGGAAGCATTGAAGGCTTGAACATTACCATTGACGAACAGGCGGGCGACCTTGAATTCTTGCAGGATTTGCAGAACAAGTGCGAGTTTGTGCCTGTTCAGTGTACGCTTGTAAACGGCGTGGTTTATAACGGCACAATGCAGATAACAGACGCTGTGAAACTTTCAACAAAAGAAAGCACGGCAGAAGTTACGCTGAATGGCGATGTTGAAAAGTTATAATTTTTAAGGCAGGGGAAAATAAGCCCCTGCCAGATTATTTTTTTTGAGGTGAACAAATGGCAGACGAAAAAAAGACAACAGGCGAAACTATGAGCGCAGAACTTTCAGAACAGGAAATTGTAAGATGGGCTGAAGACAACGACATTGATATTGTAGGCGCAGGTTTTAGCGATACAGATAAACTTGCTTTGACAATGACAAAAGAACGCCTTGTAAAATCAATGCAGCGTGGTTTTTTGAGCATAAACGACAAGGGAAACTTTGTTTATACAGTTTCACAGAAAAGCCCTGCTGGATTTGCCGGAACAAGCGTTGAAATTGTGCCGCCAAATGGCCGCGCTTATATGGGAATTGATAACTATAAAACACAGCAGATGAACCATAAAATTGTTGCTATTTGCAGCGCAATGACAGGAAAAGACATTGGTTGGTTCTCAAATCTCTACAATACCGACTACAAAGTATTTACAGGTATTGCACAGCTTTTTATGAGTGCCTAACCGTTCCTGTTGCACGGGGTGGAAGTGAAAAAAAAGTTCCGGCTTATGATGGAGTGCCGGACATGATACGGCAAATATATGTTGAATATCATTTGCCGATTCCACCCTATGACATGACTGTTAGGGAAATTCTATTCTGGTACAAACCTTTAATCCCGGAATTAACACAAACACAAAAGGAAATCAAGAAAAAGAGAAATGGCAAGACGTTATGAAGTTTCAACAACATTTGCATTAGTAGACCGCGCTTCTGCCGCACTTAAAAGCATAGGTGCGAGCGGTGACGCTGTTTCTGGTCGTTTAAATGCAAGTCTGTTGAAAGCGCAAGAGAGGGTTACTGCCTTTGGCGAAACTGCAAAAGCCGCAGGGAAAATGCTTATTGGAATGGGCGTTGCGGCGGTTGGCGCAGGGCTTGTCGTTGCTACAAAACAATACGCAGATTTTGATGCCGCTTTACATGGAGCTGGAGCGGCTTTTAGCGATGTTGATTCTTCAGCAGCTGATTTTGAAGAGCGGCTGCATGAAATAGGTTTAAGCGCAAGAGCTGTTGCGGCTGCAACAGAGTTTGACGCAAAACAAACCGCCGATGCTATGGCTACACTGGCCCGCGCTGGCGTTACCAGTTCAAATGCTATTGCCCTTCTTCCAGGTGTTGCAGATCTTGCAACCGCTGCTTGTGTTGAAATGAACGAAGCTGTAGGAATGGCGGTTGGCGGCTTAAATGTAATGGGCATGATGAGTGACAAGCCGGAAATACTAGCCCAAAACATGAAACGCCTTAGCGATGTTATGGCTTACACAGCAGACAGCGCAAACATGAGCTTAACGGATGTAAGCGAAGCTATAACCGCCGGGGGTGCATTCTTTAAAACCGCAAACAATGATTTAAATATGTTCAGCGCAAGTTTGACAGCTCTTGCGAATAACTCTATTGCTGGAGCTGAAGCAGGAACGCATTTGCGCAATATTATGACCAATCTTTCCGCCCCTACTGATAAAGCAGCGGCGGCGTTAAAGTCGATGGGAATTGCTACAACAGATTCCAGCGGCAACCTTTTAAGTCTTTCTGATATTGTCGGACAGTTTAACAAAGCAATGGTTGGCATGGGTGACGCAGAACGAAATGCAAATCTTTATGCTATTTTTGGAAAACAAAACATTGCAGCTTTTAACGCCCTGCTTAATACTGGAGCGGATGCGCTAGAGGGGTACGCGGCAACGGCGGCAAATTCTACGGATGCGGCTATGCAGAAAGCTGAAGCATTGCGCGGTTCCTTGCTTAATAAACTCAATGTTTTAAAAAGTGCATTAACGGAAAAAGGTTTTCAATTTGTAGATGCTTTTGCAGGAAAAGGCGGTAATTTCATTACAGAGCTTACAGAATCAATTTCTAATTTTGACGTTACACCGCTTGTAAATGGTCTTACAACCGCACTTAATGTAATTACAAAGATTGTTCAAACTGCATGGACTTTTAGGGGTGTAATAATTGCCATTGTTGCCGCTATGACTACATGGCGACTTGTTACAGATGCCATTGTAATAGCACAAAAAGCGCACAATGTAATTACAACTGTTGCAACAGGCGCGCAGATTGCCTACGCTTCAGTTATAAAAGGTTCAACGGCGGCACAAAGCGCACTTGCTTTTGCTACAACTGGAACGAAAATTGCAACTGCTATTTTTACGGTTGTTATGAATGTTGCAACGGGCGCACAGATTGCCTATGCTTCAGTTGTAAAAGGTTCAACGGCGGCACAAAGCGCACTTGCCTTTGCTACGACTGGAACAAAAATTGCAACTGCTATTTTTACGGTTGTTATGAAGGTTGCAGCTGGCGCAGCTGGTGTTTTTTCTGGTGCAATGAGTGCATTAACAGCGGCTATGATGGCTAATCCTATAGGTTTGATTATTGCCGGAATTGTTGCAGCTGTTGCGATCTTAATCGGTATTATTGTTCTTTGCGTCAAACACTGGGATTCAATAAGCGCAGCGTTAAAGCGTGTCGGCGACTGGTTTGTATGGCTTGGAACGAGCATTGCAAATTTTGCCGTAGAAGCATGGAATTCTATCACAAACTTTTTTAGTGGTGTTGGCACACGGATTGCAGAATTTGCTTCTTCAGCATGGGAAGCGATAACAGGATTTTTCACAAATCTGTACCATCGCTTTATGACTTTTTTGTTTGGCAAAAACGCCCCTGCTGCTGAAGAATTTGTTGCACAAATGTTTGAAAAGGTAGGCGCATTTTTTGCGGGATTATGGGAAAAGATAACTGCATTCTTTGGCAGCGTCTGGGAACATATAACCACTTTTTTTGTCACAATCGGCGAAAGCATAGGCGCATTTTTTGTAGGAATCTGGGAACGGATAACAACCGCTTTTGCAACAGCGATAGAGGGAATTTCTTCTTTTTTTGGCGGAATCTGGGAAAAGATAACAGGATTTTTCACTGGTATAGGCGAAACTTTAAGCGGCTGGGTTGAAACAATAAAAGGAAAGTTGCAGCCGCTTTTTGACTGGATCCACGGGCTTTTTGCTGGCGTTGCGGCAATGTGGCAGAATGTTATGTCAGTATTCCAGGCAGAAGGAATTATCGGCGTTTTCAAGCGTATTGGCTCGGCAATTTTGAGCTGGGTTCTTTCGCCAATAGAAAATATGCTTAGGGCGTTAGACTGGATTCCGGGCATTGGTGACACAATAGGAAGCTGGGCAGACAAGATAGCTGATATGCGCAGCGGATTTGCAGAAGGCGCAAGTTTTGAAAGCAACCAGCAACCAACAGCCCCTATTTCTCCAGCTGAAAGAGCGGTAAATAACTACTCACGTGAGGAATCAGAAACAACTTCTAATGTAAACATTACTCTTGATGATAGATTAAGCGCAAACGCTTACGGAAGCATTTCGCCTGGTGTTACATTACAAAAAACAGCATCCGGCGCGTTCTAAATCGGTATAGCGAGTTTACGCAAGCGCAAATATGATTGAATCATGGCTTGGAATGATGAAATTCAAGAAGCGGCGTATAACTCACCTAGCGGAAAACGGCAGACTTTTCTTTATGAGAATGTCAGCCGTGAAACCGATTTAAAAACAGCTTCTTTTGTTTTTCCAGAACTTGACGGAGCCTTAATTCAATCTTTAGGGCTTGGCGGCAGAACTTTTCCTTTAAAGTGTATTTTTTCCGGCGCAAACTGCAATAAGGAAGCAGACAGTTTTGAAAAGCTGCTTGAAGAGCGCGGACATGGAATTCTTGAACATCCTGTATATGGCAAGATAAATGTTGTTCCGACCGGAAAAATCAAGCGGACAGACAATCTTGTAAACGGCGCGAACGAAAGCAGTGTTGAAGTTACATTTTCTGAAACTCTTGTTGATAAAGACGAATCTACAAGCACAGTTGCAACGGCAGATAAACTGGACGCTGCAATGGACGAATACGAGGATGCAGCTGTAGCCGACTTTGCAAATAACATTTATACAGATTCGATTGAAGATAAAATGCAACTTCAATCCGTTATGAAAGCCAATGCGGATTCAACTTTTAAGGGTGTTGAAAAAATGACAAAAAACGCCCCTAGAAACAAAAAACGCGGAAGCCTTTTGCAATGGTTTAATTCTGCAAAGAAATTCATAAACAGTATTATTGATAACATTGATAAAATCGGAACATACGCTAATGAAGTTGCGCGAACAATGATTAAAATGATTCGCTATCCTTCAAAAATCGCAACAGACGCACTTTCAAAACTTACTGGCTATCAGCTGATGATTAAAGACATTGCAAACAATGTGAAAGCAGACCCATTCGGAACAAAAGCTGTTACAAATCAATGGGCTGCTACTACACTTGTCTGGGGAACCATGGTTGCGGCTTTGAGTTATGGAGTTGCAAAAACGGCGGCAGAACAGAGCGTAAATCAGTCAGCCAGCGCAAGCAGTTCTGAAAATACTGCAAGTTCCAGCGATGATGATTTTGATTTTTCAGACAATGATTCAAACGGCGGATTTAAAAGCCGTGCGGATGTTCTGGAGACTGCGGCACAGATTGCAGCAACATTTGCTGAATACAGCGCATATATTGATTCTCAAAACAAGAAAAACGCTTTTGTTGACACGGGCGAAACTTACGAAAAACTTTTGAATGTTGTTACTTATTCCTTGCGGTCGCTGAAAGAAACAGCGTTCAATTTGCCTGTAACAAGAATTATAACGCTTGACCGTGACAGACAGCTTTTTGAGCTTTTAACAGAATTGTACGGAAAAGACGGATTCAACAGGCAGGATCAGTTTATAAACGACAACAAACTTACGGCAGATGAAATTGTGCTAATCCCTATGGGTAGAGAGGTGCGCTATTATGTCTAAAGTTCATACCGTTGCAAGCGGTGATTTGCTGTGGAAAATCAGCGTTAAATACTATGGGATTCCCGGAAAGTGGACGGATATTGTAAAAGCAAATCCACAGCTTAAAGGTAGAAAAACAGCTTCAGACGGTTCGCCAATTATCCGCATTGGCGATAATCTCATTATTCCCGACACACTGGAGCCAAAAGAGAATAAAGCCCCTATACAAGCAAAACAGACTATTGTTCTGGACGAAAAGGCAAAAAAAGACCTTGCTATTTTTTGCGATGGGAAAAAGTTTACTGGTTTTACAGGCTACACGGTTGTTTGTTCGGTTGATACTTTTGACGCTTTTTCTTTTTCTTCTACCTGGGATTCCACAAACAAGGATTTGCGGGAACTGTTCAGACCGTTTACTTATAAGGAATGTGAAGTTTATTTTGACGGCGATTTGATTTTTAAGGGGCGGCTTTTGCCAGCGGTTCCGAATGTTTCGCCGGATTCAAAGACTATAACTGTGCAGGGCTATCCGCTTTGCGGTGTTCTTAATGATTCAACCTTGCCAGATTCTCTTTACCCGCCGGAATACAACGATTTGGATTTAAAGCAGATAGCAGAAAATATTGCCGGTGCATTCAGCGTAAATGTACAGACTAAAGTTGATGTAGGAGACAGTTTCAAAAGCGTTGAGATTACGCCGGAAGACAAGATTTTAAGTTTTCTTACAAAACTTGCCGAACAGCGCGGTGTTTTTCTTTCCAATGCGCAGGATGGTTCTTTGCTTATCTGGAAGCCGGAACAGGAAGAAGTAAGCGCGACTTTTAAGGAAGGCGAACAGCCTTTTATTTCCTGCGTTCCGACTTTGGACGGGCAGAAAATGTACAGTCATGTAACAGGATTTACTAAGGTTGATGCAGAGAATGATTCCGAAAAATACACATTTGAAAACGACTATCTGATTAAGCACGGCGTTTTGCGCTGTTATTCAAAAGTCATGCAGGATGTTGAAGCTGGCGGACTTGAAAATGCTGTTAAAGCAATGGCCGGGCGTATGTTTGCCAGCGCAGTTAAATACACGCTTACCGTCGCGGGCCATAGGGATAAAAACGGCAAACTATACCGTAAAAATATGATGGTCAGTGTACTTGCGCCGGACGCAGAGATTTACAAGGAAACAAAGCTGCAAGTTGATGAAGTGCAGCTGAAACGGAGCGAAAGCGAAGGCGAACAAACCGTTTTTTCTTTGGTTATTCCAGGAAGCAGAACGGGCGAATTAAACGGGGGTTTTGCATGGGAAGAATAGGAAAACACCTTAAAGCTGAAATCGACAAATACATTGAACAGGTGATTGAAACGCGCTTGAACTACAAACAGACCGCTTTAACCTTTGCCCCTAGCGGTGATGATTCGCCGCCTATTAAGGACGACAGGATTATTCTTGTGAGCATAGACGGAAACGGAAAGTTTGCCGCCGTCGGTGTTTTGACAGCTTCACATGGAGCAAAGCCAGGTGAAAAGATTTTGTATTCAAGAAACGAAGACGGCGAAGTACAGGCAGTTTTGTCGCTTTTGAATGATGGCAAAGTAAAACTTGAAACGCCGGAAGAAGTGAGCCTTGCAACCGAAAAAGGCGTAAAGGCGGAGTCAAAGGAAAGTTTTGAGATTACAAGCGAAAAGGATTTTAAGGCGGAAAGCAAGGCGAATGTTGAGGTTACGGCATCACAGAAGATGACACTGAAAGCGCAGCAGACGGAGCTTACAGGCGGAATGCTTAAATGCAAGGGAACTGCAACACCTAGCGGGCAAGGCCCGTTCTGTGCAATTCCCGTTTGCCCTTTTACTGGTGCGCCGCAATGCGGTACGGATGTAAGCGGAACATAAGGGGATTTTATGGCATTGGACGGAAACAAGACAGGAAGTGCGGTTTACAACTTGATAAAGACAACGAAAGTTTCGGACGAAGCAAGCTGTGAAAAACTGTGGCAGAAAATTGTAACAAAGATTTTTGATGACATAAAAAGCGATGCGGAAATAACAGTGCCTAGCGGCAGCGTAATTATTGCGGTTGCAGGACAGGCGACAGGAACGCCGAACCCCGCGCCTATAAAAAACGGAGTTCAATAAAAGTGGATTTGAGCAGAACGGAATTTGCCGGAGATGTGCTTTTAAGCGGTGCGGACGGCATGGGAAACATTGTTATTGAAGACGGGCTTGTCAAAGACTGCCGTAATTTTTCTACGGCGGTTTATCTGTCTTTATTTGGCGGAAACGCAAGAGACAGCGCAGGGCGTGAAAATGAAACATGGTGGGGCAATCTTATTCCAGGAACAAAGAAAAATGAAAAGCTGGTTTCTTCTTTTTATGCGATCGTAAACGGCTTGCCGCTTAATTCAAACAACATAAAAAAAGCGGTGGCGGCTGCAAAAGATGATTTAGACTGGATGCTTGAAGAAGGAATTGCAGATGAAATTGAGACTGCAATTTTTGCAACAAACGCAAAAAAAGTGGAACTTACAGTTCATGTAACAAAGAACGGCGCAGACGTTCTTAAAGATACATACGGCTTTCAATGGCAGGGGGCAATAGATGGCTTACGAGAATAAAACTGTTGATTATGTTTATAACTTAATACTTACTTCCTTGCAGGGAAAGTTTAATAACAGGCTTAGACCTTTGCCAAAAGCATTTATTATTGTGCTTGCAAAAGTTTTGTCTGCTATTTATATAATTCCATTCAAATTGTGCGGATGGTTTTTGCTTCAGATTTTCCCGGACACTGCAAGCTATAGCAAAGTGAATGTTTTAGGGCATACAATACGCCCCCTGGTTAAACTTGGCGATCAATTCGGAGTTCAACGCCCGATGGAAGGCAAGGCGTGGCAGGGCGTTATAATTGTTAAAAGACTTACTGAAAACAAGGCTATTGCGCTTGGCACTCAATTAAAAAGCGATATTACAGGGTTTATTTATTGCGTTTCCGAAAGTCTGGAACTTGACGAAGACGAAAAGCGGGTTGAAGTCTATTGCACTGAAAGCGGAATTGACGGAAACCTTGCAGACGGTGACATTCTTACTTTTGTAAATCCGATTGATTACGCAGAAAAGAATGCAGAAGTTGCAGAAACGACAGTAACAGGCACAGACGATGAAACGGAAGAAAGCTACAGGCGGCGCGTTGTGAACAGATACAGCGTACAGCCACAGGGCGGAGCTTTGGCAGATTACAGAATCTGGGCTTACGATGTTGCGGGCGTTTTACAGACATATCCGTACAATGACGAAAACTCACCGGGCGGCGTAATTATTTATGTTGCCGGAACTACAGACCTATATCCAACACGTATTCCAGATTCTGCGCTTTTAATTGCAGTCGGAAAGGCTTGTACTTACGACCCCGACACTGGAGCCGCGAACAGAAAGCCGTTGACTGCTATTCTGGATCCGCAGGGAAATGAAACCTACCCGAATGTCCGGGCTGTGCATATTACACATTTCAACGTATATGTAACAGGCTTATCGGGCGCAACGAGCGATGATTTTGGAGAATCTTTAAAAAATGAGCTGGAAACATATTTTAACAACTGCGAACCTTACATCAGAGGTTTAAGCAACGACAACAACCGCACGGATTCAATTCTGCGAAATTCCTTAATTTCTCTTACAAACAGCATTGCTTTGAGTATGAAGGCAACTTTTGACACTGTGACAATGAATGTGAACGGCCCTGTAATAGCTGAATACACACTTGGAAAAGGTGAACTTGCAGCATTAGGCGACCTTTATATTAACGGAGTGATTTATGAGGGCTAGTTTTTTAGATGCGATTAAACACCTTCTTCCTAGCGGCCCTGCGTGGAGCATCACAAATAAAACCGATTTGCGGCGATTGTTTGAAGCCATTGCGGTTTTGCCGGAAGAACTGCGCACAGAGATTGAAAATGTTTACATGGATTATTTTGCTGATTCTACACGCGAGCTGAAGAAATGGGAGGCTGTTTTCACTGTAATTTTTACGAAAGCAGAATTAGAGCAGCGCAGGAAAGTTTTGTCTTTGCTTTGGAGCATGAACCAGGGCGGACAGAGCAAAGATTTCTTACAATCGGTTTTACAAGGAATTTTCCCGGAAATCATTGTAGAAGAAAATATCCCGTGCGCAAATCCTAGACAGGCAAACATTGCTTATTTTTGCGTTTGCGACAATTCGGTTATGGTTTGCGGAAACTCAAAAGCCTGCTGTGATTACCGAGAAGGAGACGAAACTTTTATTCCTGAAATTTTGCGCAACGATACTGCAAATCCGTATTCAATCCCAAATGATGCGGATTATTGGGCGTTCTGTTTTTATGTATGCAAAAGAGTTGTAAGAAATTCGCGCAATGAAATTCTTTACATTGAAAAGCTGCAAATTCCAATTCTTTATAAAAATTATATTGAATATCTGATTCTGCGCATTAAGCCTGTGCATACTATTGCGGTAATGGCTGTGGAATGGATATAGAGGAGCAAAACAATGATTAAGATTGACGGCAATTACACAGACTTTAGGGATGATAAAGACGCAAAATATCCTTATGGAAAAGCTGTTGCTGCAAGTACGCCTAACAGCACGGACGGCACACCCTGGCGGGCCATACTGTTTAACGACTTGCACGGCGCGCGTCAGGCAATTTTCAAAAAGGCGTTTAACGGAACAGAGCGCACACCTTCCAATCAGCCGGACAATATTGAAAATTCAGACTTACTGGATGCGATTTTAAAAATTATTAGCGACGCTTTTTCTTCCAGGCTTTTTAGTGTGGAAATCTCCGGAACAGATGCTGTTATTCCGTGGGATGATATTGGCGTTGATTACGGCGCGGAAAAAACTTATATGGCCATTGTTACGCCGGCCGGAAACTATGAAGAGTTTTTGCCGTTCGGAACTGAATGCAAAGCAGACGGATTGCACATTTACCCCCGCCGTCTGATTAACGGAAAAGTTATTCCTGGCACAAGACACAAAAAATGGGGAACAAGAAAGTGGGGAATCGGAAAATGGAACGATTACGATTCAATGCGCGTAAACTTGCAGTTTGCAGAAGTTGAATCATAAAAAAAAAATAATAAATTGCGGCTTGCCGCAAAAGGAGTTTAAGCATGGTAGGAATACCGAAGTATTGCCAGACAAAAAAAGACTGGCAGAACGCCGTTGATTATGCGGTTAAGCATAATACGGGCAAAACAGAATTGTACAGTCGTTTGCAGCATTTGCGTGACGATCACTACATGAATGTTTTGAAAGAAGAAAGCAAGGAAAAGCCTGTTGAAGAACAGACCTCGGATGACTACGAGCCAATAGACAATCCGGCTAGTGAAAAGTACAGGATTGGAATTACAGACGAAGAAATTGAAAACATGATGGAGGCCCTTAAATGAGTTTGACTTTATACAAAGACCTTGTTGACGATTGTTCGGTTGCCTGCATTCCAGAAAGCGGAAATGTTAAATCTGTAAAGGCCGCTTTTTTGGAAAAGCAGAACCCTTTTGAATACGATGCAGACATTTTGAAGTTTGCTGAAGGTGTAGGAATTCCAATCTGGAACGGTGAAACATGGATTCAGACAATTAACCGTGAAGAATTCACTTTTAATCCTGCAAGTTTGCTTGATACAGGCAATGAGCTTGAATTTGGCGTTGATTACTGGGTTTATATCTGTTTGGATGGCGCAAACCCGGAAATCGTTGTTTCTAAAAATGAAAGTTTTCCGGATGGTTCAACAGCTGCAACTTCCCGCAAAATCGGACATTTTTATTATGGAGCTATTCGCAAAGTCTCAAATGATGGTTTGTGGATTCCGATTGATTCAGCCGGAAACAAGTTTGGATCAAGCGGCACAAAATGGCAGGACAATGTAACAGTCGGCATTGTTCCTAATTCAATTTGGGATTTAAAGCATAAGCCTAAAATTTCACATCCTGGACTTGTCGAAGTGAACGGCATTTGGATGGGTACATTCCAGGCAAGCGCAGAAGAAGCCTTTTCCTTTATGGGCGGTACAAACGGCTTACATATAAAGAGCGGAAAATTTGCTACAAAATACGGCGCAATTCCTGTTACTGGAAGCGAAGGAATGAACCAGTTTACATTCAATGAAATCGCGCATAAACAGGGCTTGCGTTTGCCACGTTATGCAGAATGGCTTGCTGGAGCTTTTGGCAGCCCGCAGGGTGAAGACAGTTCAAATAATTATGGTTGGACTAAAACAACCAATACAGGCAGAACTTATACAGGCGTAGGCGTAAACACATCAACAGGCAAGCGCGATACCGCAAACGGCGTTAAACCTTATGCAATAAGTGCTTACAATTTGCACGATTGCGCCGGAAACGTTGCGGAATGGACTTCTGATTATTCAATCAGACAGGATTCTACATCTTGGACTTGGCAGGACGTTTTAGGTTCTGACATGGGCCAGGCATATTTGCCGTTTGCGCACGGTTTATCTGCGCTGATTTGCGGTTACGTCTGGAATGGCGGCGTTCACTGTGGCCCTCGTACCGTGAATGCGTACGACTTCCCGTGGAGCGTCATATCGTACATCGGGGCGCGGCTTGCCTGTGACGCGGCGTAGCCGCGTTCTGTTTTCTGTTTATCTGAATATCTGGTTTTCTTTGTGAGGTAACAAATGGATTTTTCGCAAGAGAAACACCCTGCCGAGAGTGTGTGGAATCTGTTGCTTTTTCAGAAATTCTACGATTTTGATGTGTACTTTGAGCCAATTATAGAACGCTTTCCAGCGTTTGAAAAATCGGCTTGGTGCGCACAAATTAAAAACACTTTGATAGACACGATAAAACTGATTTTGATAACAAACAAAGCCCGTGACAAAATGCCGGGTTGGTATAAAGTAGACACCAATTTGGAGCTGCTTAAAATCTATATCCGGCGTATGCGTCAAAAGAAATATCTCTCAACCCGAACTTATGAAACGGCAGTAAAGCGTCTTGCAGAGATAGGTAAGATTCTAGGCGGTCTTATCAATCGTAAAAACTAACATTTTTTACGAAAAGGCAGCTGAAACAAAATTGGCATATTTGCCGTTTGCAAACGGTTTATCTGCGCTGATTTGCGGTAACAACTGGAATAACGGCGTTCACTGTGGCCCTCGTACCGTGAATGCGAACAACTACCCGTGGAACGTCAACACGAACATCGGGGCGCGGCTTGCCTGTGACGAATGTAAATTGTTAAGAAAAAGGCATACGCTGTTAATCACGGTTACGGCATAGTGACGATTTATTTTTAACGTCAGTTCGGCTGCCTTTGCACGGCATTTGTTGTGCTAAAGTCTTAGACCAGAAAGGCTACGCGCTTTTCTGGTTATTTTTTAAGTGAATGATGATGGATAAACCTAGATTTAGTGAAGTTTACGATTTTGAAAATTTGTATTGTGCAGCTTATGAAACTATAAAGGATAAAAAGTTTTATCCAGATGAATTAAGGTTTACAAGCAAACTTGAAGAAAATTTGATTGAATTACAGAATCAACTTATTTGGCATACATACACGCCGGGCAGTTATTATGAATTCTGGGTTTATGATCCGAAAAAGCGGTTAATTTGCGCTCCAGAGCTAAAAGACAGAATCATTCACACAGCACTTTGCAGAGTGATAGAAAGATACATTGACCCGTGCCTTGATTACGATTCTTATGCTTGTAGAAAAGGCAAAGGAACACTTGATGCCGCAAACAGAGCTGCTTTTTACGCAAACAAGTATTCTCATTTTGTATATTTTGACATTAAAGGATTTTTTGACAGCATTCCAGTTTTGCCGCTTGAAGAAGTTTATCTTAAACGCTTTGTAGATGATTCTGAAATAATGTGGCTGCTGCATACAATCTTTATGAAAGACTGTAACGGCGTAGGCATAAAGAAAGGATGCAGAACAAGTCAGCTTTCAGCAAATGTTTATTTAAATGAATTAGACCATTTTATCCGGCATTCACTTAAAGCAAAGGCGTATGTTCGATACATGGATGATTTTATAATCTTCAGTAATGACGTGGAATATCTAAAGTTTTGCTGGGTTGAAATAGCGCGATTCCTGGAAGAAAAATTGTTTTTGAAACTGAATGACAAAACTTTTATTGGCATGACTTCACAAGGATTTGAATTTGTGGGTTATAGGATTTTTAAGGATTATAAAATCATACGGAAAGCAGCTTTAGACAGAAGTGCAGAAACATTAAAATCATGGAAAAACGGCAAAGTTGATGATTCATCCTTTTATCGGAGTACGGCAAGCCGTGTAGGACATTGCCAGGGTACGGCTAGTTATAAATGGTACTGCGAATATTTATTAAAAGCGTTGAAGTTTGTTCTGATAGACAGACCAGAGAAATCATATTGATGAAACACCACACATTCTTAAAACATATTCAGCAGTTGTTAGACCTTCTTTTTTAGCAGCTTCTTGAATTGCAGTTTTTTGAGCAATACTACAGCTTATTGCCAGCTGTTGACGACCACCAGCATATTTTTCTTTTCGACCTGCGTTTTCACGCTTGCCACCGTAATTTGGATTACGATTTAACTCTTTCATTTAGTCCTCTCAAAAAAGACCGGGTATATACAAAAACACTGAATATACCCGGCAACAATTACTTTACAATTAAAAACACAATAAACAAAATAAGAGCTGTAAGTCTAAAGATATTAGAAAGTATATTAACCATTCTCTTTGTTATCATTGACAAACCCCATTCTATTGTCATAAACTATGGAAAATAGGCAAGGTGGCTAACCTTACCTATTTTCTTGGTTACTTCTGATACTTATTTAAGCATCAGAGCCAGGATTGCTACAACGAGCAAGCCGAAGTTGATGATAAGATTTGCTAGGTCTATCCAACTCGGCTTTTCTTTTTTCTTAGCCATTGCTTACCTCCATGATTAAACTATAATACTTTAACTTGATTTTGTCAAGCGTAATCAAATATATTTTTTGACAATTTATCCATTTCTTTGTTAAAAATATCCTGCATCATTTGTGCCGCATAATCAGAAGCTGGTTCAAGCCATGCTTTTTTAGGGGTGTGTGTACTGGGATATTTTAAGTTCAAAATATGGGTAGACTTAAAAGAAATGTTGTCGCCGTTTTTTCTAAAAGATGTAACTTTAAAAATAGAATTGTTCATGCGGATAAAACCGTGGGTTTTGGCGGCAACAAAAGCGCGGGCAACATGAGCAGCCTTTTTGCTCTTAAAGTTGGTTGAACCACAAACAACAAGAGGTTTTATTGCACTGTAATAATACGAACGGCGGACAGTTTTTGTATTTGAACCGCCACGGGCTTTTGTAGTTGGAATAATTAAATTTCCATTTGTTCCTCTGTGTATTCCACCTTTTTCCTGGCGTTCCATGTATGATATTCGGTCTGTTGCGCCGGTTTCACTTTTTATCTGATTTAGTGTCTTTACATTTAAAGCGCATTTTGTAAAGCGTATTTGTTTTGTTGTAAAATTATTTCTTAGCGTGAAATTATTTTGAACGTTGCGGATAGCGTTGTTTCGCGCCGTTGCTGCTACAATGTTTACGGTGTTTATTCCGGCCTTCAAAAAGCGGCGGTTTACATCTGCTGTTACTTGGGAGAAAGAAGAAAATATTTTTGTTGCCATAATCATAGAATAGCAGGATTTGAAATTGTCGCTATACCAAATTACAAATTATCAAATAGCGACGGCTGGTCATAGTCGGAGATTTCAAAATGCGAGAAGAGTTCTTTAAGTTTGCGGCTGTCTTTTATCCAGGACTGGATGCGGAAAACAGCGGCGCGTTGCGCGTCTTTTTCGGTCGGATATTTAGTTTCTTTTTCGGTGGGATAGTACGAGCGGACAAAACGGCGCAGCTTACAATTTACGCTGTAGACAAAGCCGTTTTGTGCTGCATAAATTGTAAGTATTATTTGTGAGCCGTTTTTAGATTCATCTCTTTTTTGCACAACTGGCAAAGTTGAAACATAGGTCATTATTCCGGCTGAAACTCCAGGATCTGCATATTCAAGATTTTTGCGATGCGATATTCCAACCGTGCGCCTTTCGAGCGTTTCCAGCCGGGAAGCATACAGATAGCATTACACCTTGCAAGAATTTTTATATCTTCTCTCATATAATCAGTATAACCCGGCATTTTGCCTATATTCACTTTGAAAGAACGTTCTAAATCTTTTGCAATTTTTACAGGATTAAATATAAAAAATCGAGCGTATAAACGCAGCCTTAAATCTTGTTCGGCTGCCATAAAAATATCTTGCCAATTTTCTACGTCTGTAATTCCGCCGCTGATATAAATTACAAGTGGTTCGCTATGAGTGGGGTCAATAGGTTTGCCGTTGGATAAAATCATTTTTCACCTCTCTTTATTTTCACTTATATTTTTTAAATGGAAAGCATAAACAGGCTTGTTAATATGCAAATCTGTATTACCACCATCCACAATTTCAATTTTTGAAATTTCAGCAGATAAAAATTTGTCTGTATATCCTAGTCGTAGAAAACAAACTGCCTTTTTTCCTGGATTAGATAGGGAATAAAATACTGTTGGGAAATTGTCAAACCAGTTTTTAAAGTCTTTAGGTTTTATAAATTGTCCCCAATAGTATTTGTAATTTTCAATTCTTTTAGTCCAATATGGTTTTACTTCGCGATATTCTACCGATTTTTCGCCGCTTTTTATTTTCTCAAACCATTGCTTTTTAAGTGTAAATATTAGCAAAACTACACCTCTTTAACTTATTGCTTATGAATATTTCAAGTTCAACCCTTATTGGCATTGAAATAAAATCTATTGCAAGTGCAAGAATAAAAACCTTGCCACAGCTTAATTTTGGAATTTCTACTGTCATTCTTCCACCTCAAAAGAAAAGAGTTTTATTTTATTGCTTACATCGGAAAAATCTTCATCACCAGGAACATACACGCAGAGCAAGCCGCCTATATAGTTTTGCAAGTCTGTTGCAGCATCCGCTATTTTTTGCAAATGTTCTTTTTGTACATAATGCGGTTCATCAATATCGCTTTGCAAATCGTTTAATTCACTTGTCAGCTTATTAAACGCACGTGCAAGCTGAAGGCGCATATTATTAAAATCAACTTTCATAATCCACCGCCTTTGCAAGTCTTTTTAAAAATCTATCTTCTTCAAGGGTTCCTGTTGCAATGCCAAAACAGGATGCAATGTCATTTGCAACATCATGCTGTCCGGCTTCGTACATTTTTTTTTCAGCCGGATTTTCTTCTATCCCCTCAATTTTGCAATAATCTTCATAAGTCATTTTATTTGCTCCTAAAAATTAAAATATATCCATTTCGTTGTTTGAATCATCCGGGTCTGAATCCCAATCGGGTTCTTCTGGCGGCTGCGCGTAGGTCGGCGGTCGCTGCTTAAATTGTGTTGCGGGGCCGTTTGTCTGCGTTTTTTCTGCGCTATCACCAAACAAAGTGCCGTCGTTCTGCTGCTGGGTTGGCGCGCTTTCATTCAAAGTTTGCAAGCCCTGTTCAGAGAGTTTGACATTAAAGAAAACAAGTTCCGGGTAGTTGTTTATCTTCTTCTGGCGGTAGTCAATTTCGCGATAATCGCGTTTTAACAAGCGTACAAACTTATTGCGGGTCAAGGCCTCTTTGCTTTCATCTGAAAGTCCATAGTATTTCAAATAACATTCATAAGCCTTTTGAACTTCGGTATAGATTCCGCCGGACAAATCGAATACCAGGCAGTCATTGACGAATTTATCAAGATCTGTTTTCTGCTCTTCGATATAGCGGCCTTTGTAACCTTCACATTCCGGGGAAAGCGGAATTTCGCCATGCAGATTGATATTCAAATCTATATAAAGCTCCATAAAATATTTGACAACAGCCGGAAATTCCGGGCGCAAATAATTTATAAAACCTGTTGCGGTTTTGCCGCCTTCGCCTTTTTTGTGCTGGATATTGAACGGAATTACAACCATTCGGGAAATTGCAGCTTCATCGTGAGCGTCAAAGTTTGGCGAATAGTTGGATGCAATGATAATCTGCGCGGTTGGAATGAAGTCGTGCGGATCGCGGTACAAGCCACGGGCTGTAAGGGTGTCGCCACCTGTAAGCTCTTTCCAGAAAGATGTATTAAGTGAAGCGTTGCGGGCGGTTTCCTGCGCAAATGCACAGCACTTTCCTTCCAGTTTTGCGATTTCCGGGTTGGCTTCGTTTCCGCTTGCGCGTTTGAATCCTGTTGAAACAAGTACATCCGATTTTACACGGGCGCACATTCCTTTGAAAATTTCTTCTACAATGTTACAAGTTGTAGACTTACCCGTTCCGCCTTTTCCTAAGAAAATACCGCCGTACTTAAAACCAGTGTTACGGCTAGGAATGAGCGACAAATAGTAAAGCAGGGTTTGAAGTGTTTTTTCGTCTTTGAAGTTGCCCTTCATAAACTCCAAAAACTTTTCCGGCTTTCCTGCCTTGCGTAATTCTTCTTCTTTGTAGGGCAGCATTTCGCGGCGGTATTCTTCCGGGCGGCTTTTTCTGTATTCGATTTCTTTACCAGAAAAGTCTACTACGCAATCTAAAAGCGTGAGTGTTTCGCGCATTTGCGGGCCGTCAAAAGGAACATTTTCACGGAATACATCGGGTTTTAAGCCGGACAAATCCTGCGCAAGTTCTACACGGAAACGGCGGCCTTCCAGCTTTTTAACAAGGTCGTTTATAAGGCTTTTTTTGTCAAAATGCTTTTCAAGATATTTAAGCATAAGATTAAGCAGAATTGTATAAGCTGCGCCTGGCGCGTCTGGTTCACGAACCCAAACATGACCGTTGAAAAAATACCAGCGTTTTTCACATTCAACATAAATCAAACGCCCCTGCAATACGGATGCAACTGTAAGAGCGGCAGAGCGTACACCCTGCGTATTTAAGAACTGCAAAAAATTAACATCGTTTTCCATTTTGTCATAATCAATGGAAACAATGGTTTGCTGTTCTTTTATATTGCGCAAGATTTCACTTGCCGGAATAAGAGCTTTTTCAAGTTCACGGCGCAAGTAGTTTGAAACGCCGTATTTTTCGCAAATTTCGAGAATAAAATAAGGGGTTATATTTGATTTCTTTTCAAGCTGCTTAACAGTTATATTGCCTTCGCCCCATTTTAAGATTTCGTTGATTGTCTCTTTGTTTTTACAAGCCTTAACACAAGCAAGCGCAAAAAGTTCTATATCTTCTTCGTCCAGTGAGTTATATTCAACTTTTTTAAGAAGCGAGCGCAAGCGTTTGATGCTTAATGTGTCGTAATCAAGCCATAAAGTGCCGTGAATCTCTTTTTTTACTTCCGGCGTTTTATAAAGCTGCGCATTTTTGATTGCTTCAATAACAAGATCTGCACGACCTGCAAGAATTGCTTCGTCTGTATCTTTATATGGCACATTATCCGGCAAAATTGCAACTTTGATTTGCCCTTTAAATCCAGCTTTTAAGAGTTTTTCGGGAATGCTTGTTTTGTATTTGTCAGTTTCTGCAAAAGGCATTAAACCGAACATTTTTTGACCGATATAATTATTCTGTGCGTTGTCTTTATCAGCAAAGAACGTAATTTCCGGGATGTTGTTAGGAATAATAAATTCCTGTGCTTTTGGTTCTGTAAGACCGTTTACGCCACAAGTTGAAAATACATTTTCAATTCCAGCTGCACGGCAAGCGATAGCGTCAAATTCACCTTCAACAAAAACAACAGGCTTTTCTTTTGGCAAAAGTCCTGGCATTGGAAAAGGGCTTATTCCTTTTGTATTTACTTTGTTGCTTTTGCCGCCTAAATAATAATTGAGCTTAAAGCCGGAAAAACCCTTAAAAACAACGCCGCTTGCTTCCCAAAGACTTTTATTTCCTTTTTCGGGATTGCGTCCGGGGATGCCCGCGCCAACGAGCGTCTGCCAGCCAAGTTCAGCTTCGGCAATGGTGTAGCCGGGCCAGTAGAAAAAATAGCTTACCATGCGGTCGCGCACTTCAACAGGGTATGATTGAAGCTGATTATTTGTTTTAATCTGCGCGCGGCGTTTTAAATACTTTGTGACTTCTTCATTGCGTGATTTATGGCGTTTGAAATAATCTTCCAGCTTTTTAACACAATCTGGATCAGTTGCAAAATCTTCTGTTTTGCGTGTTTTTGGAGCGGATTTTTTAGGCAAAACAGGGGCTGTTGACACGCCGCCAAAAGTGCGTTCTATTTCTTTGAACTGTTCGGCTTTGTCTGTTATGCCCTGCAAGATTTCTACAGCGTCGTAAATATCGCCATGTATGCCACAGGAATAGCATTTGAAGTGGTCTTCAAAAAGTTCGCAAGAGGGGTTTTTGTCTTCATGCTGCGGATTAAAACAACGGATTAAGCCGCGCTGGGCTTCAATGCCCTTGTATTGGAGATATTGCAATAAGCTGTTTTTGTATTTTGAAAAGTCCATTTTATTTCACATAGGGGCAAAAGCCCCCCCCCGTTGCTATTTTTCTGTGCATGATACAATTTCGCCGCCAAATTCTTTTTTCAACAAATGAACTACAAGCGGCACTTCATGCGATTTTTGCCAGTTGTCAGTCATAATTGCCAATTCCTGTGGGCTGTATTTCGTGCCATCTTTACAGAAAAGCCAGCCGGACACTTCATCAAAGGCAATGCGTTGTTTTAAAGTTTCTGAATAAATAAAGTGCCATTTGGCTTTCTGCGGTTCCGGCATAAATTCACCTACCTAAACAAATGCGTTGCGTACAAAATGTTTGGAAAATTATTTTGTATAAGTTCAAGGCAGCGTTTCGCATCTGAAATATTTTCAAATGAAATTCCAATGCTTAACTGATATACAGTTTGTGCTTCCCATTCCTTCCAATCTTTACGCCTAAAATCTTCTTTTTTGTTACTCACATGAGTAGTTGACTTTTCAGATTTTTCAGATTCGTAAAAATCAGCTTCAGACATTGAAGATGGTTCAATCATTTCGTCAAAATCCAGTGCTTCAATTTCTGAATTGTTTGTTTCAGCCTTGTAGTCGTGCAAAATTTTTGTTGCAGCAGCGTTTGTTCCACCAGCTTCTGAAAGTTCCTGCACTTTTTCCGGCAAATCGTTTGCATCCACACTTCTAAGTTGTGCGAGCGCACGAGTTTTCAGCGAGCTTGTATCAATGCCAGCCGCTTCTGCCTGTTCGCGCACTTTTGTTCCTGCAATAATGTCAGAAACATAGCTGATTGGCTTTGAAAGAAGATCTGCTATTTCCTTCTGGGAAAGGCCTTTTTCAAGCATTTCGCGGATTGCGTTTTCTTTGTCCTGGGCGGTTAAATCTGTGCGCTGGATATTCTCAATCATTTGCAGCGTCCATGTGTCGCCTGTTCGGATGCAGCATTCCACAAGCCCCACATCCACGCCCTGTTTTTGCAAAAGAGCAAGCGCACGCAAACGGCGATGACCGCAAATCAACTCATACACATTCTTGCCTAATCCAGGTTCAATTACGCCCGGCTTTACCGTAAGAGGATTAAGAAGCCCGTTCGTCTGAATGCTTTTTGCGAGGTTTTCAATCTCCTGCCAGTCGTAAACTTTGCGGACATTGCCGCTTTCTTCACGGATTTGTTCAAGCGGAATTTTTATTGTTGAAAGATTGTTGTTTGAAAATTTTGCCATTTTATACCCACTCCTTGCCTGTTACAGTCTGAATAAAATTCATCATGCGGTTTTCTACGGTTGCAGGGATTTTATAATTTGGATTTTGAACGAGCTTCTGGAAGCTATTCACAAGCGGAATGGGATTTTCAATCATAAAATCGCCGAAAGCGTTTTTGTACTGTTCCCAAATATTGCCGGGGTCGCGGTTTTTGTTGTAAGCATTGCAGACAACAAAAACTTCTGATTCAAGACAACAATCCTGCAATGTGTCCATGTACTGAAGTGTTGCTTTGAAGTCGAGCGGTGAACATTTGCCGCTTACAATGATTGTATCAGCCGCAAAGACAGCGTTGCGCGTCTGGGCGTTCCAAGTTCCCGGCGGGTCGATGATGATGTAGTCGTATTTTTCCGCAAAGCCCTGTTTTTTAATTTCATGCTTCAATTTTGTGTCCATCACATTTGAAAGCATGGATAAATCCAGGTCTTCTGGGATAATTGAAAGACTTCCGCCGCTTTCATGCTCTTTGAGCAAATACGGCTGGACTTCACGGCCTGTAAGAAGCAGTTTTGAATTCTGGTCTTGCAAAACTTTTCCGTAAACTTCGGAAATACTGCAATTCGGATCAAGACCGATTATCAGCACTTTTTGCCCATGCCTGTAAAGAAATTCTGCAAGCAGTGTATTCAAGGTGGTTTTTCCTGTTCCGCCTTTTTTGTTAGTTGTCGTTAAAATCATGGTTTTACTCCTTATGTTTGATTTTCCGCTTTGGTTGCATTTATTTAGAACGGTATGCGTTCGCCGTTTTCGTCGTATATTTCCGGCGGCACATCGTCAAAATCCGGAGCTTCGGGGGCCGGGCTTGAATAGCCTTGTGAAGCAGGCTGTGTTCCATTTGCGGCGGCATTTGCGCGTTTTCCTTCACCCGGCCTTCTTAAAGCTCTTACTTTGTTTGCGCGGATTTCAACGCGTGAAAACTTTTTGCCGTCCTTCTCCCATGAAGAAGTTTTAAGTTCGGCTTCAACAAGAACTTCACGCCCTTTTGAGTATTCAGAAAGATTCTTTTTTGCCCCTTCGCCCCAATAGCTGACGTCAAAAAAATTGGTTATCTTTATCCATTCATTTTTAGAACGGTCAAGATAATCTTTGTTCACCGCCAAAGAAAGCGTTGCAACGCAGCTGCCGTTGCTCATTGTGTTTAAGGAAGCGTCTTTTGTAAGCCGCCCCTGCAAGTAGAGCGCGTTTAAATCACTCATTGCCTTTTTCTCCTTCTGGTTTTTGCAATTTATATTCTGGGTGTTGTTTTACCCAAGATTCCAAAACTACCGTGTGACCGCTGTACATTACAGGGCCGTCATTTTTCATAACTTTTGTATAAAACTGGTAGTAACTGAATTCAAAATCTATTGCAGCCTGGCAGAGTGAAAAGAAATAGATCCCATCAACATAAACCGGACGACAATACCGATTACGGTGCGGTTTTGGATTCAATATTTTTTTATACAAGCCCCCCCCTAAGCGTCACCTTCCGAAAATTCAATTCCGGTAAAAACAAGAATCAATTCGCCGTTTACCCGCTTTTGTTTGTAATCAACGAATTTTTCCATTATTTTTTGAACACGGCGGACAAAAGTATTTCTTGAAAGACAGTTACCTGCACACCATGCTTTGTAACGCTCATATAATTCAGAAACAGGAACAAAACCAAAATCCACAACTTTGCAGACTTCAAAAATAAAGTTTTTGATTCTCATATCTTCGTCAGAGAAAGCGGCTGCGGAATTTTCCCCGGAAGCGTTTCCGACAATTCCCTGTATTGCAGAGCGGGTCAAAAGTTTCCTTTCGCCCAATTCCTCCAGATGTTCCAGAATATATCTGTTGGCACGGAACTGTGCGATTTCGAGTTTTTTCTTTTCCTGTTCCAATTCTGTATCAAGTGTGATTGTGTAAGTTCCGGTTTTGCGCATTTGCGGAAGGACTTCATTTGTTACCCAGCGGCGGAATTCTTTTGCAGCTTCTTTTCTGCTCATAAAGATTGCGTGATACAAGCCCGGCTCATTAATTATAAGCATTTCTTGATTTCCGCCAGAGGTGGGAACTGTACAGTTTATAATTTCATCCGAATCAAGCGAGCGGGTTAAATCGCTTGCATTTTTATAGCCAAGAGCGATTGAAACATCTTTTGCGACAAAAAATGGAGCGTTTTCAATCTGAATTGTACGAACAAGTTCATCACCAAAAGCCCACGACTGTACTTTTTGTGCTGAAAGGGTCTGCACAATTTGCATACCCTTTGTGCTGATTTCTGTTCCTTCACTTAATGATTCCATCAGATTTCCCCCTAAAAACAAAAAAGCCCGGCGAGATGTCGTCTTTCCCACCAGGCTTAAAGCGGAAAACACAGGAGTATTTCACCCATGCTTTAACCACCCAATAAAAAAAATGAGTGGTTAATAAAGACGACATGAATTAACAAGTCATTTTTCTATATCTATTTTTAAACAGTAAATTTGACAGAGATTCAAAATATCTAGTATTAAAACCAATAATTTACTATAATGAAAGTTATGTTTTCAGCAGTTTATCAGATTTTCATAACACCGTTAGTTCAGCTAACGGAATTTTTTTATTCATTATTTTTTGAAGTAACCGGCAATCAGGGAATTGCTGTAATCGGCTTAAGTTTTGTTGTTACGTTTTTTACGCTTCCACTTTATATGGTTGCAGAGCAATGGCAGGAAACAGAGCGAAATATCCAAAAAAAACTGAAGCCTGGTGTTGAGCGGATTAAAAGCACATTCAAGGGTGATGAGCAGTATATGGTTCTTTCAACTTTTTACAAAGAAAACCATTATCATCCAATTTACGCATTGCGTTCATCATTCAGCCTTTTGATTCAGATTCCGTTTTTTATTGCAGCATATAATTTTCTTTCAAATCTAGAGCCTTTAAAAAGTTATTCATTTCTGTTCATAAAGAGTTTTGGCGAGCCAGATGCAACTTTTCACATTGGTTCTTTTGCCGTAAATGTTCTTCCGATTGCAATGACAATAATAAACTGTGTCGCAGGTTTCATTTACTCAAAAGGTCATCCTATTTCTGAAAAAATACAGATTTACGGTTGTGCAGCAGTCTTTCTGCTTTTGCTTTATAATTCACCGGCAGGTCTTGTTGTTTACTGGACAATGAACAACATTCTTTCATTGGTTAAAAATATTTTTTACAAGATAAAAAATCCTAAGAAAGTTTTATATATAATTGCTTGTATTGCAAGTATTTGTCTGATTTTATGCGGAGCGGTTTTATTCAGGCATACAAAAGCAATTTTCAGAATCATGCTTGTTTTTGCTGGAATTTTGATTCCGCTTGCTCCGTTTGCAGTCAAGTTCTTAGCTTCTTTTTTTGAAAATCATTTTAAGGTTCTTGATGAAAATCCTAAGCTTCGGTTTTCAGTTTTTCTGATTTCAGCGTTTATACTTGCGGTCCTTACCGGTCTTGCAATTCCTTCTATATTGATGCAGTCTGAGCCGGAACAGTATAGCTATGTTGACTCATACGCTTCTCCGCTTTATTTTGTATGGCACACATTTTTTCAGGCACTTGGATTTTTTGTTGTCTGGCCATTTTGTTTTTACGCACTTTTTTCTTCAAAAACAAAGAAAATCCTGACATTTTTGTTCTCTTTTATAGCTTTTTCTGCAATTATGAACTGTTTTGCTTTTTCAGGAAACTATGGTCCTGTAAATCCAAATCTTCTTTTTATGACTCCGCAGCATTTTATGCCTAGCATAAAAACTGTTATTGTAAATATTCTGTGCATGGCAGCAATATTGGCATTGGTCGCTGTGGCTTTTTCATTTAAGGCAAAGATTTTAAATTCACTTTGCACAATTTTTTTGATTTCGCTTGTTGCAATATCAGGAAAGAATATCGCTTCTGTTCAGAATTCATTTAGAAAAATGGAAGCACCTGACCTTTCTAAAAAGATTGAGCCTGTTTTTCATCTTTCAAAAACCGGAAAAAATGTGATTGTTCTTATGCAGGACAGATTTTTTTCTCCTCTGATTCCAAAAATACTTGAAAACAACCCAGAGCTAAGGGAACGGCTTGATGGTTTTACCTGGTATCCAAATACGGTATCATTTGGAAAACTTACAATGATTGGAACGCCTGGAATCTTTGGTGGTTACGACTACACTCCTTTTGAAATAAACCGCAGAACAGACAAAACTCTTCAGCAAAAACACAATGAGGCAATTCTTACAATGCCAATAGTTTTTAACCAGAATAATTGGAATGTTACTGTTGCGGATCTTCCTTATGAAAATTATCTTGAACAGCCAGTTACAAATATGTACAAGGGGTATGATTTTATAAATCGTGTTACTACTCATGGAACGTATTCAAATATTTGGTATGCACGAAACAATATGAAAAAATCTCCTTTTATGAGCGAGGGGATCAAGCGTAATTTTATCTGGTTCAGCGTTTTAAAGGTTGTTCCTCCGTTCATGCGCCAGATTATTTACCACAAGAAATACTGGATTTCCTACAGTAAATTTGAAAACAACGCAAAATTTATTGACAATTATTCAGAAATTGACTTGTTTCCAGAACTATTTGATTCATCCTCAGAAAAAAATGCATTCTTCCTTTTGGATAATGAGGCAAACCACGAATCAATTCTTTTGCAGGCGCCAGATTATGTTCCTGTGGAAAATGTAACAGATCTTGGTCCAGGCGGAAAAGATGAAACCTATTCTTCTATGGTTGGAGTCTTAAAGCGTTTTGCAGACTTTATGGACTTCTTAAAAGAAAACAATTTGTACGACAACACAAAAATCGTTCTTGTTTCTGATCATGGCATGAGCTGCGATACAGGAGTTTTTGATAATAAGACTCAAAACTTTCCATTCTACAAGGAGAACATGACAGCTTCACTGCTTGTAAAGGATTTTTCTAACCGTGGAAAACTAAAAGAAGACTATGCTTTTATGACAAATGCTGACACGCCGGCCCTTGCATTAAAGGGGATTGACGGAAAAGCACTGAATCCGTTCACAAAAAATCCTCTTGATGTAAATTTCATTGGAGGGGGGGGGATAACAAAGAACGACTTTATAAAAATGTCAAATGCCCCTGCAGAAAGTACAAGAATCAGAAAAAACGCACGCTTTAACATAAAAGATGATGAATGGTACACAGTAAAAGACAATATCTTTGATGACAAAAATTGGTCGCAATATATTGTTAAAGACAAATAAAAAAAAAACACACCATGTCTGCAGCAAACATGATGTGTGGTCATCTCTTCAATACTTTATACAGTCGCTTTTGTGCTGCGTACTTTTTTTAGAATCAGTTGGTATGCAATGAGGACTGCAAGCAGGCTTACACCTATGATGTCGGTTTTTGTTTCTGGAATTACGCAGAGCAAACCTGCGATGGCAAAGAGAAGCCGTTCAACTGCGTCAAATGCAATTATTGTTGCTTTGCCTTTCCTTGAATTGTAAAAGAAGCCTGTGTTGTTGAATCCGTAGCCTTCAAGTGCAACGCTGATTCCAAACATTCCGAGTATCGCGGTTATAATAATCATAACAACAGAAAGAGCGGATGCATTTATCATAAGCATTTTGCTGTTGTAGACAAACATATAAGGAATTATAAATGCGCCTATGGCAAGCTTTGTCGCATTCAGGGCGGTTTTCATTGGCTTGGCTTTTGCTATTGCAGCACCGGCTATTGCTGCAAGTGCGACTGGAGGCGTAACATCGGCAATGATTCCAAAGTAGAATGCAAACATATGGGCTGCAAGCGGTTCTATTCCAAGGCTTATGATTGCTCCTGCTGTAATTGTGGAAGTAATAAGGTAGTTTGCAGTTGTAGGCGCTCCCATTCCAAGAATTATGGAAGCAACCATTGTAAAGACCAAGGTCAGCAAGAGTTTTCCGTGCGCCAGCATGACAAGACCGTTTCCAAGCCTGAGTCCAAGTCCTGTCAGTGTTACGATTCCGATTATAATTCCAGCCATTCCGCAGGCAATCGCCACGCTTATTATGTTTCTTGCGGCAGTGCACATGATTTCAACAATGTCTTTTCCGCCGAAAGAAGGCTTGCGTCCATGCGCCAAATCAGAGACAGAAACTCCGAATCCGACCAGAACGCAGGCAATAATTCCCATTAACGCCGCAAAAACCGCAGTCTTTCCAGCGCAAAGAAAATAAATAATCACAACGAGAGGAAGAATCATATAGCCTTTTCTAAGAAGAAGTGGCATAAAGCGCGGAAGCTGATCTTTTGGAAGTCCTTTAAGTCCGAGCTTTTTTGCTTCAAGATGAACGGTTATAAAAATTCCTGTAAAATAAAGAATCGCCGGAACAATCGCTGCCTTTACAATCGTGATGTACGGAAGTCCAAGGCTTTCCGCCATAAGAAATGCTGCGGCTCCCATGATTGGCGGCATTATCTGTCCTCCTGTGGAAGCTGCCGCCTCAACTGCGCCTGCGAATTCGCCCTTGTAGCCGAGCCTTTTCATCATCGGAATTGTGAACGAGCCAGAGCCTACAGTGTTTGAAACAGACGAACCTGAAACAGTTCCCAAAAGCGCGGAAGACAAGACTGCGACTTTTGCAGGTCCACCGCTTGCTCCTCCTGCAAGCGCATTGCAAACGTCAATAAAAAAGTGCCCGATTCCAGTTTTTTCAAGAAGCGCACCGAACAGAATAAAAAGAAAAATAAATGTAGAGCAGGCGCCGATTGGAGTTCCCATGATTCCTTCCGTGTTGTAAAAAAGATGGCATACAACACGCTGAAGCGAATATCCTCTGTGATGCAAAAATCCCGGAAGATATTTTCCAGCAAACGCAAACACGATGAACGAGCCTGCTATAATCATAATCGGAAGACCTACGATTCTTCGGCAGCTTTCAAATAGAACAAGAATTCCGACAATTCCGACTGCGACATCCAGCGGTGTGTTGTTTCCAGAGCGTCTTACAAGCGAATCAAAGTTTACGACAATGTAAAGCCAGCAAGCCATTCCAATCAAACCAAGAACAATGTCGTACCAAGGAAGCGTGTTCCGAGGACTATTTTTTGTAGGCGGAAAAAGCAGAAACGCCAGAAGCTGCACAAAAGCCAAGTGTGTTGCGCGAAGAACCTGCGCTGTAATTGCTCCAGACAAAGTCGCATATAACTGGAAAAGCACAAAAATAACAGAAATAAAAACTGTAATATACTGACGCCAGCATTTGTGTTCACGGTAAGACTGCTCGCGGTCCAGTTCCTTCATCATTCTCTTCATTTCTTCTTCGTTTGAAGTAGGAAGAATATGTTCAATGTAGTCGTTAGTGCCTTTATTGTTTGCCATTCAAACCTCCAATAATTTATTTTATATGGTGAAAAATATAATCTGCAATCGAAACATTTTTTATCTGAAAGACTATGCTTGTCTGTGGCTCAAAAAAATCAGCAAGAAAATAGTCTGTGTATTTTCCATTTTTGTCTTGAATGGAAATTGCGTGGTTTGCCACAATTCCTACAGCCATTACAAGATTTTCAACAGTTCTGTTTATATTTGAAATTTCGTAGCCTTCATCAGTTGAGTTAAAAACTGCGCCAGGCATTTCCTGCGGCTCCGGGATTCCGGCTCCGTAAGAAACAAAAACAGTTTTGCCGCACACAAGTTTGCGCCCTTTTTCCTTGTAGAAATCTTTTACGCGCCCTTTGTTGACTGAATGCGTGTATGAAATTGAAAATCCGTCCTTAAAGCCATTCATAAAATAAAACCTTTGCGACATATTTTTTCTATTGCTGACTGAAAGAACGGGAAGCGCAGGGAAAAGAAAAATTCCCCCTGCCAAAAGAAGTAAAATAAGAACTGTAAAAAGCCTTTTAGACAAATATTTCCGCCGTATTAGTTCAAGTCAAGCTCACTGAAATATCTTTTTGCACCCGGATGAAACGGAACAGAAACGCCAGTTACAGCTGAGTGCGCGGAAACTTCTTTGCCTTTTGCGTGTGCAGTCGCAAGGTCTGAAAGATTTTCAAACAGAGCCTTTGTCATCTCATAGACAATTTCCTCATCAAGTTTTGCGCTTACAGCAAGTGTCGCCTTGATTGCAAGAGCCTGAGTGTCGGAATCTGTTCCTTTATATGTTCCGCCTGGAATTATTGTCTGAGTATAATATCCGTATTTTTCGCAGATTTTCTTTGCAGCTTCTCCGTCAACTGGAACAAGGGTAAGTCCTGCTGTGAAGGCAAGTTCCTGCAATGCCGCGTTTGGAACACCGGCAGTTATAAAGCAGCCGTCCAAAGTTCCGTTCTGAATTCCTTCTGCGGATTCCTTGAATGAAAGGTTGCTTTTCTTGATGTCGCCGAATGTGAGTCCGTAGCCTTCCATAATCTGCTTTGCGTTGAATTCAACTCCAGAGCCGGCATCTCCAACAGAAATGCGCTTTCCCTTGAAATCTGCGACAGATTTTATTCCGCTGTCTTTTGAAACTGCAATCTGGACAACTTCAGGATAAAGTGTTCCGATTGTCATGATGTTTTCAAGTTTTTCGCCTTCAAAAAGATCTGTTCCGTTGTAAGCGTAGTCCATTACATCGTTCTGGACAATTGCGTATTCTGCTTCACCCTTGTTTATAAGACGAAGATTTTCTGCGGAAGCTCCAGTTGCCTGTGCCGTAACGTTCATATTTTCAATTTTTGTATTCCAAATATTTGCAATTGCTCCGCCGAACGGATAATATGTTCCACCAGTTCCGCCAGTCGCAAGAATGTAGTCTTTTTTAGCATTTGAGCAACCTGAAAGAAGCAGCCCTGCGCAAATCAACAGCGCACTAAGTTTTACAATTTTCTTCATAGAAACCTCCAAAAAATCAACAAAAATACTCTAAATTATACTATATAATAGAGTTTTTTTTCAATTGAATTGAAAAAACTTTCATATCAATATAACAAAAAAAAATACATCATCTAGTCTAAAAATAAATTATTCATTATAATTTTCTTTCAAATATTTAATTAAAGGTTTTTCTTTATGTTAAATTTTCTTTACACAGTAATAATTTATCCGCTTATTCAGATAATTGAATTTTCTTTTGTACTTTTTGACAGTGTCTTCAAGAATGAAGGAATTGCAGTTATCGGCGTAAGTCTTGCGGTTTCCATTCTTTGTCTTCCGCTTTACATTGTTGCCGAACACTGGCAGCAAATCCAGCGCGACACAGAAAAAAAACTTGATCCAGGAATTCAAAGAATCAAGTCTGTTTTTAAAGGCGATGAGCAGTACATGATTCTTACAACTTTCTACAAGGAAAATCACTATCATCCGCTTATGGCATTGCGCTCGTCTTTCGGGCTTCTGATTCAGATTCCGTTTTTTATGGCGGCATATTCTTTTCTTTCAAACCTTGACTCTTTGCGTGGCTATTCGTTTCTTTTTATAAAAGACATGGGTGCACAGGACGCGTTTTTTTCAATCGGCGGATTTTCAGTCAATGTGCTCCCAATTGCGATGACGCTCATAAATATTGTTGCCGGCGCGATTTACACAAAGGGTTTTAAGTTCAAGGATAAAATCACAATCTACGGAATGGCCCTTGTTTTCCTTGTGATTCTTTATTCATCTCCAGCAGGGCTTGTTCTTTACTGGACAATGAACAATGTTTTTTCCCTTGTAAAAAACATCTTCTATAAAGTCAAAAATCCTGCAAAAGTTCTGTATGTTGTTTTTGCGACAGCAATTTTCGGTTTGGACGGATACGTTCTTTTTGTTCATCATGGATTTTTACACAAGCGAATTCTACTTGCAACAGTTGCAACCTTGCTTTTGGCAGTACCTTTCCTTGTAAAATATATCTCGCATCTTTTAGATACAACTTTAAAACCTCTTACAGAAAATAAAAAAGCGCGGTTTGGAATTTTCTTTGTTTCAAGCATTGCGCTTTGCCTTTTCGCAGGAACTGTAATTCCTTCATTCATAATAGGTTCTTCCCCTGTTGAATTTTCAAATATTGACGGACACGGCTCACCACTTTATTTTATCTACAATTCAACAATCCAAACTTTCGGGCTTTTTGTATTTTGGATGAGTTGTGTTTACTTTCTGTTCAACGCACGCATTCAAGCCGGATTTGCAGTTGTAATGCCAGTTCTGCTTTTTGTTGCGCTAGTTGACGCTTTTGTTTTTTCAGGCAACTACGGAACTCTTTCGCGTCTTATAACTTTTGCTGAAAATATTGATTCCGCACAGTTTTGGCAGATAATATTGAATTTGTTCTGTATAATATTCGCGGTCTGCATTCCTTTTCTTCTTCTTAAATTTAAAAAAGAAAAAGTTTTGAACGGAATTCTTGCCGTAATCCTTATTGCTGAGGCGGGACTTTCGCTTGTCCATATTGTTCAGATTCAAAACGGATATTCAGAATACAAAAAAACTGTTGCCGATGATGTGCAGGAAGTTGACACAATAACTCCGCTTTACCACGTTTCAAAAACAGGAAAAAATGTGTTCGTAATCATGCTTGACCGCGCAGAAAATTCTTATGTTCAACCGATTTTTGAAGCCTTCCCAGAATTGTATGACATTTATGACGGATTTACTCTCTACCACAACACAGCCTCTTGGAACCAGGGAACATTACTTGGCGCTCCACCGCTTTTTGGCGGCTACGAATATACTCCAGTTGAAATAAACAAACGCAAAACAGAACGTCTTGTTGACAAACAGAACGAAGCACTTCTAACGCTTCCGAGAATCTTTACCGAACAAGCAGATTTTACAGCGCAAGTTTCGGACTTAAGCTGGGCAAACTACAGCTGGATTCCAGACATGTCAATCTGTTCACCTTATGAAAAAATCGAAGGTTTCAACGTTGAACGAAAATACACAGACCTTTGGGTAAAGCAAAATCCTGACAAAGTGCGGCCAAACATCACAAGCACTTGCCTTAAGCGAAATCTTGTGTGGTTCAGTCTTTTTAAGGCAGTTCCGCTTTTTGCGCGCGACAGTGTATATGACGACGGCGCATGGTGGTCTTCCGACGAACAGACTTCTGACATAATGGAATTTATCGATTATTATTCAGCACTTGACTATATGCCAGAGCTTACAGATTTTACAGCCGAAGGAAACAAATTCTTTGCAATAGTAAACGATACAACTCATTCAGGACAGAAACTTCAAGCTCCAGATTATGTTCCTGCAATCAACATTGAAGATAAAACTCGTTCCAAAGTTGAAAAATACAGCTGTGCTTCTGGAAATATTGCCGCGTTAAAACGATTCGGTGACTGGATTCAGTATTTAAAGGAAAACAACTGCTACGACAACTCACGGATAATTTTTGTTGCTGACCACGGAATCGGAACTTCAGAAGGATTCAAACTCGATTTTGAGCAGACAGAATTTCCTCAAGGATACAATCCTGACCACAATCATCCGTTGCTTCTTGTAAAGGATTTTAATGCAAAAGGAAAACTTACCGTAAATAAAGATTTTATGACAAACGCAGATGTTCCTGCAATTGCCACAAAAGGAATTATAAAAAATCCCAAAAATCCGGTAACAGGCAAAGAAATCAAGGAAATTCCACCAGCAGAAAAGAAAGCTTCTGGGATTGTTCTTACACACAACTGGCATCCTGGAAAAAACGGTCTGAACACATTTACAGTTCCAGAAGATGACTGGTACACAATTTCAGAAAATCTCTTTGAAGCCAAAAACTGGCAGAAAGGAATCAAATAGTTTTGCAAATTTTTATTAGGAGATAAAAATGATTTTACCACTTTACATTGATCCTGGCACGGGCTCAATGCTTTTTAGCATTTTAATTGGAGCAGCCGCAACACTATTTTTCTTGGCAAAAGCACTTCTTTTAAAAATCAAGCTTTTTTTGTCAGGAAAAAAAGACGGCAAAATTCAACTTGACTCTTCTTACAAGCCGTATGTAATTTACAACGAAGGAAACCAGTACTGGAATACTTTCAAACCAGTTGTTGAAGAATTTGAAAAAAGAAAAATTCCGCTTGAATATCTTACTTCTTCTAAGACAGACCCGATTTTTGAACAAAAATACAATTATGTAAAAGCGGAATTTATCGGCGAAGGAAATACTGCTTTTGCAAAATTAAATATGCTAAGCGCAGGAATTGTCCTTATGACAACTCCAGGACTTCAAGTTTATCAATTAAAAAGAAGTAAAAACGTAAAACATTACTCGCACATTCTTCATATGCCGAACGATGCCACAACCTACAGACTTTTTGGCTTGGATTTTTTTGATTCAGTTCTTCTTACAGGAGATTATCAGGCAACAGACATTCGTTATCTTGAAGAAAAACGCGGAATCACCAAAAAAGAGCTTGTTACAGTTGGATGTCCTTATCTTGATGTATATAAACAGAATATTGCAGAAATTCCGGAAGAAGAACCCCATCCGTTTACAGTTCTTGTTTCTCCAAGCTGGGGAGATGTTGGAATTCTTAAAAAATACGGTGAAAAACTTCTTGACCCTCTTTCTAAAACTGGATGGCGAATCATCGTACGTCCACATCCGCAGTCAAAAAAATCTGAAGCAGAAATGCTAGAACATCTTACAGAGCGCTACAAAGACAATCTGAATGTTGTGTGGGACTATGAGCGGCAGAATATTTTTTCGCTAAAAAAGGCTGACATTATGATTTCTGATTTTTCTGGAATCATTTTTGACTATACATTCCTTTGCGACAAGCCTGTTATGTACGTTAATGCAGGAATCGACTTGCGCCCATACGATGCCTATGATTTAGACGGAAAAGAATTGTGGCAGTATTCAGTTTTGAAAAAGTTCGGAACAGAATTAAAGGAAGAACAATTTTCAAACATAAAAGAAGTTATTCAGTCTGTAAGCGACAGCAAGGAACTTGAAGAAGCCCGTCACGCCGCAAAAGCTGAAGCCTGGATGCACGAAGGCGAAGCTGGAAAAAATATTGTTGATTTTATGGTCAGCAAGGTTTAAAAGCATAAAAATGCCAAAACTTAAAAGGGAATGTCTAAAAAGTATCCTTTTTGTCATTTTCGGGCTTGACCCGAAAATCTAAATGCATATATTGCAATAATTTAGAGATTGCTAACCGAGTTTGCTAGCAGTATCAAGTACGACAATGACATTTGGAACTTATTAGCCCCTTTTTTTTTCTATGGAATTTAACCTTAATTCTTTCAGTTTATACATTGTATGCGCCGTCAACTGCCCTAAGTTCATTGTAAGTGTCAATTTCTGTAAAATCCTCAAAAGAGCAACTGCGCACAACCAGATTAAAATCCTTGTTGCAATATGTTAAAGGAACTGAATCCCAATAACGTTCTTTTCCGCCTGGCATTTTGTACACTTTTTCAAGGCAATCGCCAAGCTTTTTTCCGTCTTCTTCCGTCCAGTATGAAATCCCAACCATTCTGAAACCGTCCGTTCCACCAACGCTTACACCACTGATTCTGCCCTTTTCAACAGAAAGACACCAGTCGTCAGTACGTTCGCATGGAACTCCGCAATAATTTGACTGATACTGATATTTTGAAACAAGCCGCGGATTTTTTAAGATTATGTCGGATTCCAAAATATACGCGTTTTCCAGATAATTTTTTGCCGCCAAAAGTGAAGAAATATTGTTACCTTCGTTGTAAGCCGGATTTTCCACAAATTTTATATCTGGATATTTGCATTTAAGCTGATCAAACTGGGCGGAAAGATAACCGCGCACAAGAACAATTTCTTTTATTCCTGCGGAAACAACCGCATCCAGCAAAGATTCTATAATCATTTTTCCATGAACGCGGATAAGAGGCTTTGGAGTGTTCAATGTAATCGGCACAAGACGCGAACCAAATCCTGCCGCCAAAAAAACCGCCCGCCGAACCCTATAAGGCTCCAACTCATTCAAGCCGTCTTCTGAAATTTTATCGCCATCAATAAAATGTTTTTCCACAAGTTCTGAAAATGTTGTGTTCACTGTTCCAACAGAATAACCTGTAAGTTTTGCAATCTGACGCTGAGAAAGTTTCTTTTTTTCTGCCTCGACAAGACTTAAAATGTCGAATTCTTTTTTTGAAAGCACAAAAGCCGCCGTTTTTTTGTTCAACAAAATCAAATTTTTATGTATTTTAGTACAATTTTTGCACAGATTTTATATATTTCTGTTCAAATAATATACAAAAAAAACAAATTTTGAACAAGCTTACTTGACACTTTTTTATAAAAAAACTATTTTGGAAAGCACGGTAGCGAAACTTTTGGGACCGCCCTTATTTTTATCAGTTTGAGAGGTATTTCATGCCAAAAACAGTTTATCTGGGAATCACAGGCGATATTATTCACCCGGGAATTATTAATATTATCAAGGAAGGCGCAAAACTGGGTGAGCTTACAATTGGACTTTTGACGGACAGCGCAATTGCAAGCCACAAGAGACTTCCCTATTTGACTTATGAGCAACGAAAAGAAGTTGTTGAAGACATAAAAGGCGTTGTACGTGTTGTTCCGCAGGATGACTGGAGCTACGTTCCGAACTTAAAAAAATACAAACCTGATTTTATGATTCATGGCGATGACTGGAAAACGAATTATCTTTCAAAAATCCGCGAGGAATGTTTTGCGGTGATAAAGGAATGGAACGGTCAGATTGTTGAAATTCCGTACACAAAGGGAATCAATTCAACTGCACTTGCTGAAAACGCAAAGGATATTGGAACTACGCCGGACATCAGGCGCGCGACTCTGCGCCGTCTTATAGCGGCAAAACCGGTTGTGCGTATTCTGGAGGCTCATTCGGGGCTTTCCGGGCTTATTGCGGAGCATGCAAGCGTTACAAAAGAGGACGGAATCCACCAGTTTGACGGAATGTGGTCTTCTTCGCTAACTGATTCAACAAGCAAAGGAAAACCGGACATTGAAGCGGTTGACCTTACAACGCGAATGCAGAGCCTTACGGATATTCTTGAATGTACTACAAAACCGATTATCTATGACGGCGACACGGGCGGAATCCCAGAGCATTTTGTTTTTACAGTCCGCACTTTGGAACGAAACGGTGTTAGCGCGGTAATTATTGAAGACAAAAAAGGGCTTAAAAAAAATTCACTTTTCGGAACTGAAGCCAAGCAGGTTCTTGCAACAGAAGAGGAATTCTGCGAAAAAATCAGTGCAGGAAAACGTGCACAAGTTACAAAAGATTTTATGATTATCGCAAGAATTGAAGAAATTATCGCAGGATATTCTGTTGACGAGGCGCTTACAAAAGCTTTTGCCGCAGTCCGCGCAGGCGCAGATGGAATTATGATTCATTCTAAAGACAAAAGCGGAATGGACATAAAGGAATTCTGCCAGCGTTTTAGAAAAGAATATGACAAAATCCCGATTGTGCTTGTTCCTACAACTTACAACCAGTTCAAGGAAAAAGAACTTGCAGAATGGGGCGCCAATGTGATTATCTACGCGAACCATATGCTGCGTTCTTCTTACCCGGCGATGAAAAAATGCGCCGAGACAATTCTGGAAGCCGAACGCTCGCTTGAGACAGACGGAATGTGCATGCCGATAAAAGAAATCCTGGAGCTTATTCCGGGAACAAAATAGGAACGTGAACAAGAAATTTTATTTTTACTGATATAACGAAAGCGCAGGTGGATTTGCGATTTGCGAGGATTTTGAGCGGTTCAATCGATAAGAGTCGGAACGCCAAAATTCCTGCAAGCGAAGCGCAGGCTCAACCATCTGGAGCAAGGGTTAGTAAACCAACCTTGAAAATCCACCGGAAGCGTTTTTTATGAATAAATAAAGATAGGAGAAATCATGATAAAACCTTCAACTTTTTACGATGAACTTTTGAAAAACGGAACTGATTTTTTTGCAGGAGTTCCGGATTCGCTTTTAAAATCTTTTTGCGCCTACGTCACAGACAACGCGCCTTCTGAAAAACATATAATCTCCGCAAACGAAGGAAGCGCGACCGCGCTCGCGGCAGGATACCATTTTGCCACCGGAAAAATTCCGCTTATCTATATGCAGAATTCCGGCGAGGGAAACATGATAAACCCTCTTCTTTCGCTTGTTGACCCGGACGTTTATTCCGTTCCGCTGCTTATTCTTGTAGGATGGCGCGGAGAACCTGGCGTTCACGACGAGCCGCAGCACGTAAAACAGGGAAAAGTAACCTGCGCGCTTCTGGACGCAATGCAGATTCCTTACGAAATTATGGCCGAAGACGAGCAAGACCTTTCCGCACAGCTGGAAAAAGCGTACGGTTACATGAAAAAAAACAGCGCGCCTTATGCGCTTGTAATCCGCAAGGGAACTTTTGAAGAATACACGCTTAAAAACAATATTCCAGTAACCGCCGAGATGAAGCGCGAGCAGGCAATTGAAAAAATCATGCTTTCTGCGCCGGAAAAAGCGGCGTTTGTTTCCACAACGGGAATGGCGAGCCGCGAGCTTTACGAGCTGCGCGAAAAACACGGAATGGGACACGAAAAGGATTTTCTTACGGTCGGCTCAATGGGACACGCATCGCAGATTGCGCTTTCTATCGCGCTGCAAAAACCTGAGCGGCCGGTTTTCTGTATTGACGGAGACGGCGCCGCGATAATGCAGATGGGTGGAATGGCTACGGTCGGCACAAGAAGTCCTAAAAACATGGTTCACTTTGTAATGAACAACGGCGCGCACGATTCTGTCGGCGGACAGCCTACTGTAGGGCTTGAAATAAACCTTCCGGAAATCGCGAAAGCCTGCCGCTACAAAAGAATTTATTCGGTGAAAAATGAAAAAGAACTGGGCGAAGTTCTTGCCAAAATCAAGAATTCCTTTGATGATAATACAAACGAGCTTACATTTGTTGAAGTAAAAGTCAGCAAAGGCGCGCGGAAGGATTTGGGACGGCCAAAATCAACTCCGCAGGAAAACAAAAAAGCATTTATGGAGTTTTTAAAATAATGATAAGACAGGCAGTTATTATGGCAGGCGGTTTGGGTTCAAGATTCGGCGGACGGACAAAAGCCATGCCAAAAGGATTTATTGAAATAGACGGAATTGCGATGGTGGAACGTTCGGTACAGAAACTGATTGCCGCCGGCGTTGAAGAAATCATCATCGGAACAGGACACTGCTACGAATATTACGACGGACTTGCAGAAAAATACCACTGCATCCGCACTGTAAGAAATGAAAATTACCAGAACACAAGCAGCATGGGAACGCTGGAAGTCTGCGCGCCTTTTGTAAAAGACACCGCCCTTCTTCTTGAAAGCGACCTTCTGTACGATTCAATCGGACTTTTTGCGCTTGACAACGACAGCCGGAAAAACGTGATTCTTGCCTCCGGAAAAACAAACAGCGAGGACGAAGTTTACCTTGAAACGGACGAAAACGGAGTTCTTAGCGGAGTAAGCAAAAACAAGGCTGAAATCAGGAACGTCGCCGGGGAACTTGTGGGAATCTCAAAAGTTTCCAAAGAATTCCTGAACAAAATGGTTGATTTTTACGGAAAGACACGCGCAGAAAACGCAAAAATTGACTACGAGACAGTTTTTAAGAAAATCGCAAAGGACGACCCTATCTACGTACATAAAATTGAATATTACGCCTGGACGGAAATAGACGACGAAGCTATGCTTACGCGCGCAAACACGCTGATTTATCCGCGCATCAAGGAAAACGAGGAGCTGAGGAAAGTACAGCGGGAGGTTCTTTTAAATCCAGGTCCTTCAACAACAACGGACAGCGTAAAATATGCGCAGGTTGTAAAGGATATCTGCCCTCGCGAACTCGAATTTGGAAACCTAATGGAAAAAGTTTCAGAAGATTTAACTTCTTTTGTTGCAAATCCAGAAAAATACACAACCATAATGTTCGGCTGCTCCGGAACAGGCGCAGACGAAGCGATGATTTCAAGCTGCGTTCCGCCGGACGGAAAACTTCTTGTGGTTGACAACGGCTCTTACGGCGCGCGCCTTGCAAAAATCGCAAGCGTATACGGAATTGAAACAGACGTGTTCAAGTCTTCAACCTACGAGCCGATTGACCTTGAGGCGCTTGAAAACCAGATGAAATCAAAAAAATACACGACTTTTGCGGTTGTTTACCACGAAACAACAACAGGACTTTTAAATCCGCTTGAAAAAATCTGCCCGATGGCAAAAAAATACGGAATGACAACTGTCTGCGACATTGTAAGTGCGTATGCCGGAATGCCGATTGACATGGAAAAACTCCAGATTGATTTTGGCGCGGCCACCTCCAACAAGCACATCGGAGGAATGGCTGGAATAGGTTTTGTTGTCTGCAAAAAGGAAGAGCTTTTAAAGCAGAAAGACTGGCCGATGAGAAACTACTACCTGAACCTTTTTGACCAGTACAAATATTTTGAAGAAACAAAACAGACGCGATTCACGCCGCCGGTTCAGACATTCTACGCTTTGCGTCAGGCTATTATCGAGACAAAGCAGGAGACAATTGAAAAACGCTTTGAACGGTTCACTGAATGCTGGAAAATTCTTGTAAATGCGCTGAAAGAAATCGGGCTGAAAATGCTTGTAAAAGAAGAAAACCAGTCGCATTTTATAACCGCAATTCTGATTCCAGAAACTCCAAAATACAACTTTAACAAAATGCACGATTTTGCACGCGAACAGGGATTCACGATTTATCCGGGAAAACTTGGCAATATCGACACATTCCGAATCGCGAATATGGGCGACATAAAGCCAAAAGAAATGCAACGTTTTACTAAAGTTCTAAAAGAATATATGAAATCAATTGGCGTTTGCTAAAAAAAGTCGGGGCTATCCAAAAGCATCTTTTTTGTCATTTTCGGGCTTGACCCGAAAATCTAAATGCATATATTGCAATCATTTAGAGATTGCTAACCGAGTTTGCTATGCAAATATCGCAGTATCAAGTGCGACAATGGCATTTAGAACTTATTAGACAGCCCCGATTTCTAATAATTATCCCACTTGAAATCGTCAAAATCTTTTATCTGAACTTCGTATTTGTTGCGGAAAAATTTTTCTATGCTGCGGATTGAAAGCGGCGTTTTGTTTTTGTAATTCGGATTCAGATAAATGTAGGCGGAATACAGGCTCTTGTAGTATTTTGAGCGCACGCTGTTGTCATCAATAAAAACAATTCCAGCAATGCTTTTTGAAACATCGCAGACTTTTATTTTTTCAGTTTTATAGGCGGAAGAGTAATCTTTTGCAGGAAAATCATTTTTGGCAAGTTCCATAAAAGTGCGGCGGCTTAACGAGCGGTAAAACATATTGTTGAAATTTCCAAAGTCCACGGTTTCTTCGTTAAACCAGGGATTTTTTACCATTGTTATAAGCGAATATTCGTTGTCCACAAGCTTGTTTCCGTAGTCAAGGAATTTATATCTATAAGCCTGAGCCATTGCAAACGGAGAATAGTCTTTTACAGTCAAAAGTTCGCCCGGCCAGCTGATTCTAAAATTAAACGCCAGTCCTGAATCAGAAAAATACGAAACAAAATTCTGATTTTTCTTCACTGCATTTTTCAAGAGCCGCTCAATCTCGTGCCGCTTTGAAACAAGAGAATTTTTCACATCAAGATAATCAAGACTTGAAAGGTTGTCCACACCTATTAAAATGCTTTTCTTAAATTCTTTTGCAGCATAACTTTCAACCGCTTCAAAAATCCGATCAAAAATAATCTGATGCACGCAGTTGAACGACTTGACATCAGTAAAAAGCTTTTCACTTTTAAGCGAAAGACACAAGTCAATGTCGATTTTTTCCTTCTGTCCGTTTATAGCCGGAATGCTTTCTTTATGTCGTTTTATTTCAAGAAGATTTATATAAGAAATTCCAAGGAATTCTGAAAACTGCGAATAAAAGTCCAAAGCCACAAGCTCGCTGTAAGGTCCTGCCCAGCCTGAATCTTTCGCCTCGCCAAGATTTTTTACACGCTCGCAGATTGTGTTCAGCGCGATTTTGTTGTCCTTGAATTTTTCATTAAGCCGGGTAAGACGATTTATAAAATTAAAGGCAAACATATTCAGCGGATAAATATTGAGAGGCTGAATGCATTTGTTTGTGTTCCGCTTTTTCTTGATGATTTTTCTTACGCCAAAAATATCGCGGATTATTTTTTCAAGATTCTCAACATCTGTCATAATAAAATCCTGACCCCTAAAACGCATTTTGTCAAACAAATTATTTTGAACATTCAAGAACAGAAGAATACAAAAAAGCCCCGGAATCTTTCCAGGGCTCAAAAATTATCTTGCGTATTCAATAATGCGGGTTTCGCGTATCATTGTAATTTTGATTCTTCCAGGATAACGCAAGTCAGTTTCAATCTGCTTTGCAATCTGCTTTGCAAGATCTTTTACCTGCTCATCTGGAATTTTATCATTGTTTACAAGAATACGAAGCTCACGTCCAGCCTGAATTGCATAGGCCTGCTCTACTCCGTGGAATTTCTTTGCAGTTTCCTCAAGATTTTCAAGACGTTTAACATAGTTATCTACAGTCTCACGTCTTGCTCCAGGGCGGGCTGCGCTTATAGCATCGGCAATCTGAACAATAACAGCTTCTATTGTCTGAGGCTCGCAGTCATTGTGGTGCGCCTCAATCGCATTGACCACACGAGGATCTTCGCCCATCTTGCGTGCCATTTCCGCACCGACTTCCGCATGGTTCTGGTCGCTGTCATTTTCCGCGCCTTTTCCAATGTCATGTAACAAAGCAGCACGTTTTGCAAGTTCCCTGTTCGCGCCAACTTCAGCGGCAAGAAGGCTTGCAAGCTCAGCAACTTCCTTAGAATGAGTAAGAACATTCTGTCCGTAGCTTGTTCTAAAGTAAAGACGGCCGATAGCCCTTATTGCTTCCTGACTCATGCTATGCAAGCCAAGCTCAAACAAAGCCTTTTCACCTTCCTCATAAATCTTCTGCTGAATCTCGCGGGTAACTTTCTGAACAATCTCTTCAATTCGCGCCGGATGAATTCTTCCGTCGATAATAAGACGCTCCAAAGCCACACGCGCAATTTCTTTTCTTACAGGATCAAAACAGCTGATAACAACAGCTTCCGGTGTATCATCAATAATAATGTCAACACCTGTCAAAGTTTCCAAAGAACGGATGTTGCGGCCTTCACGTCCGATAATGCGTCCCTTCATTTCATCGCTCGGAAGAGAAACTGTTGCGACTGTGATTTCGCTTGTAGTTTCTGTGGCGATGCGCTGAATGGCGGAAACAAGAATTTCCTGCGCTTTCTTTTCAGCATTAAGCTGAGCTTCCTGGTCAATCTTATTCAGCAAAGACTGAGCGTCATGGCGGGCGTCATTTTCAAGGTTCTTGATTATAAGCGCCTTTGCTTCTTCCGCGGTAAGCCCCGAAATTCTTTCAAGCTCAACCCGAAGTTTTCCTTCTTCTTCCGAAAGAACAGCCTCGCGCTTGTGAAGCTCCGCTACATTTAAAGCAAATTCCTTGTCGCGCTTTTCAAACTCCTGATTCCGTTGCTCCAGAAGCTCTTCTTTTTTGTTTACACGGCTTTCATAACGCTGCAGTTCTGTACGGCGTTCACGGTTCTCCCTTTCCTGCTGATTACGGTCCTGAATGAGTTGTTCTTTTGCCTGAAGAAGAATCTCTTTTTTCTGAGCTTCCGCTTCTTTTATTGCATCTTGTTTAACGCGCTCGGCTTTTTGTTCCGAGGCGGAAAGTTGAAATCTGGCATAAACCCAGCGAATTGTCCATCCAAGAAGTATTCCTGCTACAGGGAGAACAATGAACAATATCAAATTCATTGACATTTCATTTTCTCCTATCACTTAGTTAGAATAATTAGTTTATTATAGTAATATATAAGAAAGAGAATGTCAAATAGTACAGTTTATTGTATAGAAGAAATAAAATGCCAAGTAAATTTTGAAAAGCTTAAAAAGACTAATTCTGAATTTTATACCTTACTGTCATTATCGGGCTTGACCCGATAATCCCATAGAACTAAAGATTCCAGTGTCAACGTCCGCCTTGCGGCGCACTGCACGGGAATGACAGTTAATTTAAACAACTGTTTTTAATAAAATTCAAATTCCAGACTAACAGTTTTAGTTGAAGCGGGAAACTCCGTCGCCGCTTTCGCAGTCAAAGAACGAAGCCTCGTATCCTACAACTTTCTTATATTCATTTTGAACATTTTCAACAAACTGCTCAAGTTCGTCTTTATGAACAAGAGCAATTCCGCAGCCTCCAAAGCCAGCTCCAGTCATTCTAGCTCCTATGCATCCGTCCTGCTTCTGGGCAGTTTCCGCAAGAGTGTCAAGCTCAATTCCTGTAACTTCATAGTCGTTTTTAAGAGACTCGTGGCTTTCATTCAGGAGCTTGCCAAGCTTTTCAAGATTTCCGGCTTTTAATGCACTCACAGCATCTTTTACACGCTGGTTTTCATAGACACAATGCTTTGCCCGGCGCACAAGAAGCTCATCTTTTATAAGTCCTTTTGAATTTTCCCACTGCGCCGGAGAAAGATCGCACAATGCGGAAATTTTCACACCTTCGTCCTGGAGAATCTTCAAAGCCTCCTCACACTGGCTTCTGCGCTCGTTGTACTTACTGTCTGCAAGGCGGCGTTGCTTATTCGTGTTCATGACAACAAACCTGTAATCTCCAAGCTCAAGCGGAACATATTCGTATTCAAGCGTGTTGCAGTCAAGGACAATCGCAGTATTCTTTTTTCCTGTTGAAATTATAAACTGATCCATAATTCCGCAGTTTACGTTCATAAAATTATGCTCGCTCATCTGACCAAGCTTGGCAATTTCAACACGGTCGATTCCAAAGCCAAAAGTTTCGCTTACGGCATAGGCGAATCCGCACTCAAGGGCAGAAGAAGATGAAATTCCGCCGGCAGCAGGAACATTGCTTACCATGAGGATTTCAAATCCGCAGTCAAACTTAAAGCCTTTTTCTTTCATCTGGGAAAGAATTCCGTTCAGATAGTTTGCATATCCGTTCTCCTTGGCATATTTAAAGTCGTCATTGATGTCAAATTCAAATCTTCCAGGGAATTTCAGGTCATTGTAAACAACTTTTGTGTCATTGCGTTTTCTGATGGCAACATAAAGATAGCGGTTTATAGCAGCGGGGAAAACCTTTCCGCCGTTGTAGTCAATATGCTCGCCTATAATATTGATTCTTGCCGGTGAAGAAAAAATCTTTACAGAATCTTCTGTTCCGCCGTAAACTTTTACGAAATCAGCAGGAAGCGAATTTGGATTATACAATTCAGCCATTTGAAACCTCGCAATTCAAGATTAAAGTGAATTCTTAAAGATGCCTTTATGATAACAAAGAATTTTTCAGTTAGCAAGTTAAAGGAAAACGCAAAGAGCAATCAGTTGCGCAAAATGAACAGAAGTATTTTTTTACAATGAAACTGCGCCATAAATGCTTTTAACTCTTGAATTTACTGAATCTTTTCACTAAAATGTTAGTTCACACTGTTTAGTGTGGAAAACTCATATCGGAGGAAAAAATTGGTCAAAATCAGACTAAAGAAGATGGGCACAAAAAAACGCCCAGACTACCGCATTGTCGTCCTTGACGCAGCAAAACCACGTGATGGCGCAACAATCGAAGAAATCGGACAGTACCATCCAATCGCTGCAGAAGGAAGCCAGACTTCTTTCAATGAAGAACGCGCCAAATACTGGATCAGCGTTGGAGCTCAGCCTACAGAAATCGTAAAAAAGATTTTCAGACAGGGCGGATTGGCTGCTGACGGAACAAAAATCACCAAATAACTTACAGGGAGCACAACATGGAAAAAGACCTGATTGAATTTATTGCAAAGTCATTGGTCGATGATCCAAATGCAGTCTCTGTAACGGAAACCGAAGGCGAGCGCGGACCTGTTCTTCAGTTAAGCGTTGCACAAGGTGATATTGGCAAGGTTATTGGCAAATACGGTCGTATTGCAAAAGCTCTGCGTACTGTTTTAAGCGCAACGTCAAATAAAGACGGAAAGCATTACAGCCTGGAAATTCTGGACTGATGGCATCGAATGCGATAACAGAGCGGTTTGTAGTTGGCATTGTCCGCGGTTCCCATGGAATAACGGGCGAATTCAAAGTAGAAAGCACTTCCGGCGAGTACGGGCATTTTGCAAGTATGGAAGAAGTGGCTTTGTCAGACGGAACAGCTGAAAAAACTTTCAAAGTTGAATCAACAAAAGAAGCTGCGTCCACTCTGTACATGAAACTGGCTGGAATAAATTCACCTGAAGAAGCTGCAAGATACAACAGGTGGAAAATCGTAGTTCCGCGCAAGAACGCTCATAAACTGCAGAAAAATGAGTGGTATATCGAGGATTTAAAAGGATGCTCGGTATGGTACAAAAAGGAAACGGCGGGCAATACCGCACCGGCAATTGATGAAAATTCAGTTGTTGGAACAGTCACAAACGTAACGGAAGGCGGATCAGGTTATCTCGTTGAGATTTTGCTGTCCGAGGCTTGCAGTTTTTTGGACGATTCGATTAAGCTGAATAAAAATGGCGGAGCAAGAACAGTTTTTGTTCCATTCAAAGACCAGTTTATTGGCAAAGTCGATATTGAAAATAAAGCTATGCAGCTCATGCACCTCTGGATTCTGGAGTAATTCCTATGAAATTTACTGTGCTGACCTTATTTCCTGAAATTCCGCGCGCTTTTTTTACAAGCTCGATCATGGCGAAAGCGGTAGAGAAAGGAATTATTGCCTACGATTTGGTCAATATCAGGGAATTTGCCTTTGATAGACACCACACTTGTGATGACGCTCCCTACGGCGGAGGCGCTGGACAGCTTTTGCTCCCGGAACCTCTAGGACTGGCATTGGACAGTGTAGAAGCATACAAAAAGACGAAGCATGTTATTTATGTTACGCCAAGCGGAAAGCCTTTTACACAGAAAAAAGCCCAGGAACTCAGCCGGAAAGATGAAATTGTCCTGATTTGCGGAAGATACGAAGGTATCGACCAGCGGATTATTGACTCCTACGTTGACGAGGAAATCTCCATAGGGGATTACGTAATGTCCAGCGGGGAAGTTGCCGCTACAGTCATTGTGGACACAGTTTACAGACTTGTTGACGGCGTAATAACCAGCGAATCTTTGGATGAAGAAAGTTTTTCAGGCAGCCTTTTGGAATATCCCCAGTATACAAGGCCGAATGTATACAAAGGCATGGAAGTGCCGGCTGTTTTAAGCAGCGGAAACCATGAAGAAATCCGAAAGTGGCGGCTTTTTAAGAGCCTTCAGAAAACCTTGCGGAACAGACCGGATCTGATTCAAAAGGCAAGAACTGACGGTACTCTTACAGAAGAAGCGGAAAAAATGATCGGGATGCTTACGGACTTTGTAACATACAAGAACGACCGCAAGCAAAAAAGCAAGCTGCGTTATGTTCAGTCAAGAACAAAAGACAGCGGCAAATAGGAGATAAAAATGGATCTTATAAAGACTATTGAAGAACAGCAGAAGAAACCTAACGCAGAATACTTCAGCGTAGGAGATACTGTAAAAGTTCACTTTGAAATCATAGAAGGAAAAACAAAACGTATTCAGATTTACGAAGGTCTTGTTATTTGCTTCAAAAACTCAGGAATTTCAAAGACATTCACAGTTCGCAAGACTAGCTACGGCGTTGGTGTTGAGCGTGTATTCCCATTAAACAGCCCGCGCATTATCAAAGTTGAAATTGTTCGCCTTGGAAAAGTTCGCCGTTCAAAGATTTACTACGTTCGCGACAAGGTTGGAAAAGCTGCAAAAATCAAGGAGCTTCTCGGACCAAAGGCAAACGCAAAACTTGCAGCAGCCAAGGCGGCAAACGCAGCAGAAGACAAAAAAGAAGCTGCAATCAACGCAGAGCACAAGGCAGAAGAAGCCGCGGCATCCGCAGCAGCAAAAGAAAAGAAATAAGATTTTTAAGAAATCCTACATTCTTACAGCTTAATTCAGGGGAAGATACTTTTGTGTCTTCCCTTTTTTTATCAATGTTTATAAAATTATCAAAATGTCCGCAGCAATCGACAACATAAAAAGCTCATACATTCAAAGCCAGAACATTCCGCAGAAAAAACTTTCGGCAGGGAACGAAGTTTCTGTAAAAGTTATAAAAAATCTTGGAAACGGAAACTACACAGTTTTTCTGCAAGGCGCAAAAATCAACGTAAAAAGCAAAATTCCGCTTGCCGAAGGAAGCTCATTCAAAGCCACGCTCGAAATAGGCGCAGATTCAAAAATCATTCTAAAAACACTTTCAGAGCAAAAAGCTGCGGACGTTTTTCCGCGCACGCTGTTGGAATTTTTAAATTCGGCGGGAATTGAATCGGATTCCGTTGTCCTAAAAACTGTCCAGCAGATGATTCAAAGCGGCGTAAAACTTGACAAATCAGTAATCAGGAAAGCAAAATCAATTTCATCTTTGTTTCCGGGAAAAGAAAAACAAGCGGCGGAAATTTCAGCAATGCTAATGGAAAAAGGAATCGAGCCGGAAGAAAATTTAATAGAAAAATTTTTGCTTTTAACCGACCCCAGCAAATGGAAAAATTCCAGCAACAAAGAAAAAAACATCGCGAAAAGCACCGAAAACTTCCTAAAAAAAATCTATAAGGAAATTCCAGAAAACAAAGACGGAATTCTTACGCTTGCAAACCACATAAAGTCAAAAGACGGAACAGGAAAACACTGGATAATCCTCCCCTTTTTGTGGCAGCTTGAAAAAGACGAAGCAAAAGGCTTAATCAGAATTTTAATTGATTTTAACAAAAAAATAACAGAAAAAATACAAATAAATTGCGAATTTGAGTGGAAAAAATTTTTTTTTGTGTTATATTTAAATAAGAGCAAGGTTACGGAAGTGCGGTTCTGTACATTACCGTCGCTTTTGACCTCTAACATTCATTCTGAGGAAGAGCGGCTTGGAGAATTGCTTTGTTCCGGCATGAACGGCGATTCTGTGACAGTAACCTATTCCACCTTGGCTTTTTCTGACAGTCTTTGCACTGATTCAGAATTTTCCCTGCCATTTAAGGATTCTGCTGTATGAAACCGACAAATTTTTTTGCAGTCTCCTTAAAATATCCTGAAAACGCAGACGCGCCATTTATTTCAGCAAAAGAAAGCGGAATTCTAGCAAAAAGGATGGTCGAAATTGCACAGGAAAACAGCATTCCAATTGTAGAAAACGACATTGCGGCAAATGTTCTTTCAATGCGGCAGATTGGCGAATGCATTCCAGAAAGCACCTGGAAAACGATTGCGGAAATTTTCGCCTTCATAAAAAACACGGAAAAATCCAAGTGAAAGAATCCACATGGACAAAAGGAATAACAGGCGAAGAAAAAGCCGGAGAATTTTTAATCAAAAATGGATATTCGATTCTTGACAGAAATTTCAGAATTCGGGAAGGCGAAATCGACATAATAGCGGAAAAGCAGAATTTTTTAGTTTTTGTGGAAGTCAAAACCCTTCCGCTCGGAAATGCTGAAATCCTTGCGCATGAACTCAATTCAATAAAACGAAAAAAGATTATTAAAACTTCTAAATGTTACCTGCAAAAACATCGACAATATAATAACAGATTCATACGCTATGATGTAATAGCAATTGATGTTCCGGGGCTGGATCCGGTTTATCATATTGAAAACGCTTTTTCGGAGTAAATAATGCAGGCTGTAAACAATGCAACGCCAAATTCAGCACTTTCTCCCCGTATAAGGGAGCTACAGAAAAAAATTCAGGATGAAAACTATATAAATTCAGCCGTAGACAGAATTGCGCTTATAATGAGCCGGCATATTGTAGAATTTCATATAGAAAAAAAATTGTAATTGAACTATAATTAATTTCATGCGAAGAGACAGACATTCAAGAAAACACATTGGAAACTGGAAAAACAATAGTAACAATAGAAGAGATTTTGAAGATCGGAAAAATTTTCAGCCGTCGAAGCCAGTATTTCGTCCTACAATAAAATCTGTGTCGCCAGAGCAAATTCAGCATGATGAAGAAGCCATAAAAAAATTCAAGTCGGCAAACCAGCCTGTATGCACAGTCTGCGGACAAATTATCCGGGACATTTCGACTGCGGTAAACACCAAAGGTGCAGACTCATTAATCCACTTTGACTGCGCAATCGAGCTTATTTCAAAAAATGAAAAAATTGAAACGGGCGACAAGATCACATACATCGGGCAAGGCAGATTCGGAATTGTGCATTTTGCAAGCCCAGGCGACACAAAGCATTTTTCAATAAAAAAAATAATTGACTGGGAAGAAAAAGACAAGAAACCTGAATGGCGCAACGAAATGGCTGACCTTTACAGCAAAATCAAATAATTTTTAAATATATTCCGCCGAAATCAATTTTTGCAGTTGAAAGAACTTTTAGAATTCTATATAATATTTTGCATCGCCGGGATGGTGGAATAGGTAGACACAAGGGACTTAAAATCCCTCGGCAATTTAACCTGCCGTGCCAGTTCGATTCTGGTTCCCGGCAAACAGCAGGCAGCTTGAAAAATTCAGGCTGCTTTTTTTTTTCGAGGTTTTAAAATGTTTTCAGACACGCATTTTCATTTTCATCATCTAGTTGAAAATAATTCACAAGAATTCGGAACGGAAATTCTTGAACAGATGGCAAAAAATAGAATTTATTTCGGGCTTGATATTGGCACAAAATGCTCGGACTTGATTGAGCGCGCGCAAATTCTTGAAGGCTGCATGGAAGAAATTCCGGATGTAAATCTGCAAAGCAAACTGAAAAAGTCGATTTTCTTTAGCGCAGGAATTTGGCCAGATTCGGATTCAATAAAAGAACGTGAAGCCTGCATGGAAGAGCTTAGGGACAGCATAGAAGAATTCAAGGAAAGTTCAAGTTGCTTTTCTTCCCATCTTGTGGCGATTGGCGAAGGCGGAATTGACCATCACTGGAATCCAAGCGGACCAGACGGACGCAATGAATCAGACTTTGACAAGGAAATGTTCTTTGGCGAAAAAGAGCTTTTTGAAATGCAGCTGGAACTTGCAAAAGAACTTGACCTTCCGTTTATTGTGCATTCGCGGGACGGATTTGAGGACACGGTCGATGTGCTCCGATCGGCAAACTACAACAGAGGAATTATCCACTGCTTTTCTTACGGACTTAGCGAAGCAAAAACATTCCTTGACTTGGGCTGGTACCTCGCATTTGGAGGCGCAACCACATACACAAAAAAAGCAAAAATGGATGAGTTTATACAACTTTTGCAGTACGTTCCCAAGGACAGAATTCTTCTTGAAACAGACTCTCCGTATCTTGCACCAGTTCCGATGCGTGGAAGCGAAAATAATCCGCTTTTTATAAAATACACTTACGAATTTATTTCTGAAAAAATCGGGCTTAGCGTAGACAAGCTGAATAAAATTGTGGACGACAACTGCAGCGAGCTTTTCGGGCTGAAAAAATAAAAAAAGCCGGAAGAATCACATTGAATCTTTCCGGCATTAAAAAATTTTAAGCAGAAGTTTTTATTTTATAAGAAGCTCTGCATAAGCTTTCAGCGCGCCTTCCATTTTTCCTGAAAGAACTGACTTTGCAAGAGTTTTTCCGAGCTGAACGCCTTCCTGGTCAAAACTGTTTACATTCCAAAGGAATCCCTGGAACATGACTTTGTTTTCGTAATGGGCCAAAAGCGCTCCAAGGGTTTTTGGGCTGACCTGCTTTCCGTAAATCAAGCTGGACGGACGTTCACCGGCAAAGAATTTGTTTGGATTCTCGTCATTTTTTCCGCAAGCGAAAGCAACAATCTGAGCCACAACATTCGCGCAAAGTTTTGTCTGGCTTGTGGAATTCTGAATTACAACATCTTTTCCAGTCTGGTTTTCTTTAAATGCAATAAACTGAAGCGGAATTATGCTTGTTCCCTGATGAAGCAGCTGGTAAAAAGAATGCTGTCCGTTTGTGCCAGGCTCACCGAAAATCACAGGACCTGTTACATAGTTTATTTTTTCACCAAAACGGTTCACGCTTTTTCCGTTGGACTCCATGTCGAGCTGCTGAAGATGGGCAGGGAATCTTGAAAGTGCCTGTGAATACGGAAGAACTGCTGTCGAAGGATATTCCTGAACATTGCGCTCATAAACTCCAATCAACGCATCCATTAATGCAGCATTTTTTCTTACATCTTTTTCAGTTGCAAGCTTATCTTCCTCTGCCGCGCCTTTTAAGAAATCGTCAAAAACTTCAGAGCCAAACGCAAGGCTTAAAATTGCTCCGCCGACTCCAGATGAAGAAGAATAACGTCCGCCGATATAATCGTCCATAAAGAACGCTTCAAGATAATCCGGGCTTTTTGCAAGCGGAGAAGTTTCGCTTGTTACAGCAATCATGTGCTTGCTTGGATCAAGACCGGCATTTTTCAAGAAGTCTTTTACAAACGATTCATTTGTCAAAGTTTCAAGTGTTGTTCCGCTCTTTGAAACAAGAATAAAAATTGTCTTTGAAAGATCTATAGACTGAAGAACAGAGGCCGCATCATCAGGATCAACATTTGAAATGAAGTGCGCATCCATTTTGAAATTTCCAGTCTGCTTTGCCCAATTTTCAAGAGCAAGATAAATTGCGCGAGGTCCCAAGTCTGAACCACCAATACCAATCTGGCAAACGGAAGTAAATTTTTCACCCTTCTCGTTTACGATTTTTCCAGAATGAACTTTTTCAGCAAAGACAGCGATTTTTTTCTGTTCATTTATATAAAAATCACGCTTGTTAACACCGTCGGCAACGACATCTTTTCCGAGCTGTCCGCGAAGAAGCTGATGAAGAACCATTCGTTTCTCACCAGTATTGATTACGTCTCCGTTGTACAACGCTTCGAATTTTTCCAAAAGCTGGCTTTCTTTTACAAGCTCTTCAAAAATTGAAATTATCTTTGAGTTGACTTGCTTTGCAGCATAATTGTAAACAAGTCCGTCTGCCATAGGAATTGAATATTCAGCGACACGCTTTGCAGCTTCTGCCCCTGAAAGCTCTTTTGCAACTGAAACACAGCCTTTTAAAGCCTGAAGTTTTTTAAAGCTTTCCAATGTGTCTAAGTTATTCCATGCAATATTTGACATGATGATAGCCTCTTAAAAAATGGTTTAAATCCAAGTATATCAAAAAAAAAAATTATATGCTAGAATGCTAAAATCTTAATTTACAATGAACAATTTTTAGTTCTGGAGAATTAGTTAAAAATGAATTTCTTCAATATAAAAAAAGTATTTTTTATCGCAGCGATTTTTTTAATTTCAGATTTAAAAATAAATTCACAAGATGCAAGCGGATTTCTTCCTGATGAAATTTTTTTAAGAACAATGACGCAGTCTCACTGCAAGTATTTTGATTTTACAATTGTAGACGGAAGAATTTACGCAAAGAAGCCAAGCGAAAAAAAATGGAGACTTTTTCTAAAAACCGGGCTGCCCTATTCTAAAATGAACACAACAGGGCTTGATGAATTTCCAATTCCAGAGCGAGTTGCAGAAATTTCCGCAGACGGAGACAGTCTTTATGTTTTTGACAACAACGGAATTCTTTACACAACTTTCCTTGATAGAAGCGCGCCGGAATCTCCTTTTGTATGGAAAAGAGCGTTTGGTTTTCCAAAAGGAGAAAACGGATTTTTAAAGCAAGATGAATTCACAAAAAATAAACGGGCATGGTCAATGGGCTGTCGCAGAAAAGATGTTTTGTACCATACGGATATTTACGGAAACGAACATCACTACGGAACGATGGGACTTGAGACAATTTATTTTTTAACAGAAGACGGACTGCACATAAGATTTACAGACAGCGGTCTTCCTGCTGATTTTAGCCGACAGATTCAAGTTCCTCTAAACGGAAGATTTATTTCAGAAAGCTTAAGCGCTTCCGCAGATACAATTTTTTTAATCGGCGCAAAAGGAACAATGTACACAAGGCTTGTAGATTTTGATACAATGGGCTGCGATCCAATGTGGTTTCAGTATACTTATGATAAGCTTGAGCAAAAGAAAAAAGGTAAAAATTATTTTTCAAACTATTCGCCCTGGGCATTACCGGCAGAAGAATGGCTTGAGCAGCCAAAAATTCAAATTGAAGGAAAAGGCAGACTTTCAAAAATAATAAGCATTGCGCAAAACGGTCAAGGAAACGGTGCTAGAATTTTAAGAGTTGCAGGAACAGACAAAGACGGCAATACAGGTTTTTATGAAAAAAGCATTTTCGATTCTGAATGGAAATTTGTTGAAAAAGAAATTTATTTAGAAGAAAGCGATTTTCTTGATTCAACAAAAAACGAGCTTGGCGAAGAAGCTGAATTTTCATACACAGGAAATCTCATAATAAGCGATTCAACAAAAGAGAATTTCAAATGCAGTTTAAAAGGCGTTTCATTGATGAGCGAGGACAAATGCATTTTTGAAATCAGCGATGGAGAACAAACATTTTCGTGCACACTTTTTCCTTTAGAAAAATGGACTTACCCAAAAAGAAAAAATCCTGGATTCGACGGAACTCCAAGAAACTATTTCATAACAGCAGAGTTTGATGAATCTAAACTTGAAAATTATTCCGGGGAATTCAAAAAAATAATAGATGAGATTTTTAAAAATAAAAATCATAATCTCTTCGCATTCACAGGAGAAGGCACAAAAGAATATTTTGAAATCGGCATAAACCCAAAAAGACTTAAGCTGCTAAAAAAGCCATTTTCATCAAAATCTGTAAAATACATTTTTATGATGACCCGGGAAGGAATTGAAGAAATTCCCAAAATTTCAGAGTTCGCATTGCCGCTTTTAAAAGATTTCAAAAACGAAAACCTGCTGCTTGAACACGGACGAACTTATTCAATAAAGGAAAGGAGTTTCGTTCAAAGCAAAATAAATGAAAATAAAAAATACAGAGAGCTTTTAAACTCAGACTTAGAGCAATTTGAAGAACTAAAAAAAACTGCGCGGCATACTAGATGGGGATATTCTGCGTTGGATTTTATAACGACAATAACTTTTTTGAATAAAATAAATTTTCCAAAAATAAAGCAGCTTTCAACTTACGGAGCAGATTTGCTTGCGACAAATTTTTCTTCATTTGAAGAACTTGTTCAATATAGAAATTTTGTTTATAGAAAAGTCATAGAGCTGATTGATCTCAGAATTGAAAACTATGAAAAAATAATTCAAGATTTTGACAACAATGAAATATATAGCACATTAAATCCGAATTTAAGAAATTCTTTTTCAGAATATTTTGATGAAGTTTCGCTTCCTAGAAAAATGAAAATGGAACTCAGCAAAAACAATATTGCAATAGAGCAATTCAACGATGTTTCATATCTGCCGGCATATTATTTAAAAACGAAAAACGGAACGGTTGTAACTATAGTTTTAAAAAACAGCGCAAAAAAAATTTTAGAATTCTTAAATGACAAGAAAAATTTTGAGGCTTCACCATTAGTGCTTAATGCAGAATTTATTTCCGAAGAAATTTCAGAAATTGATTTAAAAGAAAACAAGGCATTCAAAAGGATTTCGAATAAAAAAGGAACAATTGAATGGAATGGCAAAACGCTCAAAATTCTATCAGGAAAAAAGATTTTATTTGAAGGAACATTGTAAAAAAAAAATGCCTTGACACAAAATGTATATTTATTCATACTTGTGTATATTCCGAGGTATATTTTGAAAGACAGAATTTTGAGACTAAAGACAATCCGAAAATTAATAAAAAACAACAGAATAGAAAGTCAGGATGAGCTTTTAAATTATCTGCAGAATGAAGGATTTGAAGTTACGCAGGCAACACTTTCCAGAGATTTAAAGCTTATGAAAGTTGGAAAAATAAGCGACGGACATAATGGATATGTCTATACAATCCCGGAAGATGAAATTGAAAAGGAAAGCGAGCAAATTTATATACGAGATTTTTTGCGCGGATATGTAAGCATTGAAGCCAGCGGAAATATAATTGTAATAAAAACTTTTGGCGGACACGGAGACAGTGTTGCAAACGCGCTTGACGCAATGAATCTCAATGAAATAATCGGAACTATAGCAGGAGAAAACTGCATTTTTGCCTGCCTTAGAGAAGGTGTTCAGGTGAAAAATTTTCTTGAAAAGCTAAAGGAAAAAATTCCAGAACTTGAAATTTAAAAAAGCTCAACGTAAGTTTTTCCAGTTCCGCCCTCTTCTGGTCTTGCAAAATAAAATTCCTTTACAGAAGGACAATGATTTAAATAATCACTCACAGCCTGTTGCAATATTCCGTTTCCTTTTCCATGGATAACAGAAAACTTTTTAAAATTGTTAATCATGCACAAATCAAGCTGGTGTTCAAGTGATTTTATTGCTTCTCCCGACCTCATCCCTAAAAGTCTAAGTTCAAATTTTGGAGTTTCATTATTATTTTCAGTTTTTGAATCACGTTCAATTACAACAGAAACGCTTCTGTCAACAATTCTATTTTCCAGAGGAATAATTTGATTCTGCGGAAAATTCATTTTCATAGAACCAAACTGAACTTGCCAGATTTCATTTTTAACTTTTCTAACAAGAACACCTTTTCGCTTTTCATTTCCTGCAAGAACTTCTGCTCCTTCTTTTAATAGTTCTTCTTTTTCGAACTTCTTTTCATTTGAATTTTCAATTTTTAAAACAGAGGCATTTTTCAATGCTTCAGAATTTGAAAGCCTGCTTTTTAATTTTTTGTTTTTGGAAGAAAAAGATTTTTTTTCTTTTAGAGATGAAAGTCGCATTCCATTTTGCAGAATTTTGTTTTCTTCATTTTGAAGATTAGAAATTTCTTTTTCCAAGAGAAGTTTTTTCTCTTCTATATTTTCTTCCTGATCGTCAATTTCTTTTGTTGTATCAGAAATAAATTTTCTAACACTCAAAGTTTTCTCACGGGTAATTTCACCTTCCCGTAAAACACGAACCAGATTTTCAAGATTACTTCTCATTTCCTGCAAAAACGCAGAACTTTGCGAGTGCTCAATCTGATTAAGCTCAATTTCTTTTTGAAGCATTTTTATTTCACGTGAATGGATTTTTAATTCTTTTAGAGAAAGCTCATTCTGTTTTTCATTTTGTTTTTTTATAAGCTCTTCAAGTTCAATATGTTTTTCTGTCAAACCTTTTATCAAAGAGCTCACGTCAGCCTGCTGATTTGAAATGTAGCTTTTTGCCTGCTCAACAACATTTTGCGGCAAACCGGAATTTAAAGCTATATCAATTGCATGGCTTTCACCCGACACTCCAACAAGAAGCTTATAAGTCGGACGCAAAGATTCTGAATTGAATTCAACAGAAGCATTAACACATTTTGAATTTGTGTATCCGTAATTTTTTAAAACTCCATGATGAGTTGTAACAAGAACAAAAGAATTTTTTTCAAGCAAAGAATCAAGAACTGCCATGGCAATCGCACCACCTTCAAGAGGATCAGTTCCTGTTCCAAGCTCATCCAACAGCACAAGACTTTTTTCATCGGCATTTTCCAAGGCTAGCGCAATATTTTTCATGCGGCTAGAAAAAGTGCTCAAAGACTCATCGATTGACTGTTCATCTCCAATGTCCGCAAAAATTGAATTGAAAAAAGGAAGCCTTGTGCCTTCATCAGCAGGAATAGGAAAACCGGCCTGATTCATCAATGAAAAAAGCGCGACAGTTTTTAACGTTACAGTTTTTCCACCTGTGTTCGGTCCTGTAATAATCATAACTTTTTTTCCAAACATAAAGTTAATTGTTACAGGAACAGCTTTTTCTGCCAAAAGTGGATGGCGCGCATTTAAAATCAAAGGCGACTCTTTTTCAGTATCATAATTTTCAGCAAAAACTCCATGAACTTCTGATTGATATTTTGCGGCAGCACAAGTTGAATCGAGCAGCAGCATTGAATCATGGCATAAAAGAAAATCAGAACAATACTCTCTTAAACTGTCAGAAAGTTCCTTAAAAATTTTTTTAAGTTCAGCCTGCAAATTAAATTCTTCCTGAACAAGCTGATTGTTTGCCCTCACAATTTCTTCAGGCTCAATATAAAGAGTTTGCCCGGAAGAGCTCACTTCATGCACAATTCCTTTAATAGAGTTTCTATGATCCGAACGGACTGCAAGAAGCTCACGGTCAGCTTTTAACGCCGGAACATTGTTTTGCAATACGGAATTCAATGTTGAATCAGAAGTATATTTTTTTAATGCAGATTCAATTTCTCTATGAAGCGAAGCAATTTTTTTTCTGATTTCCCTGATGGCTGGCAAATCTTTTATTTCACCAGTTGAAATATCGATAACAGAAAAAATTTTATTTCTAGCGTTTTCCAACGAAGGCATTGACTGCGCAATTTTTAAAAGCTCTGGAATTTCAAGTTCAAGAGAAGCAGATTTTATGCAGCCGCAAGTTTCATCAGTGTAAGTGCAAAAAAGTCCAAGTGAAAAGATTTGCTCATGTGAAAGAGAAGCTCCATCAACTTTTAGTACTGAAAAAATTTCTTTTACAGGCGGCCAAGATTTCAATGCGGAAGGAAATCGTGAATTTAAATAATTATTCCATTCACGTCCCAAAGATTTCAGTTTTGAAACTTTATCAATATCAGAAGAACTTTCCCTTGAAAGCAAAAAAAATTTGCCTTCTTCACTTACCGCAAGAGAAGCAACTTTTTCTCTTATTCTATAAAAATCAAAATCACGGGCAACCTGCCCTTTCAGAAAAATATCTTTTTCACCGCTCATAAATATTTTAAAATTTCTTCAGGTTTGTCTGCAAGGTTTTGCGCTCCAGAATTCAAAAGAAAATTTCTATCTCTAAATCCCCAAGTCACACTTATGCAAGGAATCCCCGCATTTTTTGCAGTTTTTATATCAACATCAGAATCACCTACATAAACTGTTTCATTTTTACCAACTTCAAGAATCCGCATAACTTCCAGAACAGAATCCGGCGCGGGCTTTCTATTTCTTCCTTCAATATCTCCGACCGCAGTTTCTCGTTTTATGCTGGAAGAAAAATAATATTCCGCGAGTTCTTTAACTTGAGCGTCAGGCTTGTTCGAAACAATTCCCGTTTTTATTTCCATTCTATGCAAAGTTGAAATCAAATCTAAAATTCCATCATAAGGCCGAGTTTTGTTCTGCCAATTTTTTGCATAGTTCTCCTTCATTAATAAAACTGATTTTTCATATTCAGGATTTTCTTTTCCATCAGGAATTGCAAGCTCCATAAGTTTTGCGATTCCGTTTCCAACAAATTGCCGGATTTCATCTATCGAGCGCAAAGGAAAATTCATCTGGCGCAAAGTTTCATTGCAACTGTCCGCCAAATCATCAAGTGTATTAAGGAGAGTTCCATCCAAATCAAAAATTACAGCTTTTGTCATTTTAACTATTCTTCTTCAAAAATGAAATTATAAAGCAAATTAAAAAAAATGCTGAGTTTACTAAAACAATCGAAGCTCCGCTAGCCGATCCAGTATAATACGAAAAACAAAGTCCTGCAATTCCGCCAGCAAGAGAAATCAATTCTGAAACAATCAGATAGCGTCTTGAAGTTCTGCTCACGAATCGAGCCGAAGCAGCCGGAAGTACAAGCATGCTGTTAATCACAAGAAGTCCGGTCCAGCGTATGCAGACAGAAACAATCGCAGCTGTCAGCAAAGCAAAAACTTGTTCTATAAAAACTGTTTTTATTCCACGACTTTTTGCAAATGATGAATGAAGAGAAACAATCAGCATTTTATTGTAGAAAAAAATCCAAACAAGAAGAAGAGCAATTGCGCAGAAAAATAAAAAAAGAATTTCGTTTGGCTGAATGCTAAGAATGTCGCCCACAAGATATTTTTGATACTTTGAAAAATTTCCGCCGGCAGACAAAAGCACAATTCCAAGCGCAACTGATGTTGAAGAAAAAACCCCAATAATCGTGTCGCTGGAAGATTTTCCTTTTGACTTGACCATAATTATAGAAAAACCAAGCAGCATCGAAAACAAAACCATAGAAATTGTAACATCGTGAATTCCAAAAAGAACGCCAATCGCAATTCCTGTCAAAGCTGAATGCCCAATCGCATCGCTAAAAAAACTCATCCTGTTTGAAACAACATAAGTTCCCAAAGCGCCAAAAAGCGGACCTGCAATAACAATGGCAATCAGAGCATTTTTCATAAACGCAGGAGACAGCCATTCAAAAGGAAAAACAAAATCCAAAAAAGAATAAATCAGCTGCATAAATTTCACTCCGGTTTTTAATATTCATCAGGAAGCATAATATGTCCGAAAACTTCCATAAAATCTTTTTGGCGGTAAACATCTTTTACAGTTCCAACGACCGCACTGGCATTATTTATAAAAACGACTCTGTCAGCATGGCGCGCCACCAAATCCAAATCATGGCTTATCAAAAGAATCGTTATGTCAAAATCACGGCGTATAGAAGAAACAAGCTCGTAAAAAGATTTCAGCCCTACTCTGTCAACACCGCTTACAGGCTCATCTAAAAGCAAAATATCCGGCAAAGGATTTATCGCAAGCGCAAGCATAACACGCTGAAGTTCTCCGCCAGACAAATCACAGACTCTGCGTTTTAAAAGCTGATGGGAATTTGTGCATGAAAGAATTTCAGAAGCGGCTTCAATATCTTTTTTTCTGTGCCTTAGCCACACAGGTCTTTTTGAAGTGCAAGCAAAAACCAAATCTTCAACGCAGACAGGACTTCCCGGCTCAACAGAAAGAGTCTGAGGAACATAGCCAAACACAGGCTTAGTTGTAGTGTAAGGAATTCTTTTTCGGCAAGTACAAAAACGGTCATGGTCAGTTGTGTGATCTTTTCCGCAATTTCCTGCGCACCTTTCACCTTCAAAAATTATATTTCCTGAATGAGGAATTGTATTCAGCAGTGCCTTTATAAAAGTTGTTTTTCCTGCGCCGTTTCTTCCAACAATCGCAGTAAGCTCGCCGCAATGCAAATGAAGATTTATATCTTTTAAAATATATTCACCGCCAGCTTTTACACTTAAGTTTTCTATCCGTGTGCAGCAGACATGAGATTTTCCAACAAGGCAAGGCATTATTTTTTTTCCTCTGAAAAAGCATTCATCAAAACTGAAAGATTTTTTTCCATGCCTTCAATATATGCGTTTTTTTCCAACTGACCATTTACGCACGGATCAAGCTCATAAACTGAAAGTCCGGTTTCATTGGAAATAATTTTCGCCACGCTTGAAGAATATTGAGGCTCAGCAAAAAGAGCAACATCTTCACCTCGATTCGTAACTGATTTTATACTTTCAATTATTTTTGCCAGCTCCTTTGCGCTCGGAACAGTTCCCGGCTCCTGCTCAATAACTGCCGAAATTTCAAAACCGAATTCCTTTGCAAAATAAGGAAACGCTTCATGGAAAGTTATGATTTTTTTTCCAGCGAAAGGAGCAAGAGAAGTCTTCATTTTTTGTTCAAGAGCATTTAATTTTTCTATATAAATCAAATAATTTTTTTTGTAGCTTTCTGAATTTTTTGAATCAAGCGAACAAAGTCCTTCCGTTATTTTTTGCACTTCGTAAATCGCACCGGAAACGCTCACCCACACATGAGGATTTCCATCAAAAGGCTTAAAACCATCAGAAGCAACCACAACTGAATTTTTTTTCAGTGAAAAAGCCTTGTCAAAAAAATCTTCCATTCCGCTTCCATTCACAACAAGAATGTCACATTTTTCAATAAGCTTCATATCACCAGTTGTAAGCTGATAATCATGCAAGCAGCCAGTTTCAGCAGGAGCCAAAAGCGAAACTTCAACATCATCAATTCCATCCGTCAAATTCAAAAGCATTATGTAAATAGGATAGAAAGATGCCGTTATTTTTATTTTTTCAGAATCAGCTGAAGCAGAGACCTGTTTTTCCGACAAAGAAACTTTCCAAACTGAAAAAAAGGAAACAATAAACACAAAAAAACAAATTGTAAAAATTAAGGTTATTTTAAGAGATTTTTTTTCTTCCATAAAATCTATTCTATCTGAACTAAGAATTATTTACAATAAGACAAAAAAGACTATAAATAGCAATTAGTTTTAAGAATAGCTCAAATTTTAGTTGACGTATATATAATTTCAGTTCATAATAGAATTGAATCTTTGAGGAAAAAAATGTCGAATCAAATTGTCACAACAGGAATTTCATTTTTTGGAGCAGACACTTTAAAAAATTTCAATGAAGAAATAAAAAACAGCGGTTTTCAAAGAATTTTTATCATAGCAGCCCCCGAATTTCAAAGCGCATTAAAAAAAATTTCCTCAATGCTTGCAAAAAACAAAATCGTATACAGCATTTTTGACAGAGTAAGCCAAGTCGCTTCTCTTTCCGATACAAGAGCCGCATTGAACGCAGCAAAAACACTCAGGGCTGACGCAGTAATTTCCGTAGGCTCAAAATCAGTTTCAGACATTGCAAAGGCAGTGTCGATTCTTCTTTCAAATCCAGAAATTTCAGATCCAAGAAAATTGGAAAGAAAAGCAAAATCAAAAAACAAAGCAATTCCTCTTTATATGTTTTTCACTTCAATCGGAAGCCCATGGGATTCCAGCCACGTTTTTATCTTAGAAGACGAATCGCAGCGGAAAAAAATTGAATGCGCAGACACAAACGCAATTCCAAAAGCATTTTTTTTCGACACAGAGCTTGCTTCCGTTGCCAACAAAAACGACTTTTCAGTTTTAGCCACGTCGCTTTTGGCTTCTTCCATTGAATCGTTTATCTGCAAATCTTCATGGGACTTAAGTGACTTTTTCGCATTAAAGGCAATAAAGTTGATTTCTGAAAATGCGCTTTCAGCCTCAAAAGGAAATTCAAAGGCAATAGAAAATATGCTTTATGCGCAATATTGCACCGGCATAGCTTTTTCAAATGGAGGCGCGGCTTTTGCAACAGCAGCATCACTTTCAGTGGAAGCAGCAGTTGGCATTTCTTTTTCAAAATCCATAATTCCAATATTTAAGGAGTCAATGGAATTCAATGCGGCTTCAACAGGACAAAAATACAAAGCCATCGCAGTAAATATGGGAGCAAAAGTTTCATCTTCGGCTTCTCCTGAATCATTTAGAAAAACTGCGGTAACTTCTGTTGAAAAATTTTTCAAAGAACTTTCTGCAGCAAAAAAGGTTGAAGAAGTAAAAATTTCAAAGGAAGACGTTTTGTTTATTCAGGAAAATATTTTAAAAAGCAAATATACAGAACTGAATCCAAAAACTGTAACAAAAAAGAAAATTGCGGATGTTTTAAAATTGATTTTCTAAAAAATATCATAGAAAGAATTTTCAAATTCATTGAAAACTTCGATAAAAGGCAGTAGACTTTCTTTATCAATTTCCATTTTTGTTAAATAATCCTCTGATTTTAAAATTGATTTTTCAGAGTTAGTTTTTGATAAAATATAAAAAGTTCTGGCAATGTCAAATTCTTTTGGACCTTTACAAGACAAAAGAAAATTTGAGGCAAACAAATTTTTATTTTCATCAATTAAAATATTTTCTGTACAGAAATTTCCCTGGCAAAAAAAATTTCCTTCTGGAAGTTTTTTCAATTTTCTTATCACAGAAGAATTTTCTTTTGAATTTCCGCCTAAAATAAAAAGCAGAAGCTCTTTGTAGCTTGCAAGACTTTCCGCATTTAAACTCAAAAGTTTTTCATGAAGCAAAGTAAATTTGTCAGAAAAAATATTCTTATCAAATTCATTCAAAATCCGCGATGGAAATTTTTCATCATCATTTTGAAAAACAATTCCAAAGCAACCGCTTATTTTCAGAAAATCACAAGGCATAAATTTTGAAATATTTTGATTGTATGCAAACTGGGAATTTCTAAAATCCATCAATGCAAATTCTTTTGAAACATTTTCATCGAAAAGCTTTAAAAGGCACTTCTGGTCAATTTTAAAAATCTTAAAATATTCTTTTTCTTCAAGAAAATTTTCTTCTGAAATAAAATTTGAATAATCAGTTTTAAACTTGCTGACAGAAATTCCGTCTCCAGTTTTATAAAATTCAGTTGTAAACTCTATATTTTCTTTCAAAAAATTCACATAACGTTTTATTTTTCTAACAAGCTTTTTTGTGCTATAACTTTTGGTTAAATTCTGATTTTCAACAATTCCATGAAACAGCAAATTGTCGCTTATGATTGCGCCTTTTGGATTTAAATTCGCCTTGAACTTTTCAAAAAATTTTTCGTACTGAGCTTTTGCTGCGTCGATAAAAATCAAATCGAATTTTTCATTTATATCGCAAGCCAAGGCATCGTTGTTTATAATTTTTATTCTGCTTTTCAAACCGCATTTTTCCACATTTTTGATTGCCTGAATAGTGCGGTCAATGTCGATTTCAATTGTCGTAACTTTTACACTTTCATCAACAAGCGCAAACTGAATAGCAGAATATCCAACAGCAGTTCCAATTTCCAAAACTGATTTCACATTATGTTTTTTTATAAAACTGAAAATAAATTCAGAAGTTGCATCCTGCATAATGGGAACATTATTTTTATGCGCAAGAGATTTTATTTCAAGCAAGAATTCCGCTGACATTTCTAAACTGTCCTTCCAAGTCTTTATAAATTTTTACATCTTTGAATTCTGAATCTTCCATTATTTTTTTAGTTTGAAAAGCATTGTATTCGCCAGTTTCTAAAATCAAAATTCCGCCCGGATTTAAAAAATCAACTGACTGAAAAATCAAGTTCCGTATAATTTCAAGTCCGTCGTCAAAGTTTGTAAGATTTCCATTCAAATCAATGTCGCCGCATAACGCAAGCGAAGGCTCGCTTCTTCCGTCTTTTAAAAGCTCAACAGTTTGAGAATAAGGAATGTACGGAGGATTAGAAACAATGACATCAAAAAGACCGTTTCTGCTTTGCCCTAAATTTTCAAAAAGATTACTTTGAACAAAAACAGTTTTTTCAAAAGCAAATTCGCTAAGCAAACGCAAAGAATTTTTTTTTGCAATATCAAGAGTTTTTTTACTTATGTCTGCAAAAATAATTTTAGGGAGCAATGATTTTGGAATAATTTTTTTTTCTTCTATAAATTTTAAAATGCTGATTCCAACGCATCCGCTTCCAGAACACATATCACAGACAGAAAGAATCTTACAGTCAGAAGCCGCATGAAATTTTTCTTCAATAAAATTAACAGCATTTTCAACAAGCAATTCTGTGTCCGGCTTGGGAATAAGAACATTTTTGTCAACCTCAAAATCATATCCGAAAAATTCTTTTATTCCTGTAATATATGCAACAGGCAAGCCAGTTTTTCTTTTTTCAATTGAAGAACAAAAAATATTTTTTTGCAGCTCAGAAAGTTCTGTTTCAGAATGAAAAAGAATAAAAGTCTGATCACATTTCAAAATCCATTTTAAAATAACATCCGCATCAAGAATAGGACTTGGGCTGAATTTTAATTCTGATAATGCAAACTTTCTGGCTTGGCTTATTGTCATTTTAAATTTCAGTTTACAAGATCAGAACTGTCTTTTAACTGCTCTTCTTTTGCATATACATTCAGCGCATCCAGCATCTCATCCATGTTGCCCATCATAAATGAAGGCAAATTGTGCAAGCTCAAATTTATGCGGTGGTCTGTAACTCTGTCCTGCGGAAAATTATAAGTGCGGATTTTTTCACTGCGGGCGCCGCTTCCAACCATGTTTTTTCTTGCATCCGCGCGCTCCGACTGACGCTTGCTTTCTTCAAGATCGAAAAGACGTGCACGCAAAACCCTGAACGCCTTGTCTTTGTTTTTATGCTGACTTTTTTCATCCTGCTGAATAACAACAATTCCAGTAGGAATATGAGTCAAGCGGACTGCAGAATCCGTTGTGTTAACACACTGACCGCCAGGACCACCGGCACGCATAACGTCAACGCGGACATCCTCTGGACGAATTTGAATTTCAGTTTCTTCTGCTTCCGGCAAAACCGCGACCGTTACAGTTGAAGTCTGAAGTCGTCCTTGGCTTTCTGTAGCAGGAACTCGCTGAACACGATGAACTCCGCTTTCCCACCTTAAAGTTCCATAAACAAATTTTCCAGCAATTGATGTTACAATTTTATTGAATCCACCGACTTCAGTTTCCTGAGCTTCCATCGTTTCAGTTTTCCAGCCTTTGCGTTCTGCAAGATGCATATACATTTCCCACAAATCACGAACAAAAAGGCTTGCTTCATCTCCACCAGCTGCGCTTCTAATTTCAAGAATAATATTTTTTTCATCAAGAGGATCTGGTGGAATTAGCTTAAGTTTTATTTCTTCTTCCAGCTTAGGCTTTTTTTCCTCAAGTTCTTTCAGTTCTTCTCTTGCAAGCTCTTTCATATCGCGGTCTTCCTCTTCTGTTATGAGGACAGTCGCATCTTCAATTCCTTCTAGAATTTTTTTATATTCATCGTAAAGCGACATAAGTTCTGTAAGCTGCTGATGCTCACGCATTGTTTCTTTATATTTTTTTTGATCCTTAATTAAAGAGGCATCTCCAATAAGTTCTGAAACAACAGTGTAACGCACAGAAAGATCTTCAAGTTTTTTTATCAAGTCCATAGTCTATAAAATATATCGAGTTTCTATAAAAAAAGCAATGAACCGCGAAATTTGAAACTAAGCAAAAATGTCTATTTAAAATTCAAGTTTTTTATATACAGATTTTCAAAGGATTTATCTTGCGCAAGATCTACATGAACTGAATTTTCTGCAAGTTCACAAGCAGATTTTCTTAAACCTAAATTTAAAAGCAAAATTGAAGCTCCGCAAAGAGAAGCATTTCCAGCAGCAAAAGTTTTTTCAGAAAGAAAACTTGGAATCATTTTTACAGCGCAGGCATCTTTTATATCAAGAAGCGAACCGAAGCCTCCAGCCAAATAAAGAGTTCCGGATTTGCATCCTGATTTTTCAGAAAGAATTTCAAGTCCAGTTAAAACAGCTGACTTTGCAAGCTGAAAATTTCTTATATCTTTTTGGCAAATATAAATTTCATTCTGAAGAATAATTTTTTCTTTTCCTGAAACAAATGTTCCAAAAAAATCAATTATTCCGCTTTTTAAAAATTCTGAAATTGCGCTTAAAATTCCAGTTCCGCAAATTCCAATCGCCTTTCCATTTCCAAGCACAAAGCATTTTATTTCATTGTTTTTAAGAAATTCAACTTTTGCAATCGCACCTTCCTGAGCAGAAATTCCACAGTCAATTCCATAGCCTTCAAACGCAGGTCCGGCTGAAGTTGACGCGCAAAAAATTTTATCCGACTCCGCAGAATAAACGCAAAGTTCGCAGTTTGTTCCAATGTCAGCAAGAAATTTATTTTCAACTTTTTCTAAAAAACCGCAGGCAATCATCGCGCAAACAGTGTCGCCGCCAACAAAAGATTCAATCGCAGGAGCAAAATAAAATTCACAATCAGGAGGAATGGTTTCAAAATTTCCAAGTTCATTTGACTCAACTGAAAATCCGAATTTGCTTGGAAGCGAAAAAGGAAACTGCGCAAGTGAAACCGCGGAAATTCCAAGAACAAATGATTCCATTGCTGTGTTTCCAGAAATTACAATACGCTTTAACACTGCCCGTCCGCGGCGATTTTCAACAAAAAAATTTTGAGATGCAAGAATCAGTTTTTTTGAAATTCTTTCTATTTGAGATAAAATTGATTCATGAAGTTTTTTAAGACCAGAAGGTTTGCTTGAAAACAAAATTCTTGAAACAACATCGCTTCCAAATTCAATCTGACAATTTTCTTCGCCAACAGAAGCAACAAGGATTCCGTCTTTTAACGTAAAAATATTTGCGGCTATAGAAGTCGTTCCAATGTCAAAAGCAATTCCAACAAAATTCAGCGGAAGAGAATTATCGCCTTTTAAATTTTCAAGACCAGAAAAATCCGCAAGGACAGAAACATTTTTTTTTGTTTCCGAGCCTTCACATAAACCGCAATGCCGGCAAACTGAACAAATCACTTAAAAAAACACAACTCCAAAAACCGCACCAAAAGCAACAACTACAACTGGATGAACTTTTGTTTTAAATAATACAAATAGCGAAACCACAAAAATAGCAAGAGCCGGCAAATTGAAAACCTGCAGAACCACAGAATTAGAATTTTGAGGGTTTAAATTTAAAATTGCCAGCGTAAAAACCTGAACAAGAACACACAAAACAAGTCCGCTTGTAACTGGCCGCAAAGTTTTAAATACTGATTTTACCAAAGGTTTTTCCTGAAACTTTGAAAAAAATTTTGCAATCAAAACAATTGTAACAATCGACGGAAGAACTTCGCCAATAGTTGCAATGATTCCTCCGGGAATTCCATAAAGCTCAGTTCCAATATAAGTCGCAATATTTATTCCAATCGGTCCGGGCGTGCTTTCGCTGATTGCAAGCATACTGTAAAATTTTTCCGCGGAAATAAGTCCGTACTGATTTACAAGAACATTTTGCATAAAAGACGCCGCAACAAGTCCACCGCCAACCGCAAAAAAACCAATATACATGAAAACAAAAAACAACTGAAAAAGACTCATTTTTGAATTCCTTCACCTGAATTAAATTTCTTTGAAACTGCAAATGAAACAGCGCCAATAAAAGCCGCGCTCAAAACAACTAAAACTGTATGCGCATGGAAAAAATAAATTGAAGCAAACGAAGCAAAAAACAGCAAAACGCTCCAAAGACTTTTTAAATTTTTCTTACAGAGATTAAAAACAGCATAAGTAAGCAGCGCCGCAACCGCAGCATTTATTCCCTTCATTGCTTTTTGAACCCAGCTGATTTGCTCAAAGTTCGAAATGAATTTTGCGATTATAGTTATTATGATTACTGAAGGCGTTACCATTCCAAGCGTCGCGAAAATTCCGCCGATAGTTCCAGCACGCTTATGTCCAACAAAAGTCGCCACATTTACCGCAATGATTCCCGGAGTTGTCTGTGCAATTGAATAGTAATCAAGAATTTCATCCATGGAAACCCAGTTTTTTTCGTTAATCAGTACACGTTCCAAAAGAGGAAGCATTGTAAGTCCGCCGCCAAAAGTTACAATTCCGATTTTAAAGAAAGTAATAAACAAATCTACAAGTTCTTTGAACAAAGCCATAATGTTTTTATAATATAAAAATAAACATGAACTGACAAGAAAAAAGCTGCCCTTTTGCTTTTTACAGCCATAGGACAGCTTTTGCAATGCAGAAAAATTAGCACTCGCAGATTGGAACGAATGTTTCAGCTTTCAAAGAAGCTCCGCCAATCAAGCCGCCGTCAATATCAGGCTGAGCCAAAAGCTCTGGAGCATTTGAAGCTTTCATTGAGCCGCCATACTGAATTATAACTTCATCGGCAACTTTCTGATTGTAAAGTTTTGCAATGTATCCGCGTACAAATTTGTGGATTGCCTCGGCATCTTCTGGAGTTGCAGTTTTTCCAGTTCCTATTGCCCAAACAGGCTCATAAGCGATTGTAACACGCTTCATCTGCTCTTCTGTTACGCCAGCCAAATCTGCAGAAAGTTGGAATGCGCAAACCTGCTCTGCGTTTCCTGCCTCACGGTCAGCAAGAAGTTCTCCAATGCAAAGGTCAACTTCCAAGCCTTCATTTAAAGCGCGGCGAACTTTTTTGTTGATAAGCTCATCAGACTCACCGATTTCGTGGCGGCGTTCTGAATGTCCAAGAATTACACACTGAACTCCGAGATCCTTGAGCATTTCTGTTGAAACTTCGCCTGTGTGAGCTCCGTTTGCAGTCGCAGCGCAGTCCTGAGCCGCAAGAATAATGTTTGATCCTTTTACAACCTGACTTACAGCATCAAGGTAAACAAAAGGAACACCAATCATAAATTTGTTTGTCTTTCCTTTCAATGCGGAAACCAAATCCGATGCAAGTTTTACAGCTTCCGCTTTGGAAGTGTTCATTTTCCAGTTTCCGGCGATATAATGAGTACGTGCCATAATCAAACTCCTGTCTAAAATTTAATGACAATAATTTTACACCAACAAAGAACTAAAATCAATTGCATAAAGATGAGCACAGGGCAAACGCATTATAAATGTATTCAGCATAAAACTGGCTCCCAGACACGGTTTTCTGGTTCAAAATCGCGCAATAATGCGCTACACGCTGATTGTTGCAAAGTAACTATAGAATTACCCGCTCACGCGGTCGCAACAATCAGAGTGTTTTTGCCCTAGAAACCGTTCCTTCGCGCAAACTTTACTTAAATTATTTATAATGCGTTTGCCCTGGATGAGCATTTGCAGTATCGGAAAAACCATGTGTTTGAGCGCATAATGAAACAATAAATTGTTTTCAGCGGCGCTTTTATTCAAATCATCGGGCTACGACTTTGAGTCACAGGAACATTCAGCACGTAAAAACGGAAACTATGATTTCTCATTTCAGATTGCCTCTGAATAAAAAAACTCCGTCTTAAAATCTCAATTCCAAGACGGAGGCTCGCTAAAACAGATTTAAAATGAATACGTCCGCTTACTCTGTCGGGCGTTTCTTAAGTTTCTTGCTTTTAAGGACAGCCTGACCTTCTCCAACCTGCTGCTCCATCATAGCGCGAACTTTCAAAGGCAAGCCAAACAAAGTAATAAAGCCCTGCGCATCTTTGTGGTCATACAATTCACCAGTCTTGAACGAAGCAATACTTTCATTATACAAACTGTATTTTGAATAAGAGCCAGCTCCACGGATTGCACCCTTGCACAGTTTGAGTTTTACCCAGCCAGTAACAGTTTCTTCTGTTTTATCAACAAACGCCATGCAGGCATCAAACAAAGTTGTAAACCATTTTCCGTCGTAGATAAGTTCTGCAATTTTTATAGAAAGCTGCTGCTTGTAATGGTATGTGTCGCGGTCCAAGCAAAGATGCTCAAGCATCCTGTGCGCAAAATAAAGAATCGCTCCACCTGGAGTTTCATAAACACCGCGGCTCTTCATTCCTACACAGCGGTTTTCGCAGATATCAACAAGACCAATTCCGTTTCTTCCGCCTATTTTGTTAAGCTCAAGAAGAAGCTTAAGGGCATCCATTTTTTTGCCGTTAACTGCAACAGGAATTCCTTTTTCAAAATCAATCTTAACATATTCACCGGCAGCGGGAGCTTCTTCAGGCACAACTGTATTTTTAAGCATATGCTTGTAGTTAGGCTCATTTTCTGTTTTTTCAAGTTCAAGACCTTCATGGCTCAAGTGCCAGATATTTTCATCGCGGCTGTAAGACTGATCTTTTTTCATCGGAACTTCAAGCTCGCGGTCTTCAAGATATTTGATTTCAGCTTCACGGCTATCCATGTTCCATTTTGGATCACGCCATGCCGCAATAACTTTCAAGTCTGGAGCAAAAGCCTTGATTGCAAGCTCAAAACGAACCTGGTCATTTCCCTTTCCAGTTGCTCCGTGGCAGATTGCAACTGCCTTTTCCTGACGAGCATATTCAACAAGAATTTTTCCAATAAGAGGACGCGCAGTAGAAGTTCCAAGAAGATATTCATCTTCATAGATTGCATTTGACTTCAAAGCCGGCCAAACATATTCTTCAATATATTCCTGACGTGCGTCTACAACGTAACAAGCAGAAGCTCCAGTTTTCAAAGCGCGGGACTTGATTGCCTTCCAGTCATCTCCCTGTCCAACATCAATGCAGACAGCAATAACATCATAGTCATAGTTTTCTTTGAGCCATGGAATGATAACAGTTGTATCAAGACCGCCTGAATAAGCCAAGACAACCTTGTCCTTTTTTGATGCCGCAGATTTTGCAACTTTTGTTGTTGCCTTTACAGCTTTTTTCGCAGTGGATTTTACAGCCTTTGCTGCTTCAGAAACTTTTTCTTTAACTGCCATAACAACGCCTCTTATAAAGAATTTTTTCAGCAATCTTATTTTCAGTTTGAATAAATTCTAAATAAAATTACTGTATGCATAGAATATACATTTTTATGAATAAATATGCAATATCAAAATGAATAAAAAACAAATGCAGTTTGGACAGTAAAGTGTTTCTGCTTTTCTTCCAAAGGTAAATCCTGCGGAAGCGATGATGTCTGCCGCCTAAAAGAGCCGTACTTAAACGCTCCGTTTTCCTTAAAACAGCAAGTACACTCCTTGCTCACAAAAACATTTCCATCAGGAATGCCGATTTTCTTCAAAAGAAAAAGATTCGCATCCGCAAGGCTCAATGAATATTTATTCCCATCGATAAAAGAAACACATTCGCTTCCAAAATTTTCTGCAAAATATTCAGCACGATCTTTATCAATAGAATAGCAGCATGAATTTATATGCGGTCCCAAAACAAAGCAAAAGTCATCAGTATTAGAACCATATTTTTTATTCAGCATAAAAAAAGCCTCCTTTACAATTCCAGTTCCCTTCCAGCCGGAATGCAGAACACCAAATGCATTTGAGTTTTTATCATAAACAAAAATCGGCATGCAGTCCGCAACAGTTACAGCAGGAATGATGAATTTATTTGAAGTAAGAATTCCGTCTCCCTTCTTTTTAAAAATTTCATCCGCGCTAGAAACTTCATAAACAGTTTTTGAATGTATGAGTTCCGGCTGCGCAATTTTTCTTTTTTCAGCGCAAATAGAAGAAAAAAAATTATCACGCACAGAATTGGTTTCATTCCATCTGAACCGCATATTTCCAGATTCCAAAACCGACATTCCCCATAAAGGCGCAGAAGACAAAGGCTTTCCGTTATAAAAAAAATTTCCTGTTAAAAAACTCATACTGAAATATTTTCCATTTCTATAATTGCCTGCAAGACTTCGGACGCAAATTTTACGCTGTGTGCAAATTTTTCAAGATTCAATTTAAACTCTTTATTGTCCGCACCCATTATCTTATTTAAATTTGCAAGCGGTCCGTAATAAACTGTTGATTTTTCGCCAAGCATAGCAAACAAAAGATTTTCAAAGCCGGTCAAAAACTTTGCAAACACATCAGCCAAATCCAAGGCATTTCCTTCAATTTCAAAAAGAATGCTGCGAAGTTTTTCTTTATCTGGCTCTTTTTCAGAAGAAGCATAATGCGTAATTTCAGAACCGTATTCTCCAGAAGATGAAAGCCGCTCAACAAGAAAATCATTTTTTGTAATAATAGAATTCAATGTGGAAATCATGTCAGAAAATTCATACATATTTTCCTTTATTGAAAACTTTCCTTCCAAAGTAATTGTGCTCAAAAGCTGCTTGTATTTTGGAAACTCATTCTTTAAATAATAATTCAAAAAGCCAATCGAGCTTTCATACTTTTCAGTGTAGTCCGCACCGACTTTTTTCCAGGGACGCGAAGGATACTTTGGAAAATCTTCAAGTGAAAAATAAATTTTGAGTTTTTTCTTTATTTCCGATTTTTTAAAATCCTTGTTCCACATTTTAAGCCGCTTGTCCAAAACAACTTTCCATTGTTCCTTGAATTTTTGAAACCACAAGTCGCTGTAACTCAATGGCAATGGAGAATAAAGGGAATTTTCAGAAATTACTTTTCCAAACTTTTTAAGCGGAATTTTTTCTGCAAATGTATTCAGCAAAGAAATTTCCGCAGACGATGAATTTACTTTCTCTGCAATCTCCTCATAAGAAGAAGTCGAGCAGTTCCACAAATCTTTCTGGGGAATTCCAGACATAAAAAGAACAGAAAGAGTTGTGTCAGAACATTCAAAGCGCCCCAAAAGAATTCTTGCAAGGCTGTCAAAGTCATCTTTTATCTGTGAAAAAGAACAAGTGCGCCCGGAAGAGCCGGAAGAAAATTTTGACATGACAGTGCCAAGCGGAATTTTCACAAACATTCTAAGCCGCTCAAATTCACGGGAGCAAGCAGACATTTTTATTTTCTTTTCAGAAGAAATTCCAGAAACAATTCCATCAAGCTTTGTAAAAAGAATATTTCTAATGTCCGCAGGCAAAGGCTTTTCAAAAGAATAACTGTAAACATCGCACGAAGATTTTATATCTTGAACAATTTCAGGCATCACGGTAAAACCAAGTAAAAAATAAAACAGCCCTGAATCCTGTTCAAGAGAATCAAACGAAGGTTTAAAAAATTCACGAACACGCTTTAAATCCAAAAGCCCGGAATAAAATCCAGAAAGAAGAAGCTTGTTCTTGCAGTCAATCACATCAGGAAAATCATGTTCCAAATTTTTTGAAAGAGAAGCCAGGACGGAATTATTATAAACAGTTTCAATGCTTGAATTCAAAAACAAAGACTTCAGCCATAAAATGAACCTGAACAAAAGCGGCTCTTGCCTAAGTTTTTCCGAAAGAGTCAGCTTGTCCTCTCTGCGCTTTTCCTGCTCAAACTGATTGTCAGATTTTTCAGAAGGAAAAGAAACATCAAGTTTGTCCTGCTGAATCTGGCTCAAAATATCAGAGCGTTCTTCTTTTGAAAGATTTGACGCAAGAACTTCAAAATTGCTTTTTGCTGATAAATTTTTATTTTCCATAATCTGATTCTATTCTATGAAAAGAAAAAGGAAATGTAAAGATTTTATTTCTATAAGAATATCTAAAAAAACGCTCCCAAGAATGCAAGGGAGCAATGATAATGATTTTTTATTTATTTTTCAAGAACTTCTTTTATGATGGCAAGACCTTTGTCAATTTCCTTGTAGCCAATATTCAAAGGCGGAACAAGGCGCAAGACATTTTTTCCTGCTGTAGAAAAAAGCACACCTTTTTCAAGGCAAAGTTTTTCAACTTCCACAGGATTTTTTGAAACCTGAATTCCAATCATAAGACCTTTTCCGCGAACATCTTCTATGCAAGGCAGATTCCAGTTTTTTACAGTGTTCTGAATATATTCGCCTTTTTCAGAAACAGAAGACAAGAATCCGTCCTTTAAAAGCTCATGCAAAACCACACTGGCCGCGCTGCACGCAAGAGGATTTCCGCCGAAAGTTGACTGATGATCTCCCGCCGCAAAAACATTTCCTTTTCCACGGTAAAGACAAGCACCCATTGGAATTCCACCGGCAATTGCTTTTGCAAGCGTTACAACTTCCGGTTTTATCTCAAGCTGTTCGCTCGCAAGAAGCGTTCCTGTGCGTCCCATTCCTGTCTGAACTTCATCGCAGATTACAATTGCGCCTGCTTTTCTTGCAGCTTCCGCGGCAGTCTTTGCCCATTCCTTATCAAGAGGAAAAACACCACCCTCGCCCTGAACACATTCCATCATCAAAGCGGCAGTCGTGTCATCAAAAGCATCTTTCAAAGAATCATAATCGTTTGGCTTTATAGTTTTAAATCCTTCAACATAAGGCGCAAAAGTTTCCGGGTGAAAAATATCCTGACCAGTCGCAGTAAGAGTCGCCATCGTGCGTCCGTGAAAAGAATGCTCCAGAGTTACAATAGTTTTTCTTTTCGAACCGCCGTTCAGCTGGCCAAATTTGCGGGCAAGCTTTATCGCAGCCTCATTTGCTTCCGCGCCGCTGTTTCCAAAGAATACGCCTTCAAATCCTGTGGCAGACAAAAGTTCATCCGCATACTTTACGCCGATATCGCTAAAAAAATAATTGCAGACATGAATCTGTTTTTTTGCCTGGCTAGACACAGCTTTTACAAGCGGCTTAAAATTATGTCCCAAGCTATTCACTGCGATTCCGGCAAGAAAATCAATATATTTTTTCCCATTTATATCTGTAAGAATAGAACCTTTTCCGCTCTTAAAAACAACATCAAAAGAGCCGTAATTATTTAAAACTTTTTTGCTTCCCATGTTAACCTCTAGTAAATCATAGTTCCAATTCCGCGATCGCTGAACATTTCGATTAAAAGTGAATGAGGAACACGGCCGTCAATAATATGAGTGCGAGGAACACCACCGTTGCGGGCAAGCATGCAGCACTCAATCTTCGGAATCATTCCACCTGCAATTATTCCTTCGTCTATATATTTTTCAACGTCTCCAATGTGAATCCTCTGAATCAAAGACTTTGGATCATGCACGTCTTTTAGAACGCCAGGCACATTTGTAAGCTGAACAAATTTTTCAGCATGAAGAGCCACAGCAATTTTCGCAGCGGCAGTGTCGGCATTTATATTGTAACGGACATTGTCTCCATCGCAGCCCAAGGCAACGGTCGAAACTACAGGAATAAAATTCTGCTCCAAAAGCGACTCAAGAATTTCAGGGTTCACTTCTGTAACTTCCCCGACAAAGCCCAAGTCCTGCCCGTCTTTTTGAATTTTCACAGCCTTTAAAAGTCCTGAATCAACTCCGCTCAAGCCGACAGCCTTTCCGCCGTTCTCAAGGAGAAGAGCAACAATGTCCTTGTTCAGTTTTCCAGTCAAAACCATCTGGACAATTTCCATTGTCTCTGCGTCAGTGTATCGAAGTCCGTTTATAAATTTGCTTTCCTTGCCGACTCTTCCAAGCATATTGTTGATTTCAGGACCGCCGCCGTGAACAAGCACAACATGGATTCCAATTGTGTTTAATAGAACAATATCTTCCATTACGTGCTTTTTCAAATCCGCATTAAGCATAGCGTTTCCGCCGTACTTTACGACAACAACTTTTCCGACCCAATGCTTAAAATACGGAAGAGCCTGAACAAGCACATCGGACCAATGCGCATTATCAAGCCGAGGATCAATTTCTTCTATATTAGGTTCAATTGTGTTCAATTTTTTTGCTCCGTGTTTTAGGTTCTGTAATCGCCGTTTATTTTAACATATTCGTAAGTCAAATCACAGCCCCAGGCAGTTCCGCAAGCGGTTCCGTCCTTGCATTCAATGTTGATTTTTATTTCTGCTTCCTGAAGAACTTTTTTTGCCAATGCCTCATCAAAGTCAAGAGGAACTCCATTCTCAAAAACTTTAAGCGAAGTTCGTTTTCCTTTCTGCTCGCCGATAAAATCAGTCGCACCAGTCCGCATGGAATTTTCTGCGCTTTCAAATGTTATGGAAGTTTTTTCAGGAGAAAAGTCAAATCCTGAATATCCCATTGCGCACAAGAAACGCCCGAAGTTCGCATCGCTTCCAAAAATAGCGGCTTTTGCAAGGCTTGAGCTTATAACGGCTTTTGCAAGACCACGCGCAGTTTCAACGTCCTTCGCCCCGGAAACATTGCATTCAATCAACTTGGTTGCGCCTTCTCCGTCTCCTGCAATCTTTTTTGCCATCTGGGTATTTATAGCATTCAAGGCTTCGTAAAAAATCTCAAAGTCTTCGCCTTCGCACGTGATTTCATCGTTTCCAGCCATTCCGTTTGCAAGAATAGTCAGGCTGTCATTTGTGGAAGTATCGCCGTCAATTGAAACGCAGTTGTAAGTTCCGGCAACAGATTTGCGCAAGGCTTTTTCAAGCATCTGGGAAGAAATGGCACAGTCAGTTGTCATAACGCTGAGCATCGTTCCCATGTTTATATGAATCATTCCAGAGCCTTTTGCCATTGCTCCGATTCTTACAGTTTTTCCGCCGATTACAGTTTGTACAGCGCATTCCTTGTAATGAGTGTCCGTTGTCATTATTGCAGTGCGGGCTTCTTTATGACCTTCCTTGGAAAGTCCGTCTTTTAAAGACTGAATATTTTTTTCGATTTTTTCAACAGGAAGCTGCTTGCCGATTACGCCTGTAGAATATACAATAACGTCGCCAGAATTTATTCCAAGAACATCGGCTGCAAGGCTCGCCATTTTTCGTGCAACTTTCGCGCCCTGCTCGCCGGTACAAGCATTTGCGTTTCCTGAGTTTGCAATAACAGCCTGAGCCTTTCCGTTGGCAATATTTTCTTTTGTAAGCTTTACGCTTTCCGCCTTGACTTTATTCTGTGTAAATACGCCGGCAGCATTGCAAAGCTTTTCGCTAAAAACAAGCGCAAGGTCGTTTTTTGTGCTGCTTTCTTTTATCTTGCAAAGCATTCCATTTGCCGTAAAGCCTTTAGGAGCTGTAACTCCGCCATCAATAAACTGCATTTTTATACACTCCTTTTACAAAGTTCTGCATAATTATAAACTTTTTCCGCACAATGTCAATAAAATCAGTAGGCGCACAAATAAATAAAATATAGAAAACATCAATACTTGATGAAAAACAGTTTTCGTCATATACTGATCAAATTAAATTCACTAAATCGCTTTTAAACGAGTTCGATATGACAAAAAATCTAAACACACAAACTGGAAAATATCGTTCAGTAATTTCCGTAGACAAAGAAAAATGCGTAAACTGCCAAAGGTGCATTGCAGTGTGTCCTGTAAAAATGTGCAACAACGGATCTGGCGACTACGTTGCCTTTGACGAAAAACTTTGCATAGGATGCGGCTCTTGCATTGAAGCCTGCACTCACGGAGCAAGAAAAGGAATTGACGACGCAGAACTTTTCTTTGACTCTCTTAAAAAAGGTGAGAAAATCGTAGCGATTGTAGCTCCAGCTGCAATTGTTAGTTTCCGCGGAAAAGATCTTGAGCTGAACGGATTTCTAAAGTCGCTTGGTGTAGAAGCTGTTTTCGATGTAAGTTTTGGCGCGGAGCTTACAACAAAATCCTATGTTGAATATATTAAAAATAAAAATCCAGACTGTGTAATTTCTCAGCCTTGCCCTGCCCTTGTTTCGTTTATTGAAACTTACCGTCCAGAACTCATAAAATATCTTGCGCCAGCTGACAGTCCCATGCTTCACTGCGCAAAAATGATAAAAGAATTTTATACAAAATACACTGGATATAAAATCGCGGCAATTTCGCCATGCTATGCAAAACGGCGCGAGTTCGATGAAACTGGAATCTGCGACTACAACGTAACGATGCGCTCAATCCAAAGTTATATGGAAGAAAAAAACATTAGGATTGATTCATTTCCAAAAGTAGAATACGAAAATCCTGCCGCGGAACGTGGAGTTCTTTATTCAACTCCGGGCGGACTTATGAGAACCGCAGAACGCTTTGTTCCGAGCATTTCAGAAAAAACGCGCAAAATCGAAGGAAACCCAAAAGTTTTTCATTACCTTGCAAAATTTTCAGAAGCGAATAAAAACAAAAAGCCATGCTTTACTTTAATTGACTGTCTTAACTGCGAAAACGGATGCAACGAAGGTGCCGGAACCACAAACAAGGGAATGCACCTTGACGAGATGGAATCTTTTGTAGAAAACCGAATGCATGACCGCCGCTCATACTGGGAACAAAAAGGACACAGCAAAAAATCCGCTCTAAAAAAACTGAATAAGGCAATCGATGAGTTTTGGAAGCCCGGACTTTACGACAGAACCTATGTTGACAGAAGTGCATATTTCCACCAGAAAATCAAAGAGCCTTCGCAGGAAGAAATTCAGAAAATCTACAGAGATATGTACAAAAAAACAAAGGCGGACATTTTAAACTGTGGAGCCTGCGGATATGAAGACTGCGAGCAGATGGCAGTTGCAATTTACAACGGGCTGAACCGTCCAGAAAACTGCACTCATTACACAAACATTTTAAAGGACATAATGAACGAGCAGCATCAAGAAGAAGTAAAGCAGTCTGTGCGTAAAGTTGTTGAAACCGGATCTGAAAAACTTACAGAAAACGGACGCGATGTCCAAACATTGGCAACTGCCGCGCGGGACATGACAGAAAGCGTTTCAACTTCATCTTCTGCTGTTGAAGAAATGATTGCAAATATAAATTCTATAAATTCAATTCTTGAGCACAACGCTGAATCCGTAGGGCTTCTTGACGGAGCAACAAGAAAAGGAATGACAGGAATTGAAAATGTCGCTGAGCTTGTTTCCAAGATTGAAGAAAACTCAAACGGACTTAGCGAAATGAGCAGCGTTATTCAGAAAATCGCAAGCCAGACAAACCTTCTTGCCATGAACGCCGCAATTGAAGCCGCTCACGCAGGAAATTCCGGACGCGGCTTTGCAGTTGTAGCCGATGAAATAAGAAAACTCGCTGAAAATTCAGGCTCGGAAGCACGCAAAATTTCTGATGTTCTAAAAAATGTAAAACAGCTGATTGATGCAACATTCAAGGATACTGGAGATGTTCAAAAAGAATTTTCCGAAGTTGTGCAGCTTTCTGGAACTGTAGTTGAGCAGGAACAGACTGTACGCCGTGCAATTTCAGAACAGAACGAAGGCGGAAAACAGCTTTTGCAGGCGGTAGGTTCAATGCGCGAACTTACTCAAACAGTAAAAGAACGCACAGAAAAACTTCTTACCGACACAAACGCAATAAAAGAAAGCATTTTGGAGCTAGGAAAATAAAAATAGAGCAAGCAGATTACTGATTCTTCTTATTCCGCAATCTGCTGAAAAGAATAACTTCTGGGCGGTATTCAAAATGCATATTGTCCCAGATTACCCACTTTCCGCCCCACAAAAATCCGTTGTTTTCAAAAATCTCAATTACTTTTTGTGGTGGCATCCATCTTCTTTCAAGCGGAAGCCTCATCCAGTTGTCTCCGTCAATATCCCGTCTCCATGCCCAGTATACATTTTTCTGCTTCCAGCCTCTTGGAAGCAAGTCAAGCGCAACTCCAAGGCTATGAAATGAACGGTTGCCAGAATCGCTTATGTTCCGCCAAGAATAACTGTCCGCGCTTAAAAGTGTATCTAAAAAATTTTTCACTTCCGCATCAGACTTTGAACTTTCAAGAATTTCTTTTTCAACTTTTGCAAGCGGTTCCCTAAGACGTTCATGCGCATTTGACCTTTTTCCAAGAAACGGAATTTTTTTTATGTGCTGCTCAAGTGAAACTCTTGTCTTACAGTCATACACAAAGTCGTAAAAAAACGGAGGAGTTCCTTTGACGCTTGTTCTGTTTTCTGTAGAACTGAACTGCCGGATTTTTTCAATGTCCTCTTCTGTAAAATCCGCCGGGTCATGCAGAGCAAAATCATACTTATATAGAAAAGAATTGTACAGATTTTTATTTTCAATTTCGGATTCAGGCAAAAACATTCCGTCCGCCCAGAAAAATTCAGCAGTTCTGTCTTCAAGCGAAAGTAAAATTTTCCAGTCGCCTGCAAACGCATTGTACTCACTTTTAAACTGAATATCAGGATAAGCCTTTCTAAATAATGAAAGCAATTCAGGCTCTTCACCTTTTAAATTAAAAGCAGAAAATGAAAACCCAAAGCAAGAAAAAAACAAAAACGCAAATAAGAAAATACGGAGAAAACAGCTAGAAGAAAATTTCATTTTTTAAATATAGCATTGAAAATACCAGCAATGTCAACTAAAAAGTTTTGAAGTAATTTTTAATTCTTTTATCACATAATATGCATGATTCAATTCTACCACACGAACAAGTCAGCGCAGTTGCGTTCTCCTCCGGAAACATCGATTGCCTGCCCTGTGCAGAATTTATTTATCGCAGTCATAAAATAAATCCAGTCAGCGGCTTCTTCCGCAGTCGCCCAGCGTTTTAGCGGAGTTACGTCCAAGATTTTTTTCCAAAGCGATTTATTCTGAACAACAGGCTCATTAAGTTCCGTAAGAATTCCGCCAAAGCACAAGGCATTGCAAGTTGCCCGGTATTCATTTGCAAGCCGAATCGCGCAGTTTTTCATGTAGCCCACAACTCCAGCCTTTGACGCGGCATAAGAAGCAAACTCGTTCCCTGTAAGCGCTGAAACGGAAGCATTGAATAAAACAGATTTTATTTTTTTCTGAAACGCATATTTTTCTGTAACCGCTATTGTTCCAATAAGATTCACTTTTATATCATCAAGACTGAAATTGCTGGCAGTTTGAATTCCAGCATTGTTCACAAGAATTTCAACACCATTTATTTCAGGAAGAGAATTTTCTTTTGAAATGTCGCAAACAAAATGTTTATAGCATTCAGCATTCTTTACAGAAGAATCGCCGCTTATTGAGTCAGGGCACACATCAAGTCCAATGACTTCATTTTTTTCAGCAAGAAACTTTAAGGCGCACGCTCTTCCGATTCCCCTGCTCGTTCCTGTGATTAAAACTTTCATTTTGCATTAGCCTTTTTGTATTCAATATATTCCTGCCCGACTCTTTCTTTTTCCCACTGGCGGACAACTTTATATCCCAAGCCGGAAAAAAACACTTCGCCCAAAAGTTCAAATCCAGCCCCAATCGCCGAGCACACAAAAACTTGAATCCAAGTCCAGCCAAAGAAAACTTTTGAAACAATTGTGGCAAAAATAAAATTGTCAACAAGCTGGGCTATTGCAGTTGAAATATATGAGCGAGATGCAAATGAAAAAAATCCGTCTGACTTAAAAAGGCTTCCGATTGCGCAGTTAAGAAGAGCATTTACAACTGACGACGAAACAAACGCGACAGACGAGCCAAGCACAACATACCAAGAACCCGCAAAAGTCGCATTGAGCGCGTCATTAACAAGTAAATTCTCAGAAGCATAATATTCGCCCCACTTTCCCGGAGTCTTTGCAAGCAACGCAAATGAAACGCAAATAAAAAGATTCGCAGCAAGAGCAACAAGGGAAATTTTTATTGATGCCTTTGCGCCCCATCTTTTGCAGATTACGTCCATGCACAAAAACATAATCCAGCTGAATGCAAATCCGCAGTCAAGCGCAGCATACTTAAAAGTTACAAGTTCTTTGTTCGCCATAAGATTTGCACAGACAACGGACAAAATAAAAATTGAAACTGTGAGTGAAGGAATGTTTCTCAAAAGAATTTTAAAGTCATCAGCTTCACGGGAAACAAAAGAAAGGAATTTTTTCATAAAATGTCAGCGGAAACAAAAACGCCAGCCTCCATAAGAATTTTAATTTATAAAGCGCAGGAGAGTTATGAGGAATCATAAACTGCGCAACACAAATGTAATATTTTTCTGTATAAAATGCAAGGAGTCATCCGTTGCAAGCCAGGGCAAACGCATTATAAATGTATTCAGCATAAAACTGGCTCCCAGACACGGTTTTCTGGTTCAAAATCGCGCAATAATGCGCTATACGCTGATTGTTGCAAAGTAACTATAGAACTACCCGCTCATGCGGTCTCAACAATCAGAGTATTTTTGCCCCAGGAACCGTTCCTTCGCGCAAACTTTGCTTAAATTATTTATAATGCGTTTGCTCTGCGTTGCAAGGGCTTACGCGGAGTTTTATAAGGAGGAAAAATAAAGAGAAAAAGTTCCATGAAACAGAGCCGAGAACTGGAAACCGTAAAAATTGCCTGCAAACTTGGAACAACGTTAGACTATCTTGCGACAGAAGCTGTGTCTGAAGCCATGGATAACTATCGCGATAAATATTTCGAACTAAAAGAAAAAATAATAAAACACTGAAATTCAAGCTAACATATCATTCATTTTAAAACTGAGCATTTCTCCACTTTGATAAAAAGTATTTTTATGTTAAATTAAATCATAATATGAATAGTGACGTTGCAACATTACAAAGCATAGCAAAAACCTTGGAAGAAGAACCTTTGGCAAGTCAGCGTGTGCTTGCGGAAAATGCTGGTATGTCCATCGGGCTTATGAACGCTGTTCTGAAACGCTTTGTTGAGCGTGGATGGATTATGCTGACTAATGTAAATCTGCGGAAACTTTCTTATGCAGTTACTCCTGACGGAATTGCAGAACTTACATCCAGAAGCCAGAAATTTGCAAAGAGAACATTTGCGATTGCAAACACTTATAATGAAACATTCTGCCACCTTGTTTCCGAATCTAAAAAACAGGGCATAACAACGCTTGTTCTTTACGGCAAGAGTTATATCCGATTCCTGCTTATCTATGCTTGCCAGACCTTGAACGTAACATTTATTGAAAAAGAAGTTACTGAACCTGTTATGAAAAATGCCCTTTGCGTGGTAGGAGAATTAAATGAAGAATCAGAAATCACCCGCCTTGAAAATGAAGGCTGTGTGAATCTTTTGAACTTGATAGAGAAATACTGATTATAACTCTTCCAAAAGGCTTTTTCACTCTAAAAGAAATAAAAGAAGGCATGATTAAAATAGATTTAACAAAACAGAAAACGGACTTCTTCAAACCAAATATAAAAGCATGAATTTCATTATCAAGACAAGAAGCGATGCTACAATAATATTTATTGACAGCATACCCCTGCGCATTCTTCACAAACTCATAGACGATTGTACGGCGCAAGCCTTCCTCAAACGAAACCGGAGCGACAAAGCATATCTTTGTTTTTTTGACTTGTAGCTCAGAAATATATAAATGCGGAACTTTGTTTTGTTTTCATAATCTATAATTCATAGCAATTTCATCCATTTCAGGCGTAAAATCTAGACAATTTTTCTTTAAATACTCTGATAAATCAAGAATATGTCCTAGTTCATGAGTTGCAGTAAAAACCTGTTTTTCAATGGATTTATGTGTATTGATGAAAACAAAGTTAACAATTTCATTATTGACTAAACATTTTACATGACAGCCGTCATGTTATCGTTTTTTGTCTTCGATAATAACTGTAATTTTGAGAATCAGGTATAACAGCTATTGTAAATTGCTGAGCGTGTACAAAAAAGTTTAAAAAAAATAGCCAATTTAATAGTGCAAAAAAATTCTTTTTCATCTAAAACCTAAATATTTTTTTTGATATATTAAAACGTCCAAAAATTAGTGAAAACAACAATGGAATACCAACTCCTACTAACACATATAAAAAGGACCATAATAAGTTATTCTTAAATACAGGAAATAAAGCTAAAACAACAAAATCTTTTTCTGTTGATACAAAATATTGTATTAATGTAACTAATTTAAAGGCTAATGTATGCAAAACAAGAATGGGAATTGTTTTATTTCCACAAAATAAAAAGAATTTTTTTAGATTACATAAACTAATTAATTTACTAAGAGACCAAACAAAATACCAACCTAATACTGAAACAATAATATAATAGATTGGATTTGTAATAATATTTGGAGCGATAGAAATCCTGCCAAAACTCATTAATATACCTAAAAATAAGAAACAAACTCCAAGAACTATTATTACCCAAAGTGTTGGTATATCGCGAATCAACTTACAATTTTTTATATTATTCCCAATACAGAATAAGATCTCCGTTTCAAAAATAATAATAAGCTGTTTTGTAATCCCAAAATTAGAAAACAAATCTTTTAAATTTATAAAATATCCAAGACATAAGAGTATAACTGAGATAATAATATGAAATTTTTCTATCTTTAATTTCTTCAAAAATACCTCAATACAACTATATGTAAATGTAACAAAGAAAAGCCCTCCTAAAAACCAAAGCCCACCGACAAATGGTCTACAATTCATAAAAAAGAAAGATTTTAATATAGTTTTCGGAAATGCACGTATTGGTAAAAAATTAACAAATCCATAATTTGTCAATGGATTTAAATCAAAGTAATGTTTGTCATTCGTTATTAATCCAATTTTCAAGAAAAAATTCTGCAACAGTAAAAAAAATAGATTCCAAGCAACATATGGTATCCAAAGAGATACCAATCTTTTCTTTAATAAATTAAAACATCCTTTCCATGAGTCTAAATATTTATTATTGAAACAATAACCAGAAATCATAAAGAAAACTGCTACATGAAATAAATAAACAAAATTTGATATTACAGGAGTATATGTATGTCCAATAACAACAAAAAGAATACATAATCCCTTCATAATATCAAGCGTATCATCTCTTTCATTTACCAAATTTTTCTCAGTTAACATTGTATTCATTTAATCCTTCTCATTAATTATAGCCTTATACATTCTTAAATACATATCGTTTAATCCGGTTGTAGCATTCCATCCTATTTTTTTTAACTTTGTCACATCAAGATTCATAAAACTGTTAGGAGGATATAATTTTTTTGCTTCCTCAGTACCAACATTTGTAAGAACCTTTAATTCTCCTTTACCAAAGGTCTCTAAAACTAATTTCCCCATGTCTTTTACAGAACAATAAGTATTCTCATTTGCAATATAATACGACATACCTCCGCTTCCTTTTGTAAGCAAAACGAGGATTCCATTTGCAGCATCAGCAGTATATAAATACATGTTTTCTTTCAACCCATCAGCCTTTAATTCAATATTTTTATTATTAATTGCAGATCTCAACATAAATCCAAAGACTCTATTATCTTCAATTGAAATTCCAGGGCCAAATGTTTGTGCAAGACGAGCAATACAAACTGGAACTTTATATTCATGAAAATAAGACGAACAGATTAACTCTGCCATTCTCTTCCCCTCAGGATAAGAAGAACGAGGAGAAAGAATATTTATTGAACCTAAATTCTCTTCCAAAAGTTTTTCTTTTGTAAATACTTCGCCATATACTTCCATACTCGATAGATATACACAACCGCTAACATTTTTTTCTTTTGCAAGTTTCAAAATATTTTGTGTACCATCAAGAATGATAGAATAAAATGCGCTATCCGTCAATTCTAGCCTAAATTATTCTACCCATTCACCGCGCATTTTTAAAGGGGGTAATCTCAATGTTTCAGGGAAGCAGTTTTTTCCAGTCTTCGGCGGTTTGGGCGTAAGGAGCCTTTTCAAAAAGGCAGCGAAGATAATCTTCCGGATTTTTACTGTTGGCTTTTGCGGTTTCAATCAGTG